>Ga0182024_10006408_pt1 | contig 25856 bp, 22 predicted proteins | sample P32metaG_FD_120480 | JGI IMG/M metagenome (GOLD analysis project Ga0182024, IMG submission 120480) | Permafrost microbial communities from Stordalen Mire, Sweden - P3-2 metaG (Illumina Assembly) | ecosystem: Environmental > Terrestrial > Soil > Wetlands > Permafrost | place: Sweden: Stordalen... | reverse complement strand
TCTTCGCGCTCGGCGGCTACGCCATGGGCATGTATCTCATGCGCCAGATCGGCACCCGCGGCGTCTATCAGAATCCGATCCTGCCGGACTTCATGGTGTTCCTGAACTGGAAGCAATTGCCCTGGTACTGGTTCGGCTTCGACCATTTCGCCTTCGCCGCGCTGATGATCATGGCGGTGCCGGGCGTGCTCGCCTTCGTCTTCGGCTGGCTGGCCTTCCGCTCGCGCGTCACCGGCGTTTATCTGTCGATCATCACCCAGGCGCTGACCTATGCGCTGTGGTTGGCGTTTTTTCGCAACGACATGGGTTTCGGCGGCAATAACGGCCTCACCGATTTCAAGGACATTCTCGGCTTTCCGATTCAGTCGGATGAGACGCGGCGCGGCTTGTACATCGCGTCGGTCGTCGCGCTCGGTCTCGGCTTCCTGCTCTGCCGGTTTATCGTCGTCTCGAAGCTCGGCCGTCTGCTGCTCGCGCTGCGCGACGCCGAAAGCCGGGTCCGCTTCATCGGTTATTCGACGGCGCATGCCAAGCTTTTCGTCTTCACCATCTCCGCGGTGATCGCCGGAATCGCCGGCGCGCTCTACGTGCCTCAGGTCGGCATTATCAATCCGAGCGAATTCTCGCCCGCGAATTCGATCGAAATCGCGATCTGGGTCGCGGTTGGCGGACGCGGCACACTCATCGGCGCCATCCTTGGGGCGATCGTGATCAATTATGGGAAGACCTATCTTACGGGATCGCTGCCCGAAGCCTGGCTTTATGTGCTCGGCGCCTTGTTCGTCCTGGTCACGCTCGTGTTCCCGAAGGGCCTGATGGGACTGGGCAGTCAGATCAAGGGCTGGCGCCGCGCACCGAGCGTGCCGGTCGCGAGCGAGGAGCGGCGCGTCTCATGAGTGTCGCGCCGAGCGAATCGCTCCTCTATCTCGACGGCGTCACCGTCAGTTTCGACGGCTTCAAGGCCCTGAACGCGCTTTCCTTCGTGATCGATCGCGGCGAACTGCGCTGTGTCATCGGGCCGAACGGCGCGGGCAAGACCACGATGATGGACGTCGTCACCGGCAAGACGCGGCCCGATCTCGGCCAGGTTCTGTTCGACGGCAAGGTCGATCTCACCCGGCTCGATGAAGCCGACATCGCCAATCTCGGCATCGGGCGCAAATTCCAGAAGCCGACCGTGTTCGAGAATCTCACCGTGTTCGCGAATCTGGAGCTGGCGCGGAAGACCGCGCGCGGCATTACCCGAACCCTGATGGCGCGGCTCGATTCGACGCAGCGCGACACGATCGATGCGATGATCCGGCGGATCGGGCTGGCGGGGCGGGAGCAGGTGCTGGCCGGCGCCTTGTCTCACGGGCAGAAGCAATGGCTCGAGATCGGCATGCTGCTGATCCAGGACGCACAGCTTCTGCTCCTCGACGAACCGGTCGCCGGCATGACCGATCGCGAGACCGAGGCGACGGCGGAATTGGTGCGCTCGCTCGCGGGGCCGCACACAGTGGTGGTGGTCGAGCACGACATGGAATTCGTGCGCAGCCTCGCCACGCGTGTCACGGTGCTGCATGAGGGTTCGGTCCTGGCCGACGGCACCATCGACCATGTCCAGAACCAGCAGATCGTTATCGACGTCTATCTCGGCCGCTGATCGATGCTCGCCGCCACTTCGCGATTCACCCCCCATCCCGACCTATCCGCCTTTGTCGTCCCTCCCCCCTTGAGGGGGAGGGACGCGAGAAGCCGCAGGCTTCGAGCGGGTGGGGGGTACATCGGATGGGAAGATTGGCGCTGATGCTCGCCGCCGAAAATATCGATCTCTATTACGGCGCGAGCCACATCCTGCGCCATGTCAGCATCATGGCCGAGCCGGGCGCGATTACCTGCGTGCTTGGCCGCAACGGCGTCGGCAAGACCAGCCTGATGCGCGCGATCATGGGGCTGCAGCCAATCCGCGCCGGCAAGATCCTGTGGGAGGGGCACGACATCGCGCGGCTCAAGCCGTCCGACCGCGCGCGCCGCGGCCTCGCTTTGGTCCCGCAAGGCCGCGAGATTTTTCCGCGCCTCACGGTGCAGGAAAATCTCGATACCGGCCTCGCGCCGCTGCCGCGCGGCCAGCGCGGCATTCCCGAGGAAATCTTCGATTTGTTCCCTGTCCTCAAGGAGATGCTGAGCCGGCGCGGCGGCGATCTCTCCGGCGGCCAGCAGCAGCAGCTCGCCATCGCCCGCGCCCTGGTGACGCGGCCGCGGCTCCTCATCCTCGACGAGCCGACCGAGGGCATTCAACCGTCGATCATCAAGGACATCGAGCGCGTGATCCGGTCGCTGGCGCGGCGCGGCACCATGGCGATCCTGCTGGTCGAGCAATATTTCGAGTTCGCGCGCGCGCTTGCCGACCATTATGTCGTGATGGAGCGCGGCGAGGTGGTATTGTCCGGCCAGGCCCGCGACATGGTGGAGGAGGATGTCCGCCGCTATCTCACCGTTTGAGATTGCTCCCGCTATCCTGAACGAGACCGCCGCGCCGGCATTGCAGCGCGGCGACGGCGCGGCCGAAATCGCCTTCGTCCGGCGCGGCCGCGAGACCGCGCTTTCGCATCTCTATCAGCGTGCGCCTTGCCGCGTGATGTTTCCCAACGCCGAGGCCGGCGAGCCGCCGCTGGCGATTTTCCTCACCACATCGGGCGGCATCGCCGGCGGCGACCGCCTGAAATTTTCGGTTTCGGTCGAGGCCGGTGCTTCGGCAACCATTGCGACCGCCGCGGCGGAAAAGATCTACCGCGCGCTCGGCGCCGACAGCACGGTCGGAATCGAGCTTCGGGTCGGCGAGGGCGCCTGGCTCGAATGGCTGCCGCAGGAAACGATCCTGTTCGACGGCGCGAAGTTGCGGCGTGGGATCGAGGTCTCGCTCGCGCCCACGGGCCGGCTCCTGGCCGTCGAGATGCTGGTATTCGGTCGCGCCGCCAGGGGCGAGCGCTTCGCGCGTGGCCGGCTCGTCGAATCCTGGTGGATCGAGCGGGGAGGACGGCTCGCCTGGTACGATTCGACGCGGCTCGATGGCGATGTCGGCGCCATCATCGACCGTCCGACGGCCTTCGCCGGCGCGGAAGCCTTCGCCACCGTGGTCTATGCCGGCGCCGATGCCGGACGCTATCTCGATCTCGCGCGCGAACGCGCCGCCGCCGCTGCGTGCCGGGCCGGCGCGAGTCTGGTCAACGGCCTCCTGCTCGCGCGCTTCCTGGGCGATGCGGCTTCCCTTCGCGCGGCGCTTGGGCATTATGTCGGCGGGATGCGCCAAGCCGCCGCCGGCCTGGCGCCGCACCTGCCGCGGCAGTGGGGAATTTGAGGGGAAGCATGAATCTGACGCCACGCGAAAAGGATAAGCTCTTGGTGGCGATGGCCGCCAACGTGGCGCGGCGCCGGCTGGAGCGTGGCGTCAAGCTCAACCATCCCGAGGCGGTGGCGCTCATCAGCGATTTCGTCGTCGAGGGGGCGCGCGACGGCCGCTCGGTGGCCGATTTGATGCGCGACGGCGCCGGCGTGCTCACGCGCGACCAGGTCATGGAGGGAATCGCGGAGATGATTCACGACATCCAGGTCGAGGCGACTTTTCCCGACGGCACCAAGCTCGTCACCGTCCATCAGCCGATCCGGTGAGGCGCGCATGACGCTACACTACCCTTGTGCGCCCCTCGACAGGCGCTCCGCGCCAGCTCGGGGTGAGGAGGAAATTTTAGCGGAATTGAAAAATGATCCTCATCCCGAGCGCGAGCGTAGCGAGCAGTCGAGGGACGCACCATGATCCCCGGCGAGATCATTCCCAAGGAAGGCGACATCGAATTGAACGCCGGCCGTGCGACCGTCACGCTCGACGTCGCCAATGCCGGCGACCGGCCTATCCAGGTCGGCTCGCATTACCATTTCTTTGAAACCAACGACGCCCTGAAATTCGACCGCGTCAAGGCCCGCGGCTATCGGCTCGATATTCCCGCCGGCACTGCGACCCGCTTCGAACCGGGCCAGACCCGCGCGGTCCGGCTCGTCGCCTATGGCGGCGGCCGTATCGTTCATGGCTTTCAGGGCAAGATCGCCGGCGCGCTCGGAGACGCGTCGTGAGCACGCGCATCTCGCGCGCCCGCTATGCGGACATGTTCGGTCCGACGGTCGGCGACAAGGTGCGGCTCGCCGACACCGAGCTTTTCATCGAAATCGAGGAAGACCGCACGATCCCTGGCGAGGAGGTGAAATTCGGCGGCGGCAAGGTGATCCGCGACGGCATGGGGCAGAGCCAGGCGAGCCGCGCCCAGGGCGCGGTCGATACCGTGATCACCAACGCGCTGATCCTCGACCATTGGGGCATCGTCAAAGCCGATATCGGCTTGAAGGACGGCCGCATCGCCGCCATCGGGAAGGCCGGCAATCCCGATGTGCAGCCCGGCGTCGATATTATCATCGGCCCGGGCACCGAGGCGATCGCCTGCGAAGGCAAGATCCTCACCGCGGGCGGCATCGATGCGCATATCCATTTCATCTCGCCGCAGCAGATCGACGAAGCGCTCTATTCCGGCGTGACCACGATGCTGGGCGGCGGGACCGGCCCGGCGTCCGGCACGGCCGCGACCACCTGCACGCCCGGCCCGTGGCATATCGCGCGCATGATCGAAGCGTCGGAAGCGTTTCCGATGAATCTCGGTTTCTTCGGCAAGGGCAATGCCGCGCTGCCGGACGGGCTGATCGAGATGATCGAAGCCGGCGCGTGCGGCATGAAGCTGCACGAGGATTGGGGGACGACGCCGGCTGCGATAGACAATTGCCTTTCCGTCGCCGACCGCTACGACGTGCCGGTTTCGATCCATACCGACACGCTCAACGAATCGGGCTTCGTCGAGGACACGATCGCCGCCTTCAAGGGCCGCACCATCCATGCGCTGCACACCGAAGGCGCCGGCGGCGGCCATGCCCCCGACATCATCCGCGTCTGCGGCGAAGTGAACGTGCTGCCCTCATCGACCAACCCGACGCGGCCCTACACAATCAATACGCTCGACGAGCATTTGGACATGCTGATGGTGTGCCACCATCTCGATCCCAGGATCGCCGAGGACGTGGCCTTCGCCGAAAGCCGGATCCGCCGCGAGACCATCGCCGCCGAGGATATCCTGCACGATCTCGGCGCCATCTCGATGATCTCGTCGGACAGCCAGGCGATGGGCCGCGTCGGCGAGGTCATCATCCGCTGCTGGCAAACGGCCGACAAGAACAAGCGCCAACGCGGCGCGCTGCCCGAGGAAACCGGCGACAACGACAATTTCCGCGCCAAGCGCTATGTCGCGAAATACACGATCAATCCCGCCATCGCGCAGGGCATCGCGCGGCATGTCGGCTCGGTCGAAGTCGGCAAGCTCGCCGATCTGGTGTTGTGGTCGCCGGCCTTCTTCGGCGTGAAACCCGATCTGATCCTCAAAGGGGGCAGCATCGCCGCCGCCCCGATGGGTGATCCCAACGCCTCCATCCCGACGCCGCAGCCGGTGCATTATCGGCCGATGTTCGCGGCGTTCGGCCGCGCCATCGCCTCGTCCTCCGTGACCTTTATCAGCGCGGCGGCGGCGCAGGCGGGTCTCGCCAAGCATCTCGGCTCGGTGCGTCCGCTGGTACCGGTCGAGAACACGCGCGGCGGCATCTCGAAGCGCAGCATGGTCCACAATGCGGTGACGCCCAGGATCGAGGTCGATCCCGAAACCTACGAGGTGCGCGCCGACGGCATGCTCCTGACCTGCGAACCGGCGAGCGTGCTGCCGATGGCGCAGCGCTATTTCTTGTTTTGACGGACGACCGATGCACCGCGCAACGCGAATTGAAAAAGCCGGGCATTGGCCGGCCGCCGAAGCCAAGGGCAGCGTGACGCTGGCCTTCGACGACCGCCATCGCCGCCGCATCGTGCTCACGAGCGACGGCGGGGGCGAATTTCTGCTCGATCTGCCGCACGCCACCGTGCTCGAGGATGGCGACGGGCTTGCGCTCGACGACGGCACCTGGCTCGCGGTGTGCGCCGCGCCCGAGGCCCTCCTCGAAATCACGGCGCATGGGCCCGAGCAGCTCGCGCGCCTCGCCTGGCATATCGGCAATCGGCATCTGCTGGCGCAGATCGGGCGCGAGCGCATCCTGATCCGCGACGATGCGGTGATTGCCGCCATGCTGACGGGGTTGGGCGCGCATGTGCATCGGATCGCGGCGCCGTTCGCGCCCGAAGGCGGCGCCTATGACGGGCACATGCCGGGCTACCCGCAAGACCATGACCATGACGGGCAGCACGACCACGCACAGTCGCACCATCGTCACGATCATGAGCACCACTGACGCCGCGCTCTATCGGCTGATGACGTGGCTGTCGCCGTCCTATCCGGTCGGCGCCTACAGCTACAGCCACGGCATCGAATACGCCGTCGAAGCCGGCCTGGTGCACGACCGCGACAGCCTGCGCGCTTGGGTCGGCGACGCGATCCGGCGCGGCGGCGGCTGGAGCGACGCCGCCTTGCTCCGCGCGGCGTGGGAAGCGACCGACGCCGAAGACCCGGGGCGGCTCGATGCGATCGTGGAGTTTGCCGCCGCGTGGCGCGGCAGCGCCGAGATGGCGCTCGAATCCGGCGCGCAGGGCGCCGCCTTTCTCGCGACGACGCGCACGGCATGGCCACATCCGATCCTCGACGAATTGGCGCTGCGCTGGCGCAACGCGGCGATGCTGCCGGTCGCGGTCGGGGTCGTGGCGGCGGCGCATGGCGTGGCGCTCGCGCCGGCGCTCACCGCCTATCTCCACGCTTTCGCGAGCAATCTCGTCTCCGCCGGCTTGCGGCTCATCCCGCTCGGCCAGTCGGACGGGCAACGCGCGATCGCGGCGCTCGAGAGCGACATCGTCGCGGCCGTCGACGCCGCGCTGACGACCCCGCTCGAAGACATCGGCACCGCATCGCCCATCATCGATTGGTGCTCGATGCGCCACGAAACCCAATATACGAGGCTGTTCCGATCATGAGCATTTCGCCCCATGGCCCGCTGCGCGTCGGCATCGGCGGGCCAGTCGGCTCGGGCAAGACCGCGCTGGTCGACCGGTTGTGCAAGCATATGCGCGACCGCTTCGACATCGCGGTCGTCACCAACGACATCTACACCAAGGAGGATGCCGAGTTCCTGACGCGATCGGGCGCGCTCGCGCCGGAGCGCATCGTGGGCGTCGAAACCGGCGGCTGCCCGCATACCGCGATCCGCGAGGACGCCTCGATCAATCTTGCCGCCGTCGCCGATATCGGCCGGCGCTTTCCGGGACTCGATCTCGTGTTCATCGAATCCGGCGGCGACAATCTCGCGGCGACGTTCAGCCCCGAGCTTGCCGACCTCACGCTCTATGTCATCGATGTCGCGGCCGGCGACAAGATCCCGCGCAAGGGCGGACCGGGTATCACGCGTTCCGATCTCCTCGTCATCAACAAGATCGATCTCGCGCCCATGGTCGGAGCGAATCTCGACGTGATGGACCGCGACGCGCGCAAGATGCGCGGCGCGCGGCCGTTCCTGTTCACGAACCTAAAGGACAATATCGGCGTGGCCGAGATCGCGTCCTTCCTCGCGCGCCAAGGCGGCCTGGAGAGGGCGCCGACTGCGTGAGCATGCTGGCCGCGAAACTCGGTCAGGCCAGGCGGCTGCGTTCCTCGGCATGGCGATAGAGCGGCCGCCACAGCAGCCGGTTGAAAATCGTAACGAACAGCGACATCACCGCGATGCCGAGGACGATGCGGGGAAAATCGCCGTCGGTGGTGGCTTGCGCGATATAAGCGCCAAGCCCGTGCGCCGTGATCTTGGTGTCCCCCCAGGAGACGGCTTCCGCCACGATGCTGGCGTTCCAGGCGCCGCCCGAGGCGGTGATGGCGCCGGTGATGAAATAGGGGAAGATGCCGGGGAGCATAACCTGACTCCACCATTGCCAGCCCCGGACCTGGAAATTGGTCGCGGCCTCGCGGAAATCGGTCGGATAGGCGGTGGCGCCCGCGATCACGTTGAAGAGGATGTACCATTGCGTGCCGAGCACGATCAGCGGGCTCAGCCAGATGTCGGGATTGGCGTGGAAATAGACGATGCCGACGACGAAAATCGGAAACAGCAGATTGGCCGGGAACGCCGCCAGGAATTGCGCCAGCGGCTGAATCCTTTCCGCCCAGCGCGGGCGCAGCCCGATCATGATTCCAAGCGGCACCCAAACCACCGAGGCGATTGCGATCAGAACAGTAACGCGGAGCAGCGTGTAGAAGCCGAACCGCAGGGCGGTGAACACATCGGACCAACCGAGTTCCGTCGCGACAAACGAGATGGTCTGATAGACCGCATAAACCGCGCCCGCCGTGACCACGAGATACCAAAAAATATCGACCAGAATCGTCGAGCGCGGACCCGGGCTGGCCTGCCGCTTGCCGGCTTTCGGCAGCGACACTCTGATTTGGAGGACGAGATCGAATAGACCGAGAAGCGGCGCCAGCAGGTAGCGGATCAATCGCGTCCGCGTCATCAGATTGAACACCCAGGATTCCGGCACCGTTTGCGCCGCGGTCTGTTCGAAACGGAATTTGTCGGCCCACGCCACCAGTGGGCGGAACAGGATTTGATCGTAGAGCGCGATGACGACCACCATCGCCACGATGACCCAGCCGACCGCGGCCAGATCTTTGTCTTCGAGCGCCTTGGCGAGATAGGCGCCGATCCCGGGCAGCGTGATCGTCTTGTCGCCGACCGTGATGGCTTCGGATGCGACAATGAAGAACCAGCCTCCCGAAGCGCTCATCATCATGTTCCAGATCAGGCCCGGGAGCGCGTAGGGCACTTCGAGCTTCCAGAAGCGCATCCAGCCCGAAAGTTGAAAATTGCGCGACGCCTCCTCCAGGTCGCGCGGTACGGTGCGCAGCGACTGATAGAAGCTGAAGGTCATGTTCCAGGCCTGGCTGGTGAAGACGGCGAAGATCACGGCGCATTCGGCGCCCAGGACGCGGCCCGGAAACAGCGACATGAAGAACACGACGGTGAACGAGATATAGCCGAGGATGGGCACCGATTGGAGAATGTCGAGGATCGGAATCAGCACCAGTTCCGCGCGCCGGCTCTTCGCGGCGATGCTGCCGTAAATCAGCGTGAAGACGAGCGAGGCCACCATCGCGGCCAGCATGCGCAGCACCGTTCGCAGCGCATATTCGGGCAGATGAATGGGGTTGAGCGACACCACGGGTTCGGCCAACGTCGCCAGCGGCTTGAACGTCTCCTGCGCGCCGAAACCTAGGACGCCGATGAGGCCGATGATCAGCGGAAAGGCGAGCAAGTCCCAACGGTTGAGACGCGGCGCCGCAATGGCCGTTGCCGGATGATGAAATTGCAGTGGCATGGCCCCTCCGTTTGTCGTCACCTTATGGCGGAAGCCGAAATAATTCCCAAGAGATTTGGCGGCCGGTCGCGCCAATTCCCGCATCCGGGCGTGCCGGATGCGCCGCTCATTGACAGGAGACGATGAAGACACCGAAACTAGCATTAAGGCAGGGAGATTGGGGGATGACAATCCACAGAAGGGCGTGGCAACAGGGCTCGATGTTCTTTGTTGCGACGATCGCGTTGATGTGTGGGCTGGCGCAAGCGGTCTTGGCCGCTCCGACCATCACCAAAGTAACGATAGCGGGAACCGACAGCGCCCGCAGCCTCACGATCACCGGAACCGGCTTCGGTTCCAAACCGTCCGGCGTGCCGTGCAACGAATGCGTCAGCAAGGATTTGTCGATCCTGAATGGCGCGGCGGACCAGAGTTGGGGGTTCACGGACGAGGGGGATATTAATTATCTCTCCTGGACGAATACCGAGATCAAGGTGACGGGCTTTACTGGCGATCCCGGCGATCAGATCGTGGTCGCGCTGTGGAATCCGCAAACCCGACAAGGCGCCACTTGGGGCGGCAATATCCCAAGTGAGTTCAGCGCGCCGCAAATCAAGTCGGTGGCTTTCGCCGATATCGGGAAGGACCTGCACATCACCGTCAAAGGGACAGGCTTCGGCGCAGCCCCCCCCGGTGTTCCCGGGCTCGGCGCCAACAGCTACTTCCAGTTTTGCGACTACCGCATTGCCAAGAACTCTTCCCAGCCGACGCTGTTTTGCGCCGGATATGAGGGCGGCAGCCAGCTGGAGGTGAATTACGTATCTTGGACGAATACCGAAATCGTGATTCAGGGCTTTAATCCCCAATACGGCCAACAAGGCTGGACGGTGAAGGTTGGGGACGCCGTCACGCTTCGGCTCTATTACACCGGCGACGAATATCACGGACTCACTGGCGTGCCGCAAACCGCCTGGGGCGGCCGCCTGCCTTAGGTGGCCAGTGAACGAGCCGGTTCTTGGCGTTCTGGCTGAAACCGGCACTCTACGCGCTCCTCGGCGCGGCGACCGGCGCCATGGTCGCGGCCTGTGTCTTGTTCCTGCCGCTTGAGGACGTGCCGAGCTTCCGGCTGTTCGGGCGCTGCGTGGGCATGGTGACGGCGAGCGAATGCAAAGGGCTCTCGCTCGAATATTATCTGTTCCCCGGGCTGATCTTCGGTCTCGCCTTCGGCATCCTGTTGTCCGCGAGCGGCAAGCTGGTCTTCCGCGGCGTTGCCTTCGCGCTCGCCGCGGTCGTGTCGAACGCGCTTGCGGTCGCGGCCTGGACGGCGATTGCCGACCCGATATCCGACTTTCTCGGCCAAGATGCGACGGGCGATCGGGTTTTCCTCGTCACCGGCGCCATTGCAGGGGCGCTTGGCGGCGGACTTCTGGGTTATGGCGCCCCGCGCCTGCTGCGGATCGCGGGGTGGCTCTGGCTGCTGGCGGTGGGAGCGGCGCTCGGGCTTCTTCTACCGTTGGTCGGACGCAGCATGAGCGGTTTTTTTGCCTTCTATATTCTTTGGCAGGCCGGTTACGCCGCCATGCTGGGAGTCCTTGTTCGGCGCGGATCGAAAATCTGAATCGGAATCGCAGCAGACACGGTCAGCGGTCCGGATAAGGACTTGAATTTTACGCATGTTACGTTATATTTCTGCGTATGAAGTCGGAAGAGATCGAGGCGAAATTAATGATTACCTGCAGATTCCCTGCAGGAACAGGGAAAGCAGGCAAACCGGCTCCCGCGCGCGGGAGACCGGCGACCGCTCAGGAGCCTGCAAATCTCCTGCAAATGTCGGCAAATTCCCTGCAAATAGGGGTGGGCCGACCCGTAAGGCGCAAGACGATGGACTGGGTCGCCTTTCCTGCTTGCCCACGTTTTCCGTCGCGAAAGCAGGGAAAACAGCGCGATCAGGCGCGGCTCATTTTTCGGGCTGTTTTCCGGTCGGCGTTTGCGAGCGGAACATCTCCTGCCATTGCTCGAACCCTTTGAAGGTGGTGGGAAACCAATTCTTCAGCATCGCTTCGGGCGACGTCGCCTGGAGGGCGGCAATCATGCGCTCCTGCATGTGCTTGAGGAGTTCCGCCTGCATCGGCCTCACATCGGGAAGCCCGAAAAAGGCGCGGGCCTCTTCCGGCGTGCAATCGATGTCGCAGGTGATCTTCATCGCGGCGGCCTTCTTTTTCCGTGGGAAAATGCTATTCCTCGGCCATTACCGGAACACGGGAAATGGATGTCAATGAAATCTCCTTATCGCGCCGACCATGTCGGCAGCCTGAAACGGTCGCCCCAGCTCATCGCGGCCCACCAAGCGCACGACAAAGGCCAATTGCCCGATGCCGATTTGCGCGGCCTTGAAGATCGCGAGATCGACGCCTGCATTCGCATGCAGGAGGAGGTCGGTCTCGATGTCCTGTCCGACGGCGAGCTGCGGCGCGGCGGCTGGACCGGCGATTTCGTGCATGCGGTCGATGGCTTCGAGCGCGGCGAGCCGCCGGTCAAACTGGGCTGGGCCAACCGCACCGTCGCGCAGGCTCCGGTGGCGCAGATCATCGCCCGGCCCCTGAAACAGCGCACACGTTTCACCAAGAAGGAAGCCGACTATCTCAAGGAACATGCCGATCGCCTGCCGTGGAAGATCACGTTGCCCGCGGCCTCTTATCTGGTCTCGCGCGGCTATAAGCCGGGCGTCACGGACAAAATCTACCAAAGCCGCGCCGAGGCGCTGGCCGCGGTCGCCGCGATTCTGCGCGGCGAGATCGAGGCGCTGATCGCGGAGGGCGTGAATTACGTCCAGATCGACAATCCCCATTACCCCGATTACCTGATGGAAAGCGTGCAGTCGCAATGGCGCGCGCTGGGCATCGAGCCGAAACAGGCGCTCGCCGACGATATCGCGGCCGACAATGCGACGGTCGCCGGATTGGATCGCGCCAACGTCACCGTCGCCATGCATTTCTGCCGCGGCAATGGCGGCTCCTCGCACTGGCACAGCGAGGGTTCCTACGAGCCGATCGCGGAGCAGACCTTCGGCCACCTCGAATTCGACCGGTTCCTGCTGGAATACGACAATGAGCGCTCGGGCGGATTCGAGCCGCTACGCTTCATGCCGAAAAACAAGATCGCGGTGCTGGGCCTGATCTCGACCAAGGTCAATGTGCTGGAATCGCCCGATCTGATCCGGCGGCGCATCGACGAAGCGGCGCGCATCCTGCCGCTCGACCGGCTCGCCCTCAGCCCGCAATGCGGCTTTTCCTCAACGCTGCTGGGGAACGACATCAATCCCGACGAGCAGCGGCGCAAGCTCGCCCTGGTCGTCGAGGTCGCCCGCGCCGTCTGGGGCAACGCGTAGCTGGATGTGATTGGCGCGGCGGGCGCGCCGAATCAGGTGCCGGTGAAGCCGTTCAGGCCAAATCCGCCAGCGCCACGGGCGAGGCGGACCGCAACAGGATTTTGCGGGCCTCCCATTGCGTCGCGGTGTCGAGTGCCGTGAGGAACTCGACATTGCCGCCGGCGAGCGACGCCACCGGCAGGCCCTCGCGGAACACCACGCGGTTGCCGGTCAGCGCCGCCAGCTTCAGGCCCGGCGTCAGGATGCCGGCAAGATTGAGCGGATCGGCGCCCGAAAGCGAAATCCATTCGCCCGACGCGGGCTGCCGCCGAATCTCGCGCAGCAGGCCCACCGCCTCGGGCAACGCATATTGCTCGCCGGAAAAGCCGGCGACGAAGCGGCCGCCGCGAATCTCGCCCCGTGCTTCTAGGCGGCGATAGACGCGGAGCAAATCGCGCCACGGCGGCAACCATCGGGCCTCGCGCGTCAGCAGGCGCCAGAACACCACGCCATAGCGGCGCAACAGCGTGCGCGCGACATGCTCGATGGCGGCGGTCTTCGCATTCGTATCGGTCGCGTCGGGCGGCGCGCGCCGCGTCACCGCCCAGCGGCCGGCGCCGTCCATGCCGAAAGGCGACATGCGCCGCCGCCGCGACCCACCGCTCGATTTGCGTCGGTCCGCCGGCACCAGCAAGGCGCGCAGGCCGCCAAATCCGTCCGAATTCACCAACCCGAGCGCGACCAGCTCGCCCAGTGCCTCCTCCACCTGCGGGCGCAACTGCCCAGCCGTCTCGACCAACTCGTCGAAAAACAAGGCGCCCTGCGCCCGAAGCCGATCCAAGACCGCTTGCGCGCGAGGGCTTGGCTGGCCCGCATCGAGCGGCCCCGACAATGTCGCCCAGTGCGCGGCATGACGCCGGGCCATCACGGTGATGGGCGTGGCGCGCACCGGGGACGAGCCGCGCTCACGTCCGCTGGCTTGGCCGGAACCGGGCGTCAGTCGAGCCCAGACGACGTGTCCGCCGAGGCACTGATCGTCGAGCCAGGCCGGATCGTATTCGGCGATGCGCGCCGGCAGAATTTCCGTCTCCCACGCCCCGGCCGGCGCTTCGAAGCCTTCGAGGAAGGCGGTCGCGACGGCGACCGAATCGGGTCCTTCGAGCCGCGCATCCTTGGTCACGCGCTGCCAAGCAAAGAGAAAGCGCAAGAAGTCTCGGGCGGCGACCGGCTCGATCTCGGCGCGCAAGCGACGGACCGTATAATGATGGATGCGGGCGAGCAGCCGCCGGTCGCACCATTCGTCCGCATTGGTTCCGGGACTAAACCGGCCGCGCAAGGCGAAGCCCTCGGTCTGCAGCGCCATCAGCGCCGGAGCGATTTCGTCGGCGTCCAGGCCCAGCGGCGTCGCGAGCGCAGTAGGGGTCACCGGACCCAGGCCTTCGAGCCGGCCGCGCAGAATCTCGACCAAGGCCTCTTCGCGCGAGGGTGTGGGGTCCGCCATGTCGCGCCCCGCCGGCGGATCGGGCCATACCGCCCGAAACTGCGCCAGCCGATCGCTCGTAACCCAAACTGTGGCCTGTGGCAGGCGTAACGACGTCACACGCTTCGCATCCGCCAACGATTTGAGCCAGTCGCCCCACTCGGGCACTGCTTCAACTTCGGCTGTGTTCAGGCAGCCCAGCCAGTACAGCGCGTCGTGAAGTTCTTCCTCATTGGTTGGATCCGGCCAAGCTTCGGCGCGGACCCGCGCGATCGCGTCGGCATCGAGGCGGCCAAGATCGGAGGCGCTCTCCGGCGACAGCCAGCGCCGCGCCATCACGGCCTGGGTCCGGCGTTCCTCCAACGGCGCATCGTCAAGATAGGCGTAGGGCCGCGCCGACAGCACTTCGAGCGCGAGCGGCGAAGGCTCCGTCAGGTCGCAGGCGACGATCTCGATCGTGCCGGCTTCGATCCGTGCCAGGAGCTGTTCCAGGCCCACGATGTCCATCGCCTCGTGCAGGCAGTCGGAAATGGTCTGGTTGGTCAGCGGATGATCGGGAATTTCACGTTCGCCGACGAGATTCTCGGCGCAAGCCATCTGATCGGGAAACACCGCGCCGACCAGATCCTCGGCCTGCATGCGCGTCAGTTGCGGGGGGACTTTCTTGCCGCCCTGAAAGCGCGGCAGCGCGAGGGCAATTCCCGATACCCACCGCCAGCGCGCGGTAAACATCGGCGCATCGAGCAGCGCTTGTACAAGAACCTTCCGGACGCTCGCGGAATGCAGATAGCGCGCGACCTCCGGAAGATCGAAACTGTGCGCCGTGGTCAGCGACAGCACGATATTGTCCTCGGTCGCCGCCGCCTGCAGTTCGAAATTGAACTTGCCGCAGAAGCGCTTGCGCAAGGCCAAGCCCCAGGCGCGATTGATGCGGCCGCCGAATGGCGTATGGACGACCAACTGCATGCCGCCGGCTTCGTCGAAGAATCGCTCCAGCACGATCCTGTCCTGCGTGGGCAGGCAGCCAAGCGCCGCAAGCGCCGCGGCCAGATATTCGACCAGTTGCTGCGCCGCGGCCGCGCCGACGCCGATCTCGTCCGTCAGCCAGCGTTGCGCGGCCTCGCCGGTCGAATCGGCGTGCAGGCGCGTCGCGATGCCCGCTCGCAGGCGCGAGACGGAAACGGAAAGCTCGTCGCTGCGCGCCGGCGCTTCCCCGAGCCAGAACGGAATCGTCGGCGGCTGGCCATGCGCGTCCTCGACCCGCACCACGCCGCGTTCGACGCGCATGATGCGATAGGAGTTGTTGCCGAGCTGGAACACGTCGCCGGCCAGGCTCTCGACGGCAAAGTCTTCGTTGACGGTGCCGATGATGTGGTTCTCCGGTTCCAGCAGTACCTGGTAGTCGGCGTTGTCCGGAATGGTGCCCCCAGATGTCAGCGCGGTCATCCGGGCGCCGCGCCGCCCGCGCACGATATGATTGACCGTGTCGTGATGAATGAGCGCCCCGCGCCGGCCGCGGCGGGTGCTGAAGCCTTCGGCCAGCATGCGGAGGACGGCCGCGAAATCCTTGCGCGCGAGATTGCGATACGGCCACGCCCGGCGCATGCGATCGTAAAGGTCATCCTCCGGCCAATCCCGCGCCGCGGTTTCCGCGACAATCTGCTGCGCCAGCACATCGAGCGGCCGTTCCGGAAGCGTCAGCCGGTCGAGCTCGCCGCGGAGCACGCTGTCCAACAGCGCCGTGCATTCGACCAGATCGTCGCGCGACAGCGGGAAGAGGCGTCCCTTGGGCAGGCCCGCAACCGTATGACCCGAGCGCCCCACCCGCTGCAGAAAGCTCGCGATCGAGCGGGGCGAGCCGAGTTGGCAGACCAGATCCACGTCGCCGATATCGATGCCGAGTTCAAGCGATGCGGTCGCCACCAGCGCCCGCAACTCGCCGTGCTTGAGCCGCTGCTCGGCCGCCAACCTGTGTTCCTTCGCCATGCTGCCGTGATGCGCCGTCACGGCGGCCTCGCCCAGGCGATCGGACAAATGCCGCGCCACCCGCTCCGCCATGCGCCGCGTATTGACGAAGACCAGCGTCGTGCGATGCGCCTCGATGAGGCCGACCAGTTGATCGTAGACCTGCAGCCAGACCTCCGCCGACATCACGCCTTCGAGCGGCGAAGACGGGACTTCGATCGTCAGGTCGCGTCGCCGGTGATGGCCGGAATCGATGATGATGGGTTCCGCGGCGGGCGTCCCGGCGGGACCGGCGCCGACCAGAAGATGCGCGACGGTCTCGATCGGATTCTGCGTGGCCGAGAGACCGATGCGCTGCAGCTTGTCGCCACACAGGGCCGCCAGGCGTTCGAGCGATACGGCGAGATGGGCGCCGCGCTTGTTGGGCGCCATGGCGTGAATCTCGTCGACGATCACGCAGCGCGTCGTCGCCAACATCGCGCGCCCGGATTGGGAACCCAGCAGGATGTAAAGCGATTCCGGCGTCGTGACGACGATGTGCGGCGGCCGGCGATGCATCTTTTGGCGCTCGCCTGGCGGCGTGTCGCCGGTGCGCACCCAACTGCGGATCGCGACATCGGGCAAGCCGCGCTCACGAAGCTGTTCCCGGATGCCGGCCAGGGGCACCTCCAGATTGCGCTGAATGTCGCTGGCGAGAGCCTTGAGTGGCGAGACATAAACCACCTGCGTGGCGTCGCCAAGTTCGCCTGCGAGCCCTTGGCGAAGAAGTGTGTCGATCGCCGCCAGAAAGGCCGCCAGCGTCTTACCCGAGCCTGTCGGCGCCGCAATCAGCGTATCCCGGCCGGCCTGGATGGCGGGCCAAGCCTGCTCTTGGGCCGGCGTGGGCGCGGCGAACCGGCCGGCGAACCACGCCGCGACGGCAGGGTGAAACAAATCCGACAGGCCGAAGGAGCGCGCCGCATCCTTCGCGGGCGGTCCCGCCATACGATCGTCGGTTAGCGCATCGAGAGGGGACGTCATTCGCCCAGGACGATATGGGACAAACGGTCATAAAATCAACATTGGCCCCGCAAAGCACACGGTCGTTAATCGGGGGAGCACGCTGATAATGTTTTCGGTGGTTGCGGTTTCAAGCTGCTGGCCGAATCGCTCTTCGAACAGTTCGAGCAAGGAATCGTCGCCTTTCGGAAGAGTTCGGCTCGCTCCGCCCCAAGGCGGGTCACGCGAATCGGCCGTCTAATTGGTCCTCGAAACCGCTTGGAAATGGGCACGGCGCGTGCAAGTGAAGATCACTGGGATGGTGCTCGATGAATTACGACTTCGCGAACCTGATCGATCGCTTGCGGGGTTTTCTGTTCTGGCTCCCGGATTGGGCGTCGGCCGTGGTCATCCTCGTCATCGTCTCGGTCGCAGCGCTTCTTATCCATGCGTTGGCGCTGCGGCTCCTCCGGCGCTCGCGGGCCAATCGCGGCGAATTTGCCCAGCTCCTGATCACGCGCAGCGTCAATCCAACCCGCTTCGCCATCGTGCTCTTCGCATTGGCGGCGGCGCTGCCCGCGGTAGGTCTGTCGATTGCGCTCGAGCAATTCCTGCTCGCGCTGATTTCCGCCGTTTTCATACTCCTGGTGGGCTGGAGCAGCGTCGTCGCGGTCGGTTTGGCAAGCGATCTCTATCTCGAGCGCTTCAAAAGCGGATTCGAGAATGCGTTGACACGAAAATATGTGACGCAAATCCGCCTCCTGCGCCGGATCGGTCAAGTCTTGATTGGACTCGTTGCGGTCGCGGCGGCGATGATGACTCTCCCGGCGGTGCGACAATATGGCGTGAGTCTGTTCGCTTCCGCGGGTGCGGCCGGCATTGTTGTCGGCCTCGCCGCGCGGCCGCTCCTGTCGAATCTGCTCGCCGGTATCCAGATCGCCATCACCCAGCCGCTCAAAATCGAGGATTCGGTCGTCATCAATGGCGAATGGGGCTGGGTTGAGGACATTACCAGCACTTATCTCGTGGTCCGGATCTGGGACTGGCGGCGGCTGATCGTGCCGCTGAGCTGGTTCATGGAACAGCCGTTCCAGAATTGGACACGCGACACGGCCTCGATTATCGGTACCGTCCTTTTCTTCGTCGATTACCGCACGCCGGTCGAAGAGCTGCGAAAGGAACTGGATAACCTTGCCCGTTCGAGCGAGTTGTGGGACGGGAACGTCGTCAACCTTCAGGTGGTCGACGCGACCGATGGGGCGATCCAGATCCGGGTGCTCGCCAGCGCGAGCGACGCGTCCCGGTGCTGGGACCTGCGCTGCGAACTGCGCGAAAAGCTGATTGCCTTCCTGGGCGAGCACCACCCCGAATGCCTGCCAAGGCAACGCGTCGATCTGGGCCATGCCGGAGAGGGTGTCCGTTCGCATACCGACTCGCGCGACTCGGTCCAATGATTGCATATTGCCAGGCTCGCGGACGGTCGCGATCGCGATCGCGTGTATGGAACAACTTTCTCGGTTGCCTGTTCGTCATCTTAGAACCTATCGCCCCTAAGCCGCGTTCATGGTGATGCCAAAGTTCCGCGCCGCTTGGGTAGGTCGATCCGACGATTGCCGCTCTTCGACGGCATTCCGATTAAATTTGGTCTCGCGGTGCGGGGTAGCGCATGTGGCTTGTAACGCTGGTCGCGGCATTTTCCACTATCATCGCGTGGGCGCTGTGTCGTGCCGTTCGGCAATTTCGCTATTACGAAAGCATCGAACCGGACCGATCGAGGAATGTGAGGCCGCTGCCGAGGATCGCCCTTATCGTGCCGGTACGAAATGAAGCGGCGAACGTTGTGGGATGTTTGAAGGGGTTGCTGGGCCAGGATTATCCGCCAAATTTGCTCGAACTGATCGTCGTCGATGACGGCTCCACCGATGGAACCGCAAATATCGTCCAGCGCCTTGCGCACGACACCCGCCGGATCCGGTCGATCAAAGCTGGCGATCTGCCGGTCGGCTGGATGGGGAAACCCCATGCCTGTTGGCGCGGCGCGACGGCCGTGGATGCGGAATGGCTTTGCTTCATCGATGCCGATACCCGCGCCAACGAAGCCCTGATGCGAAGCGCGATCCGGTTCGCCTACGGGCGGAGGCTCGACATGCTTTCGCTCGAGCCTTTCCAGGAGCTCACCGGATTTCTTGACCGACTTGTGTTCCCCTTAGGATTCTTGGCGATTGCGGCAACCCAAGATCTGCGGCGCGTGAATCGTCCGGATACCGCCGCGGCAACCGCGAACGGCCAGTTCATTCTCGTTCGAGCGACAAGCTATTTTTCGGTAGGCGGCCATTCCGCCGTCCGAGGGGCGATTTGCGAGGATAGCGCCCTGGCGTGCCGCGTAAAAGATGGCGGAATGGCCTTGGCGGTCGTCGGAGCGGAAAGCCTCATTCGGACGCGAATGTACGCAAACGTTGCCGCTCTTTGGGAAGGCCTCTCCAAGAACGCAACGCAGATGTATGGCGGAGAGGGTCGCACTCTTGCCATAGCAGCCGCGGGATTCACGATCGGTTGGGGTTCGCTGCTGCTCCCAATCTTTTCGTCGATCGCGGTCGCAACGGAGCAAACGCCGGTCCGGATCGCGACGCTTGTCCTGGCCGCGCTCGGATCGTGCGCGGCCTATGCCACGCAAATTGCCCTCGCGCATCGCTTTCGGATCCCGTTCTGGTACGGACTGCTCTTTCCCCTAAGCTGCTCGGTGGGGGCCCTTATCGCCGCGAACGCTGTCATAAACCGTGGCCGCGGTCGCGTCATTTGGAAGGGTCGTGTTTATGCCGGCCGAAGAGAAGGCCGGCGTGTCTTGGGGCATCAATTTGGCCCGACGCGACACATCGTGTCGACCGGGAACGGCCGCCCGTCGGCGGCAATTTCCCCTACCCCGCGAAGCGAGCCGGTATCGTCGCCCGGGATGCCCTCCTGAGCGGTCGCTCGGCGCTCGGGGCGAAACCAAGTACGTGCCTCGGTTGCTAGCCTTTCGCTGGCCTTTGGGGGCGCACCGGCTCGGCGTAATAGATCGTCAAGATAATCTTTATCGATGCCGCCACGGGCACAGCCAAAAGCAGGCCGATCACCCCGAACAAGATCCCGCCGGACAGAAACGCAAAAATGATCACGGCCGGATGTAGGCGCACTGCCCGACCCAATGCGAGAGGCCCGACAAGCTCGTCGATCGAGAGTCTCAGTGCCGCGGCAAACCCCAGGAGGACTATCATCGTGACGGCGCCCCCTTGTTGCGCCGCCACGACGCCCACAATGCAAAAGGTAGCGGCGGGGCCGATGACCGGTATCAATTCCAATACGCCGATCACGATCGCCAGCAACAGCGCATGGGACAGGTGGAAGACCAGACCGAGCGCGATCCAGGCGAGCGCCGACGTATATATGACCACGGCCAGCAGGCCGACGAAATAGCGCCAAAGTAGCGGCAAAATTTTGGCGGCGATGGCATCAACTTCTCGTCGGTATTCCGGCGGCACCAGCCAAAACACTCCAGCCGCGATTTGCTTTCCCGAGAGTAGGAAATAGATCAGGACGACAAGGGTAAGGATAACGGCGAAAACGGCGCCGAGGCCGTAACCCGCCAAGGTTAGTGCCATGCCCGACTTTAGAAGCGTACTTACTTGAGCCAAAATTTCGTTCGTGACTTGATCCGAATCGATCGATTGCGCGATGGAGGGCCCGGCCGACCGGGCGAGTTCATCGACGTACCGATGCAGTATTTGCGGCAATTGCTGAATAGTCTGGGAGAAATCGCGGATGAGCGAACCGGCGAAGAGAACGATTAGCAGTCCAAGAATTCCCAGCACCAAGACATAGATGAAGGCGCCAACGATCCAGCGCGGTATGCCGAAGCGCCGGTGCACCCAATTGATTGGCGGCGTCAGCACGAAGGCCGCCGCGGCCGCCAGAACGAAGGGGAGGAGGATGTGGCGAATGAAGAATAGAAAAATCAGGACGAGCGCGATGCAAACGGCCAGAGGCCAGCCGCCTACTTTCGATCTTGTCTCCGTGCTCCGCGCCAAAATTCCACTCCCCATGCAATTTGCCACCAGCACGTCATGTCGCTCGTTGTGAAAGAACCCCTTCGCGGTGCCCCTCGTGCCGAAGGGGAAGTGCCAATTCTTGCCGTGAGGCCAATCGAAGGCGAATCAATTTGCGATGCTGGGCCGTTCCCCGTGAAGCGGGAAGGGAAAAGGTCGATAAGGAGGCGTGCGTGACGGAGGTTTCATTGCCTTTCGGCGTGCTCGGGAGCCACAGACCAGCCCGGCTCTATATCCTGGATAATGGCAGCCTTCGGGTTGGCATCACGGATTTTGGCGGCCGCATGGTGTCGATCGAGGCGCCCGACCGCGCGGGAAAACGTGGGCACATTCTGCTGGGATTCGGCAATGTCTCGGACTATGCGATCGCCGGTGGCGCTTTTGGCGCTATTCTGGGCCGGAACGCCAATCGCATCGCCGGAGGCCGAATATCCATCGATGGTCGGGTCTTCGAACTATCCAAGAACGAGGGCGATTCAACGCTCCATGGCGGCAAGGAAGGTTTCGATAAGAGGTTTTGGACGGTTGAGCGTGCCGACGGCACATCGATCGTCCTTTCCTTGGTCAGCCCCGACGGCGACCAGGGTTTCCCCGGAGAAGTCAAGGTCCAAGCGACCTATGAACTAGAGGAGACCACCTTGCGCCTTGCTTTCCACGCCGTAACCACGGCAAAAACTCCGGTCACCCTGAGCGCTCACCCGTATTTCAACCTCGGCGGAAGCGACGCGTTGGACATCCTCGATCATCGGGTCATGATCCCGGCCGAGCATTTTCTCCCGACCGACCAGAAACAAATTCCGACGGGCGATGTCTTATCGGTGGCCGGCACCGCTTTCGATTTCCGCCGGCTGGCCGCAATCGGGGAACGCATCCGGACGCCAGATCCGCAGCTTCTGATCGCCAAGGGGTTCGATCACTATTTTGTCTTGGGACCGGGGACGGAGACGCCGGCTATCGCCGCCCGCATATCCCATCCGCCGACCGGTCGGGTCCTTGAAATTCTCACGACGCAACGCGGTATGCAGTTCTATACCGGAAACCAGCTTAACGGCTCGGTCGCGGGGCGGGGCGGAGCCTACCGGCAGTCCGCTGGCGTCGCATTCGAGCCTCAGGGTTTTCCCGACGCGCCAAACCAACCTGCTTTCCCCACCACGCTGCTGACACCCGGGGAAATTTACCGGCAATCGATTTGGTACCGCTTCGGTACCGCGTGAACCGAATGCCGACCGTTGCCCGATTTGTCGACCGCGCGGGGGACGCCGCGACAAAGGTGCCCGCGTTAAGGGCCCGCGGGTATAAAGACTCGCACCGATATCGCGGCGCCGGGGGCGCCCTCTTAGCTTGCGAGCCCCAGTAGCTTCGCGGCGTTTTCCTTGAGGATAAGAGGCCTTACGTCCGGTCGGATCTCGATTTTTTCGAAATCGGCAAGCCACCGGTCCGGCGTTATCACTGGAAAGTCGGAGCCGAACAGCATTTTGCGCTTCAAGAGCGTGTTGGCGTAATGCACCAGAATCGGTGGAAAATATTTGGGCGACCAGCCGGACAGGTCGATATAGACGTTCGGTTTATGCTGGCATACCGACAACGCCTCCTCCTGCCAGGGGAAGGATGGGTGCGCCATGATGATCGGCATGTCGGGGAAATCGATCGCGACATCGTCGAGATATATTGGGTTTGAATATTTCAGCCGGATGCCGCCGCCGCCCGGCATGCCGGATCCGACGCCGGTCTGCCCGGTATGGAACAGCGCCGGCAATTTATGTTCGGCGATCACCTCGTAAAGCGGATAGGCCATGCGGTCGTTCGGATAGAACGCCTGCGTCGAGGGGTGAAACTTGAAGCCCTTGACGCCGAAATCCTTGATGAGCCGCCGCGCCTCGCGCGCGCCGAGGAGGCCCTTGGCCGGATCGATGCTGGCGAACGGAATGAGGATGTCGTCATTCTCGGCGACGAGCCGAGCCACCTCCTCGTTCGAATAGCGCCGCTTGCCGGTCGCGGCCTCGCTGTCGACGGTGAAAATGACGGCGGCGATCTTGCGCTCGCGATAATATTGCGCGATCTCGCCGATCGGCTTGGCGTCGTATTCGGTCTTGAAATACTTCGCCATGTAGGAGCGAGTCTCGGCGGCGTCCTCATAGGCTTCGGTGCCGCAGGGTCCGTCCGCGTGCGTGTGAACGTCGATGGCCTTGATGGCGTTGAGATCGATCATTTGCAATTACCCTTCTTCGCCATCGATCGCGATCCGCGAGCCGGACCTGACACGTTAACCCTGGCTTCAAGGGTGCTTATTTGATTTAGATGGCGCGCACAAGGAGGAAGCGGGTTATTCGACGCCGAGGCCTCCGTTATCGTTTCAATGGTACGATAGGCCGGCAACGAAATGCCTGGTACGGCGCCGTCGCCATGGACGGGGCCGCGGTTAACAATGATTTGGCGAGGGAGTGCGGCGGCGATGAAGGTTTTTGTGTTCGATCTCCTGCAATACGGCAAGAATCTCCGCCATCTCACCGTGGACGGGGAACATTTGCCGTTCCCGATGGAGAAAAAGCATTTCGAGCCGGCCGTCGCCGTCAAGACCTATGCCGAGCATCTCGATGCCTGGGTCGAACTGGAGCGGCTCGGCTACGATGGCGTTGCCTTCAACGAACATCACGCTACACCCTATGGGCTGATGAACTCGCCCAATTTGCTGGCGGCGTCGGCGGCGCAGCGCACCAAGAGGCTCAAGCTTCTGATGTACGGCAATCTGTTGCCGCTGCACGATCCGCTGCGCCTCGCGGAAGAAATCGCCATGCTCGATTGCCTCTCCGACGGCCGGATCATGTGCGGCGTCGCGCGGGGTGCCGCGCGCGAATACCGCGTTCTGGGCGTGCCGCTCGCCGAATCCCGCGCGCGTTTCAACGAATGTTTCGAAATCATGCGGCGCGCCTGGACCGAGGAGAGCTTCTCTTTCGAAGGTAAGTTCCATACCTATAAGGATGTGGCATTGTGGCCGCGCCCGGTACAGCAGCCCTATCCTCCGGTCTGGGTTCCGATCACCGGTTCGACGGATTCGATCGACTGGGCGGTGGCGAACGACGTTCCGATCACGCCCGGTCTCCCCGGACCGGCGCGCGAGGACACGATCCGCTACTATGCCGCCGGGCTCGCGAAGCGCGGCAAGCGCATCACGCCCGATTATCTCAATATCATGGTCACGTCCTACATCGCCGACAGCAAGGAACGGGCGATCGAGGAAGTCGGTCCCTACGCGATTTATTTCCACAACACGCTGTTCAATTTCGACCACATCCCGGCGGCCCAGTCGGCCGGCTATTTCCAGAAGGGCTCGGAAGAGCATCTGCGCGCGGAACTGCGCGCCGCGCATGACGACAGCATGCGCCTCAAGGACATGACCATGGACGATATCCGGATGCAGGCCGAGATCATGCCCTGGGGCACGGCGGACGAGGTCGCGCGCCGCATCATCGTCGAGGCCGACGCGGTCGGCGCCGGCACAGTCCTCGTCAACATGAATCGCGGCGCCATGCCGCAGGACATGTTTCTGACCCAGATGCACCGCTTCGCCAAGGATGTTCTGCCGCGGCTGCAGGCACACACCATCACCCGCGTCCCGCTCGCGGAGCCGGCGATGTGACCGGCCTTCGGCCGAGAAAGAGGACGCGGATGTGATGGCGGGCGGGCCTGACTTGTGACGCCCCATGAGGCGACATAGACTGGCGCCAACAATTCAATCGTCGGAGGAATCGCGATGAGCAAGCGCCAGAGCATCGAGGTCGAAGGCTACTCGCACGGCCCGAACCCCATCCCGGCGGCGTCCAAGATCGGCAACATGGTGATCACAGGCGGGATTCACGGCACAGATACCGCGACCGGCAAGATCCCGCCCGATCTTCCGGCGCAATGCGTCAACGTGTTCGCGAATCTGAAGAAGATTCTCACCGCCGCGGGGGCTTCGCCAGAAGACGTCATCAAGATGACCTTCTGGATCAGGGACGCGTCCGCACGCGACGCGATCAACAAGGAATGGATCGCGATGTTCCCCGATCCGCATTCCCGGCCGGCGCGACACACATTGGTCTATGACAAGCTGTCGCCCAGCTATCAGCTGCAGTGCGACGCGATCGCGGTCATCCAATAGGGAGCGCACATGCCAACGCCACAGGAAAGCGAAACGCTGACTCGCGTCGGCCCGGGCACGCCGATGGGCCGACTGATGCGCGAATATTGGTTGCCGGCTTGCAAGTCCGCGGAGCTGAAGGCCGACGGATCGCCGCTGCGGTTGGCGCTGCTCGGAGAAAAATTGATCGCGTTCCGCGACAGCGCGGGCCGGGTCGGGATCATGGATCACCGCTGTCCGCATCGCCGCGCTTCGTTGTTCTTCGGCCGCAACGAGGAAGGCGGGCTGCGCTGCATCTATCACGGCTGGAAATTCGATGTCGCGGGCAAATGTCTCGACATGCCCAATGTCCCCGCGCAGCATGCCCATTCCGACAAGGTATCGGCCAAGGCTTACCGGGCGGCGGAACGCAACGGCATCGTCTGGGCCTATATGGGCGCCCGCGAGACGGCGCCGCCGCTGCCGAGCTTCGA
>Ga0182024_10006407_pt1 | contig 25859 bp, 24 predicted proteins | sample P32metaG_FD_120480 | JGI IMG/M metagenome (GOLD analysis project Ga0182024, IMG submission 120480) | Permafrost microbial communities from Stordalen Mire, Sweden - P3-2 metaG (Illumina Assembly) | ecosystem: Environmental > Terrestrial > Soil > Wetlands > Permafrost | place: Sweden: Stordalen... | reverse complement strand
GCGCGACGCAGAACTACTGGGGTTGTGCCGGCGGTCCTGGGACCACGGGATGCGCATCGGCAACAGGACCATCCGTGACTTCCGTTGCGCCGCTTCCAGCACCCGCCACCTCCGCGCCAAAAGAGGTCCTCTCGCAATAGCCGCACAGGGCGGTGGATAAGGCGCAGTTGCTCTGCCGGCAGGCCAACCGAAATCGGGAGCTGGCGGCAGAGCAGTTCGCTGTAAAGTGATCACAGCGGCGTTGCAGGTGTGGGAGGGACTCCGGAATCACCTATCGGCGACTGAATCAACCCGGAAAGCCGGGGTCCGGACAACGCAACAGATAGCTGGCGAGGACAACCCCTTCTCACCATCGATTCCCCTTGTTCGTTCAAGTCGCCTTGCATCCCCAACCGGCTGCTACGCGGCCGGCCACGCGGCCCAGCCACCGGGCATGCCGGTTTCGATCAGTTATGCAATACTGGTACGGAAATCGTTAAAAGTGGAGGTTTCCATGAAGACGCCAAAACTTCGCACGCTACTGGCAGCGTACGCTGGTTTGATCCTCACAGCAGTTCCAGTGCTCGCGCATCATTCCTTCGCCGCCGAGTACGAAAGCAAAGAGATCACCCTCACCGGCGTGATCACCAAGGTGGAATGGACCAATCCGCACATCTATTTCTATATCGATGTGAAGGACGCAAGCGGCACGGTGGTCAATTGGGCCGTGGAAGGCTATCCTCCGAATACGTTGAAGCGGACCGGATTCACCCGCGACGATCTGAAGGTAGGCGACACGGTCACCGTCACTGCTTATCGCGCCAAAGATAGCGCCGACCGAGTGGCCGGCCGGGAAATCACGTTCCCCAACGGCGGCAAAAAATTTGCCGGACCTGCCGCCGGGGGCGGACCTCCTTCCGACTACAAATAGAGGCCTGCCATGACCATCCACTTAGCGCGGCTTCTGACGATCGCCGCATTATCGGCGTGCCTCGGTTTGTCTCAGGACTCCAAACCGATTCCCCGAACGGCGAATGGGAAACCCGATCTTTCCGGCGTCTGGCAGGGCGGAGGCGTCAGCCTTTATGGCGAGCCTGGCCTGTCGAAGCGGCCGGCTGCTCCTCCGCCTGTGAACCCGCCGCCGAAGCGCGAGCCGGTGCCCTATCAGTCCTGGGCTGAAACGAAGACCAAGACTTTCACCGCGGCCGACGACCCGACGCTGGCCTGTCTGCTGCCGGGCGTACCGCGCATCACATCCATGCCGATGCCCTTTGAGATCGTTCAAACGCCGAAGGAGATCGTGATCGCGTACGAATCGTTCCACGCTTTTCGCATCATCCCGATCAACGACAAGCTCCAGCATCCGAACGATCTGGTTCCAACCTGGATGGGCGATTCGGTGGCGCGCTGGGACGGCGACACGTTGGTTGTGGACGTCACCGGGTTCAACGACAAAACGTGGCTCAGCGGAACGGGGAGTTTTCACAGCGAGGATTTGCACGTGGTGGAGCGCTTCAAGCTGAATAGCGACGACACCATCACCTACACCGCGACGGTCACCGATCCGAAAGTGCTCACCAAGCCCTGGACCACCGGCGCGTTATTGAGGCGACCGGCGAACACCCGTGTGGAAGAGTACGAGTGCATCGAAAATAACCAGGACGCCGCGCACATGCACTTGAAGAAGTAGCGATCGGCTCTAACGCAAATAGCGCTGGTGTTCTTTAAGAATGCAGCGGTCGATGACCACCGCAAGTCCCGCGGCTTTGGCTTTGCGCCCCGCCACCTGATCCACCACACCTTCCTGCATCCAGACCGCGGAGGCCCCGATCCGGATGGCCGATTCCACCACCGGCGCCACCAGTTCCGAGCGCCGGAAGATGTCGACGATATCGACATGCTCGGGAATGTCTTCCAGGCGCGGATAGCATTTCTCGCCCAGCACCTGCGATTCGTTCGGATTCACGGGGATGATCCGGTATCCCTGCTGCTTCATATACTCGGCGACGCCATACGATGGCCGGGCGCGTTTGCTCGAAAGCCCGACGACCGCGATGACGCGGCTGTTGCGCAACAGATCGGGAATTCCAGACATCGGCTATCGCTCCTCCATACTCAAAAGCTTCCGGAAGCGCGCCACCTCGGCGGCCGTCAAATGGCGAAATTTGCCGGGTTGGATCGAACCCAGATCCAGGAAGCCGATCCTGACGCGCTTCAGCTTCTCCACCAGCCGCCCGAAATGTTTGAACATGAGACGAATCTGATTTTGCCGCCCTTCGATTAATCGTACTTCGTACCAGGGGTTCTGCGCGCGCTGCATCAGCTTTAGGCCGGCGGGCGCGGTCTTCTTCCCGCTGAGCGGAACGCCTTCGCGGAACTTTTCTTCCTGGTCGGGCGAGAGCTGCCCGTTGGTCTTCACCAGATAAGTTTTCGTTACGTGGCTGGAGGCCGACGTGATGCGCTTGGCGAGCTCGCCATCGTTGGTGAGCAGCAACAGTCCTTCGCTCGAATAATCCAGGCGTCCCACCGGATACACGCGCGCCTTTACGCCGCGCAGGAGATCCATCACGGTGGGGCGGCCCTCCGGATCCATCACCGTCGACATGTAGTCCTTGGGTTTGTTCATGGCGATGTAGACCAGGTGTTCCGGCGCGCCCACTCGCCTGCCATCCACTTTGATGTGGTCGGTCTCGGGATCGGCCTTGGTCCCAAGTTCGGTGATCACCGCGCCATTCACCCTGACGCGGCCTTCGATAATCAATTGCTCGGCGTGGCGGCGGCTGGCGACACCGGCGTGAGCGAGCAACTTCTGCAAACGTTCTTGCGGCATCTACTCTGTCACGGACGATTCCGCCCGCTCGGCGGCCGACTCGTCGGCGGATCCCTCTACAGGCGGCGCCTCGGCCGGTGGCTCGGCTTGTGGCTCTTCTACGGTGGTCTCGTCGTCTCCCATCGACAAGCGGCCCAGTTCCTCAAACTCCTTCAGCGTCGGCAGCTCGCTCAGATCCTTCAGGCCGAACTGCACCAGGAATTCTTTGGTGGTCTTGTACAGAATCGGCTTGCCGAGAACGGTCTTCCGGCCGGCGGTGGCGATCAGCTTGCGATCGATCAGCGTTTTGATCACTCCCGCGCCGTGTACTCCGCGAACCTCCATCACTTCGGGCGCGGTGATGGGCTGCTTATAAGCGATCAGCGCCAGAGTCTCCAGCGCGGCGAGCGATAGCTTGAGCGGCGGTTTCAGATTCTTGACGAACGCCCGGATAGCTTCATGGTGCTCAGGCTTGGTGGAAATTTTGTATCCGCCGGCCACTTCACGAATCGTGAGCCCGTGCTCGGGTTTGCCGTACTCGACGCTCAGTTCTTCGAGCACCTGGCCAATTCTCGCGGCCGGCTGCTGCAAGGCCGTCGCGATCTGATCGGCGGACAACGGCTCATCGGTGACGTAGATCACCGCTTCCACCACGGCTCTCAATTGCTCCCAGGGTATTTCGATACTCGAGGTTGCGACGCCGGGCAGCAAATCGATTTCGGGATCCAATTGTACTTCTGTGTTTTCCATTTGGCTTAGCTGTACTCTTCGGCTTAAATATACTCTTCTTCGATCGCCACGAGCGATTGGCCGAGCACTTCATCAAACCTTCGCTGCTTCTTCAATCCAATGTCGCCGAAGGCGTCCTGCTGGGTCAACAATAGAGCCTGGCGACGCACCAGCTCGAGCATGGCGAGGAACAGGCAGATCATCGCGCGGCGGCTGCCTTGCCTCTCGAACAACTCGGCGGCTGGAAGCGATTCGCCGGTGCGAAGGTCGCCGAAGACCCGCTCCAGATAGCGAATCATGTCGGGGATGCTGACGTCCTCTTTGCCGACCTCATAGATAGGCCGGTTCTTGGCGCGCTCCAGCACGGTTTGCAGGGTCTTCACCAGGTCGAAGAGCGATACGGCTAGCCCGGGCTCTTCGTTGTCGGCCAAAAACTGCGCCATCTGCGGCTTCGACCACGAAACATCTTCCACCATGCGCTTTTGCTGCAGCATTTCGGCGGCGTTCTTGAAGCGTTCGTGTTCGAGCAGGCGGTCGACCAGTTCCTGGCGCGGATCTTCTTCGGGCGAGATTTTTTCCAGCTCCGGATCTTTGGGAAGCAGCATCCGCGATTTGATGTGAATCAAGGTAGCCGCCATGTAGACGAACTCGGAGCTTAGCTCGATGTTCACTTCCATGGCCCGCTGCATGTATTCGAGATACTGCTGGGTGATGGAGGCAATCGGGATGTCGTAGATGTTGATCTGCTGCTTGCGGATCAGGTCGAGCAGCAGGTCGAGCGGACCATCGTACTGCTCCAGATGAAAATTAAACGGCGACGCCACTTCCCTATAGAATAGCAGTCGAGCATAGCAAAGGCGCTCGATGGCGGGCCATCCGTCTCACCTTTAGCGGCGGCCACTCGCGCCCCATCCGATGTTCAAACAGGGGTACCAGACGCCGCGAAAATACGCAGGTCCCGAACCGCTTACGATATCGTACTTCACCTGGTGCGGATGAGTGTTCGGGTGCACGACAGCTCGCCGTGAATCAACTCGAAAGCCCTCGGAACTTATCAGCGCGAAGGCATCCTCGACGGACCAAGCCGTAACTCCGCAGCCGATCGGGCCTCGGGGATCTGTCCCCTCGATCCAAAAAGGGATAAGCAGTGGGCAACGGTTGGACATCGAATCACTTAATCGAAGTACGGCGTCACGCCTCGGTATGGTTGCTCGCGTTGATCTTGGTCTCCGCCCGCGTGTTCTTCAGGTTGTCAAACACTCCGCCGTACTTCGAGCGGGCGAGGAAATAATCCGGATATTCCACGTTAAAGCGACGGCCCACGGATCGATCTCAGACAGAGAGTGTACCACCCAAGGTAGACTTGGGCCGGCGATCGGCTAATCCGGAGGGACACGCATTGCAAGAAGTGCAGCGAGGTCGCGCGCACCATGGACCACGGCAATGATCTGAATGGGCTTCTTCCGCCAAAGGTAGCAGACCACATAAGAGTAAAAGTTCCAGAAGCGGTAGCGGACGTCCAAAAGTTCTTGGTGATAGTGGCCTATTCCGGGCGCTTGGGCCAAGCGCTGCAAGGCCTCGTAGAATTCTAATCGAAGACGTTCCGCGGCCTCGGACTGTCAGTCGCGATGCCCAGCAGAGTCTCGCGTAGATCGGCGCGCGCTTCGGGTGTAAGCCGAAAAGCGCGGCTTCACACGCGAGCAACCTTCCTCTTCATGAGCCTGCGTTCCGCGATCAGTTGTCGCAGCTCCTCGAATATTTCGCGGTCATCGAGCAACACGCCGCGCTGGGTTTGCACAGCCCCGCGTTGCAGCTTCGCCTTCAGTTGCTTGAAACCTTGTTCGCGCTCCTTCTCCTGATTCTGCAGGAGCCGCAAGGCCTCTCGCACAACTTCGCTGGTAGTCTGGTATCGCCCGGACTTCACACGGCTCTGGAGAAACGCGCCAAGTTCGGGCGTCAACGAGATGTTGACCGTCGTGCGGGTTGCCATGCTTCAGTAATATCGCAGTTGGCACATTGTGTCAATTTGCGCCATCTCGCTCGGTCCAGGAACTATTGCTGGCGCAGCCGAAAATTGACTTCGACTTGCGCTGGTACGGCGATTGGCTCTCCAGCTTTCCTTGCGGGTTGGAACTTCCAGCCTTGGACCGCTTCGACCGCCTTCTCATCCAGCCCAAGACCTAGGCCTCGAAGGACCTTGACGTTTTGTGGAATACCATCCGTGCCGACCACGAGGCTGACCAGAACTGAGCCTTGAAGTCCGGCTTTTCGGGCTTCGGAGGAATACTTGGGCTCGTGCTTGGAGATCACCACAGGCGGGTCGATTCGAGCTGCGGTCTTCTGAGCTGCGGCCGAGGCTTCGTGACTCCCATCCGGAGGCTGGAACTGAAAAATGCTGGCTTCCAGCGCGGGGTTCAACTCGACGTGGGAGTAAGTAATCGTCATCGAGAAATGTACGCCGCCAGTTGAACTCGCAGCGGGCGAAGACCCAAGCTGTTCTCGCAATATCAGGCGGCGAAGTGGATCGACGCAAAAGATCCGTTCCAGGCGGCCGGCCGCGGGAACGCCGGGCAACAGTGGCTGCGGCGTTTCGTAAGTAGCTTCGATAACTTCGCATTCCTGAGAGCGCCCTTCGAATTCGGAGTGATCCTTGCCGATTACCTTCGCCGCGACCAGATACTTTGTCAGATCACTCCAGCGTGCAAAAGGTGGGTTGCAGTCTTCCACGTGTGCCACGCTCTTTATGTAAGCGTTAGAGACCGCAGCGTAGGTCCAAAGCGATGTGCCATCGCAGATTTGGAGGCCGGATCGTGGCCCGGCTTGCTGATAGCGCATCAGCAGCGGTCCTTGAGTATATAGCTCGAAGGATATCTCCTGATGACTTGTCCCCAGGTCACCAGTAGACTCTCGTACGCTCAGGCCTTCAACTCGCAGACTGTCGGCGGAACGCATCGCATTGGAAATCGATTTGAGCAAACTCCGTGCGTCTTCGCCAGTTTGAGCCGAGGCCACCAATACAGTGAGAAACAAGACAGCCGCGCGCATAGAAATGATTATATGAGGTTTCGATCCGGATGTTTTTCAAAAACGAACCTAATCCGTGCGGAGTTACAGAAAAGAAGCTAAAAGGTGGCCTTATTTGTTGAAATACAACGTCACGTCCACCGTGTGATTGGCCGCGTTGATCTTCGTCTCCGCGCGGGTGTTCTTCAGGTCGTCGAACACTCCGCCATCCTTCACGCGAGTGAGGAAATGATCGGGATACTCCACATTGAAGGGGTGGCCCGGAGCCAGACCCCACATCTTGCGGATTTCCGGCTCGCTCACGATGTCCAGACCGACGAACTCCAGCTTACCGAGCGTATAGAGCGGCCCGGGATCGATCTGGAACTCGATCGCTACCGTATGCTCGGCGTCGTCCACATCGCGCGCCACCTTCGAGCCGGCGTCCAGATGCCCCTGCCGGCGAAGATTCTCTCGAATCCTCTCCTGCGCGGCTTTCACCTCGTCGAAATTGACGGTCTGATCGGTCTTTAGTTTCGAGAGATCTTTCCACTCCGAGCGCGAATAATCGGCGCCCACGAAGCTCACCCGGTCCAGCTTATAGGCCGGCCCCGGCGTCACTTGCACCGTAACCGAAACTCCGTCCACGTCTTTGGCAGGGGCGGTTTCGATCTTCGGAAACGCCACGCGCAGCAGCCCGTGCGCTTCATAGATGGGGCGAATGGTGTTGTCCAGCAGTAGCCGGACTCGCGGCTCCGAGTACAGAACGCCGATCGCGACGCCATACATGGCCGTCTGCAAGATTCCCGCCGGAATTTCGCCAGTGTCCGTAAAGATCACGTGAGCGATGGAACCGGGGCCTTTGGCTGGGCGGAACAGCACCGCCAGATCCTCTCCGCCATCCGAACTCAGCTTGCCGGCGAGGGGTTGGTGATAACCTCGCGCGGCCAGGAATTCAGAAATCCAAGCGACGTAGCGATCCACCACCGGTTTCGTGGCCGGGATTTTGTCTCCAAACAGCGGATCTTTCTGCTTCAGCCATGCTCGGATCTGGTCGTTACCGGCGGGAAGATCCTGAAACCGGACAGGGTAAATCTGGCCGACCTCCGCAACCTCGTACGTTGCGTCGTAGCCTTCACCGTCTTTGGAGGGTACGAATAGATAGCTGACGTGATCGAACGCCCCGGTTGCCTCCAGCTTTTCGCGCGCTGCGTCGAATTCGGACTTGCCTGCTTTCTGTCCCACGCTGAGGCCCGCAGCGGCGAGAATTTGCGTAGCGGTGTAGGCATGGTTGCCTCGCACGGTCAGAGTCTCAACGGTGTAGGACGTGGGAGCGGGTTGCGCGTAAATCGCGGCGGAGAGCCCCAGCAACAGCGCTCCGGCACGGTGTCGCATTGGCTGTCTCTTCATTCGATCTCGATTTTTATTCGATCTCAACGGCAACGAACATGAGCTTTCCAGAGCGCTCAATCTGCATCGCCACTTCGTCGCCGGGCTTGAACTCGTCCACCTTTTTCCGCAGCGCCTCCACCGTCCCCACCGGAGCCTGGTTCACGGAATAGATGACGTCTCCGGGCTGGAGTCCGGTTCCACTGGTGAAATCGGTGGCGCTGGATCCGGCGGCCACCACTACGCCATAGGAGTTTCGCAGCCCCGGCAGCATGGCGGCCAGAGTCTTGTCGATCCCGATGGCTAGAATACCGAGCCTCGGCACCAAATTATCCTCTGGATTCACCATGTCGGCGAAGCGCTGTGGATCGTCGACACTGTCGATCACGGGCACGTCGATGCTGAGATCGTTCTTGTCCCGCCGCACCTCCAGCGTGATCTTCGCTTTCATCGGAGAGCGATAGATGTAAGACTCGAGTTGGCGCGCATTACGCATGGTCCTGCCGTTGGCGCTCAGCACCATGTCGCCGGCCTTGACTCCCGCCTTGTCGGCCGGACCGTCCGGCGTCACGTCGCCCACCAGCACTCCCCAGTCCCGGGCCAGATCGAGTCCCTCCGCGAGGGCCGGGCTGATGGTTTGCACCGAAATCCCAATCCTGCCCCGGTGCACGTGCCCTTCTTTGCGAAGCTGCGTGTACACGGTGCCGACGATGTTGCTGGGGATCGCGAATCCAAGTCCTTCGCTGCCTCCGGATTCGGAAAGAATGAACGTATTGATCCCCACCACACGGCCTTGCGAATCGATCAGCGGACCACCGCTGTTGCCCGGATTGATAGGGGCATCCGTCTGGATGTAGGCGAGAAAATCGTCGGGATGAATCTCGCGCGAAGTGGAACTCACGATGCCCATGCTGACCGACCCTTCCAGTCCCCTGGGGTTTCCAAAAGCCATCACCAGTTCGCCCTGCCGGACCGCGTCCGAGTTGCCGAGCGGCAGATGCGCAAGGCCGGTCCGATCGATTTTGACGACCGCCACGTCCATCTCGCGATCCATGCCAATCAGCTTGGCTTCCAGCAGCTTCACTTCCGGCTCAAACGTGGCGGTGCGCCCGTTCCTGCGCGCCACCGAAAGACGAACCTGGATGCGCCTGGCCCCCTCGACTACGTGCGCGTTGGTGACAATGAAGCCGTCCTCGGAGAGAACGATCCCGGAGCCGGTGCTGCGTTGCCTGGAGAGCAGCGCCGCGGTGTTGCCGGAGTCCGATTCGTCGGCCGTCGCGTAGCCGGTGGAAAAGATCTGCACTACCGCTGGACGAACACGATTGACCAAGCCTTCCAGCGATACGCTGAGCTCGCCCAGTGAGACCGGCAGCGGTTTTACTTCTGCCGCCGAAGCTGTGTCCGCTTCAGGTTTCTTGTCTTCAGGTTTTTTGTCCTGGGCCGCGGCCAAAAGGGCCAGTCCGGCAAAAAGGGGAAGGAGCGAAAACAGACGTTTTCTCACATCCTTATTTTCCCGCAAGTCGCGCGGGGCCGCTTTCTTGCGCGTTTATGGCAACCGGGCGCGCAAGTTTTTCACCGCCCGCAAGCCCGCTTGCGAAACGTCGCTATCCGTGTCCTGCGAGAGCGCCTCCAAAGGCGCCACGGCATCTTGTGCGCCACTGGCGGCGAGGACCTGGGCCAGGCCGGTCTTCTCGTCTTTGGTGACGCCCGGCTCCGTGAGCGCCGGGTAAAGCGCCTGGCGCACCTCGGGATCGCGCGCCAGTTCGGTCAGATACGCTCGCGAGACGCCGCGATAAGCGCTCGAATTCAGATCGTTCACCAGATAGCGGAGCGGATCGAATTCGCGCATGCCGCGCTTGCCGAGATTCACCAGCGCGAAGGCGGCCGAGAGACGCGGCTCGGTCTTATTTTCGTTGTTGAACGCACGTTCCAGTTCAGCAGTATCGGCGGGATCTTTCAACCGTCCCAGGCCTTCGGCGGCTGCTTCGCGAAGACCGTCGTCTTTGTGATTGAGATACGTGACATAGACGCCATGCAACTGGGGATCGGGCATTTGCGCCATGGCGGTGAGCGCCGCGCGCTTCACCTTCATTTTGCGGGAACGGTCCAACACGTCGCGCAATTCGTCGATGGCGGCGCGGTTCAACAATAGCCCGGTGGCCTCAATGGCCGTGACCTGCACCCTCTCATTGAGATCGTGTAGAAGAAAGACGATGGCCGGCCCCGAGCTTGGATCGCGAATTTTCTCCATCGCCACCAGCGCCTCATAGATCAAGTCGCTATCCTTGGAGCGCAACGCCTGCTCCAGGTCCGGGAGCGCCTCGCGGCCACGCAGAATGCCTACCGCTCGCGCGGCGTTGGCGCGGGCTTCCAGGCTGGCCCCGCCGCTTACGATGCGGCCCAGGGCTGCGATCACTTCCGGGCGGGCCTGGATATACGGATCGATTACCAGGTCGTTGTTATCGGTGAGCTTGGCCTTGATGGAAGATCCAGCCCGGCGCAGCGATGCGGTCAGCCCCGTCTTCACATAACCGGGCACATAGAAATTCAGCAGGCCGTCGGTGGCGCGAATCTGGATCTCGGGGTCGTTATCGCGGCAGGCTCTCACGAGCGGATCCAGGCTGCGCTGCGTGCCGATGTCCACGATGGCCTTGACCGCCTCACGGCGCACGTCCACATCCGGGTCCGAAAGATAGGGTTCGAGCTTGGGAATTATTTCCGATCCGCCGCTTTTGCCATATTCGCGAACCGCCTTGGCGCGCGCTTTGGCATCGTCCGGCGTCTGCGCGGCATCTGGGACAGGAGCCTGGGCGGCATCTGGGGCAGGAGGGGGCGGGGCGGCATTTTGAGCAACCAGCGAAGCGGCTGTGAGCGCCAGGCACAGCATCCACAAAGTACAGCGCAGGTTCGGCAACATCCACCTCACCTTAATAGCACCACCTCAACGAACAAACTCCACCGTGACCTTCTTGCTGATGAGGCCCGCCTCATAGCCCATGTCAAGCAGCTTTTGCGCCGCCTTCGGCACCAGGTCGCCGCAGTCGACTGTGAAGTGATTCACGTACATTCCCACGAACTTTTCAGCCAGGCGGGGCTCCAGATCGCGCGCGAATTGCATCGCATAATTGAGCGATTCTTCGCCATGGTCCAAAGCATACTGAATGCTCTCGCGCATCACGCGGCAGCACTCGCTCTTGAGGTCGTCGGGCAGCGACCGCAACAGCACATTTCCACCCAGGGGGAGGGGCAGATCGTATTCGTTCTTCCACCACCGGCCCAAATCCACTACGTTGTGGAAGCCGCTCTTACCATACGTCAACTGCCCCTCGTGGATGATCAACCCGGCGTCGACGCTGTGCTCGGCCACCGCATCCAGAATCTTGTCGAACGGAACAACCACTTCTTCGAAGTCGGGCTCGAATAACTTCAGCGTCAGATAGGCGCTGGTCATTTTTCCCGGAATTGCGATTTTCTTGCCCTTGATTTCTTCCGGCGCCATGGGCTTGACGCTCGCCAGGATGGGGCCGTAGCCATCGCCGATACTCGACCCGCTCGCCATCAGGACGTACTTGTCGGCAATATACGGATAGGCATGATAGGAAATGGCAGTCAGTTCGTAAGCGCCTTCCAGCGCCTTACGATTCAGCGTTTCGATGTCGTCGAGAACGTGCCGGAAAGACAGCAGCCGCGACCGGACCTTTTTGGTCGCCAGGCCGTAAAACATGTAAGCGTCGTCGGAATCGGGGCTATGCGCACAGACGATTTCCGTTACGGTGGTGGATGCCATAGGAGAGCAGACCACCACTATAGCAGACACGCTGCATGTTTCCCTCGGCTAACGACAGGCGCCCGGCGCGGCTGCGGAGCTACTTGGTCTGCAGCAGGATCAACTCAGGGCGCAGCGCTTCCAGCGCCCGCTCCAACTGGAGCAGACCGTCCGTGGCGCCCGTCAAATCGCCGCTGCGGCCCTGCTTTTCCAGGGTAAACGCGGCTTCAAACGCGCGGTTGGCGCCGAAGGTGGAAACCGAGCCCTTCAAGCTATGCGCATGATGCTCTAAGGCCGTGGCGTCGCGGCTGGCTACGGCGCCCTTGATTTTTTCGAAGGTGGACGGATAATCGTCGAGGAACAGCTCAACCACTTCTTTCAGCAACTCGACGTCGCCGCCCACGCGGCTCAGCGCGAGCGATTCGTCCAGTTGTTGGAGTTGAGCCTCCACGGAAGACTCCTCGGATGTTACGTTGCCGTTCATGTAATTCCCTCCAGGCACTCCAGATTCAGGCACTACGGTTTCAATCATTCTCATTAGATCCGGCACGTGGACAGGCTTGGTAACATACGCGTCCATTCCGGATTCGAGACAGCGCACGCGGTCCGATTCGGCGGCCTGCGCCGTCATGGCGACGATGGGAACGCGATGGCCCGACCCGCGTTCGCGCTCCCGGATGCGCGCAGTGGCCTGCAGACCGTCCAGATGGGGCATCTGCACATCCATCAGGATCAGGTCGAACTGTTGTCGTTCCAACGCATCCAGCGCCTCTTGCCCGGAACCGGCGATGGTGACCGAATGCCCCTCGCGTTCGAGCAGCCGCGCGGCCAGCCGTTGGTTGACGCTGTTGTCCTCCGCCACCAGGATTCGTAATTTTCGCTTGGCGCCGTCTGGTTTGGAACGTTCCTGGGTGGCCGAAGGCGACGGTACAGGTTCGTTTGCCTGGGCCGATGTGGCCACCTCCAGCGGGAGGGTGAAGTGAAAGGCGCTACCCTGCCCCGGTTCACTCTCCACCCAGATGCGGCCGCCCATCAGTTCCACCAGGCCGGAGCATATAGACAGCCCCAAGCCGGTGCCGCCGTATTTGCGCGTTGTGGATCCGTCAGCCTGGGTGAACGGCTCAAAGATCATCCGATGCTTTTCGGGAGGAATGCCAATACCGGTATCGACGACGCTGAGACGAAGCGTGACCTTCGATCCTTCGATCGATTCGGCGCGTACATCCACAGAAACCAGTCCTGCGTTGGTGAACTTAATGGCGTTGCCGGCCAGATTTCGAAGCACCTGGCTGATGCGCAGCGGGTCCCCAATCAGGCGATCCGGCGCCTGGTCTTCAATCACCGATTCGAAGGCCAACCCGCTCACCGAGGCGCGCAGCGCCAGGGGCCTCAACACGTCCCGCACCAGTGCCCGGAGCGAGAACTCCACGCAATCCAGTCCCAGTTTGCCGACTTCGTACTTGGAGAAGTCCAGAACGTCGTTGACCAGGCTCAGGAGCGCCTCGGCCGACGACTTCACCAGCTCCAGGTATTCCCGCTGATCGCTTTGCAGTGGGGTCTCGAGCGCCAGGCCGGTCATCCCGAGAATACCGTTTAACGGGGTGCGGACCTCGTGAGTCATGTTGGCCAGGAAATCGCTCTTGGCGGCGCTGAGCGCTTCGGCGCGGTCCGCCATTTCGCGCGCCAAACGGCCGGTCTCTTCCAGATTGCGATTGGCGGCGATCAGCTCCCAGTTGGCGGCTTCGGCGGCCTCCTTGGCGCGGGCCAGCTCGGCTGCGTTCCTCCTTTGCTCCGTCACATCCCGGAGAATGCCGAGCATCTGGGGAGGCTGGCCGGGGATATCCACCCGCGTCACCGAATTCTCGAAAATTCCGGATCGGCCGTGCACGAAATGCATCTCGCGCTCGAAGAAATGCTCCTTGATATCCGACGCATAACGCGCGCGGTGATATTCCCACAGCTCCTCCCGCTCCGCCGGATGAAACAGGCTCGTCAGGTTCATGCCTTCCAGCGCGATTGGGTCGTTGTTGAGCAGGGCGGCGAACGCCGCGTTGACCTTCACGATAGCGCCTGCCTGGTCAGTCAGAAACATGGGCTCGCAAGAAGCTTCCCAAATGGAGCGGAACTGCATCTCCGACTTCAGCAATTCCTGGTCGGCGCGTTGCCGGCCGGTAATGTCGATCCCGGTAGTGATGTAATACTGGAGGCCGCCAGCCTCCATGGGAACGTTGGAGAATGAGATCCGGCGTGTCTCGCCCGACTTGGTGACCCATTCGTTCTCAAAAGCGGATGCTTCCCGCGCCGAGATGCCGTGCTCCAGACGCCTCCGGCTCTGCTCCCGGCCGTCCGGGCTCACCAGAACGTCGAAAAATATCTTTCCTTTCAGCTCGGCGCTCGAATATCCTGTTACCTCCTCAAATGCCCGATTACAAAGAACGATGCGGCCTTGCGCATCAAAGACCACGACCAAGGCTCCGCAGGCCTGCAAAACAGCCGTGATAAAGTCTCGTTCCTTGATTAGATCGCCGTGCACGCAGAGGCCCTGAGTGTTTATCGGCATTTATTGCGAGATTCTTATTGGTACTCGTCCGCGGGAAGTCCTCTCGCTGGAAAAAAGCAGAACTTGTTTCGCTCTGTAAGTGGTTGTGAGCGCAGAGTGCAGATTCTGAGCCGCGACCGGAGGAAACGGTATTATCGGGAGTTTCCGCAGCCTCCTAAGGTGTTAGCCGCATTGTCGGCTTAGGCGGAAAACGCTAGCCTGGAGTTGTGAAGGTCCGCACTTTTGCGCCGCTGGCCATGCTCGCTTGTTCGCTAGGCGTCCTGGTCCAACAATCCAACGCCCAACAGTCGAACATAAGCAATACCACCTCGGTGGACGTCAATGGGAACGTCGTTCCCGATGGCCCGGCAATTTCGCAATCCAAATCGGCGAACGGCTCTGAGACCATGGCGACCACGCAGTCCATCAACGGACGCACGGTTCCCATCGAACAGGTGGAAGAGCGGGTGTTGCGGAACGATTCATCCGGCAAAGTGACGGAGCGAATCGTCCGAACGTACGATCCGCAGGGCAATCCCCTTCCGCCGGTCCGCGAGACCATTGAAGAGCAGAAGCGGCCCGACGGCAGTTCCACCGTCCAGAGCACCACCTATCGCGCCGACATCAATGGAAATACGCAGGTCATCGAAAAGTCGGTGACCGATACGCAAAAGAACGGCTCCGGGGAAACCTCGGAAACGGTGGTGCAGCGTCCCACTGCGAACGGCCTTGAGACTGTCGAAAAACAGAGCCAGGTGGTCAGCAGGCAGGGCGACAACTACCAGACGGAAAGCACCACCTATCTACGCGACGGCAACGGCGGATTCTCTCCCGCTGTACGCCAGACCACCGAACATAAAGTGCAGGGTTCGGAAGTTTCCGACAATAGCGCCGAATACGAGAAGGGCTCCAACGGCGACCTTCAACTCCACGGCCAGACGGTGAGTAAGACCACGACCCTGCCGGATGGCTCCAAAGATTCAGTCGTGGATATATATTCGCCCAATGTTCCGGGCACCGTCGGCGGCAACGAGTCGGGATTAAAGCTACAGGAACAGCAAACAATCGAGAGTAAGCCGGGGCCGGGCAACACGGTGGTTGAGACACTTAGTGTCCGAAGGCCGACCCTCGCGGATCCAGCCACGCTGGGCCCCTCCCGCCAGCTTTCTCAGACCGTGTGCAAGGGCGATTGCAAAGCGCCCCAAACGTCAAACAAATAAGCTCTTAGCCGTGGCCCAGTTTCATGAGCCAGCCTAGGCCGATCAGAGCGGCCACAAAATAGGCAAAACAGCGGACGCCGTAGCGCATCCGTTCGGCGTCGGTCCGCTTGGTGATCACGCCCAGAACCACGGACGAGAACAGGGCAAACAGTATCGCCGCTTCAAAGTGCGAGAGATTCATTTTCGGCATTCGGCTTTACCCTTATTCCTTCTCGCCTGTCGCAATTTCGTAGGCGTCCACCATGGCCAGCACATTCAGCAGGCCGGCCGCCACCAGGAATTTGGTTCCATAGTCATGCACATGTCCGGCCATGTCGGGCTGAGCATAACCCAGCCAAACGGTCAGCAGATAAAAGAGACCGGACGCCAGATCGCCCAAAAATCCGCCGCAATAGATGATGGTGGTGAGCACATCGCCGGTCTGGGGCTGGAACATGGCGCCGCGCATCATTAATCCCAGGAGAAACATAATTGCAACGGAGGCTAGCAACAAAGCTCCGCGCCCGGGCCGTTTCAGCAGAAAATGACCGCCCCCGGGGACCAGCCAGGCAAGCAAAACGACGCCGTACCATCGGCGCGCGGGCGGTGCCGCTGCCTGCGCTCTTACGTTAGTGGCCATCGTCCTTAGTGTACCCGATCCAGACGCACGCCAGGTTGTCCCGCGCGCATGGGACAAGTTGGCCTAAAGCACCAGGGATCAAAGTGCAAGCGGTTCATTCTTAGCCACTTATGTTGTGGAGCCCGGCGTGCTTTTAGTGCTGCCATCATGCCAGGGTATTCACTGAAATATTCAAGACGCGCCGCGCGGACCGCGTTTCTCGCCTTCTTCTTACTGATCGTCAACCGGGCGTTCGCCGATAATTCTAAAATCTCGCCGGACCTGCAACCATTGCTCGGGAACCCGTCGAACCAGATCAACGTGATCGTGCAGTACAATACGCCGCCGCAACAATCTTCCGGCGGTCTTCTGGGCGGCCTGTTGGGCGGAGTAGTCAATCTGCTGGGCGGGGTGCTGAACACAGTCTTTTCGCTCATTCCGGCCGTATCGGCGACGCTGCATCCTGCCGATGTATTAGCGGTGTCGAATCAGTCGAACGTGACCTACATATCGCTCGACCGGCAGTTGGGCGCTTCGCTCGATTACACGGCTGCCGCCGTGGGGGCTTCTTCGGCTTGGACCTACGGTTTGGAAGGCGACGGCATCGGTGTGGCGGTGATCGACAGCGGAGTCTACCATCACCCGGATTTGAACGCGGCCAACTCGTCGAAAAGCCGCATTGTATATCGGCAGAGCTTTATTGGAGGAGTGCTCAACGACGATTTCGGCCATGGAACTCACGTGGCCGGCATCGTCGCCGGTAACGGCAGCTCTTCCGATCAACTGGGCGCCTTCCGCACATTTAAAGGGATTGCGCCGCACGCGAACATTCTCGACCTGCGCGTGCTCGATCAGAACGGCGCCAGCAATGACAGCGTGGTAATCGCGGCCATCGAAAAGGCCGTTCAGCTCAAGAACCAGTACAACGTGCGGGTGATCAATCTGTCGCTGGGCCGACCGATTTTTGAAGGCTGCTCTCAAGACCCGCTGTGCCAGGGGTGGAAGCGGCCTGGAAGAGCGGAATCGTGGTGGTGGTGGCCGCCGGCAATGAAGGGCGCAACGGATATGCGACCATTCTGTCGCCCGGCTCGGCGCCGCACGCCATCACCGTAGGCGCGATGAAGACGGAAGCGACGATGAGCACCAGCGACGACCGGATCGCTAGCTACAGCTCGCGCGGCCCAACGAATATCGACCTGATCGCGAAGCCCGACGTCGTCGCGCCGGGCAATCTGGTGGATTCGCTGCTCGCTCCCGGATCCACGCTGGTGAACGATTATCCGGGGAACGTCGTGGCTGCTTCCAGCTATACCCACGCGCAAGTTTCGGGCACGCCGCTGTACTTTACTCTCAGCGGCACCAGCATGGCCACCCCGGTGGTTTCGGGCGCGGTGGCATTAATGATCCAGAAGGATCCGAGCCTGACTCCGGACACCGTGAAGGCGCGGCTGATGAAAACCGCGTCGAAGACCTTTCCCGTGATGAGCACGGCGACGGACCCGACCACCGGCCAGAGCTACACGGACTACTACGACATGTTCACCGTCGGCGCCGGATATGTGAACATCGCCGCCGCGCTAACCGACTACGATGAAGCCCGCGGCTCCGCCGCGTCGCCGCAAATCATTTACAACTCGCTGCTCGGCACGGCGTTCCTGCTGCCGAATCTGGCGGAGACGTGGTGGAGCACGCCGAACTGGTTCGCTTCCACAGTGTGGGGCCCGGTTGTGCTGGTTCCCGGCGCCGCCGGAACAGCGGCTATTTGGGGCAGCAGCGCTTCTTGGGGAACGAATGCAGCTTGGGGAACGAATGCGGCTTGGGGCACGAATGCAGCTTGGGGCACCAATGCGGCGTGGGGAACCAATGCGGCCTGGGGTACCGATACGCAAGGAGAGCAATAGCCCCGATTCGGGGCGCCTAGGATGACCACGAGCCGATCTCAGGTCTGGCGCGAGAGGACTGCCACGCTCCACGTGTTCCTCCACATCGGCCTGGGTTCGGCTGTGCTCATTTACGGCTTGGCCAATTGGCAGTGGAGCGATCCGCTTCGGTTCGCGTCCTTTGTTGCCGCCGCAGCCCTCGGCTCCGTTCTCAAGGTGCGGCTGCCGGGCTTAACCGGAACCACCTCGGTAAGCGCGCTCTTTGTGCTGATCGGACTGGTGAATCTGAGTCTTTCTGAGGCGCTGGTCATCGCGGTGGTATACATGCTCGTGCAGTGCATGTGGCGGCCACAGAAGCGGCCCAGGCCGATTCAAGTTGCATTCAGTATCTGCGTGCTGGCCATTGCGGTCTACATCACCGCGCTCGTCTTTGCCTTCACGCGCGCCCGCTTCCCCGAACTGGTCGCGTTAGCACTGCTCGCTCTTACTTACTTTTGTGCAAACACATTCCCCATCGCCGCGGTCATCGGCCTCACCGAAGGAAAGCGAATCTTGTCGGTTTGGGGAACCTATCGCTGGACACTCGCCTACTATACGGTCGGCGCGTCGATGGCTTGGGTAATTGGGACGCTCCCGCGCGGCATTCAGTGGGAATTTCCAATCATCTGCTTGCCCCTGGTCTACCTGGTGCATCGTTCCAACCGGTCCCATCTGTCTCAGATGGAGCGGGAACGTTCGCACATGCACGCCATCAACGGACTGCATCTGCGGACCATCGAGGCGCTGGCGCTTGCCATCGACGCTAAGGATCATACAACGCACGATCACCTGCAGCGCGTACAGCTCTATGCCACCGAGATCGGCAAGGACCTGGGCCTGTCCGAGCAAGAGCTGGAAGCTTTGACGGCGGCGGCCGTTCTGCACGATATCGGAAAGCTAGCGGTGCCGGAATCGATTATTTCCAAGCCGGGAAAGCTGACGCGCTCCGAGTTCGAAAAGATGAAAGTTCACCCAGTGGTCGGCGCCGAGATTCTGGAGCGCGTGGAATTTCCCTACCCGGTGGTTCCGATCGTTCGCTCGCACCACGAAAAATGGGACGGCAGCGGCTATCCTTACGGCTTGCGTGGCGAGGAGATCCCTATAGGCGCTCGAATTCTCTCCACTGTGGATTGCCTGGACGCCTTGGCGTCAGACCGCCAATATCGCCGCGCGCTGCCGCTCGACGAGGCCATGGCGCGAGTGGCTTCTGAAGCCGGCGCAGCATTTGATCCCAAAGTGGTTCAGGCTTTGCAAGCTCGCTACCGGGAGTTGGAGGCGCGCGCCAGGACCTTCGAAACACCGCTTCAGCCGCCACTCTCGGTGGACATGAAGATCACTAAGGGCAGCGCGCCCGCGGCCGGCTTTGAAGCCGAAGCACCCATGGTCGGCGCATCGCCGAAACACCCGGTGGCGCAAGCGCGCGCCAATCGCCGCAAGAACGCTGCATCGACGCCCGAGATGCCGGCGGCTGGTCTCTGCTCCTTGCGCTGGGAAGAGGCGCTGACGGTAGCATCGCTTCGCATCCGGCGTATTGTCGCTTACGACGCCATAGCGATGTGCGCCTGCGAGGACGACTTCGTGCGCGTGAAGTTCTCCAGTGGGGAAAATGCATCGGAGTTAGAGTCGCTCGCCGTCCCCCAAGGGGAAGGCTTGGTGGGCTGGGTGGCTGAAGTTGGCAAACCGATCTTGAATGGCAATCCAGCCGTAGAACCGGGATATTCCAAGAGGGGCGGAACACCCGGACTATCGTCGGCGCTGGCATTGCCCTTAGTCAGCGCTGGACACGTAGTCGGAGTAGTAGCGCTGTACCGCAGAGAAAGAGACGCATTTGCCGCCGAGGAACTGGTGGCGCTGCTGGAACTGTGTCCGGCGCTCGCATCTCTGATACTTGACATCGATCAGCTCGACATCGACCAGCTGGATACCGTTGAGCCATCCAACAATTTATTGGAGATGGCAAACGCCGTTCGGCGTAACAGTGAAACCCGGGTCTCCGAAGTTCGCTGAAGAACTTCGCCGCGTGGGGCGGTCCCGCGGCCGACGCCCTCGTCGGCCTCTGTTTCTCTTCCAGTGGTCGAGCCGGACCAAGGGGTCCGTCGCGGACGCGGGCGTCCGCCCCACATTGGTTTGCTGTAACATCACCTCTGGGGATGAAAAACGAAATCGCTTTTGAAATGGCCGCTTCCAGCATCCGATTCGGGGCTGGTGTTACGCGCGAAATTGGAATGGATCTGGCGGACCTGGGCGCGCGCAAAGTCCTGGTGATCACGGACCCCGTGTTGGCCGGCATGGCGCCCGTACAAACGGTGCTGGAATCGCTGGAGAGCGCGGGCGTCAGCTTTATTTTGTACGACCGCGTGCGCGTGGAGCCGACGGACGACTCGTTCCTGGACGCGATCGCCTTCGCCAAGCAAACGCCCTACGACGCTTATGTCGCGGTTGGCGGCGGATCCACCATCGACACGGCGAAGGCCGTGAACCTCTACGTTACTTATCCGCCGTCCGATTTTCTGGACTACGTGAACCCGCCCATCGGCAAAGGCATTCCAGTTCCCGGGCCCTTGAAGCCGCTCTTTGCTATCCCGACCACGGCTGGGACGGGCAGCGAGACCACGGGCGTCAGTATTTTCGATCTGATTCGCATGCACGCAAAAACCGGCATCGCGAGCCGGCGGCTGAAGCCGACGCTGGGTCTGCTGGATCCGGAAAATACGCGCACCATGCCGCCGCAAGTGGCCGCTTCGAGCGGGCTGGATATTCTGAGCCACGCGATCGAGTCGTACACCGCGCTGCCGTACACCGGCAGGCCGTACCCGGACCGGCCGCTGGTGCGCCCGGCGTATCAAGGATCGAATCCGATCAGCGATGTTTGGTCGCTGCAGGCGTTGCGAATGGTGGCGCAGTACATCGTTCGCGCCGTCGACGATCCCTCCGACGATGAAGCGCGCGCCAACATGCTGCTCGCCTCCGCTTACGCCGGCATGGGATTCGGTAACGCTGGCGTGCATCTGCCGCACGGAATGTCATACCCGGTGTCGGGCAACGTGAAGAGCTATCGCGCGCCTGGCTATATCTTAGATCATCCGCTGGTGCCGCACGGGTTCTCAGTAATATTAAACGCGCCGGCCGTTTTCCGTTTTACGGCTTCGTCCAACCCGGAGCGGCATATGCAAGCGGCCGAGGCACTGGGCCTGGATGTTTCACGCTGCAACAAAGAAGACGCCGGGCGTATTTTGTCCGACCGGATCACCTGGTTTATGCAGCGCCTGAAGACACCCAATGGACTGCGCGAAATCGGCTACACCTCGTCCGATATTCCGAAACTGGTGGAAGGAACGTTGCCGCAGCATCGAGTGACCAAGCTTTCCCCGCGCGCAGCCGGACCCGAAGAGTTGAGCGCGCTGTTTGAAGACGCGATGACTGCCTGGTGACCATATGAACAATTCCCGCCGTGAATTCTTGAAAACCTCCGCCGCCGGCATAATTGGCGCCACGCTCGCCCGGTCCGCCGATCGCACGCTCGGCCTGATCTTTCCTGTCACCCGCCCGGTTCCCGAAGAAGCGATCGCAATGTATCCCTCCGGCATAAAGTTCATCAACGCAGCGCTCGGGCTGAAGACCATGACGCCCGAAGGCTACGACGCAGTGATCGATCGCATCGGTCCGGCGGGCGAAAAACTGGCGGCGCAAGGCGCGAACGCGGTTGTGCTGATGGGCACGTCGCTGAGTTTTTATAAAGGCGCGGCCTTCAACGAACGCTTAACCGAAACGCTCAAGAAGGCGACGGGGCTGCCTGCCACCACCATGAGCACGGGTGTCATCGAGGGGCTGAGGAGCGTCGGAGCGAAGCGGGTGGTTGCCGCCACCGCCTACGACGATGAAGTGAACCACCGCTTGCAAACCTTTCTCAAAGAGTCGGGCTTCGAAGTGCTCGGGGTGAAGGGGTTGGGGATCGAAAAGGTGGAAGACGTCGATCGAGTGACGCAAGACGGGCTGCTTAAGTTCTGCGTGGGCGTGCGCGAAACGCAACCGCAAGCGAACGCAATTCTGGTATCGTGCGGCGGCCTTAGGACGCTCGAGATCCTGGCGCCCCTGGAGCAGCAAGGTCATATCCCAGCCGTTTCCAGCACGCCTCATGCGCTCCGGGCCGGCGTTCGTTTGCTCGGGTTGAGCGGGCGCGCACCGGGCTTCGGAACGCTGCTCTCGAAAGCCTAGCAATTCAAGTACAGGACGTTTCCATCGGGATCTTTGAGCCTTGCGATTCGCGCCGGATATCGCGCGTCTCGGATCGGAGATTCCCAATCGGTGGCATGGATGGACGGAATCATTCTGGTTCCACGCACTCTTGTACCGGAGCCGCGCGTGGAGGGCAATCGCGAGCCAGCCCGCAGACCACCGTCCCGGATCGCCCGCTTTAACCCGGTGCGGAATTGCAAATACAGCGGTTGAGCGGACGCCCGGTCCAGCGAGATCGGCGGTAAGCTGAATCGGCGCCGGCGGTCCTGTCTCAAAGTGGTCTCCCTAAGTGGACCTTTTCATTTTCACAATTCTGAGCGACGCTGGTGGTGGAGGCTCACAATGATCTCAGGCGGCAACATCACAGTTATGGTTTCGAACATGGACGCTTCCGTCCGTTTCTACACCGAAGTCATGGGCATGAAGTTGACCAATCGTTTTGGCGATCACTGGGCGACGGTAGACGCAGGCCGTGGACTCATCATCGGGCTGCATCCTGCGTCACCCAAATATCCGGCGCCGGGAACCAGGGGCGGGACGCTCATCGGACTCGAAATCGATGAGCCCATTCAACGGGTGGTGGATCGCCTGCGGGCGAAGGGCGTCCGCTTCCTGGGGCCCATCGTCAACGACGCAGGCGCCGGCTCTTTCGCGGATTTGGAAGATCCGGATGGAAATTTCATTTACTTGTGGGAAACAAACCGCGGCGCGATGGAAGAAAACGCGGCGCAGTATTCGCTCGCGTAGAGTGGAGCTGCTGATCGGGCCTTAAGGCTATGAGGGATCGCTTTCAGTAGCTCCCGTGTGGCCGGGCTTTTGTCGAGTCCGATTATCGTGTCAGTCCGTCAGCCAAAAGCGTGCGAGAATGTTTTAGGCGCACGGGAAGCGCTGGACCGCGCTAGAATATTCCAGAACTCCCCCGATGAGACTGTTAGGAGTTGAGCCGTTACAAAGGTGCGATCACCGCAGGCAACCACAGGCCGCCGCCGACGGTCGAAGCTTGACGCTTCCTCGGGCATAACCATTGCTCCAAATCTATTTGGGAACGATGGCCGAGTCCATCGCCTTGACGCCAGCGATCCATACTCGATCTCGCGCTTTTTCGTCGAAGGTACCGACACGTCCGCGTTGATCTGCGGCGACACCGAGAGCGTCCTGTCCCAACTGCCCGATGGAATCTTCCAAAGCTGCGTAACGTCGCCGCCATACTGGTCATTGCGCGACTACAACATCCCCGGACAAATCGGCCTGGAGGATTCCGTTTTCGCCTATATCAAACATCTAGTCAACGTGTTCTCTCAAGTGCGCCGGGTATTGAAGGATGACGGCCACGCTCTGGCTCAACGTCGGCGATTCCTATACGTCTGGTGGTAGGACTTGGCGAGCCACGGATAAGAACAATCCGGTGCGGGCGATGGATATCCGGCCTCCCACTCCGGAAGGATTGAAGCCAAAAGACCTTATTGGGGTTCCGTGGCTGCTCGCCTTCGCTCTCCAGAAGGAAGGCTGGTATCTCCGTGCTGACATCATTTGGAACAAGCCGAATTGCCAGCCTGAAAGCGTGAAGGATCGGCCCACCTGCTGTCACGAATACACTTCCTCTTTAGCAAGAGCGAACGCTATCGCTACGATCCCAATGCCCTACGAGTCCCGAATGGGCGCAACGTACGAACCGTTTGGGACTCCAGACACGGCCTTATCCGCAAGCGCACTTCGCTACGTTTCCGCCAGCGCTTGTAGAGCCCTGCATTAAGCTCGGCTCCAGCCCGGGCGAATTGATCCTCGATCCGTTCATTGGGTCCGGCACGACGGGCCTTGTAGCATTGAAGTTTAACCGCCGCTTTGTCGGCATTGAACTCAATCCATCCTACTTACAGATTGCGGAGCATCGCCTCAACGGGGATTTGATCCGGTGAGCGCTGGGCCACTTAGTCCGTCACGTCAAGTAATTTTCCACCAGATGCTCGTGGCGGCGCGCAAGAGCGTTCTTATGGATGCTCTGAGCGAAGCGCTGGGGCAGCTTGACCCAAATGTAACGAAAGCACAGATTCTCGCCTACGTTCCCGCTGATGCCCAGAAGATTCTTGCGTCCGCCGGAATACGTGATGAACACATTTTCCCGGTGCCGGCGGTCTTGGAGAGAAAGCCTACCCTGATCGGCTATTACCGCCTGCTGCTTGGCGTCTCACAAAAGCGATTCTATCGCAAGGGCACTGGCATGGGGTCGTTCAAAAGTATGGAGACACGGGGACTTCTAAGTCCGAAGAAACGCCCAGACCTCGAACACTTCTGCACCGCTATGGCGGAGAATCTGGCCGAGTTGGTACGCCAAATCTCACCGAAGATCACTGCCAGGGACGTTTCTGAGTTGCCATTACTGACGCTAGCTAACCCGGATCTGGTCTGCGGTTCTGGACCAGATAAATGGCTTGGGATCTTCATTGTGGATCTCGATAAATTCGTCGATCGCGGTTTTCCAAACTCTTCACGCTGCCAAACGCACCACGGCGAAGCCGTTTGTTGGTCAGTTCGGCAAACCAGCGTTCTACCAAGTTGATCCAGGAACCGCAGGTGGGAGTGAAGTGAACGCGGACGTGTGGATTCTAAACCCGGTGGCGTCCTTGAATTTAATGGAGCTGGCGGAGGGGCTTGAACCCCCGACCCTCTGATTACAAATCGTGAACGCACGCGGAATCAATAGCTTTAGCAGCAGGCACAATAGTTGCGAGTGCTTCTCATGTATTGCTAGTTTCCAATCGCTTGCACAACACAGAAACCGCAATACTCGCAAGCGTGAACAAGGCTTCTATGCGCGGGGTGGGCACAGAATTGGGCATAGCGAACGGCGCTGTTAGGGCCATTGGACCGACTCCCCCATGAGGCTGTTCATTCTTGCATTCGCTTCGCTGACCGGAGTAGTCTTCGAGTCATTGCCGGTGCAGTTGGTCTGGCGCGGACCTGATGGATGGACGTAGTCATCGCAACTGACCAGCGAGACCTTTTCCTGCGCGTCAGATACCGAGCGATGCTGCATCGTTTGCTGCTCGCCGTTATTTCCCGTCTGGTAGTGAAGCGTGAACTGCTCGACATAACAGCGGTTGGCTTCGGGATCGTATCGGTTCGTGAAGCTGTCCAGATCGGCAGCCGACAGCCTGTAAGTCTTCTCCTCGTTTTTGACTTCTGCTTCGAATCTGCCTGCCAAATCGGAGCACTTCGTCCTTAAGTCGAACAACTCTGTGGGCGTCAACGTTTGGGAACTTTTAGCAGCCGACCCACTGTCAGAGTGACAACCCGAAATCGCGAGCGAGAGGCCTACAGCCATACCGATTGTTACCAACCTGCCGCGCGGGGTCATAGCCTCTGATTGTAGTCCAAAGCACTTTGAAGAGCTCAGTAGAATTGTTATCCGGCTGACTCCAAAACTTGAGGTACGGCCCTTTGCCGATGTCTTCAACGCTGATCCGCGATCCACATCTGCAAACATACCCTAGCTTGTTGCCTTTGGCATGCTTTGCTCATTTGGCGTTGGGGTCTCCTGACCGCAGAAGAACCGGAATATGTTGTAACGGTTCGAAGTTTTTGCCCGCGTAGCGAGCAGGTTTTCTCAGATTAGTTCCAGCCGCGCGGGAAGTGATCGAGAAGCGCCGCCGGAACCGAGCGCGCCAAACCCGG
>Ga0182024_10006406_pt1 | contig 25862 bp, 23 predicted proteins | sample P32metaG_FD_120480 | JGI IMG/M metagenome (GOLD analysis project Ga0182024, IMG submission 120480) | Permafrost microbial communities from Stordalen Mire, Sweden - P3-2 metaG (Illumina Assembly) | ecosystem: Environmental > Terrestrial > Soil > Wetlands > Permafrost | place: Sweden: Stordalen... | reverse complement strand
TGCTGATTTTGCCTCAATTTCCGCTTGACATACTATATGCATGAATAAGTTAGGGCCTCACCATAGCTGCCGTGGCGGAAATACAAATCGGCAGCGGTTCTAAAATCACCCACATACTCTACCGGGTCACGGTGCATTCGATGCTGGTCGTTTAGACCTTCCAGCGTTTCCGATAGCTGCCTCTGATCGCGTTCGTCAAAAGGTGTGGCGTCAGGCAATGGCCAAATTGGTTTGTTCCAGATTGGCTTGTCGGCATAAAAGGAGGGTGCTTCAATCGTTCGCAGGCATTGAATGAAGCTGGCGCCAATGCCAATAGTGAGCACCACCACGAAAAAAACGGCGGCCAAAATCTTGAGATCAATTCGAGGTTTGCCATTGCGCTCTTCTTTGCCAAAATCCTCCTGGCTGGACCTTAGCAGATCGATTAAGACGTCGACGGCTGTCTGATAACGGTCGTCTGGCGATTTCCCGAGGCACTTGAAAGTAATTTTCTGAAGATTCTTTTTCAACGTTTCCGTAGAGTTGGACATGACGAATTCAGCTGGAGGCTGGGCCATGTGCATCTGCATTGTTTTGAGCGGATTAACTCCTACGAACGGCGGCTGACCAGCCAGAGTCTCATACATCAAGCAGCCAAAGGAATAAATGTCTGATCGCGAGTCTAATATCTGGCCGGAGCACTGTTCCGGGCTCATGTAAAGCGGGCTGCCAAACACATCGCCAGTTTGAGTCAGGGCTTGTCCGTTCTCCTGCGCAATTATTTTGGCGATGCCAAAATCAACCAGCTTTACTTGAAAGTGGTCAGATCCGTCGCAGATCAACATTACGTTACTGGGCTTCAAGTCCCTGTGAATAATGCCATGCTCGTGAGCGTGTGATAGTCCTTGAGCCAACTGAACAAAGAGATCCAGCGCCACTTCTGGCTTCAAACGCCACTCCTGGTGCAGCAAATCATGCAGGCTCTCACCATCGATGTAGTCCATGACGATGTAAGCGTGACCTTTGCATGAGATGTCGGTATCATAGATGCGAATTATGCTGGCATGATTGAGGATCACTGTTGCTTGTGCCTCTTGCTGGAATCGTCTTAGCATCATAGGATTTGAGATCAAATGGGGCAAAAGAATTTTTACCGCCACCACTTTGTTCATGATCAGGTGCCGGGCCTTGTAAACAGCACACATGCCACCTTGTCCGATTTTTTCAAGGATCTCCAGACGAGGTGAGATGTTGAAGATCTCGGTGAGCAGCGAGTCTGCTTGCTCAGGTTGTAGCGAACCAATCGGATCTGTATTCGAGATCAGTGTTTCCTCTTCTGTCAGGGGTTGGCGAATCTTGTCTTGATCCATATGCTTCCAGCCATGTCTTTGCCTTAGAATATGCCCAAATTCCAAATTCTCGTCGTCAACAATTTGAAACGGCGGGCATGATTCTAATGTCAACAGAAGAGACTTTTAGCATGTCCAAGGTTATTCTGTTTTTTGCGATTGTCATACTGCTACTTCATTTGCCTGCCGCAAGCGCTTCTCAAAAGTGCAATGGTTGGGTGATGGACCAGATCAGTGAGGAGTTTGGAATCAGTCGCACTGAAGTAACACACGATGCCCTGAGGCTGCAGACGGAAGAATTTACTGTGATCGTCCAGGGACCAAAATATGACATGTGTCTTCTCAATAATAAGACGCACAGATATCTTGTAACTTCAAACTACAATGATCAGAACTACAAGAAAAATTTCGAGGATAAATTTGACCTCCAGAAGGGGCACAGCGATACGATCTGCGGCCATAAAGCAAATCGGTATACAGTTTTCAAAAAAGAAAGACATCTTGTCTCTGTAGAATTTTGGACGACAGATGATTTAAGCACTACAAAAGGCCTCAATGATGCTTGTACAACTTACTTTTCTATGGCCGAGATGCCGCCCGGATATGGTCTTCTTCTGCGCTGTTTGAAGCTGAAGCTATCTGGGGTCAAGTACAGATTTGTCGACACAACTTCAATCAAACCGGCATATATTCCAACTTCTACTTTCACTCATCCCAAAAACTATGAGCGGGTGAAAGGGTTTGTTGACCTACAAGCGACCAGACATGAATATGACAAGGATGTTAATTCACTTTTCAAGGAACCGGATGAGCCAATGTCGCCCGCCCACAAAAAGGAAGCCAAATAAAGCGTTTAAGTGGTGCCGGCAAGTAAGTGCCCTCTGGCGCGCAGGATTTTCTGCAACTCGAGTAAACAAGTATAAGTGGGCAGAATCCACAATGTTTCACCCTCGCTCACCATATTTAGTGCGTGATCGAGGGCTTCGTCCAGTTTTGGAATCGTTGTAATTTTGTCGCTTTTGAAACCGGCATACTTCATGCGCACAGCCATGTCTTGTGCTCGAATGCCGGAGACGACGACCTGATGCCCATGCGCGCTCAGTTGCTCGAAGTCTGCGTCCCAGAGCCAGGAGATATCGCGACCATCGGCCAGTTTATCGTTGATTGCCACCAGCAGTCGCGACTTAGGATCGGCAGCGACGGCGCTTACGGCCTGGCTGGCTCCAGCTGGATTTTTGATCAGCTGAATGAACACTGTCTTTCCTTTGAGGCGAATTTTTTCGGAGCGGCCAAACAACGTCTGATATCTCTTCAGTCCTTGTCTTACCGCTTCCAGGGTCACTCCTAGCGCCGAGGCAGCAGCTGCGGCCGCCAGAGCGTTGTACACATTGAACAACCCCGGCAGCTGCACTTCAGCTTCGGCAGCGCGCCCGTGTATCTTGAGAATAAATGAAGACCCGTGCGAACCGACGACAATGTCGGATGCACTTACTTGCGGTGCCGGGCGAGTGAAACCGCATTTGCTGCAATTCCAGTGACCCAACTGCGCGTAAAAAATTAGGGTGTAAGAGATTTCTGCTCCACAAGATGGACAATAGGATAATTCGGCACCATGCGTTTCTGTTTTGTCTGCCGGCTGCGGCTGCGTTTTTATTGACTCTATTCCGAAAAACAATCGATCGCTGTTTGGTGCCAGTTGACTGACATTAGGATCGTCGGCATTTAAAATCGCTTGTGAATTATTTTGACTGATACCCTCAGCAATGAGTTTCGCTGTCGTATCCAGCTCACCGAAGCGATCGAGTTGATCGCGAAAAAGATTAGTGACGACAACTTGTTGCATGGGCACTTCACGAGCGATTAAGCGCAGGGCTGCTTCATCTGTCTCAAATAAACAGTAGTCGGCGTCGAGAATGCCCGTCCAGCTCGACCTTTCAATAAGCGTCGATGTTATACCTGTGACCAGGTTTGCACCTTGTTTATTGTGCACTAATTCCAGCCCGGCGCATCTGAGAATGGAAGACAATAAACCAGATGTGGTGCTTTTACCGTTGGTGCCTGAGACGGCAATGACACCCTTTCTCGCCTGTTGCGACAGGTTGGCCATGACAGTTGGTGCCACTTTGCGAGCCAATTTACCAGGTAAATTCGAGCCCAACCCCGCTCCCAAAAGACGAATAGCGCGGGCTGTCAGCTTCCCCGCCACTACTGCTAGTTTGTCAGCTGTCGTAAGTTGCGTCAATTTTCGACAAACCGATCGTTCACATCTTCTGAAATGTAAGCCCTCAGATCGTGCGGACTGACTCTGATCTGCAGCTCATCACCAAGGGCAAATTGATAATCAATGTGTTGGCCATCGATGTGAAGCACTCCTGTGCGCATTTGCGAAATAAATTCCATCTCCTCGTCCTGCTCCATCAATCCGCTCCTATGACTGATTTTTTCTCCGGGGCGAACACATGCTTCTCTGACGATATATTCGAAGCGACGGTCAAGAATATTCAGTACGGTACCACCGGCGGAGCGCAACGATCCGGTAGATCCGGCCGGTGTGCCGACCCACACTCCTGATGATCTTTGTTCTTCTTTCACTCCATGCATCTCGAAAAAGTAGCGGCAAGTCGCTGCCGGATTGGAGTGAGAAATCAGCACCTCATTTAGCACCAGTTCAGGCAAGACAGACCCGTTCAAAGTCAACTCCAAACGCAAGACACGTCTAGGTTCTAGCTCGCCTGCCTCAATTTGATCGAGCACATTCTCAATCGACTCTTCTGTGGCCATACAAAAGTGGCCGAAACTAGAGGAGCTGGAAGAGTTGATACCGAGCATAGGCACCGTGTCTAATGAATGAGAGGCGTCAAGGAAGGTGCCGTCGCCACCGACGGCTACCATCAAGTCAACGTCTTTCACATGATAATCCAGCTCAGCTCGCGCAACAGAGCGGTATTCAACTTTGCGTCTTCTCAATTCCTTTTCCAGATGTTCCAGGGTCTCTACATGCTCTTCGTGAGCCACTTTAACTCTGGTTACAACTTCACTGTGCTCTTCCAGCAGTTTTAGAAATCTGGATTCTCTATGCTCAAGCGCCTGAATTTGAAAGGTCGACTTCTTGTGCAGTATCAGAACCTTACTAAGTTTCACCGCTGCCGCCTGCGCCAAAAAAGGGTCAGCTGGAAGGTTACCAGATAAACCACTGCTTTGCTACCAACAATAAAGTCGAGTGAATTGCTTACAAATGCAGCAACTTTTTGGTTTCTTCCCTGTTGGCTGTTCGCGTGCGCTGTACGAACGTGAAGATGGATTCGCCTAACCTTATGGTATCTCGATCGCTTAAAGGTTGGCGCCTGATTACGGGGCTACCGTTTAGAAATGTTCCGTTTGAGCTGCCCAGATCGTCGAGAAAATACTGCCCATCTTCCAGAGTGATCACTGCATGCACCCGTGAAACAGATGAATCCTTGACTTCTATGTGATTTACATTGCTCCTGCCTATGATTAACCGGTAACCGCGCAAGGGAAATCTGCTGCCGTTCTTAACATCTACCAAAAAATAGGTCAGGTCCTTCGATTCGCCACCATGCTCAGCACTGGATCTTGCCGTCTCCTCCAGGCGAGCCTGAAGGGAGCCATTGACTGCCTGTAGTCTTTGATGAGTGTCTTCCCCGCGCATCTCCGAGTCTCCCGTGCCAAGCTGCCGACTTAACGCAGTCCTTGCCGCGTTACCTAGTGATAACCGCCCATTTCCATCCTAGCTCGACAAACTCCAACGCGAAACAAGAGAAGGAGTGAACTTCCCGCCATCCTGACACTCCCAGGAGTGATGCGCCTCCCCAATTAGAGCTATGCGTAAGTTATACTGAGCCGAGTATAGCTACCTTTGAGGCGCGCATTGTCACGCCCACATGGAGGCCCAAGTATGCCGTTGTCTGGCTCGCAAATCAGGGACAAGTTCATTTCTTACTTTCGCGACAAGCGAGATCATCTGTACTTGCCCAGTTCCAGTTTGATTCCTGACAATCCGACCTTGCTGCTTACTTCGGCGGGCATGGTGCAGTTTGTGCCCATTTTTCTCGGTCAATTGCCGCCCCCACAGCCTCCTCGAGCGGTCACAGCACAGAAGTGTGCTCGCGCCGGTGGCAAAGATTCAGATATAGAAAACGTCGGTAGAACTGCTCGCCATCACAGTTTTTTTGAGATGCTAGGCAATTTCAGCTTCGGTGATTATTTCAAAAAAGAAATAATTCCCTGGTCCTGGGAATTTGTCACCAAGGATCTGGGACTGGAGCCAGACCGGCTCTCCGTCACCATTTTCAGAGGTGATGAGCTTAATCCTGCCGATGAGGAGGCCTTCGACATTTGGCACCGCGTCGTCGGTGTTCCTGCTGAGCGCATCTACAGAATGAGCCGCAAAGACAATTTTTGGGGACCTCCTGGCCCGACCGGGCCGTGTGGACCATGCTCAGAGATATTCTACGATCGCGGTGAAAAATATGGTTGCCATTCCGACCCCACCAAATGCGGTATCGGCATCTGCGAATGCGACCGTTATTTGGAATTTTGGAATCTCGTCTTTATGGAAATGTTCAAAGACGAGAAGGGTGAGTTCTCTCCTCTGGCCAAGAAGAATGTAGATACAGGTTGTGGGTTGGAGCGCGTTGCTCTGATTTTGCAAAAGAAAGACAACAACTACGAAACAGATTTATTTGCGCCCATTTTGCGGGAAGTGAGCAAATTATCAGGAGTGGCCTACACTGGGGGCGTGCCGACACCGGAAAATATCAAACAGCCGGCATTCAAAAAAGACAGCTATTTGAAAATTATTTCCGATCACACTCGCTGCGTCACGTTTCTGGTGGCAGACGGTGTGCGTATGAGCAATGTCGGCAGAGGCTATGTCTTGCGCTTCATTCTCAGAAGAGCTGCCCGTTTTGGCCGTTTGCTCGGCATCACCCAACCGTTCGTGCACAAGCTGGTACCGACAGTGGTGCAGCTTTATGGTTCGCATTATCCTGAATTGAAAGGAAATGAGGAGCTCATATCGCAAATAATTCTTGATGAGGAAGAACGATTCGCCAAGACCATTGATCGCGGCATGAACTTGCTCAATGATTTGTTGGAAGGATCTGAGAAAGAGATAGACGGCGCCGCCGCCTTTAATCTCTATTCAACGTACGGCTTCCCGATCGAACTGACGCGAGAGATTGCCGAAGAGCATGACAAAACCGTCAACATGGATGGCTTCAATGAAGCCAAGAAAGATTTCAAAGAAGTTTCATCGGTGAGCAAATTCAATGTCATCATCGCCGGTGACGAAGCTTTCGGCAATGTCCTGAAAGAGCACGGCAAAACTCAATTTACCGGCTACAAAGAGCTGGAATCGCCAGGCAACATTCTTGCCATTCTCAAAGACGGCAAATTGGTGGAGCATGCGCAGGAAGGAGACGAAGTCGAGGTTCTGCTCGATCGCACACCGTTCTATGCCGAATCGGGCGGTCAAGTCGGTGACTCCGGTTTCATGGAAGGAAAAGACGCCACTTTGACAGTTTTGGACACAAAGAAACATGAGGGGCTCCACGTCCATAAAGTGCGGGCGCTATCTGGCATATTGGAGCCGGGCCAACTTTTGAAAGCCTGCGTGGACAGTGAACGCAGACTGGCGACAAAACTGCACCACAGCGCTGCCCACCTCTTCCATGCTGCGGTCAGGCAGTTGTTCGGCAAACACGTGGTGCAAGCCGGCTCCCAGGTAGGGCCGCAAACCATGCGTTTTGACTTTACCTTTGAGCGTCAACCGACGGCTTCTGAATTGCTCAAAATCGAAGCGATGATGAACGAATGGGTGCGTTTTAACAGCCCTGTTATCACTCAAGAAATGAGTATTGACGAGGCCAAAAAAACTGGGGCCATAGCCATGTTTGGCGAAAAATATGGAGATGTGGTGCGCGTGCTGAGCATGGGAGATTTCAGTCTGGAGTTTTGTGGTGGCACTCACGTGGGCAACACTGGTGAGATTGGACCGATCAAATTGATTTCAGAAGGCAGCATTGCTTCGGGCGTTCGCCGAGTGGAAGCACTGGCCGGACAGCGTGCCTGGAACTATATCGCCGACAATATGACCGCTCTTAGTGAAGCCTCTAGCTTGTTGCGTGTTAAACCGATTGAACTGCCCGGTCAGATCGAACGGTTGCAAGATCAATTGAAACAGAAAGAAAAAGCCTTGCAAGCCAAAGAAGACGAGCTAGCTTTGTTAAAAGCATCGACGTTGCCATCGGTCAAGTTGGGCAAGTTCGACTACATACCGGGAAGGCTGGAAGGACTGAGCCCCGATGGTTTGAAGGCGGCGGCGGAAAGCTTACGCAACCGCACCGGTAGCACCATAGTTGTGTTGGCCTCGGCTCAGGCAGCAGACAAAATTTCCATTGCTGCCGGTGTTGCCGACCTGCTTGTTAAAGATGGAATCAACGCCGGAAATCTGGTCAAAGAGTTTGCCGCTGTCTGCGGTGGTGGCGGCGGAGGCAAGCCGCAACTGGCACAAGCCGGTGGCAAGGACCCAAGCAAAATGTCAGAGGCATTCGATCAGGTGGAAAGAACGCTTAGAGAAAAATCCGGTTAAGATCAAACGAATGTTTCGGGTTTGAGGTGGATTCTTTTAGGAAACGAAACCCGAGCATCCGGGGGCTTCACTCAGGAGTAAGTTATGTTTTGGACAGACAATCGCTGGGCACCGAAGATCATAAAGGGACTGTTGGCGGCGTTGCTATTTCTTCTTTTCAACATCTGCCAGGCAGCTCAAGCCGCACCACCAGTGCGTATTGCTGTAGTTCCAGGCGGTGGTTCAGGACAGGAACAGGAAGTTGTCGATCGCATAACCGAGCGTTTACAAGAGATTCAAACGGTCGCCCTCAGTACTGTCAATCCTGATTGGTACGTCGTTTGCAACATCAAGGAAAACATCGATCAAGTGAGCGGGCAGATTCGCTATAACGGCACCGTAATCATCAAGACTGCCGGTGCTGATAGCACCGTATTGGGTACGGTAGCGGTGCAAAAATACAATCAGGATTTTTCCCTGCAGCCGGGAGCGCCTCTCAATAAGAAACTGGTAGATGGCGCAGTGCAGCAAGTGATCGCCGGCTTAAGCGATCGTGCTATGCAACCCCTGCAGCAAGCCATCGACGTGGAGATGGAGACGCGAGATCGCATGATCAAGGCCACTCATCTGGGACTAGAGAGCAAGTATCAGGAGGCTCTCGACTTGCTGCGTCCGATTTCGCCCGAGACGCCCCACTTCAAACAAGTGAGGCAGATGGTGGCTAAATATGAGCATGAATTGGAAGAGCAAGAAGCGCATCATGCTCATCCTCACGCGGGTAATTTGCAGCCACACCATGGACAGTAGGCTATTTGCCTGCCGCGTATGGGTCCACGATTTGTATATTGGCTATAAAGCCGCCTAAATTCTTGACAGTCCATCTGTCACCCAACTTAAGAGAAGCACTGAATGAATACTTCCTGCCGAAAGATTAGCCAGGGGTAAGATTTGCGATAAATCTGCCTAATCGACGAACTTTAGTGCATGGCAGATGATTAGATGTATTTCAAACTATTGCGCTTGCCTGCCTCGGAAATCAAGGCTGAAAACCAAGCCGCTGAGCCTCTTTCGCCTATTCAATTCTGGCAGGTGCGGCCAGGCAACTTTCGAGATCGATACGGATCAGTTAGACTAATGGCTTGTGTGAAAGCCACGCCACAGCTGAAAAAACCTGAAAAATGGTTGGGAGAAGAAAGGATGAATGTGCGCAAGACTAGTGCATTACTGATTGCACTACTTTTTGTTATTAACATGGTATTGCCCCAGACAGCATTGGCTGCCCAAAAGAGGCGCATTGCCATAATGCCTTTTGATTACGGCGCTGTTCAAGGTGGTGAAGTAGGAACCCTCGACGTAGGCAAAGGCATTGTCAGCCTCTTAATCACCAAACTGGTCAACGACGGCACCTACTCAGTAGTGGAGCGGCAGATGCTCGATTCCATTTTGAAAGAGCAGAATCTTTCCGTTAGCGACAGAGCCGATCCATCGACCGCTTGTAAAATCGGTAAATTGCTAAGCGTCGATGCCATCGTAGTTGGTACCATCACGCAATTTGGATTTGAGACGAAAAGCATGCACGTGGGTGCTGCTGCTGGCTACATACCGTACGCTGGTTTTGCCCTGGGTGGGTTGGGCACACACAAGAGTAAAGTAAAAGTGGCCATTGATGCTCGTCTTATCGACATCAATACGAGCGAAATTTTAGCCGCTGTGCATGGCAGCGGCGAATCTCACCGGGGCGGTGCCTCCATATTCGGTGGCGGCGGTGGCTGGGCCGGCGGCGGCGGCGGGGCCGATTGGGGTTCATCCGATTTCGCAGCAACAATCGCCGGCGAGGCGACTCTGCAGGCGGTGGACCAGATTGGAGGGCAAATCGATGCTCTGGCCGAGAAGATCCCGGACAATCAATCTATCGCCGCGGCCAATGTGCAGGGCAAAATTGCTGATGTCACCGGCACAACAGTTATCGTCAACGTCGGCAAACACAATGGTATCGCTAATGGTGACAACTTGCAGGTGCAGCGCATTTACAAAACAGTCACCGATCCTAGCAGCGGTAAAGTCTTGAAAGAGATGAGCCACACGATTGCCATAGTCAAAATCAGCAGTGTCGATCCTGATTCGTCAACAGGTGACGTGGTTAAAGGAAGCGGCGTCAAAGTGGGCGACAACGTTTCGAAATTCACAACTGACGTCTCCGCCGTAGTTCTTGCGCCTGCCGAGCCGGTGGCGACCAAGCCACCTGCCCAGCCGGTGGCAACGAAATCGGCAACTGGTGCAGTGCTCAAGAAGAAGTAGATCAAGGAGTGCCTCCGGTGAACTCTCTATCGTTTAAGAAAACCGTCCGTAATGCGCTGTTAATCAATATGATCGTCATAGGGGCAGGCTTTAATAGCCTGCCGTCCTATTCGGGTGGTCCGCCGGATATGAACAAAGTTCTGACAAAGGGCTATGAGTATCTCAGCCAGGGTCGCAGCGAAGACGCACTGGCATTCTTTCAGGGCAAACTGAAGAAATATCCCAATTCCTCCCTCCTGCATTTAGGAATCGGTAAAGCGTTAAAGCGGCTCGGGAAGCTGAGCGAGGCTAAAGCTGAGTTTCGCATAGCAACGCAAGTGGAACCTTCTGTTGCGGATGGTTTTTACGAGCTTGGCGTTTGCATGGAAAGTGATAAAGAATGGTCAGGCGCGGCCGACGCCTTTCAAAGGTTCTTGCAGTTGAAGCCCGATGCTGGGGACCGGCGCGCAATTTCCGACCGGATAAAGTATTGTCAAAGTCAGTAGTCTTGATTGACCAGGGTCTAAAAGGAGTTCAAGGTGACAGATAAGAAAAACTGGGCGTTCTTCAAAGGCAACTTCGTGCCTCTGGAAGAGGCAAATGTGAACATCATGAACCATTCGTTCATGTATGGAACCGCTGTGTTTGAAGGCATTCGCGGCTACTGGAACGATAAAGAAGAAGAGATCTATGTCTTCAGATTGCGCGACCATTTCGAAAGAATGGCAGACAGCATGAAGATTATGCATTTAGATGTTCAGTATTCTGTGGATGAGCTTTGCAAGATATCTCTTGAGTTGTTGAAGCGAAATGAGCCTCGCAGCGACGTTTATCTGCGACCGGCGGCCTATAAGACTGCTAACCGAATCGGTCCCAGTTTGGAAAATAACCCCAGCGATATCTGCATGTTCACTGTGCCCTTTGGTGATTATTTTCACGGCACCGGCGCTGGCGGCGGGCTGAAAGTGCAGATCTCCAGTTGGCGTCGGGTCGAAGACAATGCCATACCGGCCCGCGCTAAGATAGTGGGCGCCTACGCCAACACTGCTCTGGCAAAGACCGATGCCGTTCTGGCCGGTTTCGATGAGTGCATTGTTTTATCTGAAAATGGTCACGTTTCCGAAGGCAGTGCCATGAATATCTTTCTTGTGAAGCGCGGACAGTTGGTGACGACACCAACTACCGAGAATATCTTGGAGGGCATCACCCGTAGTAGCGTGATGGAGCTGGCAGAGACAGAACTGAAGCTCCACAGCAACGCAAGAGCAATCGATCGAAGCGAGCTCTACACAGCTGATGAGCTATTCTTCTGTGGTACCGGAGCGCAAATTGCCTCGATCACTGAGGTCGATAAACGACCAATAGGCGACGGCAAACCTGGGCCTATCTCTACTCGCATACAAGAGACTTACATATCGGCTTGCAGAGGCAACATGCCAAAATATCATAAGTGGCTCAGTCCGGTATATTCGAAGAAACAAGACAAAGTTGCAGCTAAGAGATAATCGGTGGCCAGTCAGTTCATCAGCGAGAGGATCATGAAAAGCAAAACATTTTTGAGTGTCTTGGTGGCTTTTGTAATTGCAGTTGTTTGTGCAGCCGGGGTTCCAGCAGCTGATCTACCACCTCTGAACTGTGCTCCTGCACGGGCGTACTACAATTTCAATCGAAAAATCTACTACGTAACGAAGATCGAAGATGTTTTGCCGATGCTTCCCAAAGGTCAGATCGCTTTCATAAAGGCTCAGCCAAAGCTATGGCAAGACAACAAGGCGAAGTGGTTTCGCTTGCTGTATCTGGTTAAACCAACAATCACAAATGAGGTTGACTCTGTTGCTCCTGGGGGCTTTCCCATTGCCGATCTGACGGGTTATGCCTATAAGGCGTTCAACAACAAATGGGCAAAAGTGAACGTTTTCGTGCGCATGCAAAGCGAAGAGGACGACTGGAAGTTCGTCTCCATGCGCTATGAAGGCGAGCTTTAGAAGGTCTTATGTCCCATTTTCACTGATACTGCAGATTGTCTGAGCCTAGCTTGAGAAGCCTTACTGCGGATTGGCCTGATCGTTTGCCGCCACTGCTTGAGCGTGTTCGTCCTCTTCCTTGCCTATTTTTCTGGCGATTTTCATAAGTGCGCGCGCTTGCTGCCGTCCTTCGACCTGTTCAGTCAAATCAGCATCATGACGCCAGATCAGTTTCCACTCATGTATGGCCAGATTGACCATGGCCGGATCCGGTTTTGCACAAGAGTTGATTTTTCCGGTTAATGCACGGGCGTAAAGAATGTGACCAGTTGGATCGCTTGGATCCAGTTGCACCGCTTTTGCCAGTTTGGGCATGGCGGTGTCAAATGTGCCTGCTACAGTCTCTTGCTCACCTTCGAATCGCAAAGCGGAGGCTTCAGCTAAGCGCCCTGAAATCCCCGTGCCGTAAAAAGCAGTCTTGGGTTCTTCAAGGGAATAAGTCCGCCCACCGCCGGTGATGGCAGGTGAAATAGCATCAGCTAAAGCAGGAACGCTGGAAAAAAATAGGGCGCAAACAAGAACCAGAGTGCATGAAAAACCTGAAATTTTCAATTCCATCAATTGCTACCCTTGCGTTGTCGGTTGCGCTTCAGTGGCGGTCGGGATCAGCGGCGCGTTGGGTTACTTCTCTTCCTTCGGTGCCTTTGGTTCCTTTGCTTCCTTTGGTTCTTCTTCGGTGACGTCGGTTACATCAACATGTGGTCCGGCGGCTTGGGTCTCGGCAATCTCTGCCTCATGCTCTCGAATCTTTTCTTCGATGCGTTCAATCTGAGCAATTTCGTCTCGTATCTTTTCCTGTAGCACGACGCCGTCAATCTTTCGGTTTTCGCCAAACAATGTATAGGCGCGCAAACCGATGGTTTTCATATGACGATCTTTCTCCGAATTGAGAGTCATAATGTTCGTTTTTAGCTTGCCAATTTTGACTAACTTGGCGCCTTGATCAGAGGCTTGCTTACCAGCTTTTTTAACTTTGTCCAGAAATCCTGACATGACACTTATCTCTCAGAAGTACCTCATTACTATACGGCAATGCTGAAAAAAGTGTCGAATTATCAGCCGCCGCTAGGTTTGCATTAGTTAAACGCACAAGCGCTGCTGTCTGACAGTTTGAAGCGATTGTGGATCAGCTTTACTGCTTCGTTTGCATATTGATCAGGTAACAAAACAGTCACTCGCATATCGCTTGTCGATACGAGTTGCACTGGAATATGGGCTGTGTGCAATGTTTCAAAGACTCCGGCAACGATGTCGGCGCGCGAAGTCAAGTGCCTGCCGATGACTGAGATTCTAGCGCTGCTCGTATCAACGGTAACTTTAGGATTACCCAGACTGTTGCTTAAAGACTCGATAATGGATCGCACCCGGGCCAGTGACCGTCTGTCCACGGTCAGGGCCAGTTCTTGCGAGGGCTCATCTTCGCGCGCGAGCAGCATCATCATGTCAGTAGAAATATTCAACTCTTGCAATCTGGTGAATAAAGAAGACACCCCTTCCAAGGAAGCAGCCGCGGCTTCCACTGACTTCAAGGTGAGAGAAGCATGATTTTTATCCAGTGCCACCGCGCAAATTGTGTAATCGGGTGCCACCAGGCTGTGTGTAATGAGCGTGCCCAAATCATCCGGCCGGTGACCAGCCCGCACTCTAATCGGAATATGGGTGTCAATGGCTAACTCAAGCGAGCTTAAGCTGAGAAGATCGGCGCCTGAACAGGTCAGCTCCAACATCTCTTCGTAGCTTAAAGCGGGAAGACATCTGGCGTTTTTTACTATGTGCGGATCGGCTGTATAGACGCCGCGCACATCGGTATAGACATCGCAGCGTTCAGCTGCCAAGGCCGCTGTTAGTGCCACCGCTGACGTGTCCGCGCCGCCGGGGCCCAATGTGGTGATTTCCGAGCCTTCGCTGATACCCTGAAAACCTGCCACCACGGCAATCTCACCGCGGCCCAGACAGGCCTCGATCGCTTCCGGATATACATCTCTAATAGCGGCGCCGCCATGTTGATATTCAGTTACTATTCCGGCTTGGGAGCCGGTAAAGGATCTTGCCTGCCAGCCCAATTCTTGAATGGCCATGGCAAGAAGAGCAGACGAGACTTGCTCGCAAGTGGACAGAAGCATATCCATTTCGCGAGCGTTCGGTTGCAGGCTGATTGCGCTCGCCATAGATTTCAGTTGCTCGCCAGTACGCCCCATCCCCGATACCACAGTGACGACTTCGTTTCCTTCTGATGCTTCGCGAACCGCTATTTCAGCCGCCTTGCGAATGCGATTTACGTCGGCAACGGTCGAGCCACCAAATTTTTGCACTAACCGTCCCATTTATTTATGCCACCATAGCTGGTATACAATCCAATCAGATTATATATACGAAACAGCAAAATATGCAACTGTTTTTCAATTTTCTTGCCACCTTCTTTGGTGGCGCCTAAGATAGATGTGGTTAACCGCAGTAAGGAAACCAGCGCCGAACCGCCTGGCATGCGGCTCCTGGTTGCTTGCACCATATACGGAGCCAGCCCGAAAAGTAGTGCACCATAGGCGGAGCCATACCAGATATGGTGCAAACAGTGCCAGCGAGACGCCTGCGCTCCCGGGCATTTCAGCACTAAGATTTCTTGGGCGAACGAACGAGGAACCTATCAAAACTCGGCAAAACGCTGAAACAGACAGCCATAAACAAGCAATTCGCTGCTATGTCGAAAAAGTATAGCCACGCTGGCACCACAAGTGGTGTGTTATTGGGATAGAGACATGAGAGCCATATTACAACCAGGAGTGGAACGCCAACCAGATAAGTGACGGCGGCCCTGATTTTGTGTTTGCCCATAATCATAAAAGGCAAAAATGCAATCGTGAGGAAAAACCAGACCCAGCCGAGAATCCCGCAGGCTGAGCCGACCGTGCCTTTGCTTTCCAATATGGCTCCGTGGGTGAAGTCGTAAAGATCCCCAAAAATGACGACAGCCAGGATCACGATTGTGCCCCAGGTGTGAATTCTGCCAATCAGCATTTTGGCATCACAGCTCGGACATTGGTATTCTTATTCCCGCCTTCTTGGCGAATTGTTCGGCTTCTTCATAGCCAGCGTCAACGTGCCTGATCACGCCCATCCCGGGGTCTGTCGTCAGCACTCTTTGCAGCCGCGTGGTAGCAGATTCGGTGCCATCGGCGACAATCACTTGACCGGCATGCAGCGAATAACCCATTCCCACTCCGCCACCATGATGCAGCGATACCCAGCTGGCTCCGCCGACTGCATTGATCAGGGCGTTGAGATAGACCCAGTCAGCGATAGCGTCAGAGCCGTCTTTCATGGCCTCGGTTTCTCGGTTGGGTGAGGCCACCGACCCCGAATCAAGGTGATCGCGACCGATCACAATCGGCGCTTTCAATTTTTTCTGCGCCACCAATTTGTTCATGATCAATCCCATTTTGGCCCGATCGCCATAGCCAAACCAGCAAATTCGGGCCGGCAATCCCTGGAAGGCCACTCGCTTGGAGGCCATGTCGATCCAGCGACAGAGCGGCTTATCATCTTTGAAATTTTCCAAAATGGCTTCATCCAGCAGCTGAATGTCGGCCGGGTCTCCAGATAAAGCAGCCCAGCGAAACGGACCTTTGCCTTCGCAAAACAGAGGTCGTATGTAGGCTGGAACGAAGCCGGGAAAATCAAAAGCGTTTTTGACACCGTTGTCTTGCGCCACCTGTCTGATGTTGTTGCCATAGTCAAAGACAATGCTGCCCCGTTTTTGGAAAGCCAACATCGTCTCCACGTGTTTGACTATCGAGGCATAGGCCAAGGGCAAATATTTGTCTGGGGCAGTGGCGCGCAAATCGTTTGCCTGCTCCAGGCTCAATCCCTCAGGCACATATCCATTTAAAGGATCATGAGCTGAAGTTTGATCTGTCACCACATCTGGTTCAAATCCAGCCGCTAAAAGCGCCGGCAGAACCTGCGCTGCATTGCCATGAATGGCAATTGAGAGAGCCTGCCCCTTTTCCTTGGCCTGCCGGGCAAGCTCGATTGCATGCTCCAACGATTGCGCCTGAACATCACAATAACGAGTCTCCAGGCGTCTTTTAATCCGCACAGGATCAACCTCTACACATAGTGCCACGCCTTCGTTCATGGTTACAGCCAGGGGCTGAGCGCCGCCCATTCCTCCCAGGCCGCTCGTCAGCACCACTTTTCCCCTTAGAGTGCCGTCGTAATGTTTGCGAGCCAGCGCCGCAAAGGTTTCGTAGGTGCCCTGCAAAATGCCCTGAGTACCTATATAAATCCACGAGCCGGCGGTCATCTGACCAAACATAATCAGTCCCTTACGGTCGAGTTCTCGGAAGTGCTCCCAGTTAGCCCAGGCACCAACCAGGTTTGAATTAGCCAAAAGCACTCTTGGCGCATCGGCATGACTTTTAAAAATTCCTACCGGTTTACCCGATTGGACAAGCAGCGTCTCATCCGACTCCAATCCCATCAGTGACTTTACAATTGCCTTGAAGCACTGCCAGTTTCTGGCAGCCTTGCCCGATCCACCATAAACGACGAGATCCTCGGGCCGTTCTGCCACCTCCGGATCGAGATTGTTGAGCAACATACGCAAAGCCGCTTCCTGGACCCAGCCTTTCGTGTTCAACTCCGTTCCCCGTGGCGCGGCAACCTCTATCGGTTTATCGCTGGCAAGAATTGCGCGCAAAAGTTCGGCGCCGGAGGCGATGGATGTGGCTGATGTCATGACGCAGCTCCTCGTTATAATTACAGTAATCAATGCGTGTTGTAGACTGGCAAATGGAGATCATATCTGACTTTTGTCAATTCGATAAGCAGGAAGCGAGGGAGAGTAATGGTTAAGGAATTGTCCAAACCGAAAGCCGAAAAGAAGCCGCGCAAGGTGGTTGAGACGATTTCCGGCCTGCCGCTCAAGGCTGTTTACACAGCCGACGATTTAAAAGAGTGGAGTTATGAGCGCGATTTGGCTGATCCGGGCCAGTTTCCCTATACTCGCGGCATTCACCATAACATGTATCTTGGCAAGCTCTGGACCATGCGCCAGTTCGCCGGCTATGGCGGTCCGGAGGAGACAAACGCACGCTTCAAGTATTTGCTCAGTCAGGGCCAAACCGGGCTGTCCACTGCTTTTGACTTGCCTACGCTGATGGGCTACGACTCGGACAACCACAAGTCACTGGGCGAAGTGGGAGTTTGCGGAGTGGCTATCGACAGCCTGGAAGACATCGAAATCCTTTATAGAGACATTCCTTTAGACGAGATTTCCACCTCCATGACCATAAATGGACCGGCCGTGATCATCTTTTGCATGTTCTTGGCCAATGCCCAAAAACGAGGATTCGACTTAAAGAAACTCAACGGCACCCTGCAAAACGACATTTTTAAAGAGTACACAGCCCAGAAGACTTATTTGATTGCGCCAAGACCAGCACTAAAGCTGATTCAGGACATGATGGTTTTCTGCACGCATGAAGTGCCGCGCTGGAACACAATTTCGGTCAGCGGCTATCACATTCGCGAAGCCGGTGCCACAGCCGTGCAAGAGCTCGCATTCACATTGGCAGACGGGTTTGCCTATGTCGACGCCGGCATTGAAGCTGGCTTGAACATAGACGATTTCGTGCCGCGCCTCTCTTTCTTCTTCAATGCTCACATCGACTTTTTCGAAGAGATAGCCAAATACCGCGCCGCCAGGCGCATTTGGGCGAAACGGTTGCGCGACCATTACGGTGCCAAAGATGAGCGCTCATGGAAATTGCGTTTCCACACCCAGACTGCAGGATGCAGTCTCACCGCTCCTCAGCCGGAAAACAATATTATCCGCACGGCCATTGAGGCTCTAGCTGGGGTTTTGGGTGGCACCCAATCGTTGCACACCAATTCCATGGATGAAGTGCTTGGTCTGCCGACGGAAAAGGCGGCCCACATCGCTCTTCGCACACAGCAGATCATTGCTCATGAGACAGGAGTGGCCAATGTTGTTGATCCTCTTGCTGGTTCATACTATGTCGAATGGCTGACCAACGAAATGGAAAAGGGCGCCAACGAGTACTTTAAGAAGATCGAGGAAGTTGGTGGGGTTATTCCGGGCATTGAGAAAGGCTTCTTTATGAAGGAGATCGCCGACTCTGCCTACAAATTTCAGCAGAAGCTCGATTCAGGAGAGCGCATGTTTGTCGGCTTGACTGGTCTGACTGAGCAAGCTCCTGGACCCAAGATCGATATTCTCAAAATCGGGCCTGAATATGAACAGCGACAAATCAAGCGCATACAAGAGCTGAAGGCCCGCCGCAACGCCGATGAGGTGGCAAATTCGCTCTGCGCCTTGAAGGTGGCAATGCGAACAGGCAAGAATTCATTCCCTCTTATTCTTGACGCCGTCAAAACATATGCCACAATGGGCGAAATCTGTGATGCCATGCGGGAAGTGTGCGGCGCCTATCGGGAGACAGCCTTCCTCTAAGTTTGAGCTCGCTGGTATCATCGATCTGATCACAATCATTCCAGTCGGGGCGAACCACCTGTGGTGACAGCGACCATGAACGCTCTATCTCGAATTCCGTTCAATGCGGTGATGTTGTTTGTGGCATCGACGTTGATGCTCTTGTTCCCTTTAGCCGTAGATATTCTTGTATTTCTGGCCTGGCTCGCCCTGGGCATCCTGGAAAACGCCTGGACCACTATCAATTTTTGGATTATTCTTCTTTGTCTGGCAGTTACTTTCTTGCAATATCTGATTTGTGCATATTTATTCGGAGAGGCCAGGCGTGCGGCGGGCACTCCTCTGGTGGACGCCGAGAAACTGGGACTGGTCGATAGACTGAGCGATACAGTTGATTTGGGTTGGGATATCAGTCTTCGCGTCGGCTTAGGTTGCATCGCTTTTACAGTGCTGACTGTGACAGTAGTTTTCATTTTGTTTTTCAATGATATTGTCTTTGTGGTGGGGCTCTTTCGCGGCATGGAAACTGGACAAGACCACGCCTACAGGGCGTCGATCCAATGGTTTAAGAAGTGCGTGCATGTTGGCGGCAGCGATCGCGTAGCTCTGTCTCGATTTTTGCTGGCTGGGAGTTTTGTTCACGACGGAAATTATGCCGAGGCAATTCCTCAGCTCAAAACGGCAATTGAGGAAGTGAATCAATCGCCTCGCCCCAATCCTACTATTGCGGTGTTCTTGAAGTCTGCTCTGTGTGAGGCACAACTACATGAAAGCGATTGGAGCGAGGCCGGCAAAAGCGGCGAAGAAACCCTGAGCCTGCTTCGCACGACCAAGGTGTTTCCAGAAATTGAGGTTCGGTTGATAGCCGATTTGAAGTACTACTTCGATCCAGACGGACCGACCATTTTGAGTACACTTCACTCACTGGAGAAGATTTATATAAAACAAGGAAGACTGGACAAGGCTGAAGAAATCTACCAGCAAGCCCTGGCGCAATACCGCACAGGGAAATCTGCCAGGAAACAGCTGTTTCGGGAAATGCACTTCTTTCAGTTTGAAGCCGGTGATTCGGATGCCAGCAAGAAATTCTTCGCGGACAAAATCGTCGCTGAAACTTTCGCGTGCGCTCAACAGATTCTCCCCAATGAGACAAGTGATCGGAAACAGTTTTTTGCTGACTATGTGCAATCAGAGTATCCTGCTCCTGCAAAACAGACTCCAAATCAAGCGACTGAAAAGAAGTAACCTGGTGATGTCGAATATTCTTTGGCATCAATTGAGAATTTGCCTGGTTCTGACAGGCTTGCTTCTTTGCCTGGCTGCCCCGTTTTCTTTTGCCGCAGGCACCGCATCTGGTACTGACGGATCGCCAGGCACCGCATCTGGTACTGACGGATCGCCAGGCACCGCATCCGGCACTAGAATTGGTGCGACAGATGGCTACAGATCCGCCAGAGCTGCGCTCCTTTCAGGACACTATGATCAGTATGCGCAATTGCTTGAAAAGGCGGGCACCGCCGGCGATATGAAGTCTGAGGACGAGTTTGCCGGTTTGTGCAATGACGGGCGCATAGTTGCTCAGGATCATCAAAAGGCGCTGGAAATCTGGCAGCGGTTGTCCTCTCAAGATTATGCCCCTGCCATCTATCACCTCGGGGGGATGTATGACGATGGGATTGCAGTTGCGAAAGATTCAGCTAAGGCGTTGGAGCTTTTTACCCGTTCGTCAACTCTTGGATGTGGACAGGGGACGATCGGCATGGCTTACATGTATCGAGAAGGACATGGAGTCAAACGCGATTACGCAAGAGCTCTGGCATTATGTGAAGAAGCCTGCGCTCGAGGTTCGCCTGAGGGCTGGTACGGGAAAAGCAAACTCCTCTGGCTGGGTTATGGAGTCAAGGAAGATCCACTTCAATCGATGACACTCCTGGAACGGTCTGCCCAGGCAGGATTGCCCTACGCTCAATATCTAATCGCCTGCAGATATCACGCGGGGGAGAAAATTCCCGTCAATGACCAGCTTGCACGTGTTTGGGCTCAGAAAGGCACGGATCAAGCAGACCTGGATTGCCAGTTACTGTTAGGTCGTCTGAAGATGGACGGCCAGGGCGGCGCCAAAGATTGCGTTGGTGGTATCAGATTGATTAAAGAGGTAGCCGATCAGTCGGTGCCAGAAGGTGCCACTCAGCTTGGTCATGCGTACCGAGTTGGTGATTGCGTAGCGAAAGACTTAGTTGCTGCTCAAGACTGGTTTGAAAAGGCGATCGCTGCCGATTATGCACCGGCTGAAAACGAGCTGGCAGTCATGTATTTTAGCGGTGAAGGGGTGCCGAAGAATTTGGTGAAGTCGTTCGATTTGAATATGAAGGCCGCCAAGCAAGACTGTGCCCCCGCTCAATATAACGTTGGCATGGCCTACGAAAATGGATATGGAGTAAAGCAAGACTTGAATGAGGCGCGCATATGGTATGCAAAAGCAGTAGTTGGTGGCAATCCGCATGCGTGCAACAACCTTTCTCTTATCTATCTGCGTGGCCTCGGATGTGCAAAGGATGAGAATCTGGCCATGAGTCTGCGCAAACAGGGCGTCCGTAACGGCTGCCCGATGGCTTGTTACAATCTGGGTCGAGATTACGCCACCGGTAGCAACGGAATGCCAAAAAACATGGCTGAAGCAGTGCGCCTGTATAAGAAGAGTGTGCAGCTGGTTAATGATCAACGGGCCAACAATGAATTGGGATATATTTACGAAAATGGACTGGCGGGCAAGAAAGATCTCCAATTGGCGATAGGATATTACCGCGAGGCGTCCAAAGGCGGTAATCAATTTGCCGCGCAGCGCCTGAAAGCATTGAAGGTTCCAGTGGACAAGAATAATTGAGCGAGCGAGTTTGGTGGGAGCTTTGAAAACTGTTGCTGTTGTTGGCGCTACTGGTTACACGGGTCAGGAGTTGATTCGACTTTTGTTGCAACACGAGCGGATCAATCTTGCCAAAGTTGTTTCTCAAAGTAGTCATGGCAAGCCTCTTTCTCAGGTATATCCAAATCTGGCGCGTCATACCGATTTGGTCTGCTCAGATGCCACCATAGAGGAGCTTGCCGAGCAAGTAGACCTTATTTTTCTGGCCCTTCCACATGGTCACGCAGCCAGCAAGGTGACAAGCGACATTCTGCGCAAATGCAAGATAATTGATTTGAGCGCAGATTTCCGCCTCAAACAAAAAACCGATTACGTTGAGTGGTATCACATGGATCACGCTAACCCCGCGCTGCTCCACGAGGCAATCTATGGTCTGCCTGAGCTCCATCGCAAATCGATCGCAAAAAGTAATCTCGTGGCAAATCCTGGTTGCTATGCCACTTGTTCGATTCTCTCACTGGCCCCTCTTTTAAAGGCAGATTTAATTGATACTGCTTCGATTGTCATTGATGCCAAATCTGGTGCATCCGGAGCTGGTCGCTCAACCTCACTGGGGATGCATTTTGATGAGGTGGACGAAAATTTCAAGGCTTATTCAGTAGCCAGTCACCGCCATACTCCGGAAATAGAGCAGGAACTTTCAAGCTTCACTCAGAATCCCTTAAAAGTGTCTTTTACACCGCATTTGGTGCCTATGAATAGGGGTATACTTGTCTCAGCTTATGCCAATTTGAAAGAGACGAGACCGGACGTTCGCCCACTGGCTAGCGAAGTGTTCGATGTTTACAGGCGCTTTTACCAAGATGAGTACTTTGTCAGGCTGTTTGATAACGCTGAGGCTGACTACTTGTTTCCTGAAACCAGATGGGTAAAGGGCTCAAATTTTTGCGACATCGGATTGACAGTCGACAAAAGAACGAATCGAGTGATTGTCATTGGCGCCCTGGATAACCTGATCAAAGGTGCGGCGGGACAGGCTATCCAGAATATGAATCTAATGTTTGACTGGGCGGAAACTATGGCATTGAAGCAACCAAGCCTCTTTCCCGGTTGAAGGATTACTTTTGCAAATGATTGCGGTCTCGTAAAATATGATTGACAGGCGCATAGACCATCGTTTACTCTCCAAAGTGACTCAAAGGAGCGAGGAAATTGTCCCTGTCCGCGCCAGCTAGCAACAACAGAAAGTTCCCACGACGACGAACTTTGCGCTCGGGGATTTACTGGCGTTGATTAAAAGTCGACTATCTATCCAGTCCCCGGGCCCATCATTGTGTCCGGGGATTTTTGTATGGTTATTCACAGCAGGAGAATCAAATGAACACCGCCGAAATGTTTGATGCAAACTCAGAAGTATGTACCTCCACGCATCAAATTCATCCGTCGATTCGATTAGATGAAATCAAGTCGCACGCTGGAGAAGTGGTGGTGGTGAAATTTGGCGGCAACGCCATTATGAATGAGTCTGTTATAGATTCTCTAGTTAACGACACAATCACCCTGGTCAAGGCGGGAATCCACGTCGTAGTTGTGCATGGTGGCGGAACGGCGGTCTCAGAGGCAATAGCGGCAACCGGCAAGAAGACAGAAAAGGTAAATGGTCTCAGGGTGACAGACTCCGAAACGCTCGAGATTGCCGTGAAGGTTTTCTCCGACATCAATCAGAAGCTAACAGCCAAGCTTGAAGAGCACGGCGTTTCGGCTCTAAGCTTTAGCTCACAATCGGCGATTCCTATCTTTACGGAAAAGATGGGGCTGATTGAAACTGCTTCCAATAAAGTAGATCTGGGCTGGGTTGGTGAAGTGGTTGCTGTAGAAGCGGGCGTATTGGAAAGCTGGATCTTCACCGGCTGGATACCAGTAATTTCTCCAATGGGAGTCGACCAGAACGGTCATTTCTATAACATAAACGCTGACCAGGCAGCCCTTGCTGTCGCCACAACCCTCAAAGTCGATAAACTCATTTTCTTGACGGACGTGCCGGGAGTGTTGAAAAACCCGCAAGACAAGACGTCTACAATTTCTTCCCTCAACCCTACTGAAGCCCAAAATTATATAGACGATGGCACCATCACTGGTGGCATGCTGCCAAAGATCAAGAGCTGCATGGCCGGGCTTAAAGCGGGGGTGCAGAAGATTGCCATTTTAAACAGCTTCGAGCCAAATGCCTTGTTGCGAGGTTTTCTTACACCGGAGAGCGTCGGCACACTGATCGTAGGTAGCGACTGATGACTCCCGAAACAGCCTTTGCAGACAAGGCCGCTGATGATCTGCAACAAACCTGGATAGATCGCGGCAAAGCCGTGCTCATGAACACTTACGCTTCTCACCCAATAGTGCTTGAAAGCGGACACGGATCGTATGTTCAGGATGTGCAGGGCAAGCACTATCTGGATTTCATTTCTGGTATCGCCGTCAATTCCCTTGGGCACACATCAACTGTGGTCGCTAATGCCGTGACGGAACAAGTTTCGAAATTGGGACACTGTTCCAACCTGTTTTTGAATATCCCAGCCATTGAACTGGCAGAGACACTGACGGCGGGCTCGCCTTTTCAGCGAGCGTTTTTTTGCAACAGTGGCGCCGAGGCGATCGAGGGCTCTTTCAAGTTGAGCAGGAAATACGCCAAACAGCGAGCGCAAGAGTGCACCATTGTGCTGACCATGAGCAATTCATTTCACGGTCGCACGTATGGGTCCATGTCTTTGACCGCGCAAACAAAATATCATCAGGGCTATCATCCTTTGGTTCCCGATGTGCAAACAGTGCAGTTCAACGATATTGAGCAGGTGCTCGGTGCGGACCTTGATCGAGTTGCAGCCATTATTCTGGAGCCAATCCAGGGAGAAGGCGGCATTCATTGTGTCGACAGCGGCTATCTGCAAGAACTGAGGCAGCTGTGCAATGACAGGAACATTGTGCTCATTTTCGATGAGATTCAATGCGGCGTCGGGCGTAGTGGCACATTTTTTGCCTGGGAAAGTGCAGGCGTGGAACCGGATGTCATCGCTCTAGCCAAGGGTTTGGGTGGCGGTTTTCCGATTGGTGCTTTTCTGGCAAAAGATAAAATCGCTCAGGTTTTCAAACCAGGAGACCATGGTTCCACTTTCGGTGGCAACCCACTTGCTTGCGCAGCCGCACTCGCTTGCGTCAAACACATCAGTGATCCTTCGTTTCTGAAAGACGTAAGGTCCAGGTCGGAGTTCTTCTGGAAGAAGTTGATCGAACTGCGTCAAAAGCATGCGCTGATTAGTGATATCAGAGGACAGGGACTGTTGATAGGTGTGGAGTTCACCACGGCCGTTAAGCCTCTGATCAGCGCCTGCATCGAGAAGGGATTTTTGGTGGCAAGCGCAGGTGATAATGTAATGCGCCTGTTGCCACCGCTAACAGTGTCAGAGAAGGAGATACTGAATGCGGTATCAATTCTGGATGGCGTGATTGACGCTACAGAACAGAGTCGCGCTACAGAAGGTGCTACAGAGAAGAGTGGTGCTGCAGAACGCAATGGCGCTGCATAACAGAATTTAGGAAGAGGATGAAGTGATGTCCGCAGTAGTTCCCAAAAAAGGTACAGAAGCTGCCTCCCAGCGGATGGCAAGCCCTGTCGGTAAATCGATCATTGAGGATGTGCTCTCGCAACCGCTTTTGCGAGGGAAAGATGTTATCGGCATCGAGCAGTTGGATACCGAAGAGTTGCTGCTTATTCTCGATGTTGCAGCTCGTCTGAAGCTAAGCAAGTTCGATGCCACGCAAACGCTTTTTGCAAAAGGTCAGACTCTGGCGATGATCTTTGAAAAGCCCTCCTTGCGCACCAGGGTTACGTTTGAAGCAGGCATGACGCAATTGGGTGGCAACGCCATATATCTGGAAGGAAAACTTGGTGAGCGAGAATCGATTCCGGACATCGGTCATAATCTCGAACGTTGGGTGGACGGCATCATGGCCCGCACCTTTGATCACGCAACAATAGTTGGTCTGGCCGACAATGCCAACATTCCCGTGATCAATGGGTTGAGCGATCAGGAGCATCCCTGTCAGGCGATTGCTGACTTTCAAACGATTATCGAGAAGAAGGGCAGGTGCAAAGGTCTCAAGCTGGCATATGTCGGCGATGCCAACAATGTTTCCAACTCTTTGATGCTAGCGGCTTCTGCATTGGGAACGGATTTTGCATTGGCATGCCCAAGGCACTATGAGCCCAACGCCTCTGTCTGGATGAAAGCGTTAAAGCGTGCTGAGGAGTCAGGGGCGAAGATTGTGC
>Ga0182024_10006405_pt1 | contig 25865 bp, 30 predicted proteins | sample P32metaG_FD_120480 | JGI IMG/M metagenome (GOLD analysis project Ga0182024, IMG submission 120480) | Permafrost microbial communities from Stordalen Mire, Sweden - P3-2 metaG (Illumina Assembly) | ecosystem: Environmental > Terrestrial > Soil > Wetlands > Permafrost | place: Sweden: Stordalen... | reverse complement strand
GCCTCTTGATGAGCGAAATCCCCTACGAGCCCGACTTTGCACACATGATTTCCAGCGCCCTCATCTCCGGCGACTATTACATGGCCAGGTTTTTCCTGGCCAGCGGGGCGTTCGGCGATTCACTTAACCACGCCTACAAGACCGACATGGAAGGCATCGCCCGCGAGGTTCTATATGCCTTCGATAGGTCGAACGAGCTCAACATCAAGGCTCATCTCCTCAAGGGGCATTCGGAGGACAAGGACGGTTCGTTCGCCTCAAGGCTCTCCGCGAACGGGGTGTTCCCAGGATTCGCCGAGGAGGCGTGGAAGAACTACGAGTCGGCGAGGGATGCACTTAACGACCTGCTACTCTCTTCGAGCAAAGAGCAAATACCCAGAGACGTCATCGTCGACCCGTACGTGTTCAAGCTCAGGCCGTATCTTGAAGACTGCCTCTCATTCGAGAAGTTCGACCCTCGCGAGAAGAACGAGCACAACCTGCGCGAGATGATAATCGAGGGTCAGTTCTTTGCAAGGACGCTAACGATAAACTATAGGCGAATCCTCTTCGACATCGTCGCGATGAATCCATCGAGAAAGTATCGCCATCGGAGCAAACGATAATCCACCCCTCATGGATCCAGACGAGGGGACGTATTTTCTGCAACCAATCGCATGGTTTGCGCTCGATTGTAATCCGGCGAGGACTGTTTTTGGAAACATAGCAAAGTATGGCGTTAAGTTTAAGAAAAAGGAAATGCTAGCAACGGTGAGCTTAGACGAAATCAAGAACGAAGACAGCCTCGTTTAGATTGGACGAGTTTGCGCTTCAAATGATCCAAGAAGAGGCAAAAAAACAAAATGTAAGTGTCAACACCCTGCTCAATCAGCTCGTTCTCACATACGCCAACTACGATCGACCGATGAAGAGGTTTCGTATGATCAAGTTGCCGGCGTCGAGCTTCAAGCACATCCTGCAAGCAGCGACGGACCAGGCGATAATTGAAGCCGGAAAGTCTGCCGGCGAGGATGTTCCGAAGACATACATCATGTCCAAGTGGGGAGAGCTCACAGTGGAGAACGCGCTGAGCTATCTTAGGACCACCGCCGACCACACGAACCTCTTTGAATACAGCGAGGTAACACGCGACGGAAAGATCAATGTCACTCTTACTCACGATTTCGGTGCCAAGGGGAGTCTCTTCTTGCAGCGTTACGTCCAGGCAATCTTCGGACAATTGGACAAGCGGCCAAAATTTTCTCCAGACGAAAATGCGGTTGCCTTTGAGGTTCTGTGAATTCGTCCCGTCGGTTCATCCCAGGTTTCCACTTTCCGTTACGACTGATTACAAAAAATACGTCGACTTCATTAGCTTGAGTGCGCCGAATTCTTTGGATTGCAATGCCAAAGAGCAGGCAGGAAGCAGCAGCGACGTTCAAACTGCACCGGATGAACGATCCGGGGCGATCTAAGAGACTCAGGCGTGCGATGAGCAACCTTGAAGGGATATCCAAAGTCGACATCAATTACATCCTGGACACGGTATCCATCAAATACGACGCGAACAGCCTGACGCTGGATCAGATCAAGAAGAAAGTAGACCGAAGCGCCGACAGATAAGAATAATCAGCTTGTTTGATGTGGTCGCATTCGTCTAATAAGACCGAATAGAGTGACCACGAAGAGGCGATTGGAATACAATCGGCGCGGGGCACGGGCTCAGTTCTTTTGGAATTACATTTCCTTGCAGAAAATACGTCCTCCTTAAATGAATATTTCACTGTTATTTCATAGATACAATTGGCTAGCAAAGAGAAAGATTTGATGGGTTCTACTGACCGGTCCCTGAGAGAGACTCGAAGGGATTTTGACAAGAGAATCGACGAGATTAGGGCTGAGCTCAAGCAGAATGGTCCAGGGGCAGTTGAGCAAGCTGAAATGTCCCTAAGCGACCTAAAGGAGGACATGCAGCGCAGCTTCGAGGACCACTATGACGCGCTCCACGAGCGATTCGAGGAAAAGCTTGAGGACGGGAGACGGGAGGTTCGCAAGCAACCACTGCTAGCGGTCGGGGTCGCGGTCATGGCGGGGCTTATCGTTGGAATGCTTCTAGAAAAGAGCAAGAATTAGTTGGGAACACCACAGACGGTCATTCAGCAATTCATCGATAGCGTCCATCTCGATTAAATACGTCTGGAAGGTACATCAGGTAAGATAGGTCATCGATGTTGGCGAACTCATCACCGGCGGCTCCAGGTATGGGAGGGTTTTCGGTCGCGTTCGCGAGTGCAGTGCATGGGGGTCTAGACAGGATCTTGGGCCAGAGTGGGGCCGAGGCCGTCCTACTTCACATGAAGATGACCAACGACCTTCCGGATCCGGCTGAATTCCACAGGAAGTTACTCACGCTCTTCGGCGCGCAAGGAACGCTATCGCTCGAAAGAGCGATAGTCAAGGACCTGGCGATACGGCTCAGCTGGTCGCTCTCTCTCTTGAAGATAGAGGATAGCTTCGATTTCAGCGAGACCATGCGCGCTATAGAGAAGGGAGCGAAGGCATGACGACCAGAAAGTACCAAGCACAGAAGCCTCCGGCCCAACTGGATTCTCAAACATTGACCGCCGGCTCCGGGGCGGAGGATCTGATAGAGACCAGGATCGCCTCGGTGCTCGGCCTCAAGCAGTTCATGCAGGGACCTATCAGGACCTTGCTCATCAAGGGGCTCGCGGGCACGGGAAAGACGACCGTCGCCCTGGAGATACTCAAGGCAGCGGGGAAGGGAAAGGGCGCGTACGTGTCCTCAAGAGTCCCGAAAGAGCTTCTGGAGACGCACATCCCGGCCATGAAGGAGACGCTGCACAACCAGGAGTTCCTGGACATCAGGCTCGAGGACGCGTCGTCGGTACTGGATCTCGTAATGAAACTGACCGAGCCCAAGAAGTACGTGACGATCGTCTTTGACAGCTGGGACGCACTGGCGAAGGAACTGGACCCGAGGGAGAGGCTGCGGGCAGAGAAGACCCTGATGGCCCTAGCGCACAACTCCGGCGCTCAGCTCGTCTTTGTCAGCGAGGAGCCGACCGCGACGACCATAGACTATCTAGTCGACGGCATACTCGAGCTGGTGATGGTCGAAGAGCAGGATCGCACGGTGCGGGAGTTCATCATACACAAGCTGCGCGGGACGAAGATTCCCCAGCGCAAGTACATCTACACACTTCTGGAGGGCAAGTTCACCTTCTTCGGGCCCTACACCATCCCTGATTATGCCAAGATGAGCAAGATTACCCAGAGACCCGACATCGGCGGATCCTATTCTTTCGGGAGTGGCGCTCTGGACAGGCTCTTCGGAGGCATGATCCCGGGGAGCACTCTCTCCATCGAATATGACGAGAACGTCCCTTACTCCGCGCTGAGGGCGATCGAGTACCCTCCCATCATCAACTTCCTTTCGAGGGGAAGGAGCGCGATCCTCCTCCCGCTGCCGGGCGCGAACGACGAGATGATCAGCTCGATCCTGACCAAGGCCGTCGGGAAGGGTGTCGTGAACGACAGGCTCCGCACCATCAACATACTGAGGACCAGCGACCTCAAGACCGCTAGCCTCCCGAAGAACGCCACGCCCCAGGAGATCCACGAGATAGTCACCAACGAGACGGCAGCACTACGAAAGAAATCGGCTGACAAGTCAGTGCTGCTCGTGAAGTCAGTGAGTGCACTCGAGAACCTCTTCGCATCCGACCTGGATTCTCTGCTCGAGGTGACCTCTCAGGAGATCATCACCCTCCAGCAGTCGCACGACGCGCACATCCTCTTCCTGCCAAAGGATTCGCCCATCCGGTCGCGCATCCTTTCGATGAGCTCCAGTTACGCAAAACTGTTCGTCAGGGACGGTACAGTCCTGATGTTTGGCGTGAGACCTCACACGGGGATTTACGCGCTGCAGCACCTCGAGGATCCCATCTCTCCATCGCTGACTCAGCTTGTATGACCCGCAGGGACCGTATCATCGCTCTTTGTGTGAGGAATGTGCGGTCGCCGCAAGCTGAACTATAAGTTCAGATTACATGCAGAACTCAAGGGGAGTCTAACCTCAGCGACGGCGAGGAGAAGTTCATTGTCAACGCCAAGATAGGGCAGGGAATCCTGGTGGCGCAAGAGGGACGGATTCCTTTCTATAACTTCCTCAGCGACGAGGAGAGGAGACTGTTCACCACGAAACCGAAGGAAGTCACTGCTTGAATCCCACCGGGCCCGTAGGATACCGTCACGGCTGCGCTCTCGCGACCCAAGAAAGCTCGAATCCTTGACCTTGCGACTTCATCGTCCTCCACGCCCTCGCCTAATGTGGACGAACTATTGTTAGCCGTCGCCGCGGTCCTCGTAATTTACGGGTTTGCGTGGTCGAAGAGACTGATCTATTCAGTCATTATTGATTGTGTACGTCCATTGTTCCGTCTGGACTTGACGATTTGTACGAATACCATCCAAACAGGAACAAGACCAATGCTACTACTATCAAGCCAATTCCTAATGGAATATCCAAGTTTGTCGCAATAGATTTGAAATATCCTACTAGAACCACAATTCCAAAAAGCCCCAGCAGAACGGCCAAAATACTGAGCAATACGCCACCAATAAAACCTCCAAAACCCATATTGTTTATTTATTCAACACAACTTAAAAGTATTTGCATAGGCAGGATATAGCAATGTCTGACTGATTCCTTTACAACTCATTGAACGCGCCTAACGACAGGGACCGAGAGCGAAGTACGAACCTAGACCTAGTCCGATGACAAAGTCCTATCACCAAAGCAACAACGCCGGCTGACACGGCAAGTCGCATTCCCTTCATGTTTCTCGTGGAGAACGCACGCGGCATCTTGTATACGGAAATTAAGTCACGGTGCGATCCCCAGGGGATAAGAGGCTCGGGGTCAGAATCCACTTTCAGAACACATTTGGGGCCGGGCCCACCCGGCCAGCTACCTTCTGAATTTCCTTCAGGTTCGAGTTAGTCTGGCGACATTCCCCAAGAAGTAGGGCCCGACCACGAGGAACCCGAAGAAGGTCATCAGGAAGTACTCCTCGTCCGGCGGCGGAGGTATGTGGGTGACGTTATCGTAGATTTAGAAGACGCTGCTCGCTCCCCATGAGCTGGTGATCCCGAACTGATACGTCCCGTTCACGCTCATCGGGAACGACAGCAAATAGAATCCAATCTAACCCAAGCGATGGTTTTCCGCCTGGGTCATTCCGGCATGGCGCCTGAAGCAGCGGCGGGTTCTGTGCGGAGGTTGCGCACTGAGCTTTAGGTTCAAATCCTAAGGGCCTATGGAAAATTCCGACCCTCTCATATGATTGGTGTGCGGTCGCCGGGATTTGAACCCGGGTTGCTAGCTTGGCAAGCTTACGCGCCCCGTTCAGGCCTAACGTCCTGGACCAGGCTGCCCTCTCGCTGCTAGAGATCTAGACGACGACCGCGCAGTTTCGGTGACTGAAAGTTACGGGTTAAAAGCTTGCCGTGGTGGCATCGGGGACACCGATAGGACAAGCCGCAGACCGTGCTCTTACGTTAGTTGCTGTTGTATGAACTTCCACACCTCCAACTCGGGCGGAGGATGAGGGAACGAGCCCTTGCGTGATTCCCAGTCGTATAGCTGCCTTATGGAAGCCAGCGCCTCCTCGTCTGTTCCCAGTGCATTCAGGGACTCTTCCTCGCCATACGTCGAGTGAACAAAGGTCTTACCGTCAAAATAGATCGAGGTCCCACCTTCATGGTGCGCCGTGCGGAAGGACTTTCCATTCCGAAGTTCGGCCAGGATTTCCTGCTTGAGGGCCTCGACAGGCGCCATGTCCTCCTTCTCAGCTGCACGTCTCGCCTCTTCGTCCACCGCCTCGCGAACCCGTTGGTCGTAAAGTTCCTGGGAGGCCGCGTCCAGGAGGCCCAGGGTCGGAGCAGTCTGCAGGTTGTAGATCCAATACCCGAACGCCCTGTCTGCGTTGCCAAGGAACTCGGCCTCGGTGTACCAGGTGCGGGGAACCCACGCGGTTACACGGAACGAGTACCAGTTCCCCTTTGGGAGAGCCGCCTCGAAGCGGAGTTGAACGTCGCGACCAATAAAGGGTGGATTATCGGAACCTGAGTAGGTCAGCTTCGCGGTCTGCGCCGCGTCGACCGCCAAAAGCAGGCCTATAGTTTTCTCTATCTCGAACTTCATCTCAAACGGATCGCTGGAGCTCCAGAAATATGTCGAATAGTCCTTGGTCCAGTTCTCTGTCTCGTTCCTGATGGGTTTCTCTGTCATCTTGTGCACTTCTGGATATCTTCTATCGATAGAGCGAATCAGCCAGGATATAATAGCGCTGATACCTCGAGGGGCAATTCGTCCAATCTGTCTGGCTATAGAAAGCCTAGAGTATCATGCTACCTTTGTGCCGAGCGGCATCTCTTTGTCCGGCATGAGAAGCGCGAGGTCCGTCTCCGTGAAAGATGCGAGCATCATACACTCTGAGACCACTCCAGCCACGGACTTTGGCTCGAGGTTGATTATCGCGACGACCTGCTTGCCCGTCAGCTGTTCCTTCGTGTAGTACGTCTTTATCCCGCCTGCGCACTGCTTTATCCCCAGCGGGCCGAAGTCTATCTTGAAGCGGTAGAGAGGCTTCCGAGCGAGTGGGATGTCATCGACCTCGATTATCCTGCCGACCCGGATGTCCAACTGTGCGAATGTATCTATTGAGACAGACACGCGGTGGCGTTTCGGCGGAGGGTCAAATAAGCCTTAAAGATGGAAAGAAAGGAGCGGCTAACGTTGGGCCGGTAGTCTAGTCTGGTAGGATACCCCCTTGGCAAGAAAGGTTCCCAAAATGGGGGAGGTCGGGGGTTCGAGTCCCCCTCGGTCCACCACCCTTACTTTGAACACACGCGCAGTAAGGATAAGGTAGGTTAAGTAATTAATTCGCATACAATACAATGATAGATTGGGGTTATGTTGCGGGATTCTTTGATGGCGAAGGAAACCTGCACACGGACAGGCAAACATCGACGGTTCAGCTCCGGTTCGATAATACCTGCGAAGAGGCCATCCGAGAAATACAGAAATTCATCAGGTGCGGAAGAATATCCAACAGAGGAAGAGAGAAACCCCATCATAAGGACAGGTTCCGCCTGACCATCTCCAATCATTCTGAAGTCCTCAAGGTGCTTGAGAAGATGCTTCCCTATCTTGTTGTCAAGAAAATTGCAACGGAGGAGATGATTGGTTACATTAATGGCAAGAGCTGGAGACCATGGCACAGGTTGCACTACGCTTCATAGACGGCAGTACCTCGATTCACGCCATCATTCCTGTGCTTGGTCTTTCTTTCCCTCGACGTCCTTCTCTACGGTCCTAGCTTCCTTCTCGACCCGCTCGAGGCCTTCTCTCCAGACTGAGGACAGGACAGGCCCTAACGTGTATACGATGGTTGTTAAGATTGAGCCGACCGAGACGAACGCCATTATCGACGCGAAGATCTTGCCGTTGTCCGTGGTGAGGGTCAGGGGAGGTCCCTGCCCGGTGGCGAGCATGCTCTCGAAATAGAGCGCGTTGACATAGTTCATCCCTTCGATGTAGTGAAAGCCCACAATCCCGACGACCATCACGCTCGCGATGAGCGAGAGCGCGTATGTGACCCTCCTTAGTGCTTTAGGCGAAAAGGTCGGCTGGTCGCTGTTCTGCGCAGGGTTCTGCACAGGCTTCTGCTCACGGATTCGTGATAAATACCTAGCGAGCCAATCCGGGCACTGCTTCGGCTACGATCAGTTGAACTCTTTTCGCTCGAAGAGTATCAAGCCCAGGACTGCGGTCACCACGAAGTATACGCTGAGTATGATGATGCCCTCGGGGATGGTCACGTTGTAGGTGGTGAAGCTGGCGCCTCTAGCACCGAACCCTGTAGCCGTCGCTATGTGCGCCGGGTAGGGGGACTGGAGGACGTTTCCTATTATCCCGGAACCATAGGTTATGATGAACCACGGCTCCACCTGCGCCAGCCCCGCAACGACGTCCTGGATAATGGTGAACGCGAAGAGGAAGAGTATCGCTGTCACGAGTATGGAGTAAGAACTGGTCTTGAAGAGGGAACTGAAGAAGAAGGTGAAGCCCAACACGGCCACGAGATAGAGCCACGCGAATAGGAGTGACTCGCCGAACTGGTATGGTACATTCGCGCCGAAATAATAGATGCCGTTACCGACTGTGATCGCCGCGAAAATCAGGAGGATGATCGAAGATGCAGTGAAAGCGGCGAGCCACTTGCCGACATAAATCGAGGACCTGCGGATTGGATTTGGTACGGTGAAGTATCCGGTCTTGTTCTGGAATTCGCCCGCAATTGCGTCTCCCCCGAAGAAGATACCTGATAGGATCACGACAAAGGTAGCTGTCGCTCCCCACCAAGAGCTGTAGAACGCGAGGTCGGTCGTCAGGAAACTGGCGGGGCGATAGTGTCCTACCACTATAGTGAGGAGTGCGCTGATCAGGAGGCCGATGACGAGGAGTATCAAGAATCTGCGGGAGCGGAAGTAGTCGATGAAGGTATACTTCATGGTCACCCCTACCTGTGCGAGACTTCCCGGGACGGTGTTCGCGGATTTGATTTCTGGCTGGTTGTTGGTGGTCATATCTTCTATCGACTATCCGCTATCAGATTGAGGTAGACGCCTTCAAGGGCAGATGAAGTCGGCTTGTAGCTGATCACGCCCATGTTCGATTTGACCAGTTCCGAGAGTATCCCCTGCTGCACATCGATTCCGCCGCTGAACGTTATCCTGACGGTTCTGTCGTCGATTCTCTCCACGGCCGTCACTCCCTTGATACTCGGCAGGGAGGCCGTGAGCGCCGAGGCCTCGAGCGGGACGGCGAAGCCAGCATCCACCACATTTGTACCACCAGCAAACTTCGCAGTCACGTTCTGGAGAGTGTCGTAGACGAGCAGTTTGCCATGGTCGATCATAGCGACCTCGTCGCAAACGTCGGCGACCTCGCTGAGTATGTGCGAGCTCATGAATATGAGCCGGTTCTTCTTCTTCAGCGACTTCACAATGTCCCTGACCTCGCTCATACCTCGGGGGTCTAGGCCAGTCGTCGGCTCATCGAGTAGCACTATTGTGGGGTCGCTGAGGAGCGCGGCCGCGACGCATATCCTCTGCTTCATGCCCTTGGAGAACTTTCCGACTCTCTTGTCGATCCACTCTGCCATGCGGACCTCCCCCACCGAATCCTCGATCCTCTTCGTGCGCTCATTGCGGGGCACTCCGCGTACTTCTGCAATCATCATCAGAGCCTCTCTCGGCGTCAACGAAGGATAGATTTCGGGCGTCTCGATGAGCGTGCCCACGGACCCGAGGGCGGCCTTCTTGTGGGTATGGACATTCTGTCCGTTGATGAACGCCTGACCCGATGAGGGTCTGATGAGGTCGGTCAGCATCTTGAGCGTGGTCGTCTTTCCGGCGCCGTTAGGACCGAGGAACCCCACGCATTTTGAACCTTCGATCTTCAGGTTGAGGTCTGAGACTGCGTTGAAGGTGCCGTAGTGCTTCGAAAGGTTGACTATCTCGATGGAAGGGTTGCTCAAGTGCGAAGACTTCCCGGATTACTGTCCGATTCCTAGGGTGTTGCCGATGCCGGCCACGAGGACCTTGTCTCCTTCCTTCGTCCTCTCGTCTATCACTCTTCGCACGATCCCGGTCGCCTTTTCCACCGCCTCCGCGAGGTCCTTCCTCATCGCCGTAAGGGTCTCGACGTCACCCTGCTTGATCAGGACCGCATATATCGGGATGTCGTGCTTTGAGGAGAGCTCCTCTATCTCGAACTTCTCGACGCCCAGGCCGCCGATGGCTGCGCCGACGCCCTGTGCGATCTCCCCGCTCTGCTCCCCCTCGAACTTCTGCGCGGCGTCCACCATGATTATCATGTTGAGAGATACACCCTGGTCCTCGATCAGGCGCTGCAGCGCGACGTGGGGCTCCCCGACGTATCCCATCGGTCCCTCCGCCTTTAGGACGTAGAGGGTCCTTCCGTTGTATTCCGTCTTTGCGACTATGGTATCCTTGGCTATCTTCTGCACCGGCGCTCCGTTTATGAGCTTCGCCGCGAGCATAGGGCCGACTCCGTCGCCGATCGGCTGAGCAAGCTTGAAGGTGTCCGTCGCCTTTGCGAGGGCGTTCGCCTGCTCCATTATCTGCGGGAGCACCATCTGGAGCTGGAATATCGTGATATAGGAACTCGTTTTCTTGGCCGAGAGATAGTAATGCCTCACAACCTTGTGGATTATGTTGAGCGCGCTAGCAATCTCGACCAGGTTGGACCCCACGGAAACCTTCACGGGTTCGTCGGTCCCTAGGAGCGTCTGGACCTCCGTCCTTATTCTGTCCTCGCCGGTCCTCGTAACGTGTTCGAGCTTGCTCACGAGGCCGTTCGGATCCATGCTCACCGGTGGTATCGTGACGTACTCGAAGAACTGCGTGAGACGCTCTGCGACACCCGTGCTCGCCTTTCCGGCGGTCAAGAAATAGTCCGTCGTCTGCTTCACGGCGGTGTCCTTCATGACGACGAGCTTCTTGAGGGAGCGCGTCACGCTCTGCTCCGCGACGTAGAACTGAATCCTCTGCCCGTACAATATGAACACGAAGAAGAAACCGTAGGTTACGAAAGTGACCACGTTGCTAAGGTCGATGCCCGCAAAAAGGCTGCTTACGTTGCTAGACAACCCGGAAACAATCGGGCAAGGAAAGCGTAGCCTATATAACTATATCGATACCGATATAGTTTCCCGGCGGCAAGTAATCCCGTAGAACGCCGCCGAACGACCCGTTGGGCCGACATATGTCGGGCGAAAGGGTGTGGCTACTTGAGCGGCACGTAGAGACTGGACCGGCTTGCCCCGATTCCGGGAGTGCCGTGGACGACTTTCTTGTTCGTTATCACGTACTCGCCGAGGTAGTGTCCGATCATCTCTGGCTTCACTTCGAGCGCGACGAACTCCTTCCCGCTGTAGACGCTCACGTTTGCTCCCACCATCACTGGGAGGACCAGCATGTCCCTGGCGTGGGTCTTGATCGGGCTCTGGAGCTTCCCCTCCCGCTGCGCCCTGATGTCCTCGAGCAGCTTCCTCTTGTCTTCGGAAATCCCCCTGTTCAGGGAACGTCTTGCCCTCGAAGGGAGGAGCTGAAGGATGGCCTCGGTAGACATAGAGTTGAGCTGTTCCACCGTGTAGCCGCGATATCTGAATTCCTTGGGCATTTACTTGACCTCTGTGCTCGTCCTTGCCAACCTCTTTCGTCCCGTCTTCCGGGGGGCTATAAGCCCTACCTTTCTCCCTGGCGGAGCGTTTCTTGAAGTGCTGGTGGACTTGCCCGGATGTTGGTGCCTTCCTCCTCCGAACGGATGGTAGACGACCGCCATCGCGATGCCCCTCATCCTCGGGTACAACCTGCCCGCGGCCTTCATAGCATGGTGTCGGGGGCCTGCGCGCATGAAGGGCTTCTCGAGTCTTCCACCGCCGGCAATCTCGCCTATGGAGGCCCTGCACTTATCGTCGATCAAGATGCTCTTTCCTGATGGAAGCCTGAGTATCGCCCTCCCGTTGCCTTTTGAGAACAGAACAGCGGAGCCGCCGGAAGCACGGACCAGCTTCCCGCCGTCTCCTGCCCTTAGCTCGATGTTTGATATCCTTGTACCCTCGGGAATCCGGTTGAGGGGGAGTATGTTTCCCACGGAAGGCGATGCGTTCGGGCCGAGAGCGATGTGGCTGCCCACGACGAGTCCGCTGACAGCAGGGACGTACGAGATTTCGCCGCTTCCCTGCTCGAGCTGCGCGAGCGGCGCGGTGCGGCCTTTCTCGTCCAGTATCGCCTTGACCACCAGCTTCTCCTCGCCCTCGGTCCTGATGTTCGGATATCGGACAGGGGCGATTTTGCCCTTTGGAGGGACGCGGAACTGCATTCCGCCCTTTCCTCTTCGTCTCTGTAGAATTCGTTTACCCAAGTTACTACACTAGGCCCAGTTTGGTCGCGAGCTCGGCTGCCGAGTCGTCCTCCATCAGACGCACAAAAGCCTTCTTTCCGATGAGGGTCCTCGCAGTGTTCACGCCTCTGACCCTGACCTCATACAGCGCCTCCACGGCGCTTGCAATCTGGGTCTTCGACGACGCGTCATTCACTATGAAGCAGAGTTTGTTCTCCCTCTCTATCTGCTCGAACGTCCTTTCAGTGATGTAAGGTCGGATTACGACCTTCTGAGCGTCTTCAAGCCTCAACCTTCATCTCAACCCCCTTCTCCTTCGACCTCAGTGCATCCAGCGAGGACTCTGACCAGAAAGTTAGGCGGCCCGCAACGCCGGCCGGCGCCAGGTCGAGCACGCTCAGACTGTTGATCGTAACGACCTTCACTCCAGGGATACCCTCGGCAGCCCTTCCGACGCCCCGGTCGTTGCTCACGACGACGAGTGGCCCTATGGGCTCCTTGTAGGCGCGTCCCCGCATTCTGGGCTTCCCGGACCGCCTCTTCACTCCGCGGACCAAGCGCTTGAGTTCGTTCGAGAGCCCTACAGTTTCAAAGAAAGAGTTCAGCTCGCCGGTCTTCGTGATCGTCTCTATGTCATCGGTGACCACTAGCGGGAACTCCAGGTTTCCGACCCTATGCCCTCTCCACTCCACCGCGGCGGCGTCACCGGTGAAGGCAATCGCAGTCTCGAACGCCAGTCTCTTCTCCTTCCGGTTGATCTTATTGTAAATCGCCTTCTCGGATCTCGGTGGATGCGGCAGCCGACCGCCGACTACGCTCGCGACCCCCGCCGCCTGGCCCGCTCTTCGGCTGCGTTCTCCCTTGACGCGGGGGATTCTGGATATGCCTCTGCCCGTGGGTGGCCATCCGCTCTCCGCGCTGGTCTTCTCTCCTGCCTCTGGGTCTCTTCCGTAGGCTTGTATGCCGTGTGACCTCAATATCCAGAAAGCGCGATGGATTACGTCGGGCCTCAGCGGGCGTAGGAAGGCCTCAGGTAGGTCCGTTTCTTTGGAAGATTCGCCCTTCAGGTCGAGTACCTTTGCCATGGCATTATCTGCCTACCCTTGTGCTGAGCTCGAGTACCTGTACCGGAGTGGTCTTGCCCTTTACCGCGCGCACCGGGTGCCTCACCAGGACAACTCTTCTGTTGCTTCCGGGAACCGTCCCCCTGAGCAGAGCGTAGTCAGTGCTGACCTCCCCGAAGTGCTCGAAACCACCCTTAGGGGTGATTGGCGCGTCCTTCGGGTTCGATATCGATAGGATTCTCTTGCCAGTCTCCGTCCTCTGATGGAATCCGTGCTGTCCTGCCCTAGCTACGGTGTACATGACCGCGGCAGGATGCCAAGGACCGATTACGCCGACAGCCCGGACGCTCTTCCTCGACTTGTGCTGCTTGCGCTTAATCCCGAACCGGGTTACAGGGCCCTCGAAGCCCTTACCTTTGGTGATTCCGATGACATCCACGTAGTTACCTGCCTTGAAGATCTCGGAGAACTTGACGCCCTTCCCGAGCAGCTTTGTAACATATTCCAGTTGCGCAGGGATGTCTCCGCCACCCACACCGACCTCGAAGACTATCGGCTTCTTCTGGGAGATACCTGCGTCACTCGGTGTTATCGACACTAGCGCTGAAATCCTGAATAGGCTTGACAGTTTGCTCTTCCATGCCTCGACGAACTTCTCAGGCTCCACCGAGGTTTTCTTCTCGACCCCCTTGGGCAGCGTCTTTGCGTAAACCTCGCCTACCGCCCTTTCCGCGCCGTTTTCGCGCGCGTAGAGCCTCAGGCCTACTACAATCGTCTCCGGCACCGCGAGTACACTCGTCGGATTGAAGAGCGGTTTGCCGAAGTTCGGAGTCTTCTCACGATCGTCGAGCGAAATGCTGTGCATGGTCGCTACCTTCACAGCAGGAAATCCGAGGAGGATTGGCGCGTTCGTGGCCATCTTCGGCCAGGTATGAACGGACGGAATAAAACGACCGGCGCGAGCTCTCGGTCTGTACGCAAGACTGCCTCTTCTAGGTGCGGAATGCTTCCTGTGACCCAAGCTAAAGCACTGTGGAGTGACCCCCGATTTTTCATTAGCCTTTAAACTTTCGTATTTTTTAGAACGCTGAGGACTTCTAACAGGTAGAGCACGGAGCCCATCGCTTCTTCTGTTCTGACGGTGACGGCCTTCTGCTCGGGATAGAGGTTAACGACAAACCTCACCTTCTGTCGGAGGTTCTTGACCATGTCGAAGAGGCCCCTTGAAGGTGAGCCGAAGATGGCCATTATGCCCTTGGAGCGGATGAACTCGTCGCGGAGCGGCGGCAGGCACGCCTCGAGCGGGTCGCCGAGTCTGGATGTAGCGATTTTCATGCCGAACCTGTGGTCGGTCATGACTTCTTCCGCGCTGCGGACCTCGACGGTGTACCCCCAGTATTCAGTTGCCTCCGAGCGTTCGACAACAACCCCGACCAGCGGGGCAACAGAAGTGATCCTGACGGTGACGCGCTTGTTCCCCCCGAGCCTTTGTTTCAGAGTGAGCGGTGAGTCCAGGCCCACATCGACGGTCCCTCCGTCAGCTAGAATTACACCCTCGCGCAGTTCGCCGGGCGAAATCCGCGCTAGCGGGACCTTGGGCCTGTGAGAAGGGATCCTCAACGGTGGGAGAAGGCCTGCAAATCGCAGCGAGTCGTCCAAGGGGAAGAGACGCCTTCTCAGGTATTGCGGCGTCTCAAGGTATTCCAACACGTGACGGATGAGACTCGATTCGCCCCTTCCACGCGGGTCTCGAAATATCTGGACGGCGTCGACTCCGTAGACCGAACAGGCCCTCGCTATCTGTCCGATCTTCATGGTCTTGTCTCTCAGCGACTCATGTTCTTCGAGTACGGTATCTGGGAAGGCGATCGCCAGCCTCCTACCTGCAATGGTCAGAACTATCCACTCCCTGCAAACCCTGTTTGCGGTTGTTTTCGTTCACTTAAAAGCACCTTTAACTATCTTGCACCAAGAGGACCCCGACCCGTCCTTGGCGGAGAGGGAGAAAATTGAGTATGAGCTACGCGGCAAGACGCTCAAGGTCTACATGTACATGTTGAGGCAGGGCAAGGCGGTTGGGGTAAGGGAGGTCCAGAGAGAGCTCGGATTTTCCAGCCCGAGCGTGGCCTTCCATCACATGGAGAAACTTGTCAGGCTGGGTGTCATCGAACAGGATCAGCTTGGGAATTATGTAATCGCCAAGAAGGTCGACCCGGGAATAATGCAGGCGTTCGTGAACGTAGGAAGGTTCAGCTTGCCGAGGGTGGGGTTCTACGCGGTATTCTTCACCACTATTGCGGTCGCCTACTTCCTGTCGAACCTCAGCTCGCTCGATGTCTACGCGCTCATTGGTACGCTGGGCGCGGCGGGAGTATTCTGGTACGAGCTAGTCAAGGTCTGGAGGAGGAAGCCGTTCTAGATGATAGAACTAAGTACAGAGGACACGAAGCATACCTCATGAGACCAAGAGGATTCGTTGTAGAGGCATCCGCCGGGGTGCTTTTCGCCCTCTTGTTCGTAGCTGGCGCAAGTCTTCTCGGTCCGGCGGCGTCGCACATCGACCTGGTCAACTCAGCCACGCCTTCGACCCCCGCGTCCGGCATCACGACCCCGTCTGCTAGTCAGGTCACGATAGCCGTGACGGGCCAGGCAACGACAGAGGCAGTCTTGGTACCCGCGAGCGGCCCGTCATTCTCCTCGCTCAGCGCCCTGTCAACCGACACCGGGTCTTCGCTCGGCCTTCTCTTTCTACCGATATTGCTGGGGGTTCTAATCGGAGCGCTCTTCTACGGCCTCTTCACGCGACGGGCCAACGCTGAGTGACCTCTACTCAGTGACTACGGTCTGGGACTGCTCCCTAAGATAGGAGAGTAGGTAGTTCGGACCGCCGATTCCCTTGCCCGTCGCGCCACTGGCGTTCCAGCCTACGAAGGTCTGCGCACCAGGCCATGCACCCGTAGTAGCACCGCCCTTTCTGTTGGCATAGACTACGCCGAATTGGATCCTGTCGAGGAACTGCTTGACCTCCAAAGGGTCCTCGCTGAAGATGCCGGCCGTCAGGCCATACTCGGTGTCGTTCGCCTTGTCCAGCGCCTCGTCCAGCGTCTTGAACTCGTCCACGACGACGAAGGGGACAAAGAGCTCTTCCTTGAACAACCTGTGCTTGCTGGGCAGGTCTATGGCCACCGTTGGTTCGACATAGTAGCCCTTCCCGTAGAGCCCCTTGGTGAGAACCTTCCCGCCCAGGAATATCTTTCCCTTCTTCTCAGCGCTCTCGACGGCTTCCTTGAACGTCTCGACCGCGCCTTCGTTGATAACAGGACCCATGAAGGCATCCCTTAACCGCGGGTCGGTCACCTGCATCTTCTTGACTCGCTCCTTCAGCGCGGCCAAGAACTGCTTCTTGACGGAGCGATGCACATAGACCCTGGAAGCTGCGCTACATTTCTGTCCGCAGTACCCATAAGCAGCCCTGACGACTCCCTCCACGGCCTTACTAATGTCGGCCTTCGAGGTGATTATGGCGGGATTCTTGCTGCCCAGTTCCATCACCACTGGCTTGATGCAGGGTTGGCTGTGTTCGAACTCGTGGTAGAGCCTCATACCAACGTCCATCGAGCCCGTGAACGCGATGCCGCCAACGCGCCTGTCTCGGGTGAACTCCTTCTCGTAGTTCGCACCAGGGCCGGTGACGAAGTTCACCGCGCCCGCGGGCACACCTCCGTCCCGATACGCGTTGTAGAGCATCAGCCCCGTCAGCGGCGCCGCGCTCGTCGGTTTGAGCACGACGGTGTTGCCGGTTATCAGGGCTCCGCTGGCCATGCCGTTTGCGAGCATGAAGGGGAAATTGAACGGGGAGACTACAGGCCAGACCCCGTAGGGCTTCATGACCATCCTGCAGTCTTCGCCCGGTCCTCCAGGGCCCATCTTCTTGATGTATCCGTCGTTCTCCTCCATTGACCCGGCAAATACGCGTATGGCGTCGATGCCCTCCCAGACTTCGGCCAGAGCCTCGGTCCTGATCTTACCTACTTCGTAGGTGATCGCAGATGCTATCTCGAACTTCCTCTCGTCCATGACCTCCGCTGTCTTGAGCAGAGCCTTGACCCGCTGCTTCCATGGGGTTGAGCTCCAGCCGCGAAAGGCCTCGCTCGCGGCGTCGACCGCCGCCTTGGCATGCTTCTTGTTACCCACAGGGAAGTAACCTACGACGATCGAGGTGTCTATCGGGCTTCGGACGGCGAACTCGCCGTCTTTGGAGCTGACGTTCTCGTCACCTATGTGCATCTGATAGTGCTTGCCGAGCGACTTGGAGAATTTCTTAATCGCAGCCTCATACTTCGGGTGGATGCTCTCGTCAGCGAAGAGCGTGACGTATGTAATCTTCGGCGCCTGTGTAGTCAAGGAATTTCTTGGAGCGGCAATCCTACTTAATCTTTGCCGTGTCAGCGAACCTCGACGGCGTGTTGAGCGGCATCTGAGCTTGGATAAGCTCCGCCTCGAAGACGCGCGTGAAGTTTCTTACGACCTCGGACTTGACCGCCTCAAACTCCACCAGCCTACCGAGCAGAGCCTGCATCGACGTCATTGTCTCTGGGTCGAGACCGCATGGTTTGATGAGATGGAAGTAGCTCATGTCTGTGTTGATGTTGAGCGCGAACCCGTGATAGGTCACCCAGTTAGTCACTGCGACCCCGATGGAGCCGAGCTTCTGAGCGCCGACCCATACTCCGGGGTGGCCCTCCTTCCTCCCAGCCGGTATTGCGAATGCGTTGGCCGTAAGGATGAGGACCTCCTCGAGCGACCTGACGAACTTCCTCACGTCGGGGACCTGCATCTTGATTATCGGGTAGCCGACGAGTTGCCCCGGGCCATGATAGGTCGCGTCGCCGCCCCGCTCCACCTGGAAGACCGGGACGTCCTGCGGTCTGAAGTTCTCGGCGCTGGTCTTCCTGCCGAGCGTGATTACGTGATCGTGCTCTACCAGTATGAAGGTGTCTTGGGCGCTGCCTGAAGACCTCTCCTCGACGAGTCGCCTCTGGAGCTCCCATACTTCGGGGTATGGTCTCCTCCCCATGTCCAGCAGAGCAACTCTCATAGTTTCAACAGGTGAACGGGCCGGCCCGCCCCTGATTCAGCAGCTTCCATTAGGGCTTCCGGCAGCGTCGGGTGCGGGTGTATCGTCAGAGCCAGGTCTTCGAGTGTGGCGCCCATCTCTATTGCGAGCGCCGCTTCGCTTATCAGGTCGGAGGCTTCAGGACCGACAATCTGAATGCCCAAGATGACTTTGCTCTGGGCGTCGGAGACTATTCTTACAAAGCCATCCGTCTCGCCCGCTGCAATTGCCCGACCTAGTGCGGCGAACGGGAACCTGCTCTTCTTGACCTGGTATCCCGCGTCCATGGCCTGTTTCTCGGTGAGCCCGGCGCCAGAGATCTCGGGGTCGGTGAATATCGACCACGGTATCGTCTTCCATTCTGCCGCGGTCGAAAGCCCGGCAATCGATTCGGCCGCAACGATGCCCTCTTTCTGGGCCTTGTGAGCTAGAAGCGGCATTCCCCTCACGTCGCCTATCGCGTACACCCCTTTCACGTTGGTTTGCATGTGCGAGTCCGTCTTGATGTAACCCTTGGCGTCGATCTCCACACCTATCGTTTCAAGGTTGAGTCCGGTCGTGACGGGCCTCCTGCCGACGCTGACCAGGAGGAGGTCTGCTCCGACTTCTGCCGTCCCGGTGGGCGTCTCGACCTTCGCTTTCACGCCTTCATTCCCCTTCTCGAGGGATGTAACCTTCGACTTGAGATGTATCGCGGCGCCTCTCCGCTCGAGGCTCTTCTGGACGTAACGTACGAGGTCCGGTTCTGTTCCTGGCAGGAGCTGGTCCATTAGCTCCACGATCACCACCTGGCTGCCCAGGCGCTGATACATGCAAGCTATTTCCAGCCCGATGTACCCCCCTCCCACGATCAGCATCTTTTTGGGGAGCGTCTTCAACTCGAGAGCCTCCCTCGAGCTGATCACGAGGCTCCCATCGAACTCGAGTCCGGGCAGCTGGATCGTGCTCGAACCCGTCGCTATTACCACGCTCTTAGCCTGAATCTCTTCTGTCCCCGTCTCAGTCTTTACGGTGACCATTCCCGGCCCGGCCAGTTCTGCGACTCCCTTGAGGACCTCCACCTTATTCCCTCGCAAGAGCGTCGCGACACCGGTCTCGAGTGTGGTCACGACGCCAGCCTTCCACGATTGGAGCGCTGCGATGTCTATGCTGAGATTGGTGGCACGGATCCCGAACTTCGCCCCTTCACGCACTTTGTCGTAGGCCTTCGCCACCGAGATCAAGGACTTGGACGGGATGCAGCCTGCAATCAGACACTCGCCGCCAAGCCTCGCCTTCTCGACGAGTATCGTCTTGACGCCTAGCTGGGATGCGCGTATCGCGCAAACGTAGCCGCCAGGGCCACCCCCGATGACTACAAGGTCGGTTTCTCTCTGCACAGCACTCATCGTCCGGAGACCCGCAATCTCCTTAAACATTCCTCAGGGTCGAGAAGGTCATCGGACATAGGAGAGCCAGGGCTTGTACTTCTCGATCCTTCCGTGTATGGCGTCGAGATAGATCTGCTGGATCTTCTTGGTTATCGGGTACTGACCGTTCCCGATGGTCCTACCATCCACCTCACGGATCGGAGTAACATTGGCCGCTGTCCCGCTGAAGAACAGCTCGTCGGCAGTGAAGAGCCCTTCCCTCGTGAAGTCCTCCTCGTGAACCACGATGTCGTTGTCTCTGGCTATCTGGATCACCGATGCGCGAGTAATGCCTCCCAATATGCCAGACTCCATGGTAGGCGTGTAGATCTCGCCGTTCTTCACGCGGAAGATGTTCTCACCAGAGCCTTCCGCGACGTAGCCTTCGAGGGTGAGCAGTATCGCCTCATCGTAACCGGCGGCTATGGCATCGGTCTTCGCTAGTATGGAGTTGGCGTAGTTTGCAGAACACTTGGCCTGAGGTGGAAGAATCCTAGAGTCTACCCTGGCCCAACTGGAGACGGTACACCTGATGCCCTTCTCCATCCCCTCGTCCCCGAGGTAAGCCCCCCATTCCCAGCATCCGACGGCGCCTATCACCGGGTTCTTCAGAGGGTTGACCCCCATCTCACCCAGTGCGCTGAATACGATAGGTCTCACATAGCATTCCTTCAGCCCGTTCTCCTTTACGAGGTCGAGGCAGGCTGCCGTCAGCTGCTCCTTGGTGTAAGGAAGGCGCATCCTGTAGACTCTCGCGCCGTCGAAGAGACGGTCGATATGCTCCCTCAACCTGAAGATAGCCGGACCGTCCGGAGTGGAGTTGCATCGGATACCCTCGAATATGGCATATCCGTAGTGTAGGGCGTGCGTGAGGACGTGAATCTTGGCGTCGTCCCAAGCGACGAACTTCCCGTCAAACCAGATTCTCTTTGTAGGCACCAATTTGCTATCATCCTATTCTCCAATTCTCGAGGTTATTTACGCATCGCTCACTGGGCGACGAGCTTTGCGATGGCGGCGCCCACTTCAGCGGTTGTGCTGACACCGCCGAGGTCGGATGTCTTGATGCCTGACTCGAGCGCCCGGTCGACGGCCCCTCTTATCGCCGCTGCCGCCTCGGCGCAACTGGTGTCTTTGTGAGTCTGTGAAAGCCAATCCAGCATCATGCAGCTCGTCAGAACCATCGCAATCGGGTTGGCTTGCCCCTTCCCAGCGATGTCGGGTGCTGCGCCGTGGACCGGTTCGAATATCGCGAAGTTCTCTCCTATGTTGGCCGACGGGGCGACTCCAAGGCCTCCCACCAGCTGCGCCGCTTCGTCGGAGAGGATGTCGCCGTACATGTTGGTCGTGACTATGACGTCGAACTTCTCGGGCATCCGGATCAAGTTCATGGCAGCCGAATCGACCAGCATCTCGCTGAACGATACCCTGGGGTGCTGCGCGGAGACCTCTCTGCACACCTGGGCGAAGAGTCCGTCGCTCTTTCGCAGAACGTTGGACTTGTGCACCGCGACCACCTCCTTCGACCGTCTGTGCTCGGCCAGCTCGAAGGCGTACGCGGCGATCCTGGCCGACGCACGCCTGGTTATCGTCCGTAGCGCGACGACCCCGCCATCGAACTCGAACTCCATCCCCCTGTACAGACATTCCGTGTTCTCGCGCACGATGATGAAGTCAATCGCGGGCTTGAGCGACGGCACATGGGGGAGCGTCTTCGAAGGCCTGATGTTCGCGTAGAGGTTGAGCATCTGTCTCAGCCGCACGATAGTCTCCGCAGCCGTATCACCAACCGGGGCCTTGAAGCACGCGTCCGACTCCTTGATGGCAGAGATGGAAGAGTCGGGCAGCGCCTCCCCCATCTCGGCCTTGCATCTATCTCCCGCAGGAACCTTCCTGACCTCGAAAGAGATGCCGAACCGCCCCTTCAATGCTCCGAGCACCCCGACGGAGGCTGCCGAAATCTCAGGCCCTATTCCGTCGCCCTCAAGTAAAGCAATAGTGTATTTGGTCAATCGGAGTCGCCATCTAGAGCTACGGCGTCGAGGCGGTGAGCCGCTCCCTGAGCCGCTCCCTGACGTGGCCGAGGAAGCCGCCCGTCTTCATCTGGTCGATGGCAGAGTCTGTTGCTATAATCGTGTATTCTTCTCCCCGCGTCAGATTCTTGAGGCTGCGCGATTCGAGGTCTATGAGCAGCTCGTCTCCTTGCTCGATCTTGCTCGTGTCGGTGACCTGTATCGGCAGAAGGCCGCTGTTCAGGCAGTTCCTGTAGAAGATGTCCGGGAAGGACTGGGCGACGATTGCGACGACGTTGTTGTACTTCACAGCGTAGACGGCCTGCTCTCTGGAGCTGCCGCAGCCGAAGTTGTTCGCGGCGACCACTATACTCTCCTTGTTCGTCCGGCAGGCGGTCTTGAACGACGGGTCGTAGTATTCGAATGCATGGTCGGCGAAGAACTGCTTGTCCCAGCTCTCTTGCAGGAGATACGCCGGGATTATGTAATCGGTGTTGATGTCGTCGCCGTACTTCTTTGCAACCTTGCCTCTGAGCTTCAAATCAATCACCTAGGTACTTGCGCGGGTCGGCTATCCTTCCCTCTATGGCCGTCGCGGCTGCGGTCGCTGGAGATCCCAGGTAGATGAAAGCCTCCGGAGACCCCATCCTACCCTTGTAGTTCCGGTTGCTGGTGCTGAGGCATCTGTCACCTGGAGCGAGTATGCCCATGTGCTTGCCGAAGCACGGCCCGCAGTTGGACGATTCGATGTTGGCGCCGCTGTCTGCTATTGTCTTAAGGATTCCATTGTCCATCGCCCAGTTGTAGACCTTCCTGCTGGCCGGGATGACTATCAGGTTCGTGTCGTGGTGGACCTTCCTCCCCTTCAGTATCTTCGCAGCCACCGCCAGGTCGCTCCTGCGTGCGTTCGCGCAGGAACCGAGAAAGACCACGTTAATCGGGTCGCTCACCTCGCTGACCGGTTTTGCGTTGGCCGGCGAATGGGGCAGGGAGACCGTAGGCTCGACCTCGGAGGCGTCCACCCTGACCGTCTGCGAGTAGGACGCGTCGTCGTCGCTCCTCGCTATCATGCTCGACTGTTCCGGAGTCAGAGAGGCGCCTCTCCCGTGCAGAGCAGCCTCCACGTATGACATGGTGGTCGCGTCGGGATTGATTATCGCAGTCCTCGCGCTCATCTCCACGGATAGGTTGCAGACCGTGAACCTGCCGTCCATCTCCATGGAATCGAACGTCGAGCCCGAATATTCGGCGATACGCTTAGAGCAGCCTCCTTCGCCCATGAGTCCGAGAACGTGAAGTACGAGATCCTTCGGGTACACACCGTACTGCAGCTTCCCGTCCACCTGAAACTTGATCGTCTCGGGCACTGTGAACGAGTAGAGCTCTCCGGTCGCTAGAAGGTTCTCGGCCTCGGTGGTTCCAATCCCGAAGGCGAGCGAACCGAGAGCGCCCTGAGTGCAGGTGTGCGAGTCGGTGGCGACCGCTATCTCGCCGGGCAGCACGAAGCCCTCCTCGGATGCGATGGTGTGCTCGATGCCGTCGCCCTCCTTGTACATCATTATCCCCTGATCCTTGGCGAAGTTGGCCATCAGCTTGATGCCGGTGCTCACCATTATCGAGCACGACGGCACTGTGTGGTCGGGCATGAAGGCGACCCTCATGGGGTCGAAGACCTTCATCCGCTTCCCCGCGTCTTGGAAGACGTCGCCGAAGTCTTTCTGGAAGTTCAGAATTGCCGGCGGCCCTATGACCTCGTTGAAGTAGAGCTTGTCCACGGGCAGCGCGTCGATGAGCTCGCCCGCGCGGACCTTGCGTGCTACGGCCCGAGATATGATCTTCTCAGCTATAGTTGAGCCCATCCCTAAATCCCCTCTATGGCTCCAGCGGCGGCCTTCGCAGGGGCGGGCTCAGAGCCTGCCGACTCGAGCTTCTTAGCGAGGAGCGCGTTGGTCCCAGCCACTATCGCCTCGACGCTAGCGACGACGATGTCCCTCTTCATCCCTCTGCCGGAGGCCGAGTTTCCTGCGTCATCCTCGACCTTCACCGTCACATCCGCCACTGCGTTGGAATCTCCGGTCAGGGCCTCCAGCCTGTACTCTTTCAGCTTCACGGTCTCGAGGTTGCTGAAAATCTTCTGGATAGCGTTCACAGCGGCATCGACCGCTCCCGACCCGACCTCCGTCGCTTCATAGAGATGACCGCGGACGAGCAATTTCACCGTCGCCGTGGGGAGCCTCTTTATCCCGGTCACGACCTCGAGCCCCTCCAGCTCGACCAGTTCATTCTTCTCAGCGCTTCCCCCTCCCATGATCTGCACGGCAATCTGGTAGAGGTCTGAGTCGGTTATCGTGATGCCCTTGTCCCCCGTCTCCTTCACCTTGTCGACGATCAGTCGTAGGCTCTCCTCCTTCGGCTTGAGTCCCATCCCCCTGAGCTGAGCGGCGACGCCATGCCTGCCTGCGTGCTTTCCTGCCTGAAGCCACCTCGACCGTCCAACCATGGACGGGTCGAACGGTTCGTAGGTTGATGGGTTGCTCAGAATCCCGTGGGTGTGTATCCCCGACTCGTGTCCGAACGCGTTGTCGCCGACTATCGCCTTGTTCGGTTGGACCATCACGCCCGTCAGTGCCGCGACCTTCCGGGAGGTCTCGTAGAGAAGAGAGTAGTCGATGTTGGTACGCCATCCATACAGATTGTGGCACCCCATCACGAACTCTTCCAGAGAACTGTTCCCCGACCGCTCGCCTATCCCGTTGATTGTCAGGTGCGCCTGGTCGGCGCCTGCGAGTACTCCTGCGAGGCTGTTCGCCACCGCCATCCCATAGTCGTTGTGACAGTGCATGCTGATCATGACATTCGAGACGGACCGGGCCGCCTTGACGTACTCGGTTATCCCCTGAGGGGTAGCGATTCCTACAGTGTCCGGGATGTCGAATCGGTCTATCCCCGCGTCGGAGACCGCTCTGACCACCTGCTTGAAGAACTCGATGTCGGTCCTCGTCGCATCTTCCGCGGAGAACTCCACCTTCACGCCGAAACCCTTGGCGTACCTCACGGCATCCGCCGCCTGCTTGAGCATCTGTTCCCTCGTCATGTGTAGCTTGTGCTGGAGGTGGATGTCTGACGAGGCGAGGAAGACGTGGATTCCGCTGATCCCGCACCCTATGGCCGTGTCGATGTCACCCTTCTCGGCCCTCGCCAATCCGCACACTTCGGCCCGCAATCCGGCCTTGGCGATCAGGCGAATAGCCTCTTGCTCCCCCTTTGAGGTTATCGGGAACCCGGCCTCGATCACGTCGACCCCCAGCTTGTCAAGAGCCTTGGCTATCTCCAGCTTCTCTTGTGGCGTGAGCGAGACGCCCGGCGTCTGTTCGCCGTCGCGGAGAGTGGTATCGAAGACGCGGACCAGTCTGGTGCTCAAGCCGGAACCTCCTTGGGCAGCGCTGCGACCCCAGTCCTTGCGATATCCAGGACGGCGGTTGTCAGACCTGCGACGAAGTCATCTATCTCACGCGCGCTGCCGACGATCTCGACGACCACAGAGTGGGGGGAGGAGTCGACGATGCGGCATGATTTCATCTTCTGTATGTCCGTCAAGGACATCTTGTCGGTATTGATCTTGACCAGGGCGAGTTCCCTCGCAGTCACCTGCTCGGGGCTATAGGTGTGCGCCTCGAGGACGTCTATGACCTTAACGAGTTGTCTTGCCACGTGCTCGACCGCCGCCTCGTCTCCGTCGAGGGTTATGGTGATCCTGCAGTCCTCCCCGCCGTTTGTGACGCCCAAAGTCATCCCTTCGATGTTCAAGCGCATGAGCCGGACGACGTGGACGACCCTGAACAACGCCCCGGGCTTGTTCTCGACCAGCGCTGAAAGTACCTTTGAGGTGGTCAAAACACGGCCATCTCCTTCGAGGTTCCGTAGACCGTATCCTTTACTCCCTTTCCGGGAGGCATGAACGGGAACACGTCCTCTTCGTGGGAGACTGGGACCTCGACCACTGATGGCGAGTCGCTCCTCAGGCCTTCTCTGAGGGCATTCCCGAACTCTTGAAGCGAACCGACCGTCCTGCCCTGCACCCCGTATGCCTGGGCCAGCTTGACAAAGTCAGGGATTGCCTGGAACTTTATCCCTATGAACCGTCGGTTGTACATGAGTCGCTGCCACTGCTCCACCATCCCCAGGCTCCTGTCATTGATGATTATGGAGATGACCGGGAGCTTCTCTTCTACCGCTGTGGCGAGGGCCTGTTCGGTCATGACGAAGCTC
>Ga0182024_10006404_pt1 | contig 25878 bp, 29 predicted proteins | sample P32metaG_FD_120480 | JGI IMG/M metagenome (GOLD analysis project Ga0182024, IMG submission 120480) | Permafrost microbial communities from Stordalen Mire, Sweden - P3-2 metaG (Illumina Assembly) | ecosystem: Environmental > Terrestrial > Soil > Wetlands > Permafrost | place: Sweden: Stordalen... | reverse complement strand
GCAGCGCTCGTACCAACTGAGCTATGCGCCCCTGGCTCGCACCCGGCAAGCGTGAGCGCCGTCGATGATACCAGTGCCCCAGCGCCGTCCCCAGATCGGGTGACTTAGACCCAGGCGACCGTCTGGGTCTTCTTGCCGGTCGCCTGCTGGGCTGCCTTGAGGTCACCCATGGTCACCTCGACGCGGAGCACGCCTTCGCAGCTGTGGCACACAAGGTTGAACGACTCAGGCCGGACGATCTGACGGGCAATCGCCTGCCGGTGTCCGCAGCACTCACACGTGACAACCGCTCGCATCACTCCTCCGCCGGTCCGGCCTGTCCGGTCCGCAAGGCCCCGGAGCTTCCCACCGGAGTCGTGGGACGCCGGGCAATCCACCGGTCCGCGACACCGTCGTTGCAGATTTGCGATCAGGCCTGGTCCGCGCTCCCGAGAACGGCCGGAACGGGGTCCGGCTCGAGCACCTGGAGGCGTTGCCAGCCGAACCATCGGACCGCCGCCGCGATGATGATGAGGATCGCGCCAAGCGCGGCGACCACGCGAGCTACGCCGATCAGGTCCGAAACCACGCCGGCGAGCAGCAGCGGAATCGCCACCGCCGCATTGATCACCGTGAAGATGCCACCGAAAATGCGTCCGCGGCTCTCGGTATCGGTGCGTTCCTGCAGCACGGTGAACCCCGGGATGAGCATCGCGCCCAAGGCGACCCCGAAGAGCACTCCGACTGCGACTGCGAGCGGGACCATCAACCCGGGCAGGCCGTGGGTGCGAAGCACGTCCGGAACGATGCCCATGATGAGCAGCGACAAGCCCGCACCGCTGATGGCGGCAACCAGGGTTTTGGCGCGCGGAAAACTGGCTCGCTGACCCAGCAGCGCGGCGGCGCCGATGAGACCGAACATCGCCGGCACGAGCACGATGTATGTCTCGTCGTCCGACCGCTTCAGCACCTCAACCAGATACACCGGTCCCAGCGCGAAGATCGTGAAAACGACAACGATGGCAAGGGTCAGCTGATACAGCCCGAGGCGAAGCGCGGGGCTGTTCCGGAGGATGTCGATCCCGTCGCGCAGCTCGCGCAGGATGTTCGGCGTCGGGCCGCTGGTCACCTGCTCAGCCTGCAGGCTGACACTCACCCTCCACACCGATATCGCGGCGAGCCCGAACAGTCCCGTGGCGATGTAGAACGGCGCCTGGTTGCCGAAGAAGCCGATGGCGATCGTCGCCGCCGGCACGCCGAGCACGAGGGTCAGGATGACCGTTGTCATGAAGAGCGACGTCGCCTCGGTGATCTGCTGCCGCGTCACCAGTGTCGGGATGCTCGCGGCTTCGGCTGGAGCGAAGATCTGTCCGGCCGAGCTGAACAGGAGCGTGACCACGATGAGCGGCCACGCCTGACCGCGCAGCGCGGGGAATAGCTGCGCAAGCGGGATGAGCAGGATGAGCACGGCGCGGGCCACATTGGTGCCGATCATCAGCGCGCGTTTGTCGTGCCGGTCCGCGTAGACGCCCGCAGGTGCGCTGAGCAGGACGCTCGGCAGCGTGTACGCGATCATCAGCACCGACTGCAGCGAGGCGCGGTGCGTGAGCGTGTACATGAAGACGAGCAGCGTGAACATGAGGAACTTGTCGGCCAGCTGCGAGAGCAGCTGTGCCAGCCAGAGATACCGAAAATCGCGACGGCGAAGCACCGCGGCGAACCCCTTGCGCTGCTCGGGGACAGCCGAGATCGTGGGGCGGGCGGCATGCAGCGGCGCGACCGGTCCGTCCTCGGCGGGCTCGGTGGCGGCACTGGGGATTCGCTGCCTCATCGCGTGACCCTCACCTCCGCGACTGCGCGAGCGAGGAGCGCCCACTCATCGAGGGCAAGAGTACCCGGCCGGCGGCCCGAATCGATGCCTGCGGCGTCCAAAGCGACTGCCGCGCCGGCGAGATCGCCGCCGAGCGCGCGGGAGACGCCGTTGCGCAGCGTCTTGCGCCGCGACTGGAAGAGCGGTTTGGCGAGGGCGAGCATCGACGCGCGGATGGCTGGATCCGCCTTGGGGGACGGCCCGACGCGGATGATCGACGAGTGCACCGCCGGCGGCGGATCGAAGGCTTCCGGGGGAACGTCTCGGATGCGTTCGACGTCGGCGAGTGTCCGCATCGCAACGGTCGCGAGGCTCCAGTCTCCCGGCCCCGCGGCGAGCCGTGCGGCGACCTCGCGCTGGACGAGCACCACTGCGCGTTCGGGCGGTTGCTCCGCCTCCACCAGGCGCATGAGCACGAGCCCGGTGAGCTGGTAGGGAAGGTTCCCGGTGGCCAGCCACCCTTTGGTGAAGCCGAGCGCGGCCGGGTCGAGCGTCCGGGCATCGGCTTCGAGAACGGTGACGTTCGGGTTCGCTCGCTGGGTGATCTCGGTTCCGGCGACGCATGCGGGGTCGATGTCGATCGCGAGCACCCGGCGGGCGCGCGCCGCAAGGGCGCCGGTGAGGGTGCCGAGCCCGCAGCCGATCTCGAGCACCTCACTGTCGGGCGCGGGGTCGAGAGCGTCGACGATGGCTTCGAGCACATCGCGATCGATGAGGAAGTGCTGGCCGAGGCTCGTGTCGCGACGGAGCCCGACCCGACGCCCCACCGCGGTGAGCGTCCTGGGATCCGTGAGGTCGAGAGGCTGCCGTACGCGGCCGGCGCCGGCGTCGGCGTCCTCAGGCACGCGCCGCGGCCGTGTTCGGCGCCGTCAATCCGAGGACACGATGCGCGGTCCGTGTGGTCGCCGCACGCACCTCCGCTTCCGAAGCCCCACGCAGGCGGGCCACAGCCGCGGCAGTGATCGCCACCCGCTCGGGAAGGTTCGGCTTCCCGCGTTCGGGCACCGGGCTGAGAAATGGTGAGTCGGTCTCGACGACGAAACCGTCGTCCGCAACGCTGCGCGCGGCATCCTGGATGTTCTCGGCCCGGGGGAACGTGACGATGCCGGAGAACGAGGCGATGAACCCCTGCTCGGCGCAACGCCGGGCAAAGGCGGCGTCCCCACTGAAGCAGTGCATCACCCCCCTGCTCCCGGTGACGCCGGCGACGGCGGCGAGCACCTCGTCGTGCGCATCGCGATCGTGGATGAGCACCGGCTTGCCCGCATCGCGAGCGAGCTCGAGCATCATCCGAAACGAACGCTCCTGGATCTCGAGCGGCACCTCGTGATATCCCGGGCGGAAGAAAAGATCCAGCCCCACCTCCCCCACCGCGACAGCCTTGGGGTGGCGCAGCAACTCCGCTAGCGCGGCGAGCTGGCGCGCGTCGGGCGCGGCCTTCTCGTGGGGATGCCATCCGCAGGTGAAGTAGATGCCCTCGTGTGCCTCGGCGATCACGCGGTTCTGCTCCGAGTCCTCGAGGTTGAGCCCAACCGAGATGATCTGGTCGACACCGGCGGCGAGCGCGCCCTCGAGCGCCTGGTTGAGCAGGCCACGCTCCTCGAGGAGGACGAGGTGGCAGTGGGTGTCGACCAGCGGTGGCAGGCTGTCGCTCATCGCAGCGCCCCGACCACGACGGTGCACTCACCGCGCGGCGGATGCGCCGTGAACTCCTCCACGAGGGAGCTCGCGGTCCCGCGGTGCAGCGTCTCGTGCACCTTGGTCAGCTCGCGCGCAACCACGATCGGCCGCTCGCCCAGGACAACTGTCGCCAGCCGGAGCGTCTTGGTGATGCGCATCGGCGACTCGAAGAACGCGATGGTGCGCTCCTCGCGCAGCGCGTCCTCGAGCACGCGCACCAGTTTCCCTGCAGTCCGCGGCAGGAAGCCGAGAAAGCAGAACGCGCTGGCCGGAAAGCCGCTCGATGCGAGCGCCGCCGTGATCGCCGATGCGCCGGGAATCGGGGTCACGTGATAGCCGCCGTCGAGCGCGGCGCGCACCAGGAGTGCGCCGGGGTCGCTGAGCACCGGCGTACCGGCGTCGGTGCACAGTGCCAGGGTTTCGCCCCGCTCGAGCCGTTCGATGAACTGCGGAACGCGACGGCGCTCGTCGAACGCGGGCAACGACAGCACCGGTTTATGAATGCCGTGGGCGGTCAGCAACTGCTTGGTACGGCGCGAATCCTCAGCGACGACAGCGTCGCATTCGCGCAGCACGCGCAGCGCCCGCAGCGTGATGTCCTCGAGGTTGCCGATCGGTGTCGCGACCACCGCCAGGGTGCCAATCCCTTCGCTCATCGACCCCAGTCCCGCGGATAGCGGAACTCCCGGTCGATGGTCCGGTTGCTCAGCTTCGCGATCACCGGCGGCCGGCGCTTGTACTGGCTGCCGCGGACGCGCGCAACGATCGAGTCGATGTCGGCTGCATCGAACCCGAGCGCGATGACCTCTGCTCTGCTCCGCCGCTCGTCGACGAGCAGGTTGAGCACCTGGTCGACCACGGCATAGCGCATGCCCAGCTCGTCCTCATCCGACTGCCCGGCCCACAGGTCCGCGCTCGGCGCTTTGGTGAGCACGCTCTGGGGCAGGTCGAGCGCGCGAGCAAGCGCGTACACCTGCGTCTTATAGAGATCGCCGATCGGGTTCAGCGCGCTGGCCATGTCGCCGAAAAGGGTTCCGTAGCCGAGCAGCAATTCCGTCTTGTTGGAGGTGCCGAGCACGAGCGCGCGTTCCGCCATGGAATGGTCGTAGAGGATCGACATCCGCTCGCGGGCCATCTTGTTGCCCCTGCGGGTGCGATCCGCGTCCGGGAAACGCTCGAAATACGCATCCACCTGGGGCGTGATGTCGGTCACCTGCGCGGTGAGACCGAGGCTGTCGCACACCGCGACGGCGTCGATCTGCGACTGGGGATCACTGGTCCGATATGGCATGAACACCGGGACGACGTTGTCCGCACCGAGCGACGCCACGGCGAGTGCCGTTACGAGCGACGAGTCGATACCACCCGAGAGACCGACGATGACGCGCTCGAATCCCACCTTGCGAACTCCGTCGGCGATGAAGCCGCGGAGCCGCTCGATGATGAAGGCGGCGTCAACCGCGAGTGCGTCGGCTTCGGAGTCGATCGGTCTCGGCGTCGTTGACATCGTTTCGTTCGTCACGAAGGAGTGGATACGCGACTCGCGCGCGCCGGAGCGCGCTGCGTTCGAGGCTGTGGAAGAGGACGGATTCCTGCGCTCCATGGACTTCGGCAACCACGCTGCCGGCCGGGTCGACCACGCGCGACCCACCCCAGAAGCCGACGCCGTCCTCGAACCCGGATCGGTTGCAGTACAGGACATACGTCGTGAAGAGCTGCGCATACGTGCGGGTCATCACGTCGTAGCTGCTCGCCGTGCCGACGGCATCTCCCTGGAGCAGGCCACGGCCGGGTGACGCCGACGGGCAGATGATCAGATCCACGCCCTGGCGCGCGAGCAGGGCCGCTGCCGACGGATGCCAGAGGTCCTCGCAGATGAGGATGCCAGCACGCCAGCTGCGATCGGTTCGGTTGCCGAGCGGCGCCTCGAAGGCTCGAAATCGATCCCCCGCGGCGAGATACCGCTGTTCGTCGAAGAGGCCGTAGGTGGGCAGATAGACCTTGCGGTGCACATGCACCAACTCGCCACCGCTGATGTACACCGACGCGTTGAAGAAACGATGCTCGTCGCTCTCGAGGATCAGGCCCGCGACGATGTCGATGGCGCCGTCTCGCGAGGCATCCTGGAGGGCGCGGACCTCGGGCGCGTCGATCCGGAGCGCGACCTCGGGCACCTGGTCCTTGAGGAAGTACCCGGTGAGCGACAGTTCCGGGAAGACGACCAGTCCGGCCCCTGTTGCCGCTGCGCCCGAGATGATCGTGAGGTGGGCGGCGAGGTTGGCCGCCACGTCACCGAGGCGCGGGTAGAACTGCGCGAGCGCCACGCTCACCGCCCCAGCCGGGTCGGATGCCGGCGGGTGCCGAGCCACAGACTCGACCGCCCGCTCGTCAGACGCGGGCGCCTCCAGCGGAGTCACGCCGGTTCGAGATCGTTCGAGGACCATCCTTCTGATTCTCCCACGGTATCGGGCATCACCCCCGAGTTCACGAACGCGTCAACCATCGCCGGGACCTGGTCGAACGCCGTCACGGCCATCGGTGCCGGCGGCAGGGCGCGGAGGAATCCGAGCCCGTACTGGCGGGTACGCAGCCGTGGGTCGCAGAGCACCACGGCGCCACGATCCGACGCGCTCCGGATGAGGCGGCCGAATCCCTGACGGAGCCGGATGATCGCGACCGGCAGGATGTACTCGCCGAAGGGATCGCGCAGTCGCTCCGATCGGGCGCGCACCAGCGGGTCGGTCGGGACCGGGAAGGGCAGCTTGTCGATGACCACGCAGCGGAGCCGGTCGCCGGGGATGTCGACGCCCTCCCAGAAGCTGCTGGTCGCAAGCAGGACGGTGCGGGGATCGGCGAGGAAGCTCTGCAGGATCTGCCGCCTGGTGCCGTCGAGGCCCTGGGCCAGGCTCGCGATACCGCGGGCGTCGAGACGATCCTGCAGGAGTGCCCACACCCGCTTGAGCGGGCCGTAGCTGGTGAAGAGCACCAGCGTGTGCCCGTCCAGTCGCCCCGCGATGTCGTCGATGAGCGCGGTCATCTGCAGGTCGTGCGCGGGGTCGTCATACGCGGTTGCGTCCTCCGGCAGGATGCACACGGCTTGGCGGAGGTAGTCGAACGGCGACGGCAGCGTCAATTCCTCCGCCGTCGGGCCGATGCCGACGCGGTGGCGGATGAAATCGAAGCTCCCCCCGACCGACAGCGTTGCCGAGGTGAGCACGACGGACTCCGCGGGCCCGAACACTGTCTCGGCGAGCGGAACCGAGACATCCACGGGAGCTTCGTGGAGCTCAGCCTGCTCGCCGCGCATCTCGAGCCACGCGACCATGCCCTCGCGCGGCCGGATGATCACATGGTCGATCGCTGCCGCAAGTCCTGCCAGCGCAACCGCGGCATGCTCGAGCTCGTCCTCGGCTCGATCCGGCTGGGGCAGGAGCTCCGCCTGCACGCCGGCTGCTGATCCCGCCGCGAGGATCCCGGCAGTGCGCTGCAACACCCCCGCCGCGTGAACCGCCGAGCGCTCGACGAATCCGAATCCCGGGTCGCTCCGGATCGCCTCCGAGAGCCCGATCCGTCCGTTGGCCGCGTGCTCGCCGCCGAGGCGGGCCGACATGAATCCCTTGGCGTCGCCGAAGAGCCGCTGCCCGGCCTCGCGGCAGCGTTCGAGGTCCGTGCCCAACGGGGTCCCGGGCTCAGCAGGCAGCCGGTCGAGGATGAGGGTCAGTTCCGCGAGGCGAACGGCGATACCGAGCTGCTCGGTGGCGACCGCCTCGAGGTGATGCGCCTCATCGACGACCAGCGCCTCGTACGGTCCCAGCACCTGCCCCTGGCGTTCGGTGCCGGCAAGGAGGAGCGCGTGGTTTGTGACAACAATGGCTGCATCTGCGGCACCACGCCGGGCTCCCACCATGTAGCAGCGCGCGTTGGGCCAGTTGGCGCATGCCGGTCCGAGGCAGTCGGTCACGTCGGACGCGACCCGGCGCCACAGCTGCTCCTCGTCGCCGGCCAGGTAGATCTCCGAACGATCGCCGCTGCGTGTGGTGGCGAGCCACACGAGGATCTTCAGCTTGAAACGGATCGACACGACGTCGGGCTCGCGTCCCGCGATGTCGGAGGCGGCGAGGAATCGCTGCCATCTGCGCAGGCTCAGGTAGTGGTTGCGTCCTTTCAGCACTGCGACGGAGACCGGTGTATCGAGGAGTGCGGCAATGGCCGGAAGATCGCGATCGGCCAGCTGCTCCTGGAGGTTGACGGTATGCGTCGCGACCACCGCGCGCTTGCCGGTTCGTGCAGTCCAGAGCGCCAGGGGCGTCAGGTATGCGAGTGACTTGCCGACGCCGGTGCCGGCTTCAACCATGAGGCGCCGCTTGCGTTCCAGCGTCTGCCCGATCGCCATCGCCATCTGCAGCTGCGCGTCGCGATATTCGTAACCGTCGCGGGCTGCGAGCGGCCCCTCGGGTCCGAGCAGCGCGGCGGCGGCTTCGCCGACGCTTCGGGTGTCGCGTGGCGTCGCATGCCGGCTCGCGGGGGTGGGTGCCGGCGGTGGCGTCGAAGTCGCGGCGTGGTCGATTGGTGGCGACGCCTGCAGCTCGGGGCGCACCATCACGTCGCTCAGGAATGCGTCGAGGGGACCGGGCGTTTGGGACGCAACGCGACGCATCTCGAGGAGCGTTGCCTCCGGGAGGATGCGGCCGGCGCCGACCAGGACTCGGAAGAGCTCGCCGGTTGCGCGGGCGTCGCTCAACGCTCGGTGCGGGCGCTCGTGGACGATGCCGAGACGGCGGCTCAGCAGCGGCAGGCTGTGGGTTTCGTAGGTCGGGAGCAGGATCCTGGCGAGGTCGAGGGTGTCGAAGATCAGCCGCGATCCGAACGACTCGGACAGCAGCGCTCGCAGGAAGAGGAGATCGAACATGCCGCCGTGGGCGATCAGCGCGGCGTCGCCGCAGAAGCTTGCGAGCCGGAATGCAGCCTCGGCCGGAGCCGGGCCGCCGAGGACATCGTCGTCGCTGAGGCCCACCAGGCGCTGAATGGCGAGCGGGATCGGCATCTGCGGATCGACGAGCACCTGCAGCTCGTCGATGGGGCGCAGCGCATGGTCATAGCGCACTGCACCGATCTCGAGGATCCGGTCGCTGCGCGGCGAGAGCCCGGTGGTCTCGAGGTCGAACGCCACCAGGTGGTCCAGGTGCGACGCCGCCCTGCTCACCCCGTGGCGGCCGTCGCCGCTGCCCAGAGCTTCAGCGCGGTGCGCAGCACCTCGTCGACGCCGAGGACACCGGTGTCGAGCACGTGTGCGTCAGCCGCGGGACGCATCGGTGCGGCCGTGCGCGACGCGTCGAGGCGATCACGAGCGCCAACCTCGCCGTGCATCAACGCGCTGTCAGCCGCCGCTCCATTGCCACGCAACTGCGTCGCACGGCGTTGCGCCCGCACCGGCTCCGAGGCGTCGAGGTAGAGCTTGAGCTGCGCGTTCGGAAAGACGACGGTGCCGCAGTCGCGACCGACGGCGACCGCGCCGTCGCGCGCCAGGTCACGCTGTGCCTCGAGCAGCACCGCGCGCACCTCGGGGATGCTGCTCATCGATGCCAGCAACGGTGCGTTGGCGGGATCGCGCAGCGCGGGCCCTGCATCGATGCCGTTCACCAGCGCGGCGCTGTCGGCGTCGTCGTGGGTGGGGTCGGTGTCGATCACCACCTCGGTCCGGCGCGCGCAGTCGACCAGCGCGTCGCGGTCATCGGGACCGATCCCCGCACGTGCCGCGGCGACCATCACGCCGCGATAGAAGAGCCCGGTGTCGACCAGCGGGAGCCCGAGCGTTGTGGCGAGGTGGCGGCCGAGCGTCGTCTTACCGCTCCCGGCGGGGCCGTCGATGGTGATCACGGGCGGGCTCACCGCGATTGCCGCGCAGACGCACGTCCCGGTGCCTGCATGCCTGCCGCGGCGCGGAGCGACGACAGCTCGGCCGGGCGCAGCGCCCGCGCCTCGCCTTCCGCGAGCGCGCCGAGCTCCAGCGGACCGACTGCGACGCGGACGAGGTCGCGGACCTCGAGACCGATCGCCGCAAAGAGGCGCCGCACCTCGCGTTTGCGCCCCTCGGCCATGACCACCTCCACCACCGAGTCCGAGCCGGATCGTTTGGCGCTCACGGCACGAGCTGGGCCGTCGTCGAGCTCGACCCCGATCATCAACTGGTCGAGCTGGTCTGGCGTGATCTCGTGGTCGAGCGTTGCCAGATAGCGCTTGGTCACGCCGTGACGAGGATGGGAGACGGCGTGCGCGAGGTCGCCGTCGGTGGTGAGCACGAGCAGGCCGCGACTGTCGGCGTCGAGCCGGCCGACCGGGACGAGCCCGGGGACCGGTTCGATCAGGTCCATCACGGTGCGGCGTTGATACGGGTCACTGCGCGTGGTGACCACGCCAACCGGTTTGTTGAGGACGATGGTGACGGAAACGGCGCGGGCTGGGATGCGGTGCCCGTCGACGCTCACACGGTCGACCGACGGTTCGACGACGGCGCCGAGACGGCTCTCCTCGCCGTTGACCGTCACGCGCCCGGCGGCGATGAGCTCGTCGGCGCCACGCCGTGATGCGACTCCTCGACGCGCAAGAAAGCGGTTGAGCCGCTCCGGCCCCTGCGCTGTCACTCGAAGTTGGGGAGCACCGAGCTCTCAGCCACCGGCGGCAGGTCCTCGATCCGCTCGAGACCCACCAGCTGCAGAAAGCGCAGCGTCGTGCCGAAAAGACGCGGATGCCCGGGCGTCTCCTGGCGTGCGACCTCGGTGATCAATCGACGTTCGGTCAGGTGTTCGAGCACCGCTTCGCAATCCACTCCGCGGATGGACTCGATGACTGCTTTGGTCACCGGCTGACGGTAGGCGATGATCGCGAGCGTCTCCATGGCCGCGCGGCTGAGGCGCGACGGGCGTTCCGGATGGAGCGCTCGCTGCACCGCCCAGGCCATCTCGGGGCGAGTCACCAGCTGGATCGCGTCGTCGGAGCGCTGGAGCATGAGCCCTCGACCCCGCAGGTCCATGGCAAGCACGCCGGCCGACCGAGCGACGGCCGCCGGGCTCCGCTCCAGGATGGCCGCTGCCTCGGCGATGGTGACCTCGCGACCGAGGGCGAAGCAGAGCGCCTCCAGCGCCGGCGCCAGGTCCTCCGGCTCGGCTTCGGCAGTGCCCTCGGGCACCGTTGCCCGCCCGAAGACATCGAGGACGAGCACGTCATCCACGGCCGGTCACCGTGATCGGACCGAACGCATCGGGCTGTTCCACCGTTGCCTCACCACGTTTGAGCATCTCGAGCAGTGCCAGGAAGCAGGCAACCGCCTCGAGCCGGCTGCTGACCCCGGCGAAGACCTCCTCGAACTCGAGCGGACCGAGCGACAGCCGGTCTCGGAGCAGGCGGACCTTGTCCTCCACCGAGTACGTGATCGCCACGGGAAGCGGTTCGGTGTCGCTGAGACGCTCGAGCACGGCGCGGAAGGCGGCGGCAAGCCGTTCCGGGGCGATGCGCAACCGCTCGACTGGGATCACCTCGGTGGATACCAGCCCAAGGAAGCTGCGCGCGCCTTCGGTAGCGGCCTCGGCGAGGAGTGCCTCTGCCGCAGCCTTGAAGAGGCGGTACTCGGCGAGCCTCCTCCCCGCATCGGTCGACTGGTCGTCCTCCGGCTCGATCACGGTGGTGTCCTGATCGGGCAGGACCGCTGCCGCCTTGAGCGCCACGAGACGCGCAAGCAAGCTCAGCGTGTCAGCGACCGCGCGAAGGTCGCCCTGCCGCTCCGGCGCTTCGAGAGCGCTCCGCGCCTCGTCGACGACTGTGCTGACCGACAGCTCGGTGAGATCCAGGTCGCCGCGGTTCGCTCTGGCAACGAGTTCTTCGAGGCTGCCGTGGAATCCCGGCGCATCGACGGTGATCGAGGCGGCGCCCGCGTCCTCCCGCTGCATCGCTACATGGTACGGACGCCGGGGGTACCCCGATCGGCGCTCGCTCCCTCTTCCAGAAGCTCTGCGGCCCGAGCCAGGGCGGCCTCGGTCGTCCGGCCCGACATCAGTCGCGCAATCTCACGCACCCGCACCTCCCCGGTGACGGCGGCAGCCGTCGCCTGCGGTCCACCGGGGCGGTCGAGCTTGGTGATGGTCAGATGCGCTGCTGCTCGAGCCGCAATCTCGGGACGGTGTGTGATCGCGATGACCTGGCGTCCGCCGCCGATGCGGGCGAGCACATCGCCGACACGGGCGGCCGTCTCGCCGCCGATGCCCGTATCCACCTCGTCGAGGACGAGCACCGGCGCGTCGTCCTCGCTGACCACCGCGCTGAGCGCCAGCGCGAGCCGTCCGAGCTCACCGCCCGAAGGTCCTTCGTCGAGCGGCATCGGTACCGAGTCACGGTTGGGCGCGAGGCGGAAGTCGACCTCATCGACCCCGGATGGCCCGCACCGGACCGGCGTCCCGTCGCCCGTGTCCACGCCGTCGACGTCGAGGCTGCGGGTCAGCACCACCCGGAAGCGTGCGTGTGGCAATTCGAGTGATCGCAGCTCCGCGGTCACGGCTCGTTCGAGGCGACGCGCTGCGGATGTTCGCATCGCGCTCAGCGCCGCCGCGGCCTTGGCTGCATTCAGACGCTGCTTCTCGGCCGCGGCCTCGAGGGTTCCGATCCCGCCCCAATCGCCGTCGACGCTCGACACGAGAGAAGCCGCGCGATCGAGCTCGGCAACCGCGGCCTCGAGCGACCCATGGCGCCGGATCACCCGGGTGAGCGTGTCCAGCCGTTCCTCGATCGCCGTCAGTCGTGCCTCGTCCACGGTGATCTCCTCGGCGTGGCGGCGCGCGTCAAGCGAAAGCTCGCGAAGCCGGTCGACAAGCGCGTCGGCCTCCTCCAGCAGCGTGGAGAGCGCAGGGTCGACGGCAGCAAGATCGGCGCCCGCGCCGATGGCCGAAGCGAGGCGGTCGGCCGCAGAGAGTTCGTCACCACCGCTGGCGTCGGCGAGCGACAGTGAGCATCCGGCAATTCGTGCGGCGTGTCTGAGTCGGAGCCGCTCGGCCTGGAGCTCGGCATCCTCCCCGAGGCGGATCCGTATCGGGGCAAGGTCCTCGACGAGGTCGCGAGCGCGCTGCAGCTCGGCCGCACCGGTATTGGCGGCGCGCTGCGCGGCTGCGACCGCGTCCATCGCGCTCCGCCAGGCCTTGACCGAGTCGGCGGTGACGGCGCGCGCGCCGGCACACTCCTGGCCGGCGAACGCGTCGAGCACCTCCCGTTGCCAGCTGCGGCGAAGCATTCGGTGGCTGGTGCCCTGCGCCGTGACGTCGACACACAGGTCGCCGAACTCGCGAAGGACCGCCTGCGAGACAAGCGCACCGTCCACGCGGCAGGTTGCGCGCCCCGACACCGGAACCTCGCGGGACAGCGTGATGAGGTCGTCGTCGGGGATGCCGAGCTCGGCTCGGCGGGCGCGCAGGCGCGGGCTCGGAGTGTCGAAGACCGCTGCGACCCGGGCCGCCGCGGCGCCTGACCGCACCGCCTCCGGCTCGAGCCGGCCTCCGAGCGCTGCTCGGAGCGCGTTGACGCACATCGATTTCCCGGAGCCGGTCTCGCCGGTCAGGACGGTGAATCCGTCCTCGAACGACAGCCGGGCTTCCTCGATGACAGCGAGGTTGCTGACTCGAAGCTCACGAAGCGCCACGTGCCCCTCCCTCCACTCCGGGAACATCGTCATCGACGGGCTCGAGCAGCAGGTCCTTGTGCGGGATGCCATAGCGAAACTTCTGACGGAGCCGCGAATTGAATGACGGTGAGTCGGCGAAGCGAACCACCTCGAGCTCGGGCCCCGGCCTGACGACGACGCTCTGGCCGTCGGCGAGCCATGCGACCGAGCGGCCGTCGGCGGCGACGAAAACGCGGCCTCGCTCCACCGTGACGCGAACATCAAGCTGTTCCGGGATCACCACGGGCCGGCTGATGACCGCATGGGCAGCGAGGGGCACGACGACCACTGCACGGACCCGCGGATCGACGGGTGGGCCGCCGGCGCTGAGCGCGTAGGCGGTGGACCCGGTGGCCGTGGCGACGACGATGCCATCGGCGTCGAACGCTCCCAGCAGGTCATCGTCGACATCCACGCGCAGGCGCACGACGTTGACATCCCGCGCCCGAACGACGATCTCGTTGATCGCAAGGGTCGGCGCGTCCGCTCCGTCGATATTGATCTCGAGCAGGGCCCGGCGTTGTGTCGTGTACTCACCGGCCGCAAAGCGGGTGATCGCCTCGGGAAGCTTGTCGATCTCGACATCGTTGAGGAAACCGAGCCGGCCGCGATTGACGCCGAAGACGGGGATCCCGAGCGGAGCAGCCAGCCGGGCGCCGTACAGAAACGTCCCATCACCGCCGAGCGTCACGAGCAGGACGGTGTTGGCACCGTGCTCCCGCATCGCCCCTTCGGGATCGTCGAGCGCCGTCCACGCGGCGAAGCCGCAGGCCTGGGCTCGAGTGATGGCGGCCTGCACAACGACCTGTTCCCCGGGATGGAGCAGGAAACCGATGCCGCGTTCGGAGCTCATGGCTCGCCCGCATGCGGGATCTCGACCCGGACGAGGCGCGCTCCCACCAGCCACTCCTGATTCCCCTTTGCGCCGCGGACGGGGGATGCCATGGGGGTTCGGGCGTGGGCGCCGAACTCGCCTTCCAGCCAGCCGGCGAACTCGCCGGCAGCGCGCGCAGCCGCGTCGGGGTCGCGAACGATGCCGCCCTTGCCGATCGCATCGCGTCCGAGCTCGAACTGCGGCTTGAAAAGGGCGACGAGATCGGCGCCGCCCGGCGCGATCACACGCACCACCGCCGGCATCACCAGGCGCAGCGAGATGAACGACAGGTCGAGGGTCACGAGGTCTGGCTCCGGACCCGGGAGCGAGCTGAGCGAGCGCAGGTTGGTCCGGTCCATCACGAGGACGCGCTCGTCCGTCGCGAGGCGCGGGTCGAGCTGGCCGCGGCCCACGTCCACGGCGTACACGTACGAGGCGCCGCGGCTGAGCAGGACATCGGTGAAGCCACCGGTCGACGCGCCGGCATCGAGGCACACGCGGCCGCCGCAGTCGATATCGAAGGCGTCGAGCGCAGGCGCGAGCTTGAGCCCTCCCCTGCTGGCCCAGGGATGATCGCGTCCCAGCAAGCGGATGACGTTTGCAGTGCCGACACGCTGGTCGGCGCTTGTCGCCCGGGCGCCGTCCACCTCGACGAGACCTGCGGCGAGCAGCGCCTGGGCTCGCTCGCGCGACGTGGCGAGGCCTCGGGCCACGAGCTCGAGATCAACCCGCCTCACCGGCGACACAGCTGTCATGATTGCCATTTATACGACATTTGTGTGTATTCGCGTCGTCAGAAAGGGACGTCGTCGGGATCGATCCGCAACGGCGCAGGACGAGAGCGTGTCTCCAGCAGCGGCGCCTGGCGCGTCTCTGGCGGCGGGGCGCCGGCGGCTTCGAGCGGGCGCTCGCCGATCGCCCCACTCGCGCTCACCACGAGCTGATTCACACGCTGTTCGGTGCGCTCGAGCAACTCCGCGCAGTGCTGCGCCAGGACGACGCCGCGTTCGTACGCGCCGATCGCCTCCTCCAGCGCGATGCTGCCGCCCTCGAGCTTGGTGATCAGCGTGTCGAGCTCGGCCAGTGCGGCCTCGTACGTCAGAGTCGTGATCCCGTCCTCGACGCCGTTCGATGTCATTGCAGATCCAATACCGGAGACGAATCGTACATCTGTTCGCCCGCCGGTGGCGGGCCGGGGTCGATCCGATCGACCGTGCTCTCCAGGGCGCCATGACGCAGGACCGTGCGGAGGCGTGTGCCGGCCGGAGCAGCCGAGGCGTCGGTAAGGACCTTGCCATCCGCGTCCGAGGTGATCGAGTAGCCGCGCTCCAGCGTCCGTCGCGGCGACAGCGCGGTGAGCCGCGCCGCTCGCGTGGTCAGGGCCGCCCGGCGCGCCACGGTGACACGGACTGCAGCGTCCTGGAGTCGCTCCGAGGAGCGGGTCAAGTGCAACCGCTCGAGCTCGACGCGCCTCGAAGGGTGGGCCACGGCGAAACGCGACATCTCCCGGTCCAGCGCACGCCGCTTCACCGACGTCTCCTCGATCAATGCCTGGCGCAGGCGCAGCGACGCGATGTGCACCCGATCGCGGCGCACGCCGACGAGCCCGAGAATCGCAAGCCCGAGACGCGCCTGGCGTGCGGCGACATCCTCTCGGAGCACTGCGACACTGGGCGCGACCAACTCGGCCGCCGCAGACGGGGTCGCCGCGCGACGATCTGCGGCCAGGTCGGCGACCGTCGTGTCGGTCTCGTGGCCGACGCCGGTCACCACCGGGATGCGGGTCGCACGGATGGCGCGAGCCAGCGACTCACTGTTGAAGGCGATGAGGTCTTCGAGCGATCCACCGCCGCGCACCAGCAGGATCACGTCGGCATCGCGCACCTGGTCGGCACGCTGCAGCGCGCGGATCAGCGTCTCCACCGCTCCATCCCCCTGGACGGTTGCAGGCGACAGCACCACCTCGATGCTCGGCGCGCGCCGAGCGATCACCGTACAGACGTCGCGCAACGCGGCGCCGCTGCGCGAGGTCACGACGACGACTCGCCGGGGCAGCAATGGCAGGCGCCGCTTGCGGCGCTCGTCGAAGAGTCCTTCCGCGCTGAGTCGCTGTTTCAATTGTTCGACGCCGAGGGCGAGCGCGCCGACACCGCTCGGCTCGAGACGGTCGACGTAGAGCTGGTACCGCCCCTGCTGCCCATACACCTGCACCGATCCGTGCGCGACCACGGTCATCCCGTTGTCGGGCCGGAACGGAATCAGCAGCGCGTTGGTGCGAAAGCACACGCACGACACGGCTGCATGCGCATCCTTGAGCGTGAAATACAGGTGCCCGGAGACGTGGGCTTTGAGGTTGCTCACCTCGCCTTCGACAAGCACCTCTTCCAGCTCTGGGCGCGCGGCAAGCGCGTCGCGCACCATCACGGTGAGGTCGCTGACCGACCAGACGGTGGCAGTCACGCCCGCTCTCGCGCGACATGACCGAGCACGCCGTTGATGAACTGCGCGGCCTCGTCGCCCGCGTACGCGCGCGCCAGCTCGATCGACTCGTCGATCACCACGGCGACCGGTGTCGTCTCCATGTACAGCAGTTCGAAGGTGCCGAGACGCAGCACCGCGCGCTCGACCTTGCCGAGGTCGACGAGCGACCAGTGCTCCATGGCTGCCGCGAGCGCAGTATCGATGGCGTCGAGGTGATCGACGCACCCCAGGACGATGGTGCGGGCGAAGGCGCGCACGTCGGCTGTCGCACGCAGGTCTTCGCCCTGATAGCGCAACGCGAACTCCGGATCCTTCGACGTGCCCTCGAGTTCGAAGAGCACGCGGAGCGCGAGCTCACGACCGCGCCGCCGGCGCCCCGTGCCTGAGACGGCAGGGGTCACGCGAAGGCGACCTCGCTGACGAAGACGTTGACCTCCTCGACACGCAGGGCGAGCATGCGGTCGATCGCGTCCGCGACCCTGCGCTGCACCTCGGCCCCGACCACGGGGACGTTGCCACCCGACTCCATGACGACATAGAGGCTCAGATGCAGCGCGTCATCGCGCATCTCCACGCGCACGCCCCGATGAGCATGTGAGCGGCGCACGATGCGATCGAACTGCTGGCCGCCCGGATGGTACATCGAATGCACGCCCGCAACCTGGAGCGCCGCGAAAGCGGCGATCGACGCCACCACCTCGTTGGCGACGCGAGTCGTGCCGAGCTGACGCCGGCCGTTCGTGGTCGGATGGAGCTGGAGGCTCTCGGGCTCCTCGATGTCGGTCACGCGCGCTCCACGTAGCGGCCGGTGCGCGTGTCCACCCGGATCAGATCACCCTGGTTGACGAAGAGCGGAACGTCCACCGCGAGCCCCGTTTCGACGACAGCGGGCTTGAACGACGCGTTCGCGGTGTCCCCCTTGAAACCGGGCTCGGACTCGGTCACCTCGAGCACGACCGATGTCGGCAGATCGACGCCGAGCACGCGATCGTCAAATCGCAGGAGGAACAGGTTGTCGTTCTCCTTGAGGTAGTCGATACCGCTTCCGAGCTGCTCCGGGCTGAGCGTGATCTGATCGTACGTGGTGTTGTCCATCACCACGTAATTCTCGCCGTCCTTGTAAAGCAGCTGAGCCTCCGTGCGCTCGATGCGCACCTTGCCGAACTTCTCCTCGGGGCGGAAGGTCTCGTCGGTCACCGCGCCAGTTGTCACGTTGCGCAATTTGGCTCGCACGACGGCAGTCCCCCGCCCCTGTTTCATGTGCGAGAAGTCGATGACCTCGAAAAGGTCGCCGTCGCGTTCGACGGTTGCGCCCGGGCGCAGGTCGGAAGCGGTGATCATGCGGTGCTCCCAGTTGTGGACGGGTCCTCCAGCAGCTTAGCCAGTCCCTCCACCGCGAGGACGTAGCCGTCAACGCCGAGTCCGGCGATCACGGCCACCGCGGCCTCGGCCGAGAGTGAGACCCGCCGGTACGGCTCGCGGGCCAGGATGTTGGAGAGGTGCACCTCGACGACGGGTCCGGCAAACCCTCGCAACGCATCGGCCAACACCACGCTGGTATGGGTGAGCCCGCCGGGGTTGACGATGCACCCGGCGCTGCGGCCGCGCTCGCGCTCGAGGATGTCGACCATGGCGCCCTCGTGGTTGGTCTGCTCGCAGCGCACCTCGAGGCCGAGCGCTTCGGCGCGTTCACGGACCGCTGCCTCGATGGCTGCGAGCGTGACGGTCCCATAGATCTCCGGCTCGCGCTCGCCGAGACTGGCGAGGTTGGGCCCATTGAGGAGCAGGATCACCTTCATCGGGCAAGCATCCGATCGAGCGCCGCGGCCACCTCGGTGTCAGGCACGTGCTGTCCCACCCTCGGGCGCCCCCTGGCCTCGAGGAGGACCCAACCGAGACGATTGCCGACGCGCTTCTTGTCGGCGTCCATGTGGCGGAGCACCCGCTCTCGGTCGAACACCGTGGTCGTGGCCAGCCCGCACCGGCCGATCATCTCATCCTGCCAGGCGATATCCCCAGGCGGGCATCCGAGCACGTCGATGCTGAGCAGGCCCGCGGCGCGCACGCCGACGGCCACGGCCTCACCGTGGAGGAGGCGGTCGCCGAATCCCGCCGCCGCCTCGAGCGCATGGCCGATGGTGTGCCCGTAGTTCAGCACCGCTCGATAGCCGCCTTCGCGCTCGTCGCCCGAGACGATGGCCGCCTTGATCGCACACGATTCCCGGATCGCGTCGGTCAGAGCGCCGGCATCACGCCGGAGGAGCAGGTCGAGCCGGCGGTCTAGGTCGGTGACCAGCCTGGTCTCGACGATCATCGCGTACTTGATGATCTCGGCGAACGCGGACCGATACGAGCGGTCGTCCTGGGTGGCGAGCACCTCGGGATCGCAGATCACAGCCCGCGGCTGCCAGATCGCCCCGGCGAGATTCTTCCCGCGTGCCAGGTTGACCCCGGTCTTGCCGCCGATGGCGCTGTCCACCATGGCGAGCAGCGTGGTGGGCACGTTCACCCACGCGATGCCACGCAGGTAGGTGGCGGCGACGAATCCGGCGAGATCGCCGACGGTCCCGCCGCCGAGCGCGACGACGCAGTCGTTGCGCTGCAGGCCCGCGGCGCCAAGACGCGTCAGCATGCGGCCGGCGGTCGCCCAGGTCTTGAGCTGCTCGCCGCCCGACACCTCGAGGAGCGTGGTCGCGATGCCCGTGCTGCGCAGCGAGGCGACCAGACGATCACTTTCCGCCCGCACCGCTCGATCCGCGACCAACGCCACTCGTTGGGCTCCGCTCGGCACGTGGAGGACCACGTCGTCGAGGCCGCCGGCGCGTACTTCGACGTGGTAGGTGCGTTCGGCCAGGTCGACCCGGACCGAACCGTGCAGCGCCGAGATCACACGGTCGGCGACAACCTCGGGTGCCTCGCCGCTGGCGACGCGCACGTGGGCGGCGGTCTGGTGGACACGGGCACGGCTGGCGCGCAGCCTGGCAATCCCCGCCACCGGTGAACCACCGAGCATCGGCCGGTCAGCGCCGTCACCGACATGCTCGGCGAGCACCGAGTCGGGTGCGTCGAGCCACACGACCGTGGAGAGCTGGGTCAGCAGGTGGCGGGCAGCGCGCTGGGTGATCAGGCCGCCGCCGCAGGCGATGACCAGCGGGCCCGGGCGACGCAGCGCGGTTTCGAGCGCGGCGAGCTCGAGGTCTCGAAACGCCGATTCCCCGTCCGCCGCGATGATCGCCGCCGGCGAGCGTCCGGTGCTCCGCGTGATCTCGTCGTCGAGGTCGATGGCATCCCAACCGAGACCGCGCGCGACCAGTGGGGCGACGGTGCTCTTGCCCGCCCCGGGAAGTCCCACCAACGCGATGCGGCGAACCCCGCTCATCGCAGCCGGTTGACGGCGCGGCGGTGAGCGGCAAGCGCCCGCCGCATCTCAGCTACGGTATCGCCGCCGAACTTCTCGACCGCCGCGGCGGCGAGGACCCACGCCAGCATCGCCTCCGCGACCACCGCACCGGCCGGCACGACACAGATATCGCTGCGCTCGTAGTGGGCGTTGATCTCTGCGCCCGTGTGGATGTCGACACTGCGCAACGGATGCAGCAGCGTGGAGATCGGCTTGAAGTGCACCAGCGTCCACACCGGTTCGCCGTCGGTGACGCCGCCCGCGAGTCCACCCTGCCGGTTGGTCAAGTGATGGAAGCCGCGTTCGGCGTCCCAGCGCGGCTCGTCGTGGACGTCCGAACCCGGTGATTGGGCCGCCAGGACCGCGGCGCCCAGCTCCACGCCCTTCACCGAGGGGATGCTGCACATCGCCTGGGCGATCAGCCCATCGAGGCGCCGGTCCCAGTGCACGTAACTGCCAAGACCGGCCGGAACCTGCGACGCGACCACGTAGGCGGTACCGCCGAGCGTGTCGCCACGCTCGCGGGCGCTATCGATCGCGGCGACCATCCGGGTGGACGCGTCCGAGTCGGGGCAGCGCACCGGGGAGCGCTCGACGGCGTCCCACGCCACCTCGCCGTTGGGAACGGGGACATGGATGTCGCCGATCCGGACAACGCAGGAGTGGACGCTGACGCCGAGCGCGGCGATCAGTGTCCGGCCCACGGCTCCCACCGCCACACGCGCGGCCGTCTCGCGTGCGCTCGCCCGCTCGAGGACATCACGAGCGTCGTTGAATCCGTACTTCAGGACGCCGGCAAGGTCGGCGTGCCCCGGGCGGACTCGCGTGACCCGTTTGGACTTGAAGCCGCGCGCCTCAACCTGCATCGGTCCCTTCCAGTTCTCCCAGTCGCGGTTCTCGACGACGAGCGTTATCGGCGACCCCAGGGTCCTGCCGCCGCGGACACCGCTGACGATCTGGGCCGTGTCGTGCTCGATCTGCTGGCGTTTGCCGCGCCCGTGCCCGCCCTGGCGGCGCCGGAGGTCACGGTCGATATCGCGTGGAGCATCGAGCGACAGTCCCGCCGGGACACCCTCGACGATCACGGTGAGCTGCGGGCCGTGCGACTCGCCGGCGGTGAGAAATCGAAGCATTCACAACGGATTGTATTGGCGGGCGCCCATTTGCCCCGGCCGGGTCATTGCGCACGGGTCAGGTTTGTCCGTGTCAGGTCCCGCACCGCCGCCGAGACTGGCAGTCATGAGCGAGGCGATCGGCGTTAGGCCTCTGGCCCTGGAGCACCTGCGGATCGCTCGATTGCTCGACGCCCACGGCGACGTGATCGGGGCGATCTGTGCGTATCGCGAGGTCGTCCGCGCCGGCTCGGGCGCCGAAGCGTCTGAGGCTTTGCTGCGCATCGCGGCGCTCGCCCGGCGCGCCTGACCGCAGCGTGCGCTGCTCAGAGCCCGGCGGGCCGGGGTGGCGCGCCGGCGGACGGGGGCGTGTTCATGGTGGTGAGCAGCTCGTTGTAGAAAGCCTCGGCCTGGGGGATGCGGTGCAGCACTTCGACACCGTCGCGGCCGGCGGACTCGATCTCGATATCGCCCGCACCGATCAGGCGATCGCCGAGCGGCCGGTGGATCACCGTGTTCTGGATGCGGTCCAGGGGAATCGTCTCGGCCGTCCTCGAGAGGATGCCGCCCTCCATGACGATGCGGCGGTCGGTCAGGTGATAGGTGGCAAACCGCCAGCGCAGGATCCGGAGGCCGGCCCAGAGGACTGCAGCAACGATCAGCACCAGCATCACGATCGTCTTGACCGTCGTGATCGACAGTGACCCGATCTTGTCCGGCAGTTTCGCGTCGAGGACCACCGCGACGACGATGACGACGATCGCACCAAGCAGGTGACCGGCGAGCACCGACCAGTGCTGGCGGACGAGCGCGATCGACCTTTCTCCCGGCATCAGCTGCGTCGGCATTGGCTTACCTCAACGAACCCCTGGACTGTTTCGCTACTCCTGCGGGTCAGGGACCGAGGTAAAGGATGAGCGCTGCACCCGCACAGAGAAACGGACCATAGGGTATCGGGTCTTTGAGCTTGCGGATGCGTGTGAGCAGAAGAACGATCGCCGTCGCGCCACCGATGAAGACCCCCGCGATCACCGCGTAGACCGCGCCGAGGTTGGCGCTCGTCGGGCCGGCACCGGTCACGGCGCCCACCAGCGCGCCGAGCTTGGCGTCACCCAGCCCGATGCTCCCTCGGGACACGAGGTTCTGCACGAAAAAGAACGCCGCCACCCCGACTGCGCCGATCACCGCGCCACTCACCGTCAGCCGTGGCGACCACTCGCTGAGCACGATGGCCGCCAGGACGCTCGGGTAGGTGATGACGTTGAGGATGAGCCGGTGCTTGAGGTCGAAGTCGACCACATGGACGAAGATCGTGATCCAGAGCAAGTGGATCAGCAAGCCGGTACCGAACTGCTCGTGCGTGGCGAACGCCCCGAAACCAACCGCTCCGAGCGCGGGCGAGAGCCAGCGTTCCAGCCAGGTCCAGCCATAACGTTCTCCCGACCAGGGGCGAGCCGGCTCCGGCTCCTCCCCCGCTGCGGCGGCTCTGCTGAGCTCCTCCGCGACGTCGCGTTCGTACTCGAGGCGCTCCTGGTGCTCCTCGGCTTCCAGCTTCTCGAACTTCTCGAGGGCGACGGCGAGAGCGCCGGATCCCAGGCCGACCAGCGCACCGGCAACGGTGACACCTGCGATGACCAGCGGCGGATTCATGCCTCCACCGCCCTGAGCAGGGCGTTGCGCACCGCACCCGCCGGCGCGAGCTTCCCGGTCCAGATCTGGAAGCTCAGCAATCCTTGCTGCAGCAGCATCTCGAGGCCGTCGCTGGAGCGATGCCCTGTTTCCGCTGCGGCGGCGACGACGTCGACCGGACGCGGACGGTAGCGAAGGTCGATGACGCTGCACGCGCGAGGCAGCGAACGCGGGTCGAATGGCAGCGCATCGAGCCCCACCGGTGTCGCGTTGACGACGATCGCGCAGTGCCGGCTTGTCGTGGCGATGGCGTCGCGATCCCATGGGACGGTGGCGATGTCGCCGGATCCGCGCAGGCGGTGGACGAGGTCGGCGGCAGCCGCAGTTCGTCGGGCCGCGATGCGCAGGCGCAGCAGCGGAACCCGGGTCAACGCCAGTGCGACCGCGGCCGCAGCGCCACCGGCGCCAAGCACCAGTGCGGTCGCACCCTGGCGCGGCCACATCGACCCTTCGCTCAGCGCAAGCTCGAACCCATCGGAGTCCGTCGTCACGCCGAGCAGTCGCCCCCCGCGGACGGTGATCGTGTTGACGACCCCGAGGGACTCGGCGTCACCCTCGAGGTAATCGCAGTGGGCGGCCATGACCGCCTTGTACGGCGTCGTCACGTTGCACCCGCTGTAGCGCCCCATGCGAAGTTCTGCCACGAACGCATCGATCTCCGTGGGCTCGAGGTCGCGGATGACGTAGGTGCCCTCCACGCCTGAGGACTGCATCGCGGCCTGATGCATCACCGGGCTCGGAGAGTGCGAGATGCCGGATCCGACGAGGCAGAGCCGGAGCGGCTTCGCGCTCACCGCGCTGCGCGCGCCGCGGCGATCCGGCGGGCGTCGAGCCAGCTCTGGAGCAGCACTGCCGCCGCAACCGCGTCGATCACCTCGCGCCGGCGCTTTCTGCGCACGCCGCTTTCAATGAGGGAGCGCTCGGCGATGGTGGTCGTGAAGCGCTCATCCCACAGCTCGATCGGCGTAGCAGTGCGTCGTGCGAGCTCCGCGGCGAACTGCTGCGCAAGCGCTGCTGCTTCGCCTTCAGACCCGTCGAGGCGGCGGGGCAATCCGATGACCACGCGGTCCACGTCGCGATCTTCCATCTCGCGAGCGAGACGCGCCCAGATGTTTCGAGAATCGTTCGGAACCGTGGCAAGCGGTGTGGCCAGCGTGTACGTCTCGTCAGAGATTGCAAGGCCAATGCGCACCGAGCCCACATCGATGCCGAGGACGCGTGTGTGACCGGTGCCGTCCCCGGTCGCGGTCACGGCGACTTGGTTGCGGTCGCGACGAAATTTTCGACGATGTCGATCTGTGACGCGCGGAGCGGGAGGTAGAAGAGCTTGAACGGCGACTCGGACACCGTCACGCCCTGAACCTTCTCGACGTTGCTCTGGATGATCTTCTGGGCGTTCCCGGGATTGCGTCCGGTGAGTTGCGCCTTCAGGGAGTTCAAGTTGACCGTCGGCTGGCTGAACGCCGTGGCTGAGCACGCGAGGACGACGGTGCCATTGACATTTGCCTGGGTCACCTCACACGGCGGCGTGGTGAGGCTCCCCTTTGCCAGGACATCGCCGGATTTGACGAGCTTGTCGAGGTCGGCGATGACGTCGTTGCGGGCAGCGACGGGGTCATAGATCGCTGCGGACGCGGTGCCCGTCACCGTGAGCTGCCCCGCTTTGAACGGCGCGCCGGCAGCGGGAAGATGCGGCGCCACGAAGGAGATCGTCTCGCCGTTGCCGGCGGGATCCTTCGCGAAGGTCTTGCCCGCCGCGTGCGACTGCAGCTGCGTCTGCATCTGCGTTGTCAGGTCGGCCTCGGCCTGGGTGACCTGAGCGGTCCAGTTGGCAACGTCCGTCGCGCTTGCGGCCGTGACCTGCTTCGGATCGGCGCCGCCGGATCCCCCGGTGTCATTCACCACGCTGATGTGAATCCCGGGGCACAACAGGCTCGGGCAGGGATCGCCCTGCCAGGCCGTCAAGCTTCCGGTGGCGACGTTGCCGGCCGATCCAGCGGTGAGGTCGACGTATGTCGCTGTCGAGTTGTACGGGTTGTTCCCACACGCGGATGGGTTCGGGGGCGGATTCTGCGGTCCGATGCAGATGACAGTGTTGCGCGCGGGGCCGAATGTCGCCGACCCGTCTGCGGTCTGGACGTATGAGCTGGTGTTGCCCACCGGGAGCGCAAATGAGATGTCGCTGGTCGCGTCGGTCGAAAAGATCAAAGGCACCTTCGCCGCCACCGCCGGCAGCGTTGCTGTTCCGGTCGGAGTTGCCGTGAACTGCTGCGACCCCGTGGCGGTCACCACCCCCGTGAGCACGTGATCCGCCTGCGTTGCAGCTGAGGGAACGGTCGTTCCCTGAATCGTCGAGCTCACCGAGAGCGGCGTTGCGGCGATGGTGATGGTCACCTTCGCCGACGGCGCCAGCGCCATGAACAGCACGATCCCGATGATCGCGACGGCGGCGCCCGCGATGTAGAGGAGCCGGCGCCGATCCCATCCCCGAGATGCGGGTCGCGCCGGCGGGAGCTGCGTGATGACGCGGCGTGGCTCGAGCCGTGCCGTTGCCGGCGCATGGGCCGGCGGGCTGACCGGTGGCGGTGCCGGCGGCGGGGACGGCGGCGGTTCGAGCACCGCCGCTGCGGCCATGCCGCCCGCTCCGGCGGCGGCGGTTGCGGCTCGACCGACGAGCGAGCCGCCCGCGCGCGGACCGGCCAATTCGATGCCACGCTCAAACGCGGGGACGGATCCGTAGACCGGGAGCCCGCTAGCACGCGCGAGCTGTTGCAGGCGCGAATCCTCGGTGACGATCGAGGTTCGATGGCCCGTCTGATTGCTGATCTGGGCGAGGAGCCGGACGTTCAGCGGGGTCTGGAGCGCGCGGCTCGAACCCGGCACGACCAATCCGACGTCGAGGTCGCTGGACGAGCGAACCCGATCGATGAGATCAACGATCTCGTCGTCGGCCTTGGCAATGACAACAGTCGGCATCGGCGCCTATACCTTCATCGTCTTCAAAACGCGGCGCATGAGTCCTCCCAGGGGCTCGTCCGCGTCATCTTCCAGCGTCACGGCGTGTCGCGCAAGCCCCATCGGGGTGACGTCCTG
>Ga0182024_10006403_pt1 | contig 25878 bp, 16 predicted proteins | sample P32metaG_FD_120480 | JGI IMG/M metagenome (GOLD analysis project Ga0182024, IMG submission 120480) | Permafrost microbial communities from Stordalen Mire, Sweden - P3-2 metaG (Illumina Assembly) | ecosystem: Environmental > Terrestrial > Soil > Wetlands > Permafrost | place: Sweden: Stordalen... | reverse complement strand
TCGACCTGACGACCGAGAACTCGGAGCTTTGCTGCTCCACAGTGCGCACACTGCGGCGAGCAACCGCCCATTCAACCATAGAAGACTGCTGCTGCTGTTGCATTTGGTGAAAATCGATCGTCATTTTGGGAGACCTGTAATAGTTGAACGCGCCGTTTGACTGGTGTTAGTGATATCATTCCAATTAAATTCCTTGCAGTAACGCTCAGGTAAGAAATGGTTCCCGCAAGAGATGTTCCATCAGGACTAACTGCGGATGAATACTTGAAATTAAGTATTCAGTATCTTCTCATGAATTGGAAGAAACAAATGGTTACCGCTGCCAAAATGGCAATGGAGAGCGGCAGCCCGCTGAAAAGCAAGCAGCTGGAAGGGTTAAACGACGAAGAGTACCGAAAAATCGGCGTCATGCTGGGGCTGGTTGAGACGACAATGGAGCTGGGCGACCAGGCCAATGAGATTATGAAAGGCGCCTTTGATGTGATGAGCCAGGCGGCTGCCAGTCTCGATCAGGCTCTTGAGGAGTTTCAGCCCATTAATGAAGTGAAACAAGAGGTGAAAAACACCTTTGAGGTCTGGGCTCAGCAGGCCGGGGAAGCGATTAATCGAGCCCTGGAAGAGCATCTTTTGCCAGCCCTGGGGCTGCCTACACGTGAGGTACCGCAGGGTCTTAGCGCCGAGGAATATTTCAATTTCGCCACTCAGTACAAGTCAATGGGCTGGACTGAACAGGCACGCGATGCACTCCTGCTCGCCAATGAGATTGACCCCGACGAGATCGGACCGCGGGCGATCAGGTATTTGCGCACGAAAATTCCTAAGCATCCTGTTCCTCATCATGCCGTCAAAAAGAACATTAGCGGACACAATCAGCTTGTGCGGGGCGATCTGGTCGGCGCCCAAAAGACTTTTGAAGAGCTGGTCAAAGACTATCCTGATTTTGAGTGGGCTTATGGCAACCTGGGAGCTGTTTACATTCAGCAAGGAAAGATTAGTAACGCGAAAGATGTTTTGTGGAAGGCACTTGACCTGAATGAGAATTATTTGAACGCCTGGTTGCACATGGCTCGGGTCAAGGCCGCTGTTCTGGAAGTTCGGGAAGCGCAAAGCTGCGTAGACAAAGCGTTGAGGCTCGATCCCGAAGACCAACCAGCTCAGACATTAAAAACGCTGATTGATTTTCTCAGTTCCATCTGAAAATCTCAGACAATTACAGAGCCATAAAAGAGTCGAAGCTCGAAGCAGGGGCAACGCCTGCGCTTTTGGGGGTAACGAAAAACGTAATGCAGTCACCTACTCGTAAAATCGCGTCTGCCAAAGCCAGCCAATTTCAGGAATCTGTGATCAGAGAAATGTCGAGATTGGCGGCCCTGCACAAGGCGGTCAATCTGGCCCAGGGCTTGCCGGACTTCCCTTGTCCACCTGAGTTGAAGCTGGCGGCGGCAAAAGCGGTCAACGACGACATCAACCAATACGCCATTACCTGGGGTGACAAACTTCTGCGCGACACAATTGCCCAAAAAGCGAAAAAATATACGGGCATCACCGCTGATCCGGAAACGGACATCACTGTTACATGCGGCTCTACAGAAGCCATGGTGGCAACGATGTTGGCTCTGGTTGATCCAGGCGATGAAGTGATCGTCTTCGAGCCCTATTACGAAAACTATGGACCCGATGCCATCTTATCTGGTGCCACGCCCAGATATGTATCGATGAAGCCGCCTTCCTGGGAATTGGATGTGGCTGAGCTGGAGAGAGCCTTCAACAACAAAACGCGAGCGATTATTTTGAATACGCCGCATAATCCGACCGGAAAAGTTTTCATTAAAGAAGAGATGGGCCACATTGCCAGACTGTGTCAAAAATGGGGCGTGCTGGTGTTTACAGACGAAATTTACGAGCATATTCTCTACGATGGGGCGCAGCACCACGCCATTGGATCTTTTCCTGGTATGGAAGAATTAACCGTCACGATCAACAGTTTGTCCAAGACATACAGCATCACAGGATGGCGTGTGGGCTGGGCCATTGCCTGCAAGGAGTTGACTTTGCCGATTAGAAAAGTGCATGACTTTTTGACTGTCGGCTCGCCTGCTCCCCTTCAAAGAGCGGGGGTGACAGCCCTTGAACTGAAAGACAAGTACTACGATGAGATGCAAAAAGAGTATTCGCAGCGGCGTCAGTATATGCTGGAAACGCTTGATCTGGTGGGCATTCCCTATTTCAAGCCGGAAGGAGCATATTATGCCTTTTGTGATATCAGCTCCTTTGGCTATGCATCGGATCTGGAATTTACAAAGCACCTGTGCGAGAAGATTGGTGTCGCTGTCGTTCCAGGAGGAAGCTTCTTCGGACCGTCGAAAATTGCGCACAACTATGTGCGCTTCTGTTTCAGCCGTCAATTCGATACTCTGGAAAAAGGGCGGCAACGGCTCAGCCAGCTAACCAGAGCAGGCGTCTAAGAAACGATCTGGGGACCCCCATTGAGGATCATATAACGTTATACGTTATACGTATAACGTATAACGATTTAGAAGGGAGGTCCACACCATAGTGCCTGGGGAATAGGATACCTACATTGTTTCCAGCTCCGTCGTTCATCCGCGAAGGCAAGCTGAGGTTGGGAATCCGGCGAGTGTCCCTTGACTGGCTATTTCGTTCATTCAGAGCTAGGATATGCGTACAGCCCACGTTGCTTTTGCCTGCCATGAATTCGTCCTACCTGAAGATTATTCTTGCCACAGCTGCCACTGCTGCCACACTTGCCAGCAGTCTATTTCTATGCGCCTGTGAGCGGCATGCTGAATCTTCGGAAGTGGCTTCTGCGCCAGCGCCACCGCCCAGCAACGAAATTACTCTGGCACCCCAGGCTGTGGAATTGGCGAAAATTCGCTCATCAGTTGTGAACAGCCAGTCTGGTGTCAATGTGATCAAGACAACCGGTGAAATTAAAGCGGCTGAGCCGAAAATCTTTCACATCAACTCTCTGGTCGTCGGCCGTGTGGTCGCCGATAAAGCCAATCTCGGCGACGTCATTCACCAGGGGCAGACTCTTGCCGTTGTGCAGAATCTTGATGTCACCAAAATCGCTGGCGAATACATTCATGAGTTGCATCAAAATGAAGTGCAGCAAAAGGAGCTTCTGGCAAAATTGGATCTGGCCAACAAGAATCTGGACCGATTGGATCAGCTGAACAAAGATGGAATCGCGCCGCAGAAAGATCTAATTATGGCAAGAAATGCCAAAGACCTTTTAGAAATTGACCTTGCCGGTGTAAAAGAGCATGTCATTCATATACAAGCAGAAACGGAAGCAATGTTGGCTGCCTATGGTGTGAAGATGGACAAAAATCCAGACCCTTCCAAGGTGCCCACCGGCAGCCCGTTGAGGTCGCCCCGCAGTGGGGTGATTATTGAAAAGACTATCACTCTTGGCGATGTCGTCAATACCACGGCGCCTCTATATGTGGTGGCGGATCTGTCGGAGGTCTGGTTGGATATCAACATATACGACAAGGATATTGCCAGCATTGCCATCGGCGAACCTGTCACCTTCAAGTCAGACAGTCTTGCCGGTCGCACCTTCCAGGGTACGGTCAGTTACATTCAGCCTCAGGCAGGCAATGCACACACCTTCATCGCCAGAGCGGTATTTCAAAACCCGACGCGCATTCTCAAACCGGGAATGTTTGGGCAGGTGGAGCTTTCCAAATTCTCTAACAGCATGGGTGCCTATGTTCCCGACAGCGCCCTGGAAAAATATAACGGTGAAGACTTTGTCTTTGTCGATAAAGGAAGCGGGCATTTTGAGAAGCGCAAGGTCGAGCTTTCCGACCGCACCTCAGATGGATATCTCGTCCGCTCTGGTATTAAATCTGGTGAGCGAATCGTGACAGCGGGCGCCCTCACGCTCAAGGCCGAGCTCTATAAGAACCAGGCCGGCGAAGACTGAGGAATTATGGAAGAGTTTTTTGCACGCATCACACGTTATCGTATGGCTGTGTGTGTCGTCTTTGCCGGCTTTGTCGCCGCCGGCATCTACGCGCTGTTGAATCTTCCCATTGATGCCTTTCCCGATCTGGCTAACAATCAAGTTCAGGTGATGACCGAGGCCCCGGCCATGGGAGCTCTGGAAGTTGAGCAGCTGGTCACCATTCCCATTGAATCGATTATGAATGGGCTGCCTGGCGTTGAGCAAATCCGCTCTTTATCAAAATATGGGCTGTCTGTGGTCACCGTGGTCTTCAAGGATTCCGTTGATACATATTTCGCTCGCCAGCTCGTCTTTGAAAGACTGCAAACAGCCAAAGCACGTATTCCATCTGACGCGGTGCCGCAGCTTGGGCCCATCTGCACCGCCATGGGCGAGGTTTATCAATACGTCGTTGAAGGCAACGGTCAATCGTTGACTGACCTGAAAACTTTGCACGAGTGGGACATCAAATATCAGCTGCGCACCGTCCCTGGTATCGCTGATGTGAATACCTGGGGCGGCTTTACAGATGAATATGTCGTCACTATCGACCCAACCAGGCTGCAGCAGTACAAGCTCACCATTCAGGATGTATTCAGCGCCATCAAACATAATAATGAAAACTTCGGAGCCGGCATTATCGATCACGAATCAGAACAATATGTGGTCAGAGGCCTCGGCCGGGTCAATACGCTCGAAAATATAGAAAACATCATCGTCAGCAGCAAGGATGGTGTTCCTGTGCTCTTGAAGAATCTTGGCAGTGCGGGCCACGGCACTGCGCTTCGGCAAGGCGCCGCCACTAAGGACGGTGCAGGCGAAGTCGTGGTCGGTCTGGTCATGATGCTCAAAGGTGATAACAGCCGGGCAGTAATCGCGCGAGTGAAAGACAAAATCAAAGCAATACAGAACAATCTGCCACCAGGAATTATCTTGCGTCCTTTTTACGATCAGTCTGGTCTGGTGAAACAAACAATTGACACTGTGCGCGGCAATCTGCTTGAGGGTGGCACGCTGGTTGTGGCAGTTCTTTTGCTGATGGTGGGAAATCTGCGGGCAGCGCTTATTGTCGCTGCCGCCATTCCATTATCGATGACATTCTCATTTATCGGCATGCGTTGGCTTGGCGTCACTGCCAACATCATGAGTCTGGGGGCTGTTGATTTCGGCATGATTGTCGACGGCTCAATTGTTATGACTGAAAATATTTTGCGCAATATGTCACAGTCGCATGGTGCCAACAAAAAAGAAATCATCCAGCTGTCAGTGCGCCAGGTTTGCCGTCCGATTCTCTTCGGCATTTTGATTATCACGGTCGTTTATATTCCCATTCTTTGTTTGGAAGGAATGGAATACAAAATGTTTGCTCCCATGGTGATCACGGTTTGTTCGGCGTTGCTTGGGTCGCTGCTCATATCGCTTATCCTGGTGCCCGTGCTCTGCAGCCTCATTCTGCCCAATCGACTGAAGGAGCGTGAGAGTCTCATCTTGAAGCTGGTGAGACCTATTTATCTTGTCCTCTTCGATTGGTTCTTCAAACACAAGAGTGTCACCATTTTTGCTGCTGCCCTCGCTCTTGTCGTTGCCCTGCTCTCCGTGCCCCTTCTGGGAACTGAATTTTTGCCAAAGCTGGATGAGGGAGATTTGTTGATTGAGGTGAAGAACTTCCCCAGCATCTCTTTGCCGGGAGCTCTTCAAGTCTCTACCCAGGTTGAGAAGCTTTTGCTGGAAAGATTTAAGGAAGTGCGCACCGTCGTCTCCAGAACCGGTCGACCCGATCTGGCTACAGATCCGATGGGAGTGTTTGCCTCCGATGTATTTGTCATGTTGAAACCTAAAGCTGAGTGGCCCTCAGGTGTGACCAAGGAATTGCTGGTGCAGAAAATGAGGCAAGCCTTACAAACGGAGATTGCCGGGGTCAACTTCAACTTCACTCAGCCGATCGCCATGCGAGTGGACGAGCTGGTCTCCGGCGTGCGTGCCGATGTCGCGGTTAAGCTCTTCGGCGAAGACATGAACTATCTTCAGGAAAAAGGTGGGCAAATCGAAAATTTGCTCAGCAAAGTCAACGGCGTAACGGATCTGCAAATCGAAAAATTGTCCGGCTCTGCCCAGATCATCATTACTCCGGATCGCGCCAAACTGGCTCGCTATGGCATTACTATCGAAGACATTCACCAGATAACCGAAACGGCAATTATTGGCACGCCTGTCTCGCAAGTGCTTCAAGGTCGCAAAAGATTCGACTTGCGAGTTTGTTTCCCTCAGGGCAGTCACATGGAGCCCGCCAACATCGGTGATCTTTTGATTGAAACTGCATCCGGTGACAGAATTCCTCTCAGTCAGGTGGCGACGGTCAAAATCGAGCAAGGCTTGGAATCGGTAAATCGCGAAGCAGGACAGCGGCGCATCGTTGTGCAATGCAACGTCAGAGGACGCGATGTGGGGAGCTTTGTCGCGCAATGCCAGAGCCTTTTGGCCCAGAGAATTAAATTGAAACCGGGATATTATCTGAGTTGGGGCGGTCAGTTCGAGAACCAGCAGCGGGCCATGAAGCGACTTTCGTTTGTGGTGCCAATTTCTATTTTGATCATTTTCATTTTGCTTTCCGCTACATTTTCATCGTTGAAAGAGGCGCTTCTGGTGTTGCTCAATGTACCCTTCGCCTTAATCGGAGGCGTGGTGGCGCTGTGGGTGCGGGGCATGTATTTGAGCGTGCCTGCCACCATTGGATTCGTCGCCTTATTCGGTGTCGCTGTCTTAAACGGGCTGGTTCTGATCTCGTATGTCAACCGCCTGGTCGCCGATGGGGCAGACATCGACACAGCGCTCAGGCAAGGCGTGGAGAGCCGTTTGCGACCGGTACTGATGACAGCGATGGTGGCATCGCTTGGATTTTTGCCGATGGCTCTTTCTAATGGTGCCGGCGCCGAAGTACAAAAGCCGCTGGCCACTGTCGTCATAGGTGGGCTGTGCAGCTCGACGATGCTAACCTTGCTCGTTTTGCCTGTTCTCTACGCCATAGTTATGCGCAAGCCGGTGCAGCGAGCTGAAAAGGCTCCGCCAGTAGCAGCATCGCCCGACTAGGTCGGCTAAATTCCGCGGCGCCGGGGTGTATTTTATTTTGCCTTATCGGGTGTAGATTTTTGGACTTATCGGGGTTGATTTTTTGGCCTTACGCGATTTAAACGATTTGTTTAAAGGTTTTCCGCCGTCGAAAATCGATCAGTGATCCACTGAAACCATTATTGGCCAAGGCTTTCAAGCTAGATTGAACTTGAATACTTGTGTCAGCATTTTAAACTGATTCGTTTAAATCACGTAGGTAAGATCGGAAGACCCCAAAGCCCCTTTTGATTAACCTGGGAGCCCAGGCGTCCTGCCTGCTCTGATTTATCAAGGTGTCACTTGGTTTCTGGTGACTTGGTGGGGGTGGAGGGTGACCTGGTGGCGGGTGACTTAGACGGGGCGGCTGCCGGTTTCGCCGATGGTATCAAGACCACCGAATTGGCGGTTTTGATCATATCGGCGTTAGATACGCGCGCATCGACGAACCCGATTCCGTATTTATACTTGCCCTGATTCCACTCGATCAGCGCGTGCTTGAGAAAACCGGTTCTACCGCCATTCAGTTTGACAGGATGCTTTCCCTTTACCGACCCCACTCCTCCATGCATATAGAAATTAGTGAGGTAGGTGGGCATCTGCTTATCGCTGCCGATGGCGACTTCGTATCCATGTGGAAAATCAATATCGGTGCTGTCGAAGAGATACCCTTTGGCGAACTTCTGTTTGTTAAGCTCTGGGATCCATGTTGGCAGATATACGGGGCAATCAGCCTTATTCACGTCGCCGATAACCGGCTGCAACTCCTTTACCACTTTACTGGAAGCAGAGTCGGAAGGCGCCGCCGCGCAATTTGAGCAAGCAACTGTAAAGGCAGCCCCAGCGCCAAGTGCAGAAACGACAATCCTGGAAACCAGTGGTGAATGCTTTGCCATCATATGTGGTGCCTAGTGCCTGCGTGCTTGGTGCCTGGTGTCTGGACTCTAACCCCTGTAATTGACGGAAGACATCATATACCGGAAAGCTGACATGGAGAGCACTTGTCCGACCACGCACAAGAATAGAATCGGTGCCGCAGGTAGCGGTTTCTTGGTTTTGATTAGCCGCATAACGAAAACCACTTCCAAAATTGCATAAATGATGAATGAAGCGATAAACGATTGCCCCAACATTTCATGCAATGCACACCAGAACGTCGCCGCCAGCACAGCTGCACTTATTACTCCGCTGATGAGCGACGCCTTGCTGGACGCCTTGACATAACCCATGATGCCGCCGGCTAGCATCGCGATGGCCATGAAAAGCATATAGTCGCGAGCCAGGTCGATATATTGAGACATGTCTTCACCGGTAAGGGGACGACAATAAATTACCACACCTGAAGTTCTTATCCTTGGACTAAGACGGTAACGTCAAGTGGATCTCGACTAGCCGTCTTCGCATCTTGAGGCAAAATATTGGCGCAGAAAGGAGTGCAGCTGCGGTTTGTCGGTATTCCACTCCCAGCAGCCCTCACCGTTCAGCCTCAGATCCGTGCTGGGATCAAAGCCACATTCCCTCAGCCGATCATGCCTGACTCCATGATGCTTATTTTCCAGGGTGCCATGCCATTTATGGACAACGGTGCCCGACACATAGCCTACCTTGGACCTGATTTGCTCGTGAAATGACTGAGCCCACTCGCGAAATGGCTCTATCTGCCTGGGATCTCTCCCCAAATCTCGATCGAGGCAGGCGGAGGAGAAATTGCCGATCATAGTGTGGGCTGTTGCATGGTCTGCACTGCCGACAATTAGACGATCGTAAAGGCCATGCTTTTCCAGAATCTCGCGCCGGAAAGCCCAGCCGTAACCAGTATGTCCGTGCTCTCCGTATAGGTCTTGATTAAAGCTCTCTTTCTCCTCGTTGAGGACATATGCAAAACCTTTGAGAGTTCCTTTTTCACCTGTATAGCACTCAGCCCCGGGCGGCATCAGGGCGCCTCGTTCGAAAAGCTGTACCACTGGATATTCCTCAAGCAACTGTGATGCCTCTTTCGCCCAACCACCATTCAGGAAAAAAATATCCGTATCCAGCCAGGCTACCTTCTTGCATTGCTGGGGCAATCTCGAGAGCGCCAAATTCAGCAGTCTCTCCTTTTGCCAGAGCACAGAGTTGCTCCTCACCTGAACGATATTTTCTGACGGTTTCAAGCTGAACGGCTGCCCATCGAAAGCGCATTCCACAGTGATAAACCTCAATCCGGAGTCCTTCAAGCTTTTCTCGAAGAGAGCATACTTTCTGGGCATCGACTTGTAATTGGCAGCATTGAAAAGGCAGCAGATGATCCATAGATCATCTACGCTCAAATATTTAAATTGGTCAAAGCGCTTCTGGGGCAACACTTCACGACGATCCTGATTGCTCCTCGCCTCTTTTGTGCCGCCAGAGAAAATCGGTGCCAGATCTGCCAGCTTGCTTGCCACAACTTTGTTTGCCACCTCGCTTTGCACAACCTCGCATACTTGCGCGATATTGTAGTTGCGTAAATCGACAGGAACAAGAATAGCCTTGCGCTCGCTCAGATCATGATATTCGCGGTCAGGAATCCGGCCGTCTCGATGCAATATGACGACGATTTTGGGTTTATGCAAGTCATAGAAACGAGCAAGGAACTGGACGATCATTACTTGTTGTGTGCCGGTAACGATGATGTCAGCCTCGATGATGCTGTTCACCAGATCGCAGAAGTTCTCGTCCGTCTCACCAATTTGGGCAACCGAGCCTGCAAACTGATCAAACCGGCGGAACTTTTGCTCATCGTATGATTGACTCATTTCTCTCAGCGTCTCAAGGCGTCGTTCGTCAAGATTCAATCGATCTCTATTTCTGAACAAGTGATCGAAAGTAGCTCCATATCCATCAGAACAAAAGACAATCGATAGCTCATCCGGATATTGAGATTGAAATGCCTGCATGAAATCATAGAAATTATCGACCTCAATGTGCAACGCGCAGAGTTGGGCATAGCTGTCGAACTCTTGCAGATACTCATCTCCTGCCTGCCACCATGTCGAAATAAATGTATGCCACGGGGTCTCAATCACTCCCGTATCGCCCTGCCGCATGTGTACAAGAACGCGGGTCTTTTTCGCCTGAAATTGCGATGCTCTGGGCTCTCGGGCTCTGGCTTGACGATAGATGTCCAGGCAGTTGAGTTCATCCGGCATGTCCTGCCAGTCCCTGTTAATAATCGGATAAATGTTTCGTCCATGATCGCTGATGCCGAATCGCACGACCAGATTGTCATTCGGATGCGTCATTTGCGCATTGGCCACCGACGCCCGTACGTACTGCTGCAACCTGTCAAAACTGCCGATTTTATTCCTTTCTATAAGCTTTTTGGTGATGCGAATGTCGAGATAGCAAAAGCGCTGAAATGGTGGCAGTGCAAACTCTGCCAAATGGGCGTTGAGACCGACAAAATCAAACGCGCAAGAACTGCTGCGCTGTGACAGCAGAGGACTGTGCCAATATTGATAACGCAGCGAGCGGCCCAGTCTGTAGAATGCGCTGAACTGGCTCAGTTTGTCGGTGAAGCCTCCCTCAGCAGTCGTCCAGACAGTAAAGTAAGTCGGTGGACCGCTAACTGTCATCTGCGCGCTCTCGAAACGTTGATTCATGGCGATCTAATCGGTGCTCTAAATTCTCAGACCCAGATAGACGCCACGTTCTTTTAGCTCGCGGGTCGACTGCCGAACGTGCGCACAGACCTTGAGCAGCTCCCCAAACTTGAGGACCAGTCGCTGAAATAATATGAGCGCATCTTCCTCTCCGAAAATTGCCAGTAAATCTGTTGGCACCATATACGATGCAGCGGGAAGAGATTCCCTGAGCACGGAAAGCGATGTGGATAGATTGGCTGCCCAATATTGAGGTGCTTCTTTATACATCTTCAACTGGCCTTCTAACAGGCTGATGCGGCGACAACACTCTTTCAGCATCGTCAAATGCATTGCTTGCCTAAATTCAGAAAGCGGTCGTGATCCTAAGTCGGTAAGCGACTCACCCAGGGCGGTCAGATTTGCCTTGGCATCACGGCGATCTGGATTGGGAATCTCCGCCCTGACCATATCTACCAAGACCTTGCCACTACTTATGCCCGCAGAAGACTTGCGCAGATCATGCAAAACATCTGAGTAATTTGACAGTCTTGAAGGACGGTCATGCAAAAGCATCCATGGCAGAAAGCCAAAATAACCCTGCCCCGTGGCCTTATGAGTGGCGGCAAAGATTCCGTCTTCGTTCTTTTGCACCGGCATGAATAGAGGCAAAAGCTGACGATTGTCCAGACCGATATTAAGCGTGCAACACCATTTACCACTGGTGATCGTGGGACCACTGACAGCGCGTTTGGCCTGTTGATTGATCATGGCGAAGCGATAATCACTTTCGCTGCGCACAAGGCTCGTCGTTGCTTTTTCTCCCATAACCATGCTGGAGAAGCTGGTGCCGGCCGCCAGTTCACCGCCAGTTCCCAGAAATGTCACTGCTACTTTTCGCGGTTCCAGTCTGCGAAAAAAGCTGGAGTCGCAAGAATTGACGTTGTAGATGCCTGAATGCCTGTCAATGCAGCTGCTGATCGACCTTCCCAGAAGCTCTTCATGCAGTGCGAACACATTGTTGAAAGTGAATTCGCAGCAAAGATCTTTCGTTTCCTGCTCAGAAAGAAAAATAATATCAGTCGGATCGTATTGGGTTGTGAGCACAATCCCCGGGGTCGATTCAGTCCTTGGTGCGACCATGCACACAGTGTCGTCATCTACTTGCAGCGTCATCTCATCTATGGTGCTAAGAAGAAGAGCGTTGCGGTTGGCTCCATAGCCCTGAAGTCTTTCGTCGTCGTTGTGCAGGCAGAAATCAATTGTTTCCTGGGCAATACCGCTGTAGTCCGCCAGCCGTCGAGCAAACTCTTTTTTCTCTTTCCATCCTATATACGTGCTACTGATACCGGTGCTCTTCTTCAAGCTTTCCAGCAGTTGCAAGTTTGTCTTTTGGGTTTGCGCATCGTCTGATTGATCTGCGATGACGAAACGGAAATCTCTTTCATCAGTCTTGCAGTGTGAATAACTTTCCAGGCAGCGTTGGAGAAGCTGCGGTCGGTTTCTGGTCGGTACCGCCAGTGATGAAATCAAAGGAGGCGAATCTTCATTGCGGATGCGTCCAATATATTTGTCGACGAAGTTCTCATCTGAGAGCAAAATTTCTGCTGCCGCTAACTGATTGAGACTGTCTCTGGTGGCATCGAGCTGGGTCGGCTCCATGCTCAATTCCTCACCCAGCTTTGCGGCATGTTCTTCGATGGTGGCAAATGTCTGGCAACGGCCGAGCCAGCGAAGCGCTGCTTTTGAAACAATCGTTTGCTTGCCTGTGAGCGGGCAATAGACAACCTGTCTATTTTCGTCGTAGGGGAAGCGAACGAAAGTGAGCGGGCTGCGGTAACGTCTTGTCGCTGTGGAGATGGCATTTGCTGCGTCTGCCGGCATGATTCTAAACCTCTTTGCCCAGCCTGATGCCCCTGGCGGAAAGCTCTGAGGCCGCTTCGCAAAGGCTTGGCCAATATTCCAAAAGCTCACCAAATCGACGCACCAAACGTTGCATCAATATTCGTGCTGCTTCCACACCGAAATCGGCTTGCAAATCTTGGGCCACAACGATCAGGTCGTCTGTCATAGCTTCGCGGAATGCGCCAAGACAAAAATTGACATCGCTCGCCCAGTAAGATGGTTGTCCGCCATGCTTTTTCAACTGGACTTCCAGCGCCGCCATCTGCCCTGATATTTCGTCCAGAATTCTCACCCGCAAGAGGTCCTCAAAATCGGCCAGAGGAACCATGCCCCATTCTCTGAACGACTTGCCCAGAACGGTCATGTTTTTCCTCGCATCACTAAAAGGTGGCTTCGGTGCAAGTAATTTCACGAGCATCTCAATAATGTCACCGCTGCGGCGGCGAGCAACCCGCTCACGCATGTGTGCTTGCGTGTACATCGATGGTAAACGATGCCTATGCGAAATAACCCAGGGTAAAAATCCTGTGTATTGAGACACCGAACACAAGTGAATCAGCAGCGAAAATATGCTGTCCTCGCTGCGCTGCACCGGCATAAACGGCGGCAAAATATCACGATTATCGAGCCCGATGTTTATCGCGCAACAGAAAGCGGCATCGCTTATGGTGGCACGCGGCACGCTGTTGATCACTACGTCTCCATACATGGAGTGGCGGTAATCACTCTCTGTACGAATCAGGCGAGACCGCTCCTCACCATCCGAATAAAGGTAAAAGTGCGATGTGCCTACGCCAGAATCGCCGGCTACTCCCATAGCAGTCATCACAACCCTGCCGGCACCAAGATTCGCTTTGCCCAAGAAGCCTGGTGATGCAGCCTGCAAATCTGGATTTCCGTTTGCAACTTCAATGATGCGGTTGGACAGCGACTTACCCAGCAGTTGCTCATGCAGGGCAAAAACATTTTCGCCTTTAAAATCATTTCCCAGCGATTTGTTCTCTTCTTCGCCGAGAAACCACCTTTTCGAGACGTCGTACTTGCTTACCAGAGCAAGTCCATGACTCGATTCCGGAGCACGGGCAAGCCGGCAGATAGTGTCGTCGTCTGCCTGCACTGTCAATTCATCAAGAGTGTTCAAAAGCAGGGCATTGCGGTTGGCACCGGTAGCAATGGCGCATTTCTCATCATTGAGCAAGGCGAAACTGACCACCTCCATAGGAATGCCGGCATGTGCGCAGAGATGCTGGACAAATTCTTTTTTTTCCTCAAGACCTGCATAGGAGACTTTGATTGCCAAGTCTTTCTGCAAGCAGCTAATCATCTGACGATTGGTAGCTTGAGTGTCTTTGTCTTCAGACTGATCTGCCACCAGAAAATTCATCGGCCGCTCGTAGAGTTGGCTGCATTGGGCATAACTACGCAGACTGCGCTCTAATTCTTGAGGACGGTTACGGGTTGGAATTCCAAGGGACGAGATGGCTGGCACAGGGTCGTCAGCTACAGTGCCATTCAAAGCGCGATCAGTCAGAGCTTTCATCGACACAAGCAACCCTGATGCAAGCATCTCGACTAGGATATTCCTGGTCGCGCTCACGTGCATAGGACTTAAATTAAGGTCGTTGCATACTTGTGCTGCATGTTGATCAAGGGTAGCGAATCTGCCGCAACGCTCCAGAATCCGGATTTGCAGGTTAGGCAAGAGTCTCGTTGAGCCGTTGAAGCGGCAATAAATCAACTGCTCGGCAGAACCTGCTGGAAGGCGAACAATCTCTTCAAGCCGGAAAAGTTGCGCAGGGTCAGTGGCTGTTGCAGTCATATCTGCTCGCAAGTATACCAAGGCGTCTCATGAACAGTTTCACCGAGTGCAAGGGTTGAGCAAAAGCTGGCAACATCGCAGCGACGTTGCCAGCTTGAGAGTTAACTGGATTAACTGAGTTGATTGCTAGCTGACACTGCCAGGCAATTTAATTACTGGCAACCGCCACTGCAGAAAGCACTCTCGTTCTCGATGGTTCCATGGTCAAGTTCGTAGTTGACAAACGCGTTATCTAGAAACACGTTCTGGATGTCGACAACCTGTTGGCCGGAAACACAGTTTCCATCCAACTCAAAATCGACCTCAAGAAGTGAAGAGCCTGGTGGAATGGCATGATAATGGTTGTTCGTATTGAGTCTGAACAGGTTTCCGTTGTGAATAAGCCCACCGTTGGCAACCGTGAAAAAATCGCCATCTTCTGTGCCGTGGCTGGTCCAAAGGACATAGACGCCAAAATTAGCAGAGTTGGCACTGGTGTTGCCTGGCCCGGAAAGTGTAAACCTGATGTACTTTGTCAATCTGAAGCCGTTTAGCTGTTCCACACCAGTGCCGGCGTAGGTGTTATAGCAGCACGATGGGTCGGCGGCGGTGAGCTCTACTGCGAAGCCTTTTTGGGGGATATGCAACGTCTGAGCGCTGGCCCTGTCACCGCTACCACCACAGCAATTGGCATAGAAATTCCCTAACTCCAGGCCCTCGCTGTGACCTTGAGCAAAACTCGGTTGAGCGCCGACGAGGACAGACATTGCAGCAAAAGCCGCCATAGATTGATACTTCATGTGATTCCTCTTGAGAGCGGTGATTATAAATTATGATGCCAAATCTGGTCAGGTTTCAAACTGCGTGACAACCGGTCCATGTAAATTTATATGGTAAGACCTGGTTACACCCAAACCCTCCTAATTTATAGCAACACCATGGATGGATGTGCCAATTGTTTGGTCACACTGTAAACACATTTAACTTGCAAGTTTAAATGCAGGATGACAAAGAGCATGATTTATTCAAATCTAGAATTACAAATGGTAGCTGTCTCTCTTATGCACCACATATGGTATTAAAGGGAAACGCAATGTCAGAAGATAACCCAGATCAGCGTTACCGAGGCATGTTTGATTGGTCCCGCTTTCCTGTGGGCAATCAAAAGGAGCTTGTCTACAGCCCCATGACTTACTCGACTCACATAGTCTCTTCTGGCAAAGTGCGGCTGTTGCAAGGGTGCAAGAACATGGACACGCTAGACGCTCATGCTGAGCGACTGAGCCGGCAACTCAATATTGGTGCCGATCGGCTGCCGGCGGTGCGCCAGCAACTGGTCGAACTCGTAAATGCAGGGCTGCTTGTTTCATTCGAGAGCTTGACAGGGCAGTTGAGAAAACATTCGCTTGCAGACGATGCTCCCCCAAATATCGCTTCCCTGGGAATTCCCACGCGAAACCGCCCAGAGGTGCTAAAGCGCTGCCTGGATAGTTATGCTGCCTGTGCCAAGCTCTATGGTCGCGATGAACTCAAGTTTCTGGTTATGGATCAATCCGACGATGCCACAGATCAACAAACAAATCAGCAATCGCTGGCGGCGGTCAAAGCGAAATATGGGATAGAAAGCCAATATTTGACGCGAAACGATGCAGAACATTTTGCTCGCCTGTCGTGTGAGCATGCCGATGTATCACCAGATGTAGTGAACTTCGCGCTCCTTAATGTTTACAACATGCCGCTAACTTTCGGAATGAGCCGCAATCTTCTGCTGTTGAACACCGTAGGCGATCTGACTGTGCAAGTGGACGACGATACTATCTGTCGTGTCATACCCTGCCGGGAGTCTGGTCAGGGTTTAACGTTAACCTCCGAGTACGCTCCACAACAGTTCTGGTTTCTCTCAGAATCTGAGACTGCCTCACTGGGAGAAGGATTCACGACAGAGAATTTCTTCGCCCTTCATGAACAACTTCTGGGCAGATCTATCGCTTCATGCGTTGAAGGCGAACCATCAGGACAACTCAACCTCGATGAGATCAATTCGGGTTTCTTTCGCAGGCTGTCAACTAGTGGTGCCCGGGTCTGCGCTACGGCTATCGGGGTAGGAGGTGAATCTGGCATGGACGGCTCCGCTTATCTTTTGACGATGGAAAACAAATCACGCGCTCGACTGGTGCGCACTGAAAGTGAGTATCGTTTCGCGCTCAGCCACCATCAAGTTTTACGTTGCGTCAGCACTGCCACCATCAGCGGTGGATCTCTCATGGCGGGGCATAACCAGGGCTTCGATAATCGTCACTTCCTGCCCCCCTTCTTTCCAGTCATGCGAGGTGAGTATGTGCCGTACGGTGAGATGCTCAAGTTGTCTCCAGTAGGTACATCTCCAGTAGGTACATTCAACGGCTACCTGCCCTGGCACGTTCTGCATAAGCCTGACGTGCTGAGAACATATTCGTCTGATCATCTGCGCCTGCGTGCGTCACGACTGAGCTTCTCCGTTATCGTTCAAGCCCTGTTGCAGTCCTTTATCATGGGGCGCGAGCGCAGTCCGGAAAGGAGTATTGAGTCTCTGGGAAAATCGCTCTTTGAGTGGGGAAGCGCTCCAATTGCCGACTTTGAAGAGATGCTGACGCTGCTTTTGGTAAGACGGGCAAGTCTGCAAATCATCGCGATGGAAGAAGCACTGAAACAGAGCGCTGGTTTGCCGCTTTACTGGGCTGCCGATTTAAACATGTGCATTAACGCCATGCGAGAGGCGCTTGGGCAAAAAGACTATATTGTCGGGTGTGATCTGGTTGATAATTTCGGCTTGGAAGAGGCGCGCAAGATGCAACAACTGCTGGTGCGCCGATTCGGCGAACTGCTGCAATCTTGGTCGGCCATTCGTGCGGCGGCTTACGATCTTCGCCTGCGCGGCTCAACCGTACAGTGATCTATCGAGGCTAATCGCCTCCACCAGGTACCCTTATAAGCGAATTTCCAAAAATAGGGGTGGGGTTACCAAATTTGGCAACCTTGGCAACCCTGCAGCGAAAGTTTAATTCTTCGCTATTCCAATCAGAGCTTGGATTTCCGGCAATGGGGGCGAAGCCTCATTTAATGTCAGGAGTTACCAAATTTGGTAACCCCACCAACCCTGTGTTTTGCTGGTAATCTTTGCCCTTAATCTTTGGCTTCGCGGCTAGCTGTTTTCATCTTCTCCCGGAAAGCAAATATGCGTGCAGCTGCGCTGACTTGGGATGCCCATCTAACCAGTCCTTGATCTTTGCGATCTCTGCAAGATCGGCGTCACCAAGTTGTTCACGCCACATTGCATCCATGGCAGCCTTGTGCTCGTCAGCCCGAATGGCAGACTGCCAAGCCTGGGAAAAGATCAGATGAACGTCGTCGTGTAAGTTGCGCGACTTCATAATCTGCCATTCGTTTTTATCAAACCAAATGCCACCACATTGACCACACCTATTCAATGAGAAACCTACTTGATGCCCGATGCGGTATTTCATGAGGATGTATTTGCATTCCGGACAAAACTTTGCAGCACTGGTTTCTCCAGATTGCAAGCTTGGCCCCTCAGGAGGCTTTTCCGGGAGGTTTTCTCCGTGCAGCTTCAGCCAGAAATCGTACTGGTCGGCGCTAATCCAGATGCCGTTACACTTGGCGCATTGGCTGGATTGGAGATTCTGCTCTAGCTCAAGATTGGACAGTTTGCTTTCCTTGCATACCGGACACATCGTTATCATTTCCTATCTCCTGTTGGTTCCTCAATGCCTGTTGTCCCAATTTATCACAGACAAATCTGCGCATAAGTTTTCTGCCATTGCGTTGCAAGATTTGGTTTACGCCTCCTAGTGCTTTGTCACCTTGAACTCGTCGAGCAACTCACCATTTGCGGCAATCTGGCGAATCGTCATGCTGTCGCCTTCGATATCACACAAGGTGAAGGAGTGAGTCTTTGAGACCGTCAACTTGACAAAGTCAGGTTCGTCCGGCTGTTGCATTCGTTGACCGTAAAGCAGACCGCCACCACCACCGGTGACTATGTAGATGATTCCATCTGGTTTAGTCGCCGTCTTTCCGTCAAAGTGCTTATCCAGGGTGAACTTGCCGGGCACCCGGCCATCAGAAAGAACGACATACTGACCATCGCGTTTTTGCGCCTGGAAGTGGATCGGATAGGTGCATTGATAGTTGTGGGCGTGCCCGCAGAAGACAACATCAACACCACATTCTTCGAACAAATCGGCAAGCAGACGCATTTGTTGCTCCGAAAAGTGAGTTGCATCACAGCTGAATCCAGGTTGATGATATGTGACAAACTTCCATTTCGTTTTAGCGCTGGTCAAATCTTGTTTGATCCACGCTCTTGTTTTTTCGTTCCTGTAGTCCATGAAATCGTTGGCGTCTAGAACAGTCCAATGGGTGTCGCCGTATTCGAATGAATAAGTTGATTGGCGCGGGAAGCGGGTGCCCGCCGACTTGAGGAAGCGATCGATGATTTCTTTATCACCGGATAATTGCAGAGTATTCTCTTCACCATATTTGGTGGCTGGTCCGTTTTGGGGCAAATCAAAGATTGTGTAGAAAGCCAGACCTTCCGGAAAGCGGTTCATATTTGTGCTTTCTGTTCCCGGTACATAGGCGATATCATGATTTCCCACAACAGGCATGATCATTGTTGACCGCAAAAGAGGCACTCCGGATTCGCTCGGCTTGTCTGCGTTATAGACAGGAAAAAAGCGCAGTTGATACTCGGAAAAAAGTCCCATCATGTACACCACATCACCTGGTATGACTACCAGATCCGGATGCGCCTTGTAGCATTGGTTGGCGATCTCCTTTTGCCCGGGAGATCCGTAGCCACAGTCGCCAAAGACGGCAATCTTACATGGTTGATTGGGCTGTTTTGGTGCCACTGCATCTGATGCCAATTGCAATGTGCCTTTGAGCTTAACCTGATAGTTAAACTTTCCTCCAGGCACCAAATTGTGCAACACGCATATATACTGCTCCAGATTGTCGCGACCAGCATCCAAAATGGCATGATGCTGCAACCCGCCCGGAGCAACGGTCTTCCAGGCTTTGTCTGATTCGTTTTTATATTCGATTGTCCAATCCTTAAATGCAGAATCGCACATCCAGAGAACTTCTTCCGTTGGGTGAGCTGAATCCTTTGACTGAGTGCCCATTTGCACATATGGTTTCACTATAAATGGCTCGTCAGCCAGGCTGTAAGCCGGCTCAGCCCACAGAAAGAATGCCAGCGTGGAGATTGCGGTTGCCTGGGCAAAAATGAGTTTCCAAATTTTGGACATTTTGATACCGTGAATCCTGTGAATCCTGAAGTGCATCCAGCATTAATAGCCGGGACCGTCCCGCCTGCATCAATTTACTAGATTGGGACCCGGCCTAAACTTTCCAAGAATCCCTGATGATAAATTAGTTTGGGCCAAGAAGATGCTAAGGTTGTCCCAAACGCTTGTGCGCAAGAGCAAGAAGAGCAATGGATGAATCCCAAGAGAAGCCATCAGCGCAAGGGTCTTGCCCCTCAACCGGCGACGATCAGTACGCTTATCCACAATGCCCTGAGTGCCGCACTATGCTCAGAGCAACCGATAAATTTTGCTGTTGGTGCGGGGCAAGGCAGCCGGAGAGATCGATTCCTTATATGAAACTGTGTCTGGAATGTAATGCTTTGCTTCCAGGAAAAGCCAACTTCTGTTGTGTTTGCGGGTCAGGCGTGACCAACTTCGCTCGCCGCAAGGTGAAAGTGCCTCTTGAGCTATTTCGAGACGAAGACTCAGAATTTTTCCCGAAATTCGAGGCTTGAGGGCAGCATGACCCAAAGAAACATACGCTGTTTGCTGAAAGTAAGAACTTTCAGACAGGCTAGCGATCGGGGCTTTTCCGCTTATTGCAAAGACTTTAATTTCTTGTGCCTTTGTATCAAGGGAGAAAATACGGTTTGGCAGGTAAGAATGGTATCCCCTGGCAAAAAAGTCAGTGGACGGCCTTAAGGCGGAAATTGCAGCGAAGTAGTAAAGTAAGAACCCCCAAAAACAGTTCGGGAGTAAACAAAATTTCCACAGTATTGAAAACGCTAATTCTTGTACTCCTGGCAGTCTGTTGCTTTCAGCCTGGAGCTTTCGCCTGGACGAAGTTTGGCCATCAAGTTGTTGCTGGTGTCGCTTATCGCAGGCTCGATCCGAAAACGAAAGAGCGAGCACTCGCACTTCTAAAGTTGAATCCGGATTACAAAACCTGGCAGGAGAAGATTCCTGCGGACGCTTCACAGGCTGATCGGCAGATGATGACTTTCATGCAAGCAGCCGCTTGGCCTGACGAGATCAAACTCGATCCTAAATACACAAGTGATGGAGGCGGCAACAAGCCGGACAAGACAGCCACCGACGCCAACATTGGCTACTCCGATTTGAAGTTGCATAAATATTGGCACTTCATTGAGAGACACTTCTCCACTGATGGTAGCCCTCTGCCACCAATAGTGACACCAAATATCACGACGGAGATCAAACTGCTGAGAGCAGCTATCGCTTCCAATTGCCCGGATGCGCTGAAATCATACGATCTATGCTGGTTGCTTCATGTGGTGGGCGACATACATCAGCCCATGCATTGCGTCAATCGAATCAGCAAAAACGTACCTGATGGTGACCTTGTCGGCAATTTAGTGAAAGTGACTTTGACGGATGGCATGCAAACAAACCTGCACGCACTGTGGGATCGCGGTGTCGATGCCACTGACAAACGCATCGAAGATGCCGTAAAAGTTGCCGATGGATTGCCGGAGAACAAAGAGAAGATTGGCGATCTGCACGAGCAAGATTGGTGTGATGAGAGCTTTGGCCTGTGCCGCGAGAAGGTGTACGTAACGCCAATCGAAAATGGACTCGGACCTTTTAAAGTGACTGAGAGCTATGAAAAGACAGCAAGAGCCATCGCCGCTCAGCGCGCTGAGCTAGCCGGCATCAGGCTGGCGAAGGTGCTAAATAGCGAGCTGCGTTAGCGCGCCACCACAGGCGCTACCATATTTCATCGCGGTGAGAGAATGAGCGGAGCAAAAGATCCTTTGGACAAGTCAGATCAGTCTTTTCCTCCAGTATTGGCTCCTACGCTTGAGGTTATCAACAAACTCGTAGATGAGGGACTGATCAACGGCTATGTCATTGGCGGTTCAATTGCGATTTTGTTTTATTCAGAAGCCTTCGCTACAAAGGATTTGGACTTATTTGTGCAGCTACCGCAAGAGACTTTGTTATTGGACTTGGGACCTATTTGGCGCCGGTTACAAGAGCTTGGTCATAAACCATCTGGCATTGGAGTGATCATCAATGGAGTGCCAGTTGAATTCCTTGCTACGGATAATTCATTGGTCAAAGAATCCTTTGAGACGGCAACGACAATCGAGATCGAAGGCGTCAAAACCAAAATTTTCCAACTGGAATACGCAATTGCGATAAAGGTTCAAACTGGACGTGCCAAGGATTGGAACCACGTCGAGATAGCACTCAACTCCGCCGAGCCTGATATAAAGAAGTTAGAGATTATTTTGCAGAAATTCGATTTGATTGAAAAGTGGAGGCGTTACCTTGCCCGATAAACATGAGCCATTGACTAACGAAGAGATTTATCGGCTGAAAGCTGAACAACGAAAATTGTTTGCCAGAGCTCCTATTGAAGAGAAGCTCCAAGATCTGCTTCGCTTACAACGCATAGCTTATGTCATGGCAAAATCAGCTGGGCGCAAAGCACCAGCGCCTTGGCACACGTCGCAATGACCAACCTTAACGAGATAGCCCAGTCAACAGTTTCAAATGAAATTCAAATGACAGGTTTACAAAACTAGGAAATACCGCGGTTTATTTTGGCTGGATGAGCGCTAAACTGCGAACAACCAGGTTTCGGCACCGTCAGCGTCAAGGAGTATAGAACATGCCTCCACTAAGGATTCGCTATTGTTTGATCGCTCTGGCGGTCGCCTTGTGCTGGGCACTTTTACTGGGGCGAACCTTTGCTAACTCAGCGCCGGCAGCGAGTGAGTCTGCCGAAGGGAAGGGGGATGCCACTCCAGCCAAGAAGGCGACTAAAGATGACTTGGGCGGCGTGGATCGGTACTTGACGTTCGTCAGCACAGACAAGCCCATCTATCGTGAGGGAGAGAAGGTCTATGTTCGTGGTGTGGTGCTCAATGCAACCAATCATAAGCCGTTGCCTGATGGGCAGAACGCCAATCCGAACGTCGAAATCAAAGGACCCAAGGGCGACGTCGTCGCTGGCGGACGAGCTTCGGCGCAAAACAGCGTCTGGGGATTCGCCTGGCAGGTGCCAGCTGGACAGGCCGGCGGCGAATACACAATACACATCGCTTATCCGTTTGAGGGCTATACGCCCGCTCAACGCAAGTTCGACATCCGTGCTTATCGCGCTCCCAGACTGAAGTCGCAGATTACATTTTTGCGCGACGGCTACGGTCCCGGCGACAAGGTCCAAGCTACGTTGGATGTGAAACGCGCTGAGGGTGGCGTTCCCGAAGGCGCGAAAGTGACGGTCATTGCCCGTGTGGATGGTGTGGAAGTGAAGGGTGGTGCTGGCAAGGTTGACGCGAAAGGGCTGTGCTGCGTGAGTTTTGACCTACCTCGACAAATTGCCCGCGGCGAAGGCACACTGGCTCTGGTGATTGAAGATGGCGGTGTGGTTGAGACGGCATCGAAGACTATTCCGATTCTTCTACAGACTGTGGATCTCCAGATCTTTCCTGAAGGCGGCGACCTGATCGCAGGCTGTAACAACCGGGTGTATATCCAGGCTACTCAGCCGAACGGCAAGCCGGCTGACCTTGTCGGAAAACTGATGTCGACAAAGAAAGGCATGCCCACAGAAGCGGTTGTACAGTTGCGCACCGAGCATGAAGGGCGCGGACGGTTCGAATTCACACCCGCTGCTAATCGAGAGTACTTCCTAACTATTTTGCAACCGGCAGGAATTAAGACGATCTACCATTTGCCCACAATCAAAGCCGAAGGCGCGGTAATCCATTCGGAAAAGGACACCTTTAAGAAAGGAAAGCCTGTAACTGTACAGGTTGCATGTACCGACAAGATTTTCAAGGTTACGATTGCAAAACACGAAGTGGAAGCCGGAGTGCACCACATCAGGGCGATCCGCGGCGAGTTGCATCCTATTTCCTTTGACTTGCCATCAGATATCGACGGTGTTTTGAGTGTAACTGTTTGGGATACGAATGATGTTCCCCTGGCTGAACGACTGGTGTTTCGCGAACCCGCCAAAACTTTAAAGGTCAGCATAACCCCTGAAAAGAAATCTTATATCCCAGGCGATACAACGAAACTGACGATTAAAGCTACTGATGGAGACGGCAAGCCTGTTTCGACGGTTGTTGGAGTGACGGTGACGGACGACACCGTGCTCGAAATGGTAGAGAAGCGCGAACAGGCACCACGCCTGCCAGTCATGGTCTTCCTGGAACCGGAGGTTAAGGATCTGGCCGACGCTCACGTGTATCTCGATGCGAAAAATCCAAAGGCCGCGTTGGCTACCGATTTGCTGCTAGGAACGCAAGGTTGGCGCCGCTTCGCCTTGATGGACCTGGCCAAGTTTGTCGAAACAAACGGCGACGAGGCACGACGGGTGGTGGCACTGAGCCTTCCCGTAACACAGTACTCAGGGTCATGGGCAGGGATGCCGAGGCGCGGATTGGCGGCTGGCAGAAGGGGAATGGGGGGCGGCGGCAGTCCGATAATGGCAGGAGTAGCAGCGGCGCTGCCAATGGGCGTGGGATTTGCACATGTTGCAATGGAAGGTGGAATGGGAGCGGCGGGGGCACTGGCAAGAGGAAACATGTGGCCTGTAAATGCGCCGGTGATGCAGGTGGGTGTCAATCCCGGGATGGCGGCACCAATGCCTGCCCCACAACTAGCAGCTGTTCCAGCAAATGATAGCGCGGTGAAACCTGCGGTTTTAGATGAGCGTCATTACGGCGGTCCAACTCAATCTACAGGTATGCACCAACACTACAGCCATTACGAACCGGGCTCATTCGGTGACAGCTCAAGTCACGGATATTACAAAGCCAGAACTCCCGGTGCACCGATGAATGCGTCCGCTCAATCCGCAAACATGGACGCGTTTAAGACAATTCAGGGTGATCGTGAAAACGTGATGGCAAAGGCGCAGATGCACGTTCCTGGTGACAACATGTATGAGCGTCGTTCATATACAAGTGGTCGGGCCGAACGACACCAGCCAATCCTGGCGTATGCCCCAAGCCCTTCCAGGTATTTTGCCGTCGATGTAAACAAGGTGGACGTTTTTCAGCAGCAAGCAGCTTTCAAGAGAGTAAGAGCACCTCTGCCACTTCTCAACAATCTGCTCATGGTGCGCGAGTTCGCACATGTGGTGCGCGGCGATCGAAAACCCTCAGACCGAGTGGACTTCGCCGAAACTCTATACTGGAATGCCGGTGTGAAGACTGATCCAACCACGGGCGAAGCAACAATAAATTTCGGACTCAACGACAGCGTCAGCACTTTCCGCGTCTTTGCCGATGCCTTCGCCAGTAGTGGCGCGGTCGGATCCGGCAGTGCGGCAGTGGAAGCCGTGCAGCCGTTCTACGCCGAGGCTAAGATGCCACTGGAAGTGACGGCTGGCGATCAAATTCTCCTGCCCATCAGCCTCATCAATGCCACCACCAGTAGTCTCGCTGATTCGAATTTAAAGGTCGAATTGAGTGGCGACTTCAAAGTGCATGAGATGCTGAAAGGTAATGCAGTGATCAACGAAAATGAGCGAGTACGCTTTATCGAACCCATCGACGTGGGCTTTGGCAACGGAGCGAAAGACTTTGTTTTGGATGCCAAGGCTGGGCAATACGAAGACAAAGTCACTCGCATCCTCTCAGTGAAGCCCAAGGGTTTCCCTGTGGAGACAACGTTTGGTGGCATCCTTGAACCCGAAAAGCCCGTCGTGCACACCATCAACATTCCTATCGGCGTGGTGCCACAAAGCATGGTTTCGAACACCGCCGTTTATCCGACACCGTTGGCGAATCTGACTCAGGCGCTCGAACGAATGATCCAGGAGCCAAACGGATGTTTTGAGCAGACGTCTTCAACTAGTTATCCGCTGACGATGGCTCAACAATATTTTCTGTCGCACTCGCAAGTCGATCCGAAATTGGTCGAGTCATCGCGCGAGAAGCTAGACAGAGGCTACAAGAAGCTGGTTGGTTTCTGGTGCCCTGATCGAGGCTATGAGTGGTTTGGTCAGGATCCTGGGCACGAGGCACTGACTGCTTTCGGTCTGCTTCATTTTACCGACATGGCTCAGGTGCGAGACGTTGATCAGAACATGGTCTCAACCACACGCGCCTGGTTGCTCAAGCAGAAGGACGGGCAGGGCGGTTTCACTCGCAAACGCCGTTCCCTGCACAGCTGGATTGAGGACAAAGACTGCTC
>Ga0182024_10006402_pt1 | contig 25879 bp, 30 predicted proteins | sample P32metaG_FD_120480 | JGI IMG/M metagenome (GOLD analysis project Ga0182024, IMG submission 120480) | Permafrost microbial communities from Stordalen Mire, Sweden - P3-2 metaG (Illumina Assembly) | ecosystem: Environmental > Terrestrial > Soil > Wetlands > Permafrost | place: Sweden: Stordalen... | reverse complement strand
CTCGCTTCCGGCCGGTGGCTAGCCTTTGCCGGGTGGGAGTCGAACCCACTGGATTCCATCAAAGAGTTTCCGCTACCTACATAGCTTCCCCCCTTTCCAGGCTTATCCTGGCGCGACCGAAAGGTACCCCGCAGTATCGAGCGCCGGAGTATCATATATTTCCAACGGACGTGAGAGTGCTTAGCGCATGGATGGCAGCAAAGTCGCTCAGACGTGGATTTTTCGTGGGCTGTGTGACCTTTACTTCGCCTTTGTGTGCAATGACGCCTTTGGATGGACATTTGAAGATTACGAACGCTTTGCAGAAATTTCGGGCTTAGAAAAATTCTTAAAAGCACTGCTTCTGTTTCATAGACACCATGAATATGGGAGTCTTGGCGAAGCGCAGGCGCGAGAGATGCTTAATAAAATGGCTAAGAACCTAGGCCATGATTTCGACGCGATGTTGCAAAATGCTGCTACACATGGAGCTAACGTTGCGAGGACTTTGACGATGGAGTTTGACGGCTACAAAGGCTCGGACCTTGTCAAAGCTTTGAAGGCTGGGTATATGGAGACGCGGTATCCCGTGCCTAAGCCGATCTCAGACGCATTCCCTATCCCGGGCGCGCCCGGATTCGCGCACGATCCATTGTCGTCATCCGGGTTCACCAAGTTTATCTATGCGCTGTGCAACGAGTGTATCTTCGCACTGTCGGCGCACGTTGCATTCTCAGATGTAATAAAGCAGCTTGGCGCACTGTATGCGGCTCGGGAATCCTTTCAACGCTTCAACAATCTTTTTTGGGAACATAGGTGTAAAGCGCTCCTCGCGCAGGTCGTCGGCCGCCTACCCTGACCCGTTCGCCGAGTGAGGACCGAATCGGGGTCCGCCTACCTCACCGCGCGCCGGTGTCCGGTAGGGACACGCGTTCGGCATTGCGCTCCAGAAGTGTTCGTCTCAACTCAGTCAATTCTTTTACCCCAAGCACCCGACGAGCGTGGTCAATGATTTTCCGATACGACAACTCGCGCTTGGGCGGCGTGCCGGGGGCACTGCCGGGGTCAATCAGATCAAGCAACAAATCAAGGACCTCTTGAGTGCTCTCAACGCTCGGACGCCTGCCTGCGATATAGGTTTTCGATGCAATGTTACGGACCGCACCTTCAAATTCTTCCAGTTGGGCCTGTAGTTCCGGCGTAATCCAAAGGGCATGTTTGCGAATGATATCCCCTATCGTATCGGCCTTCTTTTTCGCTACTTCGTAATTGTGTGGATTGTCCATGAGGCATTGTAGGGTTGTGAACAATTCCCCAACAAATTCGTCGCACAGCGCGACGTGCCGGTCGAACGCCACATCCGCCATGTGAGATGTGATTCCGAGGTCGAAGTGTTGTTGATCGTGCTGAAGCGCTACACGCTTGATGTGCGCCGCCTCATCCCGAACGAGTTGATACATTGCGAGAATTAGCGAGACGGCTCCGGTTGTCCCCGCCAGGTCTTGCCAAATTCCGGTTGATCGAAGAATCCAGGTAAGAAGTGCCGCACATGCAAACACTGCCACCAACACGAGATAGATTGGCCAAGTAAGTTTCACGGTTTTGTCCGAATTCCAAAGTTATCAGCGGTCAAGAGAACCATGCCCAGCCGCGGATCGTTTCAAAACGAAGGTATCGCGCAAGCAGCGTTTCCAAGCGTGAAAGATGACCCGGGAATTCTGTCCGCGCTTTGGAACTCGCATTAAGGTGCGCTAGTAGCTGATCGCGCTTAGTCGGATCATCGCCGTGCGCCAACTGGAGCACTTCATACCCCTTGATCATTGCGTGGCACTGCAAGATTTTTTCTAATGTCTCGGATATACCGGCATCCTTGGCAAACAGAAATAGCGCTTCCCTAGAGCGCTTGACGAATTCGCGTTCCACAGCTGGCAGCGTCGTTTCATCGCCCAATTGCGAATAATCCACTTGATAGAGATTAAGCGCGGCGACAAATACATCAAATCGCTTGTCGTACAGATCAAGCTTTACCCGCGCGCCCGCAAGTTTTGCTTGCACAAACAAAATGAGCACTGTCGCAACACTAACCGCCGTAACAATTCCGTGCATCGATAGCCTCACACGTTGTGCTCTTTATCCTTAAAACATTCACCCTTGCTGCCGGAAAAGATGCGCGTAGATAAGCGAACCGGCTAGATTCACCCATGGCTATACAGTAGTCCCGCGCTCGCCGTACTGGATAGACGCTCACCGCGCACAAACCTACCCTTCGGTGCCATGCCGGAAGGTCGCTAAATCGCGCGTATAACGTGCCACGGCTGCGGCTACGCGGTCGATGTTGACCCTTTGGTGCTTGGTGAGGGGCTTGCGCGGCGCGCGCCTGTACTGCGCCTTGCGGTGCAGCAAGTGCGAGGCGCGCGACGCAGATGTTTCGATTCGTTGGGAGTGCCCGCCGCGCGATCCGCTTAATCGCTCTTGAAAGGAAATATACCGCTCCCCAATATCGGCACGCGCATCATCCGACTAGACGGACCGTCGCTGACCGGCCAGCAGCGGGCGCTTACCTAGTTTGGGGTGCCTATAAGCTGTCATTCGTCGCCGGCTGTAAGATCCGTGTTCGGCTGCAGCCTTCCAGGCTGTCCTGACGGTGACACGTACAGGGTGCGCCCGAGAGGTGTCGGCGGTCCAACAGGACTAAACTCACAGCCCATGCGAATCCACGAGGGGATACTCAGGTCCATTGTATGCGTCGCGCTTCGTATGGCCGACGGGTCATTTCGGTTTCAGGGCACGGCATTCTGGCTCGGGCGCAAGCGAAAAGAAGGAGACGGCCTCCTTGATCCTTATTATCTTGTGACCGCAAAGCACGTGATTGACCAGATCAGAGGCACAGGCGTAGAGCATGTCTGGTTGCGGGTGAACATGCGGAACGGTACCAATCTCGGCGTCCATACAAAGTTCGAGCACTGGTATTCCCACCCGAAAGATCCAACGATCGATGTGTCGATTGCCAAACTTCATGCCCCAGAGACCGTCGATCAAATCGCGCTTGACGTCGATGACATACTCACACCTGAGCGCGAAGAGGATATGGAGGTAGGTCTCGGCGATGAGGTAGTCACCGTTGGCATCTTTTCGCATCGACCCGGTGACCTGCGAAACATTCCAATCGTGCGTGTGGGCAATCTATCGGCCCGCGATAAGGAGCGAGTTCCCACTATCGCCTTTGGGCTTATGGAAGCCTACCTAGTGGAGTGCCGATCAACGGGTGGCCTTAGCGGCGCGCCAGTGTTCATTAACCTTGGGCACGCACGCCTGATCAAAGGTGAAGTCAAGCACGCAAGTGCGGACATGAACGCATTGATGGGGATCATGCATGGGCACTACGTCGCCCCCGGCGTGCCCGAAATTGAGCACATTAACGTGGGCATTGCGCTAGTTACTCCAATTCAAAAGGTGCTTGAGGTCATCGAGGCATTTGAGCGTGACCGGCCTAACATTCAATACGTGGCCCTCGCCCCTCAACTGGTCTGACTCAACGAATTCATGAAGGCACGCGCGGTCGCAATGCAATAGGACCGACCAGGGAGCGCCGACCCTAGGCCTTTTTAGCTCGCGCTACGATTCGGCAGGTAACACCTTGGCAACGGTATTCTTGACCCGTTTCCGTGCCCCCACACTCAGCTGGCGCCACGACCCTAGTAATATCGCTAAGCGCAATGGAAATTGAGCCCCCCTCGCCGGCGTTGATGATCTTTGGCCATGGCGCAGGGCCGTCGTCCGGCATTCCAGACAGCGCTGCCGCCGTTTGGTACCTAGCTGGGTATCAATCCGCTGGATACGGGCAACGCCCAACACTCTAACGCCGTTCTCGGTACGATAGTTCTGTAGCGAATTCACGCTAGGTCTCCGAGGGCGATCTGGTTGTTATTCGACGCACCTCCGGTATGTTGCGAGCTGGATCCCGGAATGATTCAGAGAACATAATCTCCTTGCACTCTGGCCTCTTCGCCCATTCCGAGACCATCTTTCCACCCGCGGTACGGTGAAGGGCATCGTTGACCTCCCTTGCCAATTCGCCGATGTACGCTAGCAACTCGGGGGACAGCGCCTGCGACGTCCACACGCGATCGAGGTCGAAGCGATCAGCACACTTCTTCGCCAACACGGAGACGGTGTAAGCGGTGACATTCGCTTGGAAGGCCTGAAACATCGGTCGAATGAGCTTTTGAGCAGCCTTGAAAATGATCGCCTTGGCTATCATCGCCTTGAACTCTGCCGGACCCAACGAGGTCTGCGGCGACACGCTCTCGGCATCCGTCATCGCCGCCATGAAGTAATTGAAGTTCTTTTGAGCTCCGAGGCTGACCACATCGGAAAGGCACGCCCACGCATTGACGTACTTTGCCAAGTCCGTCTTTGTGATTTTCCGCGCGGGTGGGATTGTCTCTTTCAGCCGCTTAAGTTTCGCCGGAGTAGTGCCTTCGCGGGCAAGCACGGTGTTGTAACTCCCGGCGGCGCGCTCGTAGAACCAACGCCCGACACCGTCTGGACAATAGACGGACAGCGATAGCCGCTCAACATCGACATGAAATGGCTTGTTTGCCGAAAGATCCGACTGCCGAACGGCATTCTGACTGTTTGCGCATCTCGAGATCTCGGAAATCAACGCCTCGTCCTCCGCTGGATCGGACACCTTCATCACAATTATCTTCGCTGGCACTCTGACCGTCGAAAGATCCGTGTCCGGGAATCGCTTCTTTGAAAAGAACAGAGAGGCTGTGGTTTGTCCCCCATTGACGATCTGCATGCCTCTCAGGGAAGCGATCCCAGGCGCACCGCCGTCCGCGGTGGCGAGTCTGAGTTCGTCCGCGACGATCACAATTCCGTTGTTGTATGCCATGAACCGCTCAGGATAATTACGGAGCGTCGCCTGAATTCCTGCGTTAACACCCTTGCTTTTCACGCTGAGGAAGGATCGCACGTTCGCCTCAAGAAGGCGCGCACCGAATTTCTCGTAGATAAATCGCAGCGCTTCGCCGGGAATCGCCGCGAGTGCGTAGTCATAGGATTCGACGTTGCCCGGGACGTACACACACGGAAGCGGCGCTCCCGATACCTGCGTAAAGTCGACGATCAGCTCGTCACGCTCCTTCCCCTCGGACAAGTGCCTGTAGAGCCTCTCGATGTCCATTATCTCCAGGCGGACTGACTTCCCGGCAATTTCGCGGGTCTTGAAGCTTTTGGATTTCGCGATGCAATCCGTCAGAACGTAGACGCGGATCTGCTCCAGGCTGTCGTAGATCTGCTGTATCGTCAGCGCTAGGGAATACACGTCGCTCGAGGGATCGAGCTTCGACGCCATCTTTCCTTCCGCGCAGAGCGAAAGGAATCGTAAACACTGTTCCGCGGCGGTCTTCGCTTCCGAATCCGGGATTTCCGTCAGCTCATTCACACCCTCGTACAGGCTCACGAACAGATCGAGCTGATCGGCATCATCAGACATTCCGTAGCCGGTAAGTCGGAGAATCGCATTTCCGACCTTGCCTTGGTAGTGGCACACCACTGGATCAAATGTCATTCCGATCTCGGCCATGTGCTGCACTACAGTCTCGGAGAACACGAGCTCTGGGTACGGTGACCCGTCATTCATCTGGGCGCGAATGTCGGCTTGGGTCTCCCTCAGAAACTCGGCTATATCCATAGTCACATGACTCCGATGGTTTTCAATGCGCCGAGCAGGTCGAAATTCCCACGTGGCACCTGATCCAGGTCGACAATATAAGACACGGCCTTGACGCCAGAGGGAACGGTCCCTGCCACTAAGCGAGGAAACGTGTCCGTTACTCGAAGTACGCGTAGGTCCGGGGGGCCGAATTGCCTTCGATACTGAGCGGCGTGAGCTTCGTAATAGCCAGCCGCCAAAAGACAGTCCGAGATCAAGCGCACAGCAGAAGCGTCACCGGCGACCCTGGTTCTGACCTCTCCAACGATTTCGACCAGGTTGCGCCCCATCGGAGACAACGAAAGGCGCACTCCTACGACATACAGCGGCTGCCGGACAGAATCATCAAGTTGTTCCAGGGAACCTATTTTTGCCAAGAAGCCTCTACTGGAGAGCGTTGTCTTGACCTCGATTGCGCCGGAGCCGAGATGGATATCCTGTGGAGCGTCCAATGGACCCACCCACGCCTCAGCGGCGATTGCCGGCGTGACTCCTAAATCAATGAGCAAACTGAGCACCAGCAACTCGCCGATCAGCCCAAGCTCTGCTTCGGGACCCAGTGCTTGAGCACCTTTCCGCATGAATTCCTGCCAAGCTCGGATTCGCCCAAGAAGCGCGTGCAGAATCCGCAACTCGTCTGCGGACTCTCGAGTCTCGGAATCCATAACTCCGGCAAGGTCCGCCACCATCTCAGCAAATAGCGAGATACTGCCTGGCTGCTTCCTAGAAATAGCAATCCAAGTCTTCCCGTCGGCGATTCCTTCAGCGCGGGAGACATCGAACCCCTGCCCTTCCGGCAATTGTTGACAAAGTGGCGCTATGGCCGTTGCGGCGCTGAAGCCGGCGAGGAGCGCTTCCTCGTTTCCGGGGAAACGCCGGGCCGCGAGGAGAGTGCACGGCCCTGCCGATGCTACTTCAATAGTCCGCCAACCCTCGGCGGGCTCCCGCCCGGATAGTGCGTTCCAAGCAAGAACAAACTCGTCAATCGGCCGGGCCATACTCGCTTTCCCACAACAGGTGGTCTACTTCGTAGTCAACCTTCTTCCCGGACAAACTGGTGGGGAAACTCACTCCGAAGCCCATGATTGGAATCGAGCAGTCGACAATCCCTGCTTCCCGCGGGTCCAGTGGATAGAGCAAAAGCAGACCTCGCTCCGGTGCCTTGACTACCCCCGTCGCACCATCACCTCGAATCCGGCGGATCGCTACACCGCTTGGTAACTCCGGCGTTTTCGGCGCGGCGCCATCTTTCTGGCGAGCCGGGTCCGGCTTCCACGACTTCAGCGTCAGATCCATTGCTGCCTGCCAACCTCTTTCATCAAGATCGATGGCCTCATCCCTTGGCGACAGCAGCCTCCCGATAGCGTAGCGGGTCGTGACTTCCTCGTCGGGTTTGCGCTTCAACATCGCGTCAATTGACAGCCCACCATGAAACACGTACGGCCCTCCATCGCCGCCGGCAATGACCGCGACGGTCCATAACGTGAGCTCGCCGACGGCAGACATGGATCTGATGAACTCCGTCAGTAGACCTGAGTTGACCTTTCGAGCGCTCGGGTGCGTGACGTACGATCTCAGAAATTCCGTGACAGCGTCCGCCGGCACTCTGTTCCATAAGAACCCTGTCCATTTTTGTTCGAAGGTCCTTCGCCCGCGCCTTGGATCTGTTTCCGAAGGAGCACCCATGGCATCAATTAGCCTATCGGTCGCATCGAGATTGCGTCGAATTATCGGTAGGTCGCGATGGAACGTCACGGTCTCAAGCAGCTCTCCACTGAATGACAACTGCAGCGTCCGCGCAGAGCGCATCTTGAGAGGCGACGTGACGAGCAGTACCGGATGCGATTGAACTTTGAGTCCGTATTCCTTTGGAGTGGCACCGCTCGCTGCCATGGCGTCGAACTCATCACGGAGTTCCTCCGACGCGTCAGCAATATGCCCAAACCACTCCAAGAGATCGCGCGTCGTGTACAGACGGCACAGGTCAATATATCCAGGCCGATATCCGAACCACCGGCCCATCTGCATCAGGGTGTCATACATTTTCGACGTGCGCAGAAAATAACTGCTGCAAAGACCCTCCAACGTCAGACCTCTAGCCAGTTTGTCCCCGCCGATCGCGATTACCTTCAGGCCCTTTCCTGCCGTGTCCACATAGTCGAGTGCATCCTTGGCGGTGCCGTTGATCATCCTGACATCCATGTCGGCGAGAACGTCCGGCAGAGCGTCAAGAACGTCAGGCCACGAAGGAATTAACGGAGGAGTCTCCTGCTCCGGAAGAGCTTTGCAGATCTGAGCAGAAGTCGGTACGAAGTCCGTGTCCCAAAGCTTCTTCAACTCGGTCAGCAACGCCTGATGATCGACGCGGTAGACAATCCTCTGCCTCAGGCGCTTAATCACTTCGTCCACCTGCCCATAAACCTTCTGCTGTACGTCGTTGAGGCGAGTGACGTGAATCAGCATCGACGAGTGCTGCGAGCCCTGGCCTCGGACCACGCGCGCGGCACATGCTAGGACGAAGCACTCAATCGCCTCCCGGAGCGAATCCGGAACCGTGTCGACCCCCGCATAGAGAGGAACATGCTCTTTCCTGTGTTTTGGCGGCATCCAACCGCCGATCCCGTCTGGATTGACGTAATCCTTGACCGTACGGGTGAGTGGGAGCCCCCCGAGTCGGCCTTCCGGCGCCCGCAGGCCGAATAACCGGGCTGGCCCGATATAATTTGAAGGGGCCGCGAGATTGATTATGAATGCTTCGGGAAAAAGATCCGGGCCCTCTTCGGACGTGGCATTTCGGCGATGGATAAAAATGTTGGCAAACGGTGTCGCCGTGTATCCGACATACGCCGACCGTGCAAATGAGTGGAGCAATATTCGAATGCGGCTGTTGATTGCCTTGGGCTGATGATCGTCGTCGGGTGTACCGTCCGGATTGAACAACTGCTCCCCGGTGTCCACGGACGCATGATCCGCCTCATCATCAATGACGAGCAGCGGTCGACTTCCGACGTATCGGCGACCGGATGTCGAATCCGTGCTGTCCGCGACATGATTGCGGATCCACCTCAACAGCCGTTCAAGTACGGTCTTGTTTTTCTTTATGACGAATAGCCACGGGATCGTCTCCGGACTGACAGCGAAGTGCTGTTCTATTCTAGTATTGAAATCCCCATTATTCGACCGGTTGGTCGCGCAATTCGGCCGTATCTCCGTATCGGTATCCATCTCGCCGACTCCGATTGGAGTTGCCGAGTCGCCCGTTGCGGACGTTCCATACCCGAGAAATCCTTCTTCCAGCCGTATCTGCGTCTGCGATCGGAGATTATTGTGCAATCCAGCCAACACAATGATGATCTTGTAGCCTGCGTCTGCTGCCTTACATACAAGGCCGGTATAGTTTCCTGTCTTGCCTGATTGGACATGACCGACGACCAAGCCGCGGCGGTCCCATGCTCCGCCGCGCAGTGGATCTTCAAGAAGACTAATGATCCTGTCTGTCGACCTGTCAAGCGCGTCGACGGCGACTGCAGCCATCCTTCGTTCCAGCCAATTCCTGTACCGCTGCCAATAGCGCCACTCCTTCTTTCGAGCAGCGACGAGCCAATGGATATGGCCCTCTTCATTGACCAGCGTCGAATCCTGGCCTATCCATAAACTGAACCGGCGAATGAGCTCACGGACCGCTGCATCCCTGTCCAAATCTGTGGCTTGGGTTATTGTCGCGGCCAGATCAACTTTCTCGGCGATGAGCGCGGCTGTAATAGCAGCCCTGTCCTTTTCCTTGAGCAAGAGGGTTTGCGCGATCGTAACGACGCTCGTCAGATTCTCGAGGTCATCATTCGACATGGCCAGTCCCTCTAGAGTTTGTCGCCGCGATTGCAATCATCGGGCAGAGCAGCTATGAGGTCGGGGTACTTGTGAAAGGGTTCCGTCTTCGCCAGCGCCTGCTTCGCGAGCATAGAAGACATTGCCTTACGAACGACCATGTCGTCATAAAGAATCCGCAGGACACTCACTACACTCTCGGTAGGCTCACCGGAAAACCCGGTTCGGGGGGTTTCCTTTTGTTCTGCGGTGTCTAGCCAGATGCGCTGCACGGGCACCGTCTCCTCAACTACCCTCAGCATGGCCGTAACCAGAGGCTGCAAGGTGCCCGACGCGGCAAGTACGGCAGACACGGACGGATGCTTCTCGTCAATCCTGTAGCGGATGCCCGAACGGGAGTGCTCGACCCTCCACGCCTGCTCCACAGCAGCTCCTCCCGGCGTTGGCGCAGGGGTTCCACGGTATGCAAAAACCCGACGGGCTTTGTCGCGGGCATCCTCGGCCAGGCGAGTTAGCCACGGACGCAGGTATACGGGTGGGCGCGCCGTGGATTTTCGAACGTCGATCTTCCAGTCAGCATCGGCAGTGTTAGGAACGTCAAGCCGAACTCGCGCCAAGCGTTGGGCTTCCTCGCGGTTCCACGCTCTGCCTTGGCCCAGCCCGAGCCAACCGCCCGCCATCAGAAGCCGCTTGTTGCGGTAGACGTAGAATCCCTGCTGCGACGTCCACCCCTCAGGACCCCCCGCAGTTTCGTATTCGGCAGGCGTCAGCATATCCCGATGCGGCAGCACGTGACACTGCACTTCCACCGTACCGGCGGTGCTCTGGGTCCGAGCGACGGGTGATTCCCACGGCTTGGAAGGATGCCCGCACATGAAGGGGTCCCATGCCGCAATTCCGCGATCATTCAGTAAAAGTTGCAGTCGCGGCCGCGGACCCTGCAACAGGCGGTGGAAGACCATTGCAAGGCGCCTTTCGACGTCGTCGATCAAATCGCCGAAATCGTTCGCCGTATAGCCGGCCGTGACGATGCGGTCAAGTCGTTCCCACAAGACTAGGGTGCCGGCCGGCCTCGCCGAAATCGGCGCCAGAAAGTCCGCGGAGCCCGGTGCAGGCCCTTCGAAGAGAAGCCATCCATCGTCCGGCCGCACGGCAATGGCGTCCAGATCCCAGCGGAGACAACAGGACGCGCCCCCCGCGGATACCGAGGCTACCGTCAACATTCGGCACTGTGAGAACGATGCAGTCTTCAGACCCATGCCGAAACGACCGAGATCGGAGGACTCGCGGCGCTCCAACGGGCTTCGTTCCCCAAGGCGCATCGCACTTTCGAGTTCGGCGTCGGTCATGCCACGCCCGTTGTCGAGCACCGAGATTCGGCTTGCTTCCCCGTTCCAGTCGAAGCTGATGCGGACTTCATCTGCACCTGCCGACACACTGTTATCCACAATGTCTGCTAGAGCCGCGGCCGTGGAATATCCAAGCCCTCTTAGGGCCTCCAGCATGGGGCCCGCCTTTGGTGGCGCGACTCTAGTTCGCTCGGTCATTTGTGGAATTCACCGACAGTAGGCGGCACCGCTTCCGCAAAGCGCATCGTCGCACTTAATTCAGGTGCCCCAAGGTATCACGCCGCGCCCTTCAGCCGGCCCCGCTTGCCTCTTTTGCTGTCGTCGCCTCCCTTGTCTTGCTTCCCCGGCCCATTTGCCCGACTCGCCTTCCTGGAGGTCTTCCTTCCCTTATCGTCGTCTTTGTTGGACGCTTCGCCATTCAGTGGGGGGCGTGCATCTAAGAAGTCCCGAAGCTTGTTCACTCTTGCGGCGTGGCTCAGACGCTTGAGGGCCTGCACTTCGATCTGCCTGATTCTCTCCCTTGTAAGACCGAAGATGGCACCGACTTCTTCCAATGTATTGGAATCCTGCATACCGATACCAAAGCGGAGCTTCAACACCTCCGCCTGCCTCGATTCGAGTTCTGATAGCGCTGCCTCAACAGCCCGCTCCAGACACAGCTGTGCCGCGCTGACGAACGGATCCGGCTCTTGCGTATCAGTAAGCGTATCCGCGAGTGTTTCTCCATTGGAACGGGCGTCATCCAAAGAGGCCGGTTCTTCCAGGCGTGCGAGGAGGACCGAGACCAATTTTGGAGAAATCCCGAGTTTCGTCGCCAGCGATTCGGACGATGGCCGGCGGCCATTCGCTCTTTCGAGCTCGTCCGCCGTTCGCGAAATCAGAGGGACCTTCTCGTTCGCGTGCACCGGAATCCTTATAGTCCTGCCTTGGTCCGAGACGGCCCGAGACGCTGATTGGCGAATCCACCACGTCGCATACGTGGAGAATCGAAACCCTTTATGCCAATCGTATCGCTCCGCCGCCTTCATTAGGCCAATGTTTCCCTCCTGCACCAGATCGTCGAGTGCTAGGCCACGGCCTTGATGGCGCTTGACGACCGACATGACCAATCGGAGATTTGCCAGCGTCATTCGCTGTCTTGCGCGGGAGTAACGTTTGAGACCAACCAGAAACGTCGCGGGCGCTGCAACTGCATCCCGCCAGCCGCGGCCGGCGAGTTGATGGAGGAATCTGATCGAGAGATTCGCGGCAGACAATGAGCCCTGGAGTACCCGTTCCTCCGCGCCGCCCGTGCCGGCGTAATGCGCATTGCTGCGAATGTGGTCCACGTGCTGCAGAAACTCCGCTGCGGCCGCGGAGATCGCCGGAGTGTCGCCCGGATCCGTGTCAGCGTCCGCTGAATCCCCGACCTCCTCACTCGTCGTGACAGCATCCCTTTCGATGTCGACTGGGTCTTCCCTCGACTCCTTGCTCAGAGATTCGAATTCTACGTCTCCGGTTCTCACCCCGTCCGCGGCGCTCAGCAACGCCTCAATACCCGCTGGCCACGCCGCGAGCGCAGCGAGGGCGGTGGTCGCTCCCTCCTCCATTTCACGGCCCAACAGGACTTCCTCAGCGGCAGTGAGGAGCGCCTCACGGGGCATGTCCCGATTGTGTATCGGGCCGGCTCATCCCGACTGGCAGTCAAATGGTCGAGGAACTCGAGCGCTTCGACGACTACCAGCTCCTCACTTTCTGATTCGTCGTCGGATCCCTGCTCGCGGATCTCCCACCACTCATTGACCTCAGCGCCGAGCTCTCCCAGGACGAATTGCAGGAGCCTCTCCGCGTCTTCGTCCCTGATACCGTCTGCGCTCTCGCAAACTGCGATAACCTTTTGGGCTGGAACCGTGCCGTCACGCAGGCCCTGCAGAAGCAGAGTCCTCAGGCGTGCGCGGCGTTCATCATCGGCACCCTGACGGAGCGGGGCTGCCCGTTCCGGCAGCAACACCTCGACGTCGTGCCAATCTTCGGAATCGTCGACAGGCCGATGGCCAGATAGGGCGCGCTGACCCTTCCCCGCAACATCGGCAAGGGAGCTTTCGCTCTCGGCTAGGAGGGGTTCTTCCTCGGCATCCCAGCCGGACAGGTCGAATGGGCTTTGGCCATCTTTCTGCTCCCCATTGCGCGGCCGCAAACCGTCCTCTGGACGGTTATTCCTATTCCTCAACGCGGGACGAATCTGGTCGCGGGCAACGGACGGCTCGGCCGCTTTCGGCAGGAAAAATTCTATTGCCGACGCTGCTTGCGCGGCTCCGACCGCTTTGGCAATTGCCAAGGCGGTTCGACCCGATGAGTCAATCAGGGCGTGGTCCGCGCCAGAAGCGATCAGTAAGGAACAAATGCTGGCCTTGTTTTTTGAGGCAGCAATCATTAGGGCTGTCAGGCCAGTGGCGTCCCGCGCATCTAGGTCATCGCCCCGCTCGATGTGCGCGCGCACAGCCGGCTCGGCTCCGGCGAGAACCGCGACCTTCAACAATGGGTTAAGCGGGCTCAAAGGCAGGGGACGCTCATATCGTCTTACAGTTACTGGCGCGAGCAAAGGGATCGGCCGGAACATAGCGTCCCAAGAACTTGGCATTGCCTGTCGGCCTCTTCCGTGAACGGTCCATCTTCTCTAGCGCCTATTTTCCGTATATGCGGCGTTTGCCCTCGTAAGTTGAGCATCGTCCGACGGCGGGCTGGAGCCTCTATTCGTACTGCGTTTGCGAATCGGTACTGTCGCGACAGACTATACGGGCGTCGAGAACGGAGCCACTGCTCTGGCGATGCCAGGGCTCCCCCGACGTCGGGGATAACCCGAATCGGGAACGTGTCCGTGCCCGCAATGAAGGGGGGCGGCCGCACGCTATCTCAGCTCCTATGGTTCGCCTAGCGATCGAGACTACGAGATGACCTCACCGTATTTAAGGAAGATCATTGTCGCATCATCGGGAAGGACAACCGTCAAAGGATACGGCGTCGGCGGAATGTTTACCCCTTCGCCTCTGACGGTATCTCGGCGTAGTGGGATGAACTGCGGATCCACCGTGCGGCACACGCGATCGTCTCATCCCGCTGAACCTGATTGCGTAGCGCACACTCCCAGACGACCAGCACACGCCAGCCCGCACCGAGCAGTAACTCGAGCTGTCGTCGGTCCCGCACCCGGTTAGCGCCCAGTTTTTCGGCCCAAAATCGCGGCTGCGTTTTTGGCATCACTGCATAGCGGCAGCTACGGTGGCGGTGCCAAAAGCAGCCGTGTACGAATACCGCGGCAGAGTGTCGGCGAAGAACTATGTCCGGGCGACCCGGAAGATCGCTGCGATGCACTCGAAAGCGCAAGCCTGCACGGTGCAGACCGCTACGTAGAATGCGCTCGGGGCCCGTGTTTGCGCCTCGTATACGCGCCATGTTGCGGCTTCTCTGGGCCGGCGACAGTCGGTCTGTCATGAGTCACCATCTCGATTGCGTTAGACCGGAACGCGCGCATGGGAGAATGCGTTTTTATTCTACCCCGTGCTCAATCGAGCAGCGACGCGACGAATCACATTCCGCTCGCTGGCGTTAGCCACAGCAAGAAGTGCGTCGACCGCATCCTTGATGTTCCGATCGGCGAGGACGCGCTTCTGATGGGCGCTTCCCGTTCCGTAGCCATTCAACTTACGTGCCCCGACATTCGCACTCGATGACCGTCCGTCGGATTGCCCAGCCGTTCTTCTGTACACGTCATTGGCCAACTTTGTTACCGGGGATATAGCCTCGGTGATCAGGTCTCGCATCCCGCCCGGGAGCTGTACCCGCATCTTTGATACGTTGACACGGAACGCGTCGTCGAGGTATGGCGAGAAGCGCAATGCTACCCGAGCGAGTTTCGTGTGTTCATCAAGCGTCCTGATGCGGCACCACCCTCCGCTTTGAATCAGGCGATCTGCTCGGTAGACATAGAATCCCTGCTGCTGATTCCAGTTGGCTGGGCCGCTGGCCAGCCTGAAATTATCGACGTTTGAGAATTCCGACTGGTGCGGCAGTATGAACGGCTCGAGTATGAGCTCGCCCTTCATGTCTCCATGTCGGACCGGGATGCTGGAGGAGTCGAGTCTTCTTGTTGCCAGCTCGCTTCGAGCGAACGGATCCCACGGCGGAACTTCGTGCCCGTTCACCTGAATGTGCAGCTTCCTGCGGCCCTTGGCCTCTCCCGAGAGGAAGCGATGAAAAACCATGGCAAGATGCCCCTCGACATCCCGACACATGGCCGCGAGACGCCGGCGCGCGGACTCGCCACCCGGATCCTGGAAACCGAGGATCCGATCGAGTCTCTGCCAGAGGACAACAGTGCCTACCGTGTCTTTCAGCAGCGTATGCATCGGCGGGCTATCATTTTGCCGAGACACGGGAAGCAGTTCCCAGCGGTTGGTCGCTTCTATGTGCGCGAGGTCCCAGCAATAGGCACTGATCTCCGCGCGACTGCGGTTGGTTCGGCTCGCAACCGTCAGCCGCTGGCACTGGCTCAGGGACGCTACCTTGAGTCCGAGCCCGAACTTTCCGAGATCCTCCTCGGCGTACTCGCGCGACGATCCGTATCGCATTGCCTCCCTGAGAGCATTGAGGGTCATCCCGGCCCCGTTGTCAGCGATTCGTACCCATGAATTTTCGCCCTCGAACTCAATATCGATCGTTACCTTCGTGGCACGAGCCTCAACAGAGTTGTCTACCAGATCCGCAACCGCCGTCGTGAACTCGTAGCCCATGTCCCTCAGCGAGCTCATCAGGCGCCGCGCCGCAGGAATCACCTCCACCGTTCCCAGCATCTGCAACACAGTTTTCATCCTCCCCGGTTGGTATGGTCGACGCTGCGAGCGTCATGTTGCCCAAGCGGGCAGCGCAATATCCGGCAAGACTAGCACAGCGAAATCCGTTCCCGGCCTCCTCGTGGCGCTCACGGGCAAATTAGCCGCCGCCCCGAGGCCACTCCGGCATGGCGCCGCACTGCCGGCCCTGGTACGCTTGCAGCCACCACATCGGCGACTTCCATGAGCACCAACTCTCTCATACCCGTTGTCGACCTCTTCGCCGGACCCGGTGGCCTCAGCGAAGGATTCAGCGCATTCGAGTCCCGTGGCACGGTTCCTTTCGAAGTCCGCCTGTCGATTGAAAAGGATCTCTTCGCCTGCGCGACCCTGACGCTCAGGAAATATTTTCGGCAGTTTGAGGTGCCACCGGACGAGTTCGCTGCCTACTTCTCTGGACAATTGTCGCAACCGAAGCTTTTCGCCGCGTATCCCGCCGAGGCCAAACGTGCGCAGGAAGCGACTTGGCAAGCCGAGCTCGGAAAGGTATCGCCAAAATCGGTGTCTCATCGGGTAAAACGTGCCATCGGCGGAAGACGCGACTGGATTCTTCTCGGTGGACCGCCCTGCCAAGCCTATTCCATGGCAGGCCGGTCCAGGATGCGCAAGTCACACGCGAACTTCGAATGGGATGAACGGCACTTCCTTTATCGCGAATATCTTCGGATTGTGGCGGACCACGAGCCGGCGGTGTTCGTTCTCGAGAACGTCAAAGGATTGCTCACCTCCACTCATGGTGGTACCCGAATCGTGAGTCGAATTCTGGACGATCTCGCTGGACCCGGCAACGCCGTTGGCGGTCTCCGCAATCGCGCCCTGCATTATCGCCTGTACGCCTTGGGTCGGCGACAGAGTGTGCTGCCGTGGATGAAGGAAGGTCCGTCCGATGGAGAAGAGTTTTTAGTGCAGGCTGAGTTGTATGGTATTCCGCAGACGCGACACCGAATTTTTATCGTTGGCATACGTTCTGACGTGCCCGGTAGACCCAGCGTACTTGAGCCCCGCCCGGAGGTAACGGTGCGATCAGTGCTCTCTGATCTGCCGCCGATCCGTGGCGCGCTTTCGCGCGAAAAGGACTCACTAGTCAACTGGCGCGCGGCGATCGCCGCGATGGGAACCCAACCTTGGTTATTAGCGTCGCCGCAGACCGAGCTTGGTCGCGTCGCACAAGAGGTGCGGAGAGTGTCCAAGCGACTCGCAAAGTCTCAATTAGACACTGGCACACCCTACATGAATGTTTCTGGCGCGCCATCCGTTCTCGGCGAATGGTATCGGCACGGCGCTACCGGCACTACCCACCATGAATCACGCGCACATATGCGTGATGACTTTCATCGATATCTGTTCTGCGCGTGCTTCGCTGCTGTTCACGGCCGATCACCGAAGCTGCGGGATTTCCCGAAAGAACTTTATCCGTCCCATCGGAATGTGTCGTTTGGCGTCGACGCGAAAATGTTTGACGATCGATTCCGTGTCCAGCTAGCCGATCATCCTGCGACAACAATTACGTCGCACGTAAGCAAGGACGGACACTACTACATCCACTACGATCCTGAACAGTGTCGCAGTCTTACGGTTCGTGAAGCCGCACGCCTGCAGACCTTCCCTGATAGCTACTTTTTCGAGGGCACGCGTACTGAACAGTATCACCAAGTCGGAAACGCGGTTCCGCCTTTGCTGGCGCGGGATATCGCCCAAGCAGTGTTCGAACTTCTATTAGCCACAAACCGAAACTTTGCAAAACTATCTGCGGCGGGCTGATTGACCAACATACAAAGCTTGTCCGACTATCAGACCCGCAAAACCGTCCGCTAGGACGCGCCGCGCACGCCACCCCCAAAATACCAAAACAGCCACGTCATTGGGATTTTGAACCAAATTGTCCCTTTCTTGGTGTCGTACACGTCCAGCATGCCCGCGGTGTATCGAAAGTAGTTTGGCGAGTGGGTCACCTGCTTTGCGCGCCCAGAACATCAGCGGACGCGAACCTTCTCGTATACGCACTCCGATCGCTGTTGCTTCTGCAACTGTTGGAGAATCCATTCCTGCTCAGTGTGCGGCGGTGGCATCCGATCGCCGAAACGCTTAACTTCGCGTGCAAGCTCGTGTTCCCCCTGGTGTTCGAGCAGATCACTCACCGCCCGCCAGCCACGCTCAACTTGCGCCCGAGTCTCGAGTAACTTTGTCTTGCCCGGTTCAACTCGAATATCGCCTTTAAGCAAGTCGCTGTGCACGGACTGTATCCGTTGCTGCATGTGGGTAGACTCTCCACGCCGAATGGCCCTGTAGATTCCGTCGGACTTTCGATTCGTCGTCGCACCGCGCACGGCACGGTCGGTCGCGTTGGCTTCAATGCCGTGTTCGCACAGATGGCGCGCAAACTCCTGGCGCCAGTCTCTTAGGGTGGCCTTGTGAATGTTCAGCCGAACACCCTCCTCGCTCATTGCCTTGACGACGACGTGCACGTGTGGATGTTTCTGGTCAGTGTGGAGAGTCATCGCATATCGATGTTGCAGCGCAAACTCCTCTTGCGCGAACTTGCGCACCGCCGCAAAGAGCTTGTCCGGCGGAGTACCCGCGGGCATGGAGAAGATGATGTTATGGACGAGCCTGGGCGGCTTGCGACCATTCGTGACCGCGACCGCCGCTTGACGTCGATGCGCTACAAGATCGAGATCCCAATCTGCGATCAACTGCTCGGCTACCTCGTCCCCCTTCAGCCGTTCACCCTCATCCGTCTCGAGCTCGAGTTCTCCCTCGCGGCCGATGTACTCGACGTGATCCTTAACGCCCTTGAGACTCCGCCCTCCGCCGGAGACCTTGATCATGACTTCCGGTATGCGCCGGACGGTTCGCGCGATGTGGCCGCGCTGGGCAGGCGTAATGCTGACCCCTCGGCCCGGACCGCGCCGGCCGAAGCTCACGATGTCGAGTAGCGCGTCTCGCGCGCCAAGATCAACCGTCCGCTTCGGCATGTCCCACCTCCCAACTCGTCACGTTCTTTTGAAGTAGCGCCTTGGTGTGAACGCGCAAGCCGTTGCAGGCGCGCAGCACGGCGAGGAGATCCTCGCGGCTCGGGCCGTTGACGCGGCCCCCCTGGTTGGCCGCACGAGCAATCTGATTCAAGTTGCGTCCAACAGCACGAAGCTCCGTCATCGATCGCATGAGCGCCGTCAACTCATCCTTCGGGAGCGGGGCGAGATTTCGCAGATGCGCCCGCAACAATACGGACGCATAGGTGGCAGACGCCATGCCGCGTGCGAGTGCCCGATCGCGTAGCAAGAGGTGATCTTCGGGCCGCAGCCGGACATAGATCCGCGTTCCTCGCGTGACAGGCTCGACGAGATTTGACACCTTGGAGTTCGCATCCCCGCCGGTGTGGACCATTACATCAACGATGCGCTTGAGCAGCGCTGACTCTGTTAATTGCTGCTGCCGCGCCAGTGCGTGGAGCTTCGTCTTCGTCTCCGGGCTGACACGACACTGTACACATGGACTTGGGGCCATGAGAGGGAGTGTCAGACAACAGCGGCCGCGAGGCTATCCTGCAACCCTATCGAATTGGCCCACAAATGCACACAGCAACCTCCGCGACTTCCGTGCCCAGCGAGCAAAAAAGAGAGAGAGCGCCAAAGCGCCCTCTCCCAATTGGAACGGGAACGACGTTATGCCGTCAGCGCAACCGCCATCTCCCACAGCGCTGAATTGATGCGAACGTCCTCCCGAATGGCACGAATCGGACGAGTCCGAACCAAGCGCCCCTTCGGTGACCGTCTGCTCAGGCCGCCCTGTAAGATGGCCTCCTGGCAGACGTTGTAGGTGGCCCACAAATTCCACGCCGAGTCCTCCTTTCGTCGAGGCTCCAGAATCTGCTGTGGATGGAGGCCCCCGTAGTTACCCTGGGGGAATCGCAACGACAGGGCTTGCGAGGCGAACTTCAGTCGCTGCGGCTCCTCAAGGAATGTGCGTTCCATCCGTTGCACGTATGCCCCAAGCTCGCCAAACCGCTCGGCCAATTCCAGCGCAGCGGTCACCACGCGGTCGAGATGGTCTCCCCGATGCGAGACGCGCCAGACGGGAAAGGCTCCTGCGGAGACGATGAGTCCATTGGTGCACACGGCCCGAAACAGTCCCAGCCGGAGTTCATAGGCCGAGCTGCCGTCGTGGGAGTTGAGAAGGACGATTTCCGGGACCGAATCGTTCAGATCGACCGTCTCGAATCGACGGCGCAGCCGAACGGCGTGACGCGCATGCAGTGGACTCCGGCTGCGGGTGCGAGTCTGCGCAACGGCGATGGGAAAGAATCCTGCTTGACCCAGGGCATCGAGAACCCGTTCTGTGGAGACGAACGAGTACGCCGACCCAGTTCGCTGATCCGCTGAAGGGGCGAATACAGCCGGTGCGCGGTGTCGAAGTTCCAGCGGTGTCAGGGCATCAGTGAATACTTGTGCGGCCGATGGGGTCGCGTCTATCAAGGTGTCAACGGTGTCCATGGCGGACCTCTAGGATGTTGTGGGGCGGGATTGCCCAAGCGTCCTTCGCCACGTCGCGCGCATGCTGTCCAGGGCGTAGCCGGCCGCCCGGCCGGGCGCGCGCAGCGCGACCCTTGACAGCGAGCACGACGTGGTCCCATCGCTTCCCAAGGCAAGCCCGCCTCTTCATTTCATCTTTCTCTTCCGTCCTCCTTTCCGCCGGTCTTCGGCCGTGCTGAGTGCGAGTACGCCTTATTGCACGATTACAGTTGAAATGCAGAGGTGACGTTCATGCGCCATCGTGCAAGGCTGAATACATGAACGATCAACACGCTCTCGAAAAATTGCACGACGCCCTCCTTGAACTGTATCCGCCGGGACCCAAACGCATGCAGTGGCTCGCATGGCTTATGGAAGTCGCGTCGATGTCCGATTGCCCTAGTTGGTCTCCCAGAGGAACGGCGGACATCAAAAAGGGCCGACGTAGAATTCCGCCGGCCCTGTAGTCGCTCGCCTTAAGGCGATTAGTGCGTCCGCGCACTGAATATGGTGGGTCCCTTCTAGGGTGCTAGCCAGCGCGCATAGGCCTGCACATCGATCATCGGCACGGTTCCACTAAATTGGAGTTGCGAAATTAGGTTGAATAAAAACGCTGTCGCAGGCTTGCCGCCGGCAAAACTCTCATAGACATTCGTTTCATGGTTAAGGCTGAAATATCCGTGCGCGGCGACGCATCCGAAATCGAGCTGGCCTTCCGCTCCGTCGGCTCCGAGCGCGTCGCCGAGCGGCTTCCCGAAGGCAGGTTTCCAGTCGCTTTCGAACGTAAGAATGCCACCCAGAATCGGAATAAGCGCCTTTGCAGGATACGTGCCCTTTGCATAGGGGATGGGTAGGCTGGTGCGATGCAGGCGACGAACGCTGGCGACTTTTTTCTGCGCATAGCTCACCTGCGCTGCGTTTATCGCCTGTTTTGCCTCGAACACGGCATAGACGCTCTCGGCAGGAATGATCGTCTGCTCTTGATAATTAAATATGAAGGGCGAGTACTGCCGATCAAAAACCACGACGTCGATTTGCTCGCTGAACACTCCTTGGCTATCGACAATATGAGCTGTCGCGGCTTGGTAACGCTTCGGAAGATAGGCCTCGAGAAGTTGCAGCCAGACTTTCTCGCTGGCGTCGCCTTTTGTGCCGGAATGACCGAAACTTTTGCGAACGGTTTCCAGCCTCTGCTGGATGTCGTCGTGTAGTCCAGCAAGGAGTTGCGAAAGGGACCATTCCGTCATCTGTCGTTCTCCCGAAAAGGCTCCGTCGGGACCATTCCTCGTGCAATCTCCGCCGCGCGCGCCGGACTGACCGCATTTGCCGGGTAAGCATCCAGAACAATCGCCGGCAGCAAGCGCTGCGTGAGATCGGAGAAGGTGAACCCGTAAGCGCGGCCCTTTTGCGCGCCTGTGGCTGCCACTAAAGCATCGATCTGCGGCGGTGTGAATCCGAGTTGCTTGAGTACATCGGCGATCACAGTGTGGCGTTGTGCTTCATCGGGCCTCGCGAAAATCAAAATATCGGCTGCGCGCCGCCGGACCGCAGGGTCGAGCGCGTTGAGCCGATTTGTGCACATGATCACGGCCGCCGGGAGGCGACCGTTGCCGATGCGGTCGATGCCGCGGATAAACGCGTTTACCCCCGCCCGGTCTTCATGGTGCATCTGCGCCGCCTCCCGCGATTGCGCGAGCGCGTCTGCTTCATCGACGAGAAGGATGACCGCGCCGCGAGGCCGGCCGGCCGTGCCCTTTAGCTTGGTCGCTTCAGCGACCGTCTGATCAAACGCAGCAGAGAGAAGCTGCGTCATCTCGCCCACACGGCCCTGTCCGCGAGTCGAGAGGCTCAGCGGAAACAGCGTGATATCGATTTTCTCCTGTCGGGCGACGGCATCACCAATGGTTTCCGCAAGCTCGGACTTACCTGCGCCGACATCGCCGGCCAGCACCACCAACGGCGGTCGCCGCAGCACGGCGTTGAGCAACCCGTTCGCGCCGGGGTGATGCTTCTTTGCCCAGGATTCGAGCCCTGAGGGATTAACGAGAAGGGCAAGAATCTTCATCAGCCGCGCCTTGTGGTCGTCAAGGCCGACAAGGCGTGCCAAGCGATCCTGTGCACCAATATCCGGGTAGGTGATGCGGTGCTCAAACAGCTCATCAAGCGCGGGTCTGTTGTTCATCAATAACTCCTCACGCTCGCGCGAATAAGAGCTCGACCGCCGGCCGAATAGGTTCGGTCTTCACTAAGGTAGCCGGTTATGCCCGGCTCAGGGGCGCCCCCTCGCACGAAGGGAAGGCGCTTCCTGAATGCCTCTTTGTCAGGATCACTCAGGCCAATCCAGGCCGCGCTATAGGTCATATACGTGTAGAACGTCGCGTCGGTGATGTTGGCGCCTGGCCGGACCCGCCCCGGATCATCATCATTTGCGGTAGTACCGGCAAGATCACGCGCCGTGTAGCGCAGCGTTGGCTCGATCCAGTCGCCCTCGCGCCAAAAGCCGTAAGTCACGATTGCGAGATAGCCCTCCTTGATGAATTCGGTGATCTCAGCCTCGTAGCTGGAAATCTCACTATCGCTCGGGCGACCGTACAGCCGTTGCATGCGTTTGAGGTCAGTGGCGACCTTCGTCGCCATGTGCCGCGCATGCGTGACAGTGAAAGTTCGGGTTTCCGAGAGCGTATAGCTGTAACTCATGGCTGATTCACACCTGAAATGCCGGGCCGAAGACCTTTTGCCAATAATAGACCGTCAGCTGTTTTGTCGGTGCCGCCAGCGCGGCGTCAATCGCGTCACCGGCGTCGAGTGCGGCACCGACGACGGCGTCAGCCTCCGCAGTGGTGTAAAGCTGGCTGACATTGTTCTTGGCGTTTACCGGGTCGATGATCTTCACAGGTTGGGTAAATGAGCCAACCACTGTAGCCTTGTAGTAGTCGCTGAATACGATCTGCTCTCGGAAATTACTGCGCGCGATATACGTGAAGAAGTGTTGGAGTGCTTCCGGATAATCGGAAAAATCCAGCCCTTGATCGGAAAGATGCGCAAGGATCAGTTCGATCATGAATGATTTGAACCTGAACTCCTTACGCTCTTGCTTCAGATTCCGTGCCCAGAACTTTATGAGCCGTGCGATTTGCGCGAAGTCCGTTTCATGCGCCTGCTTGCGTTTCTTTATAAATTCGAGGTGTCGGGGGATGCAGGTCGCCAGAAACGAGCCGTTGTCCTGGCTGACGAGGTTGCCGTACCAGTCCGGGTCCCCGTTATACAGAATAGGCACGACATCTACGTCGAGGCCTGATCCCTTGAACGAGACGGTCACGCTGTAGGTATTTGGCTTTACCTGCTCGGGGCTGAAATTCGCAAAGGCCTTGCGCAGTCTTTCCGCCAGATAGTTCAGCAGCTTGGGCACGTCACCGGGGGCGTCGGCGCCGCTGATGTAGCAGGCAACGTCGATATCGTTGAGCGAACGCAGGGCCGTGCCCTTCGCGAGGCTGCCCGCCAGCAGCATCTTTTTCAGCGTGAAGTCGGGGTGCTCGTCCAGATACCCTTCAAGCTTCTCGCGCAGGCGCCGCGCCTGTGCGCGGTATTCATCTGCCTTATCCTTGGGCAGGTTCACCTTCTCCTGCGCGAAGTTCGCGATCTCCGCGTGGTTAACGTGCTGTCTGGCCATTCTTTTTACCTTGGACTTGCCATGGCGACTTCGCCATGGCATATATGTCTAGTATGTGTGTACCCGAATCACAAAAGAGCGTCAAGTCCAGCATGTCTAAATCGCCATGATCAAGAAACCCGCCCCGTCCGAAATCTTCAAGGACCGCCTCAAAACCGCCCGCGAACTGCGCAAATTGAAGCAAAGTGACCTTGCCGACCGCGCCAAGCTACCTCCCAGCTCGGTAGCCCATTTCGAGGCGGGTTCCCGGAAGCCGTCTTTTGACACGTTGCGGCGAATCGCCAATGCGCTGGAGGTCACGACCGACTACTTGCTTGGCCGTGTCGATGATCCAGGTCTAGCCGAGGCCGGCGACCCACTCTACCGCGACGTCGGCAAGCTGACGGGACAGGACCGGGAGCTTGCAAAGGATTTTCTAAAGATGCTCTCGGAGCGCAGCGACGCAAAGCGAAAATGACGAGGCCCTCGGGTCATGCATACCGTCTCTTAATGGCCAAGCAAAAGGCCGAGGCGTTTCTGCTCCACGAAGGGATTACGACATTGCCGGTCGATCCCTTCGCAATAGCGGCAAGCCGCGACATTGAAGTCAAGGCAAAGCCCGCTACTGCCGAAGGTGTTTCGGGGATGCTGCTGCGGCACGGCGATGTCTTCGGGATACTCTACGCGACGTACATCCCGAGCGAAGGATTCCAAAGATTCAGCGTTGGCCACGAGCTGGGGCATTTTTTTCTTGAAGGGCATATCGACCACATCCTCCCGGAGGACGGGGTCCATACGTCGCACGCCGGATTTGTTTCGGATGATCCGTACGAACTTGAAGCCGACCAGTTTGCAGCCGGCCTGCTCATGCCGAGCGTCCCGTTCAAGCGCGCCCTCGCCCGGCAAGAGTCCGGTCTGGAGGTGATCGAGTCGCTCGCCGGCCTTTGCCGCACTTCCCTGACGGCAACGGCGATCCGCTATGCCGAACTGACCGAGGATGCCGTAGCCGTCATCATCAGTACCGGACCTGCCATCGATTTCTGTTTTCTTTCCGACACCATGAAGTCACTGCCTCAAATTATATGGCTGCGGAAGGGAGCACCCGTTCCGCGGGATACCGCCACTGCCCAGCTCAACGCGAATCTGACCCGCATTGCCAGCGCCGATCGTGCCGACGCAGAAGTCGACATCATGGATTGGCTGGGCGGCACACGTTCCGCGCGGGCGGTCGAGGAGACTATCGGCCTTGGCAAATACGGGAAGACTTTGACGGTGCTGACTTGCCCCGCAGTGCAAGACGAAACCTACAATGAGGAAGACGGTGACGAGGAGGAAGGCCTGATCGAGAGCTGGACTCCGCGCTTTCGCAATTGAGCTAGGCACCACCGCCAATCGCGACAGAAAAGAAAATCAGAGATAATGGCGAGATTCGATAATGCCGCGCTTAATTTTATGACGGCTCCCTCTTGCTGAGGGAGCTCTGCCTTATGAGTAAAGTCTAGGTCGGCGCAATCGAAAACATCCTCTATCTCGTTCATGACACAATCGTTGCCGAGCGCCGTCGCGACCTTCACGAATAGCTGCCATAGCTCAGCCAGCTTGTTATTTTTCGACCTGAGCGACACTCCGGAAAAGGCGCCGTGCTCCTCAATTATCGCCTTGGCGCGACCCCAGAGAAGCCAGCGCGCCACTAATGCACATATCAAAGCAGCCCTCGTTCCGCGAAAGAGTAAATGTCATTGCCACCAACGACGAGATGATCGAGTACGCGCACGTCGATCAGTGTGAGAGCTTCCTTTATGCGCAGAGTGATCAGTTCATCCGCTTGGGACGGCTCTGCAATTCCCGACGGGTGTTAGGTTGCATTTCTGGGTGTAACCACCATTTATTGCGCTCGGCTCTGGCCGTACATTTCCGCACACTTCAAGTAGCCCCAGCCTCTGTCAGAGGCGAGTAGCCGGGAGGGGTCTGGGGAG
>Ga0182024_10006401_pt1 | contig 25879 bp, 20 predicted proteins | sample P32metaG_FD_120480 | JGI IMG/M metagenome (GOLD analysis project Ga0182024, IMG submission 120480) | Permafrost microbial communities from Stordalen Mire, Sweden - P3-2 metaG (Illumina Assembly) | ecosystem: Environmental > Terrestrial > Soil > Wetlands > Permafrost | place: Sweden: Stordalen... | reverse complement strand
TGAACCGCCGGGTGGAACGCCTGCCAGGTGCACGTTGCCTTGTTCGGTCATTTCGACCGAGAAGACGGGAATCTTGCGGTCTTTCGCGGCCGTGCGCACAAATTCCGACCCTACGGCTGGGCAAAGCAAAACCCGCGCGTCGGTGTCGCCGAGAAAGAAATGAAATTCCTCGTAGGGATACGCCGGATTTAATGGCGCCGCCGTTCCCGCGATGGAAGCAGCCAGAAAGCTCACGATTGCCGGCAACCCATTCGGCAATGCGATCGCTACGGCATCGCCGCGGCGGATGCCAGCAGCGCTCAAAGCTTTCGCCATGGTCAGCACCTGCTGCCGAAGCGAATCGTAGGTGAGACAGATATTAAGCTCAGGAACAATTACTGCCGTGTGACTGTCCGCGAAATGTAAGACGTCGAGAAGCGTTTCGACTGACTTCAGAGTCATTCGTTGTCGCCTTTAAAGCGAGGTCCTGGGGGTTGGGCCGATTTGTTTTGCTGTCCTTGAATGAAAGGAGACTGAGGGCTGCACTCCCATCATCTCTATCGTCCACGCAAATCGAAAAACTTCAAATTCATGCCGAATAGTCCTCAGCTTTGAGCGCCTTTCCGAACTCTTTCAGAAAAAACTGCACATTGTCTTCTGTCGCCAGCGGACCCATTACGCCGATGCGAAACACTTTGCCTGCGAGCGGCCCAAAACCGCCAGCAATTTCAATTCCTGGATCATCGAGCAGGCGTTTTCGAACTTTTGCTTCATCGACACCTTTCGGGACGCAGACCGTATTCAGAGTCGTGATTCGGTGTTCTTCCGGAACGTGAAAGCTCAGGCCCATGGCTTCTATGCCTTTGACAAAAGACTGATGAGCACGGCGATGCCGCTCCCAACGATTTTCAATGCCTTCTTCAGCAATCACCATCAGCGCCTCGCGTAAGGCGTAGAACATGGAGATCGGCGCAGTGTGATGATAGCGGTGCGACACAGTTGAGTAATCGTGAATCAGCTTGAGGTCAAGATACCAACTGCGCGAGGGAGTAGTTCGGGAGCTCAAGAAATCCATCGCCCGCCGCGACATCGCCATCGGAGACAATCCCGGCGGACAGCTTAGCCCTTTTTGCGTGCAACTATATGCGACGTCGATGCCGGTCCGGTCGAATTCGATGGGCACTCCGCCGAGTGAAGTGACGCAATCGGCGATTACCAGAGCCCCCGCCTCGTGAGCCGCTGCACAAATTGTCTTGCCCGATTGCAATGCTCCGGTTGACGTCTCGGCGTGAACATACGCGACAACTTTAGGTTTTTCGCGACGAATGAAATCTCGAGCTTCATCATCGCCAAAAGTTTCTCCCCATGCTTTCTCAAAGCGAACCACGTTAGCGCCCTGGCGTTTTGCCATCTCTGTGAGGCGATCAGAAAAATACCCGTTCGCGAAGATCGCGATTTTGCCTCCGGGCTCGACGAAGTTGGCGATGGCCGCTTCCATTCCCGCACTGCCCGTGCCGGAAATTACCAGCGTGGCTCCGTCGCTGGTGCCGTAAGCCATCTTCACCAACTGTTGCACGTCCCCCATTACCTGGATGAAGTACGGGTCGAGATGCCCGACGATCAGCTTCGCCAGCGCCGTATAGACTCGTGGATCGACCATAGTGGGCCCGGGTCCGAAGAGATAACGCCGCGGAGGCTGAAGAGGAGGAAATAAATTAATTGCGGGAGCCTGCTGTTCAATTGTGCTCATTAAGCCTCGTTTCTAGTCACCAATAAATATGCAATGCAGCTCTGCCAGTGGGCACCATTTACGTAAACGGCGTCAAGACAATTCTGTTGATCAGCTTGATAAGTGCTTCCTATCTGGCTCGTAGCGCGCAGTGCTTCGATTCGGCGCAGCCATAGCAGGTTGCTAGATCGGCGAGTGATGACCTTGCACGATCATTTCTTCCGCGATGCGCCGAGCCTCCGGCAATGTTGTAGCAGCTTTAGCGTCAATTTCTTTCGGCAAGTCTTTTTGGATTTTGGCCAGCTCTTCGTCAAAAATGCGAGTCACTAATTCCCGGCTATGCTGGACCGGCTTGCCATCGTCGCCCGGAACTTTGATTTTGTGCCGTACTCGCTGCGCAATCATCAATCGATAAATGCGATCCGTAGCGAGGTCTTCCATAAAGCCATCGAGCAAACTGGCGCCTTTTCCGTTGAGCACTCCGTTGCGATAGCGAATCACCGTGCGCACGGCGGCTCGCGTTCCCGCCAGGGTTGTCTTGCCGACGCCTTTGGGCACCGGCCGCAGATCGGGGTGCGCGTTCGCCAGCTTGGGTCGTTTCGAAATCTGATTGGGAAAAGGGAACTGCGCAACCGCGATTTCGTTCTGATCAGGATGCCCGGTCCAGGCTCCATCCATGAGGCAGTCGGCTTCGTTCTTTTTATCTTCCTTCAGAACCTTCAAAGCGCGCTCATTCAATTCCGCATCCGCCCGACTGGGATACAACGCCGTCATTCCGCCGATCGCGTGCGCTCCGTGCTTGTGGCAAATCTCAGGCATGAGCGTGCGGAAGTTCTGGAAAAATGCCACATCGTGTGGGATGGTATTGCGATCGGGCAAAATCCAGTTGGGATCCTCAGACATAAAATCTATCAAGGAAGCCATGTAATCCCAGCGTCCCAAATTTAATCCGAGGCAGTGCTCGCGCAGATTAAAAAGAAATTCTTCCATCTGATAGGCCAGCGGATGCGCCTCCACCAGCGCCATGCACTTTATATAGTCCGCAGGCAAGCCTTTATGTTTGGCAAGAGCCTGGAATAGATCGCGCCACCAGAAAGCTTCCTCAGCGGATTCGCTCTTGGGAATGTAAACCGAGAAATTGTGCGGCAGGGACGCCGGATCAAGCTGATACCAGATCAGAGCCAGATCGAACAGGGAAGCCGACATGAGCTCATTCTTGATGACCCCACCCTGGCTGAGATGCAATCCACGCGGACGCACCCAGGTCACGGTTTTCGAGCGCTGAACTGTGACTTTTTTCTGCCGCTTTTTGTCGTCATAGCTCAGTTCGTACTTGTATGCGGCGATGGTGTTCTTAATCGCCAACATAATGTGTTCCCAGGTGTTTGCCGTCGAATCTTCAATGTCTAACATCACGGCGGGAGAACCGGAATTCAGCAACTTCACGGTTAGCTCGGCATCGTCGGCGGGGCCAGTCATCTGATTGCGCTGGTCCGCACACCAGTCCGGAACTTCAATATGCCAGTCGGATTTTGTGGCCTCAGACGCTGGCAAATAATCGGGCGGATGTCCACCGTGCGATTGTTGCAAAACTTCTTTGCGCTTTGCGGCTATTTTCTGCTGCCACGGTGTGAACTGGCGATGAAGCGGCAACAGGAAATCGAAAAATCCCTTTGGCAGGTCCCGCTGGGGATTCAAATCGGCGGGCGCATAATTCATGTACTGCGAGGTGGTGTCTTCGGTATGTGTGGGCATGGATCTAATCCTCTAACCTGCTGGCCAGCGCCCGGGTGCCGGCTTATTCGGCATCGTGCAATTTAGCCATTTGATCGATGGCGAAGCCAGTTTTTGGACATGGCCTTTACATCGGAACCCTGATGATAAACATGCATTCGTGGTGTTCGGCAAAACCTACCATTCCGAGCTTGCGATCAGCCAGAAACATCATTGCAGGGCGTCGATTGAGAGTCAATCAACTTCAGCGTCGAAAATGGTCGAGAACTCTTATGTGTGATAACCATCACTGCAACGCCACTTGGCAGCTATTTAACATTCGGCGACTTGCGCTGGATCAATATTGAGTCTTGCAGTGTCAGACTACGTGACAACAGAATGTTTGCCTCACGCCGCAGCATCGTGGTTTGCATTTCAAATTAATCATTTCTGATTTCCACTTGCCGACACAAAAGATTACTTGACTACAAACTTCAGAACATGTTAGATAGACGCGCTGCGGAAGTGGTCCGCTTTTCATACAAGTTATCGATTTTTCAAATAGCCGGTCTACTGCTTTGTCATCGTGAGGCAGCCGGCGTTTGAGGCTCGTGCGCGCTCGCCCCGGGCCAGGCAGGTTGTCGGCCAAGTGTGGCCGGAAAGGGAACACATGCGTTCGCTTACCGCGTTTTTCGTGCTTCTGGTTGTTTTCATGGCACCAGGTCCGCTTGCCCACGCACAAGGTACGGAGCCTGCGAGCAAGCCCGATGGATCGGGCTCCGCGGGTGCCACCAAGGAAGAGGTCAACCAGTTGCGCGGCGAGGTCGCAGCCCAGCGCAAGACCATCGAAGAACTAAAGGCGATGGTCCAACAACTGGTTCAGGGCAAGGCCCAGCCCTCTGACGACAAATCGGCGACGGTGAAGCCAGTGTCCACGACCGAGGTCGTTTCGCCTAATGCGCCGCCCGAAAATTCCGCCGCCAACGATGGCGTTCATCTGGTAAACACGGTTTTGGTTCAGCCGGTAGCCGAGGCGCCAATTATCAACCAGGCACAACCGGCGCCTGCGCCAAAGAAAGATACTCCGCTTGCGGCAGGGTGGAACGGCGAGCACTTTTTCATCCGCAGCGCCGACGGCCAGTTCCAGTTGATGCCCTACGGCTACGTCGATGTTGACTACCGCGCGTACAAGGGCGATGGCGCTCCGGCAGATACATTCGTCGTGCGGCGCGCTCGCTTCGGCTTCCAGGGAAATTACGGCTCACACTTTGACTATGCCATCCTGACCGACGCCAACTCCACCACCGGCGCAATCGTGCGCGACGTTTACCTCAACGTCAGAATCAGGCCCGAGTTCCAATTCCAGGCGGGCCAATTCAAAGAACCCTTCGCGCAGGAAACGGGCATTGGCGCCACCAACCTCGACTTCGTCGAACGCGGCCTGCAGTCGCTGCTGTATCCGTGCGTCGGGACCGCGTATCGCTGCCCGGGCATGACCCTTCACGGAGACATCGATGGCGGAGTTATGCAGTGGTGGGCTGGTGCATTCAACGGGCGCAACGGCGTCACTGCTAACGCAACTAACGAACCTGAGTTTGTAGGCAGGCTGCGCTTCTATCCCTGGCGCAAAAGCAAGAATGATTGGTTCAAGCAACTGGCCTTTGGTGGCTCTATCACCCATGGCCGGAGCCGAGGGCTTTCCGGAGACCTTAGCTTCGTCGGGACGCTGCCCGACGTTGCGTACGCTTTTTTCCCGCAACTGAGAATTAACGGACCGACCGAGCGGTACGAGGGCGAATTCACTTACATCAAGTCGGGTTTGGCGCTGCGCGGCGAATATGTGCAGTTGCAGCAGCAACGTTACGGCGTGGGCTCCGAGCAGGTCGGCGGCCTGGGCTTCCTGACTTTGCCCGGAGTGGGGGCAAAGGCGTGGAACGTTGGCACGACCTATCTGCTCACCGGTGAAAAGCGGCCGGAGAACGGTACGCCGCGGGTCAAGCATCCGCTATTTGGCCCGGATACTCCGGGAGGCACGGGACGAGGCTGGGGCGCTTGGGAACTTGCCGCCCGGTACTCAGGTATTCAGGCAAACGCGCCCGCTCAGAGCTTCCTGAACATTTACACGCCGGGATTTGTTCCCGGCTATAACTATCACACCGACGAGATCACTTTTGGTGTGAACTGGTATTTGAATTACTGGGTCAAATACCAGGTCAACGTCAATATTGATCAACTGAAGCAGCCCAGCGTCACGGGCCAGGTGCCGCAGAATTTCTACGCCGTGACCCAGGAGTTGCAGTTCCGCTTCTGACATTGTTTTGGGGATCATGAATATGCACCGCACCGCGGTTTGTAGCTTGGGTAGGGAAGGGAAAATTGTGGGAGGAGATTCGATGAGATCGAGAATTCTGCTTACTGTTCTTCTCAGCGTGTTGTTTGTGCTCGCCAGCGGCTGCGGGAATGTGAAGAACTGCCCCGTGTGCGGCACCACCACCGCTGACGGTTACGCCGACATCGTGAACATCACGGTGCCGGAGCACAATCCTACCGGCGAGCCCGGCGGTCCGTTCAACTCCTTCGACATCAGTTGGGTCGACCCTATTCATCATCTGGATTACGTTTCTGATCGCATTGGGTTGGCGGTGGTTGTCGTGGATACCAACAACAATATCGCGGTTAATGCCATTCAGGGAAGCAACGCGGTGACGGGTGCGGGAAACCAAGCTAGCCCTTGCGATCCGAGTATTCCGCCGATCGTCGACGTGTTCGGCAACTTCACCCGTTTCGGGTGCAGGAATGCCCCTTTTCACCTTGGTACAGGCTTCGGTGCTAACGGCAAGTTTGGGGGATTTCCAGGCGCGCAATGTTGTGCTTCCCGCGCCAATGGCGTGAATCCAATGTCCGGCCCGGATGGCCTCGAGGTCAGTGCGGACGGGAACACTTTGTTTGTGGGGAATGGGAGTGCCTCGGTTGTGGTCTTCGATCTTAGCTCGATGAACCTGACCACCAACCCGCCCACCCCACCGAACGTGTTGGCCACCGTACCTACCGGAGTTTCGGCTGACTATGACGGCGTCCAGGGCATATCAGGCTGCGTCGCCTCCTGGAACGGCGAAGCCGGTTCCTCCGCTGACTGCGGCGATGACCGTGCTGACGAAATGGCTTACGACAACACCCACCAAGTTCTCGCAATTATCGACGGCGATCCGGGATTGCCGTTCGTCACGTTTATTGACATGTCGCACATTGTGAGCAAGACGGGCACGCTGCAACAGCAGCACTGCTTGCCAATCGATCCGACGCTGGCCTACGGTCCCTACGCAACGGCTCCCACATTTACGCTTGGTAATTACGGCACTGCGGCTGGCTATCCCTTCCAGGGATCAGGCACGGGCATCCCACAACCGTCGACGTTCCTGAGCCCGCAAGTGGCGGGTACTTCGTTTAACCCCCCGAGCTGCGTTGTTGGACAGATCTACTACGACGGCGCGGGAGGCACTGCGTCGGGTGGACTTGGACTCAACGCAGCCACTCCGGTTGACACGGTTGGAAACACATTCGCGTGTCCAAATCCCTCGAATCCGCAGGTGTTCAGCGGCGTTTCCGGTTCAGTCGCCGATGCTGCGGCGGGATTTCCCGGCATGGGCGTCTTACCTGCGGGCGGCACCTATACCATCCCCTGCCACCACGGTCCCATCCTCGATCAAGCCTTAGGCACGTTCTGTAGTCAAACTGCCCCCGGCACCACTTGCGCTGGCGCCATTGCGCCCGCCGGTTTGGGAGGAATGGCGTGGAATCCGAATACCGGTCACTTACTACTGGCGAATGAAAATTCCATCGGTATCACCAATATTGGAAGCATAGATGAGATCGATCCCCGGCTGGGAAATCCCAATGGCCCGGTCGTGGTCAACACCTTCGTCATGCCGAACTGCATGCCTACCAGCATCGTACAAGGTCCAGGAAACAACTTCCTCGTCGGTTGCGCTGACCACGACGGCGAAGCATTCCCTCCCAACGAATACGTGATTGATGGCACGGCAGGCACTATTCTCGCGACTATCACAAACGTCGGCGGCGTTGACGAGACTTGGTACAACCCCGGCGACAACAGATACTACCTGGCAGCTAGAGACATGCCGAATGGCCCAGTCATGGGCGTGATCGACGCCAAAACCAACACTTGGCTAGTGAACGTTACAACCGGCGCGAATTCGCACAGCATCGCAGTTGATTCCAGCAACAACCACGCGTTCGTGCCCTTGCAGGCTGGTGGCCAATGCACGACCCAGAGCAGCAACGGCTGTATCGGGGTGTTCGCGGAGCAGTAGGTATTTTAAGAGTTTTCATCCGAGCGAAAGCGAGGGATCTAGGTTTTTGCTGGTGCCGATAGAAACCCAGATTCCTCGCTTCGCTCGGAATGACAATGGATTGAGAGAATCAGATTGCGCGTCAGCCCGGGATTGTATGAAGCCCCTCCCCCAATTCATACAATCGTGGCATATTCGACGCGCTGGGCTTAGACTGAAGTTGGTGAGAATTATGCAAAGTAATCGAAAACCTGTACTTGGCGGAATGGCGGTTCTGGCGTTTTTTGTTTCTTGTGTGGGAGCGCCAGCCAGCGCGGATCCTAAAAAACCCACCGACGTGCCTGCCACCGTAATCGCACACCTGCCGCTGCCGCAAGCAACCGGCAATCAAATGTTGCTGCAAAAAGAGGAAGGGAAGACGTATCTATACGTTCAACAGGCTTCAAAACAGGGATTCATGGTTGTGGATGTGAGTAAGCCAGATAAGCCGAACCTGCTGAAGCGAACTGCGGAGGGGAGTCAGGCGACCGCTGGCAATCTGGAAATGGTCAGCCCAGATGTGGCTATCGCGGAAGCTCCAGAGAAAAAACCAACCACGCTGACCAGCAGCAACCATCCCACGGAGACCGTGCGCCTGCTCGATTTGAGCGATCCCCACAATCCAAAAACTCTGCTGGAGTTCAACGGCGTCACCAGCCTCCTCCCCGACGGCGGACATGGCTTGATCTATCTCACCAACAACGAAGGCTTATGGGTTTTGCGCTACAGCCGGCCAGCCTTGCTGGAGCCCGCCAAGAAGAAGCGTCCCTGCGATTCCGAATCCGAGATCGAGGCTATGCCTCCAGACTGTGACTAGGCTCCGGCTTAGTGACCGGAACTCGCAGTGCATTCCTTCGAGACAGTCCTGATCGAGGAGACCGTCAACGTTACCGAAGACGGAGCGCCCATTTTCTCAATAGCGTCTGAACTTGTGCTCATCGAAGGCGAAGTGCTGCCCGTTACTTCCACTCGTTGTCCGAGGTAATGCGCGAGCTTGATTTTCCCCGTGGCCTGAAGTTCGTAAGTCATCGCCGGATTCTGCTTCTCCAATATGAAATCGCCGCTGGATTTACTTACGCAGCCCTGCACGGTTACTTGTTTGGAATCCTTCGCGAGCAAAAAACTTGCGGAAAACAAAAGCGCTAGTGCCAGACACACTTGTCTCATAAAATTATCCTCGCAGCTTGGGATGGCAAGATTATTGCAAAGGTTGGCTTGAAGAGCTGAACTCACTTGACGTGCGTTTCCTGGTAGTGCAGTTCCTTCCATTGTCCGCCACGCTTAACCCACAATTCGCCGATATAAACTCTGGAATAACGTACGACTGACTTAGGTGGGAACTGCTCAGTAACTTCGTAAATAACAAATGCAGCGTCCCCACCTAGTGGAATGAGTTTAAAACCCCACAAAGTGTAGTTTGAAACATTTCCTTCCGCCAGTTCGTTAAGGGCCTGGATTTTAGTGCGCTCGCCTTTGCCATCCACTTCGACGCCTTGGTAATCCTCTGCCAATAAATCGGCGTACGCCTTCTTGTCTTTGTTCTTGATTGCTTCCCACTCGGCCTTAACTTTCGCTTCGAACATCTGCTTCACGCTGTCGTCGGAAGAGGTGGTGGATTGTTTTGTTTGAGGAAATTGCGTCGGGGCGGAAGGAATCTGAGCAGACGCCAGGGCAGTCAATCCTGCAATAAAAAGAACGAAAAAATTTCGCATAGTTTCTTTTGAGGTGAACTCAGCGAAATCTTATCAGGTTCCGCGCAGGGTCAGGCGCAACCCAGCCCTAATCACTGGAGAGCGTCAATCAATCTCCGCATTACTGCATGTCTTTAATTTTCTTTCTCACTGCGGCGAGCATTGGTGAGGGTAGCTCGGAATAGCCTTCCTGAACGGCAAATGTCTGGCCATCGGCATAGACCCACTCCAACAGATCGCCTAATGCCGCTGCGCGAGAGGAATCGGTCGATTTGCTGCGCAAGTAAATCCAGGTAAAGCTCGTGATCGGGAAAGAGTCAGCTCCGGGCGCGTTGGTCAACGACGCCGAGAAGTTATTCCAGCGTGGCGCTTCTACTGCCTTGCACGCTTCGGTAATGGTTTCCGCCGAAGCATGAACATACTTACCGGCGGGATTCAGCACCGCAACTTGGCGAATGCCGCCTTTTGTTGCGTACTGATATTCAACATATCCAACGGAACCAACGGTATGTTTTACCTTTTCCGCCATATCCGCGCTGCGCTCCGTGGCTACGCCAACCGGCCACTTCGGAGAAGGACTGACTCCTACCTGGTTGCGAAACTTGGAACTGGTTTTGGAAAGAAAGTCGGTGAATACATAATTTGAGCCCTTGCCCGCAGGGCGGTTAATCACTTGAATGGGAAGATTGGGCAACGTAATTTCCGGATTGAGCTTGGCGATTGCGGCCGCGTTCCAGTTCTTGATATCTCCCAGAAAGATCTCCGCCAGTACTTCTCCTGAAAGCCGAAGATCCTGATGCCCGTCGGGAAGATTGTAAATAGGAACAATGCCAATGAGCACGACCGGCATTTCGATCAAGCCATCTTTCCGTTCACTCTCCGTTAGTTGAGCTTCTCCGGCGCCAAAGTCGCCCACGCCGTGCGAGATCTGCTTAATCCCTTCGCTGGTGCCCACCGGAAGGTATCGCATCTGAATATGCGGGTTGTGCTTGCCATATTCCTGAGTCCACCGGGTATAAAGAGGTGCCGGGACACTCGATCCTGACCCCACGAGCACAACCGCATTTTGCGCCTGCGCCGGAGCGCCGCTCAATCCAACGACAAGCAGGCATAGCATCCAGATATGCGCAAGCCAGCTGTGACTAAGGCGTCGCTGCACGCGGTCCGCTGAAGATGCCGCCGGTGACATTGTCATAGTTCCCCCGTTTGTAACTGTAGATAGAACTGCACTCATCCCTTGCCCACAGATTAGTGCAATTTCATTGACGTTAAAACGTTACTATCGTTTTGTTATGGATCGACATTTGGCTGTGCCAGCACAATGGGATCTGGCCCAAAATTAATGTCCAAAAACGAGACTCTGAGTTGGGAGGCGGGGACAGTTCAGTTCTCTCCCTGAGAGCGGCGGTTCTCAGATGTTGATATCCTGATCGTTGCCGGTCGAATCCCGCACTGGCGTGCGTAGCGGGTAAGAGAGTTAGAGGCCAGTTAATATCACAATGGCGAATCCACTAGTGTCGCACCCGGAAGCCGAAGTAATAGCCACGGAACTGCTGTCAGCCTACGAAACCGGTCAGAGGGTGTCCATTCCTCCCTCGGCCCGCCCCGAATTCGATCTGAACATGGCCTACGAAGTCGAAGCAGTGCTTAAGCGTTCTCGCGAAGCGAACGGACACCGCGCCGTGGGCCGGAAAGTCGGCTATGCCAATAAGGCCATGTGGCGCGTGCTCAAGCTTGAAACTCTGGTCTGGGCGCGCATGTACGAAGATACCGTTCATTACAGCGAGGGCAATTCAGCCACTCTTGCACTGCCGCGACGGCGATCGCTGAAGATTGAGCCCGAGATTGTCTTTGGATTAAAGCACGCGATCGACTCCGAAACCCTCGACGCTACCGCTGCACTCGAAGGCACGGAGTGGCTTGCGTTGGGATTCGAAATCATCGACTGTCCTTTCCCAGAGTGGAAGTTTCAGCCCAGTGATTTTGTCTCGTCGTTCGGACTTCACGCTGCACTCGTGATCGGCGAGCGAAAGCCCGTGCAGCCCGACATGATTTCCACTCTTGTGGATCAGCTAGCCCGATTCAAAGTCCGCATGTCGAAGAACGGAGAATTCGTTGAAGAAGGATCGGGCAGAAACAGCCTGCGGAGTCCGGCGTTATGCTTGGCCGAACTCGGTGCCGCCATCCTCCTCCGCTTTCCCGATGAACCGTTAAGTTCCGGCGAGATCATCAGCTCGGGAACGCTCACCGCCGGACACTTGACCGATAAAGGCGATCAGTGGAGCGCCGAGATTGAAGGCCTGCCACTGCCCTCGCTGACCCTTTGTCTTACGTGATTACTGATCGAATAACCAGACTCAAAACCAGCACCGGCTGCGGGGAAAGTCCTATCAAAAGCAACTCTACTGCCACGCGCATCTAAGAGAAAATGTTTGTGGGCAGGTGGCTCCTTGCGCGGAATTGCATTCGTCGGAAAAATCGTGCTCTGGCTCGGCGCAGTGATACTCCTCGTACTCGCAGGTTTGGCTCAGACTAATTCTCCTCGGCCCAACGTACCCTACAAACTCGAGATCACCGTCACCGACGAGAACGGTATCGCTGTGCGCTCTGCCGTAGTGCTGCTCGGCATGGCATCGCAAACTAAGACGCTGCGCTGCGAAACCGATTTTGCCGGGCACTGCGTCTTCGACGATCTGCCGGTTGCCACGTTTCAGCTTCGGGTTGAGAAGCAGGGTTTCTATGAGGCAGTTTTATCCTCAGTGCAGCCGCAGATTACAGCTGCGATCGAGGTCACACTTTCTCATCTCCAGGAAGTGCAGTCGGTCGTCAACGTCAACGAGTCTCCCTCTGTGATCGACCCGGCCCAGGTTTCCTCCAAAGAAGAAATTACCGGCATCGACGTCATCGATATCCCGTATCCTGCGACCAACGACTATCGCAACGTGCTGAATTTCATTCCCGGCGTAGTGCAGGATGCGTCCGGCCAGTTACACGTCGCGGGAGCGCAAACTTATCAAACTCTCACCCTGCTTGATGGCTTCAACGTCAGTCAGCCCGCAAATGGCCTCTTGCTCGTCCGCGTCAGCACCGACGCTTTCCGCTCCATCGCGGTCGAGCCTAGCCGCGAGCCCGCGGAATATGGCAAAGCTTCCGGCGGTGTGCTCGGTCTGAACACCGGTATTGGCGACGATCATTTCCATGTCATCGCTACGAACTTTATTCCCTCGCTGCAGAACAAAAACGGTATTGCCCTTGACCAATGGACTCCGCGGATCACACTCTCTGGCCCCATTCGCACGCGCAAAATGTGGTTCTTCGACGCGCTTGAGGGGGAGTACGACAATTTCATCATCACGCAACTTCCATATAATGCCGACGCCGATCACTTTTGGCGAGCTGGCAATCTCGCCAAAGTTCAAACCAACCTCACTTCGCGCAACATTCTCACTACCAGCTTTCTGTTCAACTATCTCGACGATCAGCACGCCGGACTCTCGCCGCTCCAGCCCGTTCCTACGACGCCGGAGGATGCGGAAACGGCTTACGTCGGCACCGTTAAAGACCAGCATTACTTCAGCGGCGGCGAATTGCTTGAGAGTGGTTTTAACGTCTCGCAGTACAACCTGGCGCTGACTCCACTCGGCTCTCAGCCCTATTACCAGACACTCAATGCAGCAGGCGGCAATTATTATCTGAATGATCATACGAATGCCCGGCGATGGCACGGTCTGTCGAACTTGTATCTACCGCCGCATTACTCCCACGGCCGTCACGACATAAAACTCGGCGTTGACCTCGACCGCATCGACTACGATGCCCAGTTCCTTCGCCGGTCGATTTCTTTCTGGCCAGGGCAAACCGCAACCACTGCAAACGGCGCCTGTCCAACGAATGCGAGCGGAGTTCCGATCACTCCTTCGCCCTGTGCCCGTTACTCAGTGTTTTTTGGAGGCAACTATTCGACGACCTACAATTTTGAAAGCAGCGCTTACGTTGAAGATCGTTGGCAACTCAACGATCGCATCCTAGTCGAACCCGGCTTGCGTTTCGATTGGGACGAAATCGTGCGCAAACCGCTCATTTCTCCGCGTCTCGCCGGCACGTATGTGCTGGACAATTCCGGTAACACCAAGCTCTCCGCTGGCGCGGGCCTGGTCTACGACGCAACCGACCTCATCCTGATCGCGCGCCCCTACGCGGGAGAACGCGACGATTACTTTTTCAATTCGGCCGGCCAGCCCCACAAATCTCAGCGGCGCTGTCATTCCCACTCCAACTCCAGTTCTCTCCAGCTTCACGGTCAATCGCCAGAGCCTCGAGGCGCCGCGATTTTTCAACTGGAGCGTCGCTCTCGAAAAGAAACTTCCCGCATCGCTTTTTATGAAGGCGGAGTTCATGCAGCGCCAGGGTACGCACGACTTCGTTTACAACACGCTGAACAATTTGCCTGGCGGAAACTTTATCCTGCAAAACACCCGTGACGACCGCTACAACGCCTTTCAACTCACGCTACGCCGCAATTTCGGGCAACGCTATTCAGTCATGGGTTCTTACACTCGCTCCAGCACTCATTCAACTCAGGCACTTGATTTCAATGCGGACGCACCTATTCTCGGTCGCGTGTTGCCGAGTACAAGCACGATCGTGAGCCCCCAAGCGCCGGGCCCTCTGCTGTGGGACGCCCCGAATCGCTTTCTCTCGTGGGGCTTTCTGCCATTCTTCCGCCTACCAATTATTCACGAACTCGATCTGGCCTACTCTGCGGAAGCGCGTACTGGATTCCCTTTTAACGTCTTCACCGATCAGCAACTGCTCTACGGATCGCCTGGTTCCTATCGTTTCCCGACCTATTTCACTCTAAATTTGGCATTGGAAAAGCGTTTCCATCTCTTCGGACGTTATTGGGCGCTGCGCGGCGGATTCGACGACATCACCGCCGCCTCGAATCCTGTGGTCGTCAATGCTGATGTGAACTCCCCGCAATTTCTGACATTCAGCGGCTACAATCGTCGCGCCTTCACCTCGCGCATTCGCTTTCTAGGCAAGAATTAGCGGAGATAGTGTGGCGCGGACATTCTTGTCCGCGTACTGTTGCTGGATTCTGCAGCAAATCGTGAGGCGCAGCCTGAGTATGAAATTGAAAATTGCGGAAAGGCGGACAGGAATGTCCGCCCCACACTTGGTTAGTAGCTCAGCAGAATTCGCAAATCACGCAGGTTGTTGCCGGTCGGGCCAGTCATGACAGTATCGCCGAGCTCATCAAAAAAAGGATAAGCGTTGAACCCGACAAGGCTGGCAGCAGGATCCAACCCGCGCGAGGCAGCACGGGCGATCGTCGTCCCGTCCGCGACCGCGCCGGCCGCAGTGCTGTCGCCGTCAATGCCATCCGAACCTGCGCTGAGCACAGTGACATTTTCTCCAGCAAGTTTCTGCGCGCACGCAAGGGCAAACTGCTGGTTGCGCCCGCCTACTCCTCCATTCGTAACCTTTACGGTAATCTCGCCTCCGGAAAGAAGACACACACGTTCCGATTTCTTCCGCAATTCGCGCAAGCGATCCAACAGGTAATCAGCCGCCCGCATGTAATCCCAGTCATCGCAACTGTTGTCCACTTCGACAGTAAAGCCGTGGCGCTCGGCTTCGCTTTTGGCGGCCTCGAGCAAGCTTGAATTTGAAAGTACGGTCCACCAGCGGCTGCGATGAAAAGCCGGATCGTCGGATTTCGGAGTCTCCTCAAGTGCGTGACGTTGGAACAATTCACGAACCGGCGCAGGAAACTGTTCCACCAGCCCATGTTTCGCAGCAATCGCATAGCAGTCCTCGACGCTAGTAGAGTCCGGCATAGTTGGCCCGGATGCCAGAGCATCCGGCGTGTTGTCAGGCACGTCCGAAACCAAAATTGACACCTGCTGCACGCCGAGAGCAGCTTGCGCGAGTCGCCCTCCTTTTATTGCCGACAAATGTTTGCGGACGGTATTGATCTCTGCAATAGGTGCGCCGGAATGCACCAGCACACGGTAGGTTGCGATCAGCTCTTCTAAAGAAATATTGTTGTCGATGGGCTTCTCCGCAATCGAAGAACCGCCGCCGCTCAGCATAAAAATTACCAGCGACAAACTGTTCTGCGCGCTGGCTGACTTCAATATCGCCTCGGCCGCGCGAATCGATTCTGCATTTGGTGTGGGATGCCCGCCATGAAAATAGCGGAACCCCCGCGCTTGCGAAACTGGCTGCACCGAACTGGCAACAATACCTTCGAAATTGTCTCCCGCCTGAATTGCCAGCGCGCTCACCATGGTGTGCGCCCCTTTGCCAATGGAAACCACCAGCACGCGGTTGTAGGTGTGGAGATCGTAAAGGTCTTCGCAGACCCGCAGCACGCCGCGTTCGCAGGAAATATGGCGCTCGAAAGCGCGATCAATGCCGGATTCAGCCAGCGCGCGTTCGAAAATATTCCGCGCCTGAACTCGCATCTCAATGGCGATCCGTTCGCGATTGCCTGTTGCCGAAGACATGGAAGGATTATAAGAACGATTTTCTCTGGCTGTTGTTTTAAGTCAACGGAGTTTTACAGCAACGATTCCTTGACCCAAGTTTCCTTGACCCAGGTTTCGATGGCTTCGCGAAGTTCCCGCAAGCGACCTTCAAAGAAGTGGTCCGCGCCTTCGACGATTACCAGTTTCTTCGGCTCAGGAAGCTCCGCAACCACTTTTTCCAGCTTCGTCCGCGGCCCAAACTGATCGCGGTCTCCGCTGACAAAGAGCTTGGGTTTCGCGCAATCGCGCAGAAACTCGAATTCATAAACTCGATCGCCAATCGCATCAACCGGCAAGCCCAGCCCGATTACCGCTTTCACGCGCGCATCAGGACACCCCACGCGCAATCCCACCGCAGCCCCAAACGAAAAGCCGGCAAAGATCATAGGCAGATGAAATTCTCGATCCAGCCAGTCCAACGCCATCCTGACATCATCGGCTTCACCGTCGCCGTGGTCGTGCTCGCCCTGGCTCAATCCCGCCCCGCGAAAATTAAATCTCAGCACCGGATAACCAAAACTATTCAGCGCCTTCATGGCATGAAAAACCACTTTGTTGTGTAGTGTCCCACCATAAAGAGGATGAGGATGGCAAACCAACGCGGCATGAGTGGCGTTTGCACCGCCTGTATTTACCAGAGCTTCCAACTTTCCTGCGGGGCCCTCCAGAAACAATGATCGAATCGAACTGGATTGCGTATTCATCGAGTCAGCCATTTAAGCATAGCAGCTCGCAGCACGAGGTTTCGGCGCGAGACGTTGCAAGCAACGTCTCTACAGACGCCACGTCTTTGCTACTAGGTGGACGTGCGTTATCCTCTTTGTCATGGATGTCGTCGGCCTCACACGTCAACTTGTAGATATTGAATCCATCACCGGCAACGAAGCGCTGGTAGGCGATGCTATTCACAACGAACTCACCGGCCTCGGATACCACGCCAACAAGCTTCCTGTCGAAGGCAGCCGCTGCAACGTATACGCAGTTTCACCGCAGCAACCTAATCCGTCTATTGTCTTTTCCACCCACATGGACACAGTCCCGCCTTTCATTCCGTCCTCTGAAGATGACGCGCGCATCTACGGTCGCGGCTCATGCGATGCAAAAGGAATAATCGCCGCACAAATTGCCGCATCCGAGCGGCTGCGCGAAGAGAATATACACGTGGGACTTCTTTTTCTCGTAGGCGAAGAACGAAACAGCCTAGGCGCACAGGTTGCGAATCGACAGTCTCCGGGCTGTAAGTTTTTGGTTAACGGCGAGCCAACGGAAAATCGAATGGCGACGGCATCAAAAGGCACGCTGCGCGTAAACGTGATTGCCGAAGGGCGTATGGCGCACTCCGCCTATCCGGAACTGGGCGAATCGGCAATCGACAAACTTCTGGAAGCCTTAAACCGCCTTCGCGCCATGAAACTCCCCACCGCCGACGGAATCGGTCCATGCACCCTGAACATCGGAGTAATCGAAGGCGGCCGCGCTCCCAATGTGATTCCCGACAAAGCCCGCGCGCAACTGCTTTATCGCTTGATCGGTCCGACTGATGAATTACGCCCGCAAATCGAGCGCGCCGTTGCAGCCCTGGCTAAGGTCGAATTCGTGCTGGAGATTCCGTTCCTCCGCCTGCGCACTCTGGATGGCCTGCCCACCATGGTCGCGGCCTTCACCACTGATATTCCCGCGCTCACCAACTGGGGGCAGCCGCTGCTGATCGGCCCAGGATCAATCCACGTGGCCCACACCGAAGGCGAATACATCGAAAAAACACAATTGACCGAAGCGGTCGATCTCTATTGTACGATCGCACGAAAGTTGATCGTCCCAGCGGCTGCGTAGACTGGCGAGCAAATTTGAATCAGCAGATGCTACGGAAACGTTTGCGCCGGAGAAACGTTGACTGAACCTTTCTCAAACTGGAATTTCAGGACCCATTCGCTGGGAACACTTTTCCCATCGACCTGCGGAGGCTGAAAGGTCCACTGTCGCGCGGCTCGCAGCGATCGTTCGGCAAAATATTGGCTCGGTCCTCGCGAATCGAAATTCGCCATCAAAACCTTGCCGGACGAATCCACTGACACTTTCACCCGCACGTTCAGCTTGCCGTGAACCGTGTGCAGGGCGTTCCGGGATACGTCAGGCATAATCTGCTGGGCCACTGCGCCCTGAGGCCCGGTCGAGTTGGAATTGTGGGTTCGAGTATTTTTTGTAGAACCTGCGGGTGCTTCCGAATGAGAAGCGTTCGAGGCATTTTCTGGGCTCGCGTTGCCCTGCGCGGGCGCCCCCGAGGAGGATTCAGCAGCGCCGGAAGGTTCAGCCTCACCTCCCGCGTGGCGGTGCATTAGCCTTGGTCCTACAACTGCGAGCACTAGCACCAGTGCCACGGCTGCGACCGCGTATCCCCACTTCGGAAATCCAGCTTGCGGAACAATCGCCGCTTCTGGTTCGATTGCGTGGGAGGGATTTTGCAACCTGTCTGCAATCGCTGCGACCGTCCAGCGCTGTTGCGGATCACGACGCAGGCTGTGACTCGCGATGTCGAGGAACGGCTCCGGCACCGTTTCCGGCAACTTCACATCTCCCTTCCCCATTTGCTCCACCGCAGGTGGATGCTGAGTCAGAGCTTCCACCAGAGTCATGCCCAGCGACCACACGTCGGATTCCGGCGACATGTTTCCGCCCGCTCCAATTTCCGGCGCCGCGTAAGCACCGGGCTTGCGAAGAACCCTCACGGACTCGCCGGTTCCGCAGAGTCCGTCGCTCGAAATCTTGATCTGATCGCCTACCGCCATGATGTTCGAGGGATTGATATGGCCATGGACGAAGCCTTTGCCGTGTATGTACGTCAAAGCATCCACAACACTGCGAAGCATATCTTGAGCTTCCGCAGGCGTGAGCGCGCGGTAGGGAAGAATCTGCGCCAGGCTTTCTTCGGCGTACTCGGTCACGACGTAAAGCAAATCTGTGCCATCCAGTTGGCAACGCCCTAGTCGAAACAGCCGAAGCAGGTGCGGATGCGAAAATTTGGCCGCCAGTTCCCACCAGGAAAGTTGCAGCTCCGGATTCTCCGCATTGGCCAAAATAAGTTTGATCGCGACGTCCTGCGGTTCGCCGTCAGCACGCTTGCTCAAAAAGACTGAGCTGCGCTCGGAGCCGCCCAGATACTTGAGCAACGGAAACTCATCATTGACGACTCGGCCTTCCCACTGTTTCCAACCTTCGGGCATTCTCTTCCACCGCCTGCTTTACTTTGAGTGACAGTATTGTAAACCGAGCAGAGGCGTGTCGATCACGATAGCGGAGGCAAATGTTCACGCCAGCGTCTCAAAGGTTCCGTCCTCGCAGTTTGCTGAAAAACCAGGGATTCGTATCAGGGCTCGCCTTCAGGCGTGCGGTCAACGAGTCCTTTCAGCGATGCCTTCGGACTCTGTCGTCTAGAACAGGCCTTTCGGAAAACTGTTTAATCGAAGAGCATGATCCTCGAATGGCTGGCGGTGATATCGAAATGATCGTCCGGATTAAATCCGGAGCTACTGCGACATTAAGAAAGAAGAAAGGGCTGCGAGTTTCCTGTTGCCAGTCAGTCACGCAGCCCATCACAGAATTACATCCACCAAAAGCCCTGCACCTCCCAGTATCTGTCGTGCAGTTGCCCCAGTGTTTTATGGCTGCTCAAGATGTAACGATATCAGCCGAGTTCCGCTGTGATTGTGATCGCAGGCGGGTGTGATTTGCCTCACGTCCTAAAGTTTCGGCAGCAGACAAGTGCCGAGCATTTGGAGAGAACAACTGAGCAGGCATTTTGCGCGCAAAACAAAACGCCCCAGCCTCGTTAGAGTTTCTGGGACGTTCGTCGAAGCAGCCCTCCCCCGAAGTCTGCTCGAGGACTAATGTAGCAGTCATAGGGGACAAGGTGAATGGCACTTTCAGGCTATACGAAAACCCAAAGTAACCATGCCGGGATAACCTTCGGAAAGGCCAATAAACACTGGTTTTCCGCACGTTTCAGCCACACAGCCTAAGCGCGGTATTCAAAAACGAATGCGCCCTGCTGGACCCTTACGACGGCGCGAACTTTGCCGTAGCCGCCAGGACGCAGGCGCGGCGGCGGTCACTTCGAGTGCTACCGCGAAGCCTGGCATTTCATGGCGTGCGATCCGCATTAACAAAATGCGGGAAGGCCCAATAGCCTTTTCTTGCTTGACTTTCGATGATCTTGCATACATCCTCTCTCGGAAGCGTGTGACGTTATGGCTGCACCTCTGGCGAAAAAAGTTCTGCTGATTGGCTGGGATGCGGCTGATTGGAAAGTGATCAATCCGCTGCTGGACCAGGGATTGATGCCTACGCTCGACGGTTTCATCAATCATGGCGTCATGGGAAATCTGGCGACGTTGCGACCCATCCTTTCGCCCATGCTGTGGAATTCAATTGCCACTGGCAAGCGGGCCAACAAGCACGGCATTCACGGATTCATGGAGCCGGACACGCAGAATGGAGGCATTCGACCGGTCTCCAGCACCTCGCGCAAGGTGAAAGCGATTTGGAATATCCTGACCCAGCGCGGGTTCAAGACGCACGTCCTTGGCTGGTTTGCAGGCCACCCGGCTGAACCGATTAATGGCGTTTCGGTTTCCGATCTTTATCCTTACGCCACTGCCCCGCCGGATAAGCCTTGGCCGCTTCCGCCGGGAGCGGTGCATCCCGAAAACTTGCGCGATGCTTTTGCGGAGCTGCGCATGCATCCCGGTGATGTGACCGAAGCGGCGATCCTTCCCTGGATTCCGCGTGCGGCGGAAATTGATCAGGAAAAAGATAAAGGCCTGATGTCGTTTGCGAAGATCCTTTCGGAGAACTGCTCCATCCACAACGCCGCGACCTGGATTCTGCAGAATGAGCCTTGGGATTTCATGGCGGTTTATTACAACGGCATCGATCACTTCTGTCATGGGTTCATGCACTACCACCCGCCGCGCATGGAAGGCATCCCCGAGGATCGGTACGAAATTTACAAAGATGTGGTGAATGGAGCGTATCGCTTCCATGACATGATGCTGGAAACATTATTGGATCTTGCCGGCCCGGAAGCGACTGTGTTGCTGGTGTCGGATCATGGTTTCCACTCTGATCACTTGCGGCCGCGCGGCATTCCGGCGGAACCAGCGGGGCCGGCGGTTCAGCATCGTCCATTCGGAATTTTTTGCATGAAGGGGCCGCATGTGCAGCAGGACGAGCGCATTTATGGTGCGACCCTCCTGGACGTGACGCCAACCATCCTGACCCTGTTTGGATTGCCCGTGGGCGCGGATATGGACGGACGCGTTTTGGTGCAAGCATTCGAAGAGCCGCCCGAGATTACGCGCATTCCCAGTTGGGAGCAGGAGGCGGGCGAATGTGGAATGCATCCGAGCGATCTGCGGATGGACCCCGCTGCGGCCCAGGCCGTCTTGCAACAATTCGTCGCGCTTGGTTATATTCAGCCGCCCAGCGAAGATCAGACCAAAGCCGTGGCCAGCGCAGTGCGCGAGGCAAATTACAATTTAGCGCGCGATTTTTTGGACTGCGGACGTCCCGACGAGGCCTTGCTGCTGCTGGAAGACTTGGCCAAGAATGATCCCAAGCAGAGTCGTTTTCAGATGCATCTGGCGCAATGCTATCTCGCGCTCAGTCGCCGCGCAGATGCGAAGCAGATTCTGGAAGCTCTAATCACAGCCGACTTGAAGCCGCCTGAAGCGGAGGCAAAGGGTGAACAGCTGGACGCGGGAGCAGCGGTGGATGGAGATCAGCAGACCGAAACACCCCAGGCGATAGCGCCGGAAATACCGCCGCAAACCGAAGCAGCCGAGGCGGCTGCTCCCGAAGCGATTACTGCCGAAACAACAACGCAGCAGGACAAGCAGGCCAATCCTCGACCCTGGGCAGACTTGCTGATGGGCGTAATTCACTTTGAAGAGGGAAATATGGAAGCCGCCCTCGCCAGCCTGCTCAAGGCCGAGCAATCCGACCCCCGCCTGCCCAATTTGCATTTGCGCATCGGAGAAACTTATTTGCGGCAGAAGCGCACTGATGATGCCGACCGCGCTTTCCAGCAAGCTCTTGACATCGATGGTGACAGCCCGGAAGCCCACCTCGGCCTGGCCATGGTGCGTCTGCGGCAGCGTCGAAATGAAGAGGCTGCTGAACAAGCTTTGTTGGCCGTGGGACTGCAGCACTTCCTGCCGTTGGGTCATTTTTATCTCGGCGTAGCTCTGGCGCGCCTAGGACATCGTCAGCGCGCCATGCTCGCCTTCGAGACCAGTCTCAGCATGCTTCCCGGACTCGTAGCCGCCCACCGCTGGCTGGCCGCATTGCACGGCCAACCTGGCGGCGATCTCGACAAAGCCATCCGGCACCGCAGCCTGTACGCCCAACTTATGAATATGCGAAAGACTAGGGCGCGAGTGTGATTACGGCGGTCTCAGGCCTGCCACGCTCCGGTACCTCGCTGATGATGCAGATGCTTGCTGCTGGCGGTTTGCAGGTCCTCACCGATAGCGAACGTCAGGCCGATGCAGACAATCCTCGTGGGTACTACGAATGGGAGCGCATCAAACTTTTGCCGCAGCAGCCGAATTGCATGCAGGAAGCTGAAGGCAAGGTGGTGAAGGTAATTTCGCAACTTCTGTTCGCGTTACCCCCCGCACATGATTACAGAATTATTTTTATGCAACGTCCGCTCGCCGAAGTTGTGGCCTCGCAGTCAGAGATGATCCGGAGGCGCGGAACCACTGGCGCAGCATTGGCGCCGGCGGCGTTGATCGCGGGGTTGCAGGCGCATTTGAATCAAGTGAATGCGTGGCTGAGAGATAAGAAGAACCTATCCGTCTACCGCGTGGAACATCACAAGGTGCTGCATGATCCGCTGCAGGTTTCCGAATCCATTCAAGAGTTTCTCGAATGTCCGCTGGATGTGCTGGCGATGTCGCGGCAAATCGACGAGTCACTCTATCGTCAGCGAACCCCTTCCGCCGATATTCCAAGACCAGTGTGAATACGGTTTAGCTTCGGCTGCAGGTTATAAATCGCCAGAAGGTCTAGCCCAACTCGCCGGGAAAGCCCGCGGGGCGTGCGTCTTCGCTCGCACGTGCCGCCCCGAGCCATCATACGTCATGGCGTCCGTCGCATCGGCTACCAGCGCCTCGCGTAATATTTGTTCAGCTTCCTGATTGCGATTCTCGATCGACAGCGCCCGCGCCTTACCAAGGCAGCCGAAGCTGGTGGGACCTCCGGTCATGGCCGCGCGCCGGAAACAACTGATCGCCCCGTCGCGATGTCCTCGTGTGTAAAGCAGCGCGCCGGCGCGGAACCACGCGTCGGTCAAGGATGGGAGGAGCTTCGTTTCGCTGTCGTACGTAGCGATTGCCCCGCCGATGTTGCCCAGCTTCTCCAAGGCGATCCCCAGACGGAAATGAGCGTCTGCGTAGCGGGGGTTGCTGGCGACGGCCCGCTGCAATGCGGCGATGGCATCCGTTACGCGGCCGACCTCTAGACATGCGAGACCGAGATCGTGCTGAATAGTGGCATTGGACGGGTCGAGCACGGCTGCATCGCGCAACGGCGCAATTGCTTCGGCCGGTTCGCCCGGCCCTGAGAAACTGAGTGGCCAAGGCAAGCAGAGGCATCACTTGTTGTGGCGGGGATGGGTTTGGAGACTTAGACATGGCATCGAACCTAGCGTGGAGAGTGTCGCGTGACCATCGGAATCGCCAGCGCAATTGTCACACGACCATAACCAGGAAAATTTTACCGGACACAGTCAATGCGATGTTGAATTAGGAAACTGCGAAAGTGCTTACAGGCCGCATAAATATTGAGCAAAAGTGGTGGGCCCGGTAGGATTCGAACCTACAACCAACAGATTATGAGTCTGCTGCTCTAACCGTTGAGCTACGGGCCCCCAGATTAATGATCTACCAGTCTTCAATATTTATATCACTGCTCTGCGTTTCCTCCGATCATGCTTCTCCCTTCAATGAAAACCAAGACGAAATGAAGTATCTTGGAACAACGATCGCTGAATAACGATCGGTGAAAAACGATCGGTCCGGCGACGGCATCTATCCAAGTCGCTTTCAGGACAAAATGACAGAGGCAGCGTAAGACCCATGGCTCACCTTTTTGATTCTCTAACAATTCGAGACATTCAATTTGCGAACCGCGTGTTCGTCTCACCCATGTGCCAGTATTCGTGCGACAACGGATTCGCCAACGATTGGCATTTCGTGCATCTAGGCAGCCGCGCCGTCGGCGGAGCTGCATTGGTGTTTACCGAAGCCACAGCGGTTCTGCCCGAGGCCAGGATCAGTCCGCAGGATCTCGGTATCTGGAGCGGCGATCACATCGAGCCGCTGGCGCGAATTGTCCGCTTCATTCATGAGCAGGGCAGCGTCGCCGGCATGCAACTCGCCCATGCGGGCCGCAAAGCCAGCACCTATCGCCCATGGGAGAGCCAGCACGGTGCAATTCCCAAATCTGACGGTGGTTGGACGAATGTTGTAGCTCCGAGTGCCATACCTTTTGCCCCTGACTATCCCATGCCTCAAGAGCTCTCCGTTGACGGTATTCAGGAAACAGTCGCCGGCTTCGCGCAGGCCGCGGTTCGTGCGTGCGAGGCCGGCTTCCGTGTAGTTGAAATTCACGCCGCGCACGGATACCTCATTCACGAGTTTCTTTCCCCGCTCAGCAATCAACGAACGGATGCCTACGGCGGCTCATTTGAGAATCGCACTCGCATCCTGCGTGAGATTGTCTCTGCGGTTCGCCGCGTGTGGCCCGTACGAGCGCCGCTATTCGTAAGGATTTCCGCCACAGACTGGGTTGATGGCGGCTGGGACATTCAGCAGTCGATTCAACTCGCGGGGCAACTCAAGGAACTAGGAGTCGACCTGATTGATTGCTCCTCCGGCGGCAATGTAGCGCAGGCCAACATTCCGGTTGGCGCCGGCTATCAAACGCCATTTGCAGAACAGATTCGTCAGCAAGCAAAAATAATGACCGGCGCGGTCGGAATGATTACTTCGCCGTTTCAGGCCGAGCACATCATCGTCACCGGGCAAGCAGACGCGGTCATAATGGCCCGGGAGTTCCTGCGCGATCCGTATTGGCCGCTGCGTGCAGCCCATGAGCTAGGTCAGCCAATTTCGTGGCCGGTTCAATATCTCAGGGCAGCGCCGCAAGGGGCAAATTCCCGCGTCCCCGCAAATCTGAGGAATTTGAGTTCTTGCTTTGAGGAACAACACGCAATCCCAAAGCGCTAGATACAGGAACGCGGGTGCTTAGGATTACTTGCGAACGTGCTCGTTTAGGTCGATAATCACCTCGGCTGCATGCCAGTTATTCGGGATGCGCATGAATAAAGACGTGACCTTCGGAATCATCTTGTTGGTCGTGGTCGTCCTAACAGTACTCGCGCTGGTGGCTGTAGCCTTCATATCTGCCCTGGGCTTGGACCCAGACCAAAAGCAGCTAAAGAAGTCGCTCCTCCTCGTAGGCGGGATGCTTTGTTTACGTGGATTCTTTGGCTCCTGGTTTCATTTGTTGCTGGGTTCGGTTTTACTCGTGATGGCCCATCCGAAGATAAACCTGCCGCGCTTCGCACGACGAGTAGACAAGTCGCTTACCGATCACACGGACCACCCCGCACGCTATGTACCCTAGCTGGGCGATCTGATCGGGCGACTCTAATTTACGTAGCGCAATAACATCATGAAACCAAAATCCATGTGCGTCTGCTGGTGGCAGTGAAACAGCGTCGCACCCGGGTTTGCCGCGACAAACTCGATCTCCGCATTACTCTTCGCCTTTATTACAACCACATCCTTGCGCAGTCCCGAGAGCGGCTTGCCGTCC
>Ga0182024_10006400_pt1 | contig 25881 bp, 20 predicted proteins | sample P32metaG_FD_120480 | JGI IMG/M metagenome (GOLD analysis project Ga0182024, IMG submission 120480) | Permafrost microbial communities from Stordalen Mire, Sweden - P3-2 metaG (Illumina Assembly) | ecosystem: Environmental > Terrestrial > Soil > Wetlands > Permafrost | place: Sweden: Stordalen... | reverse complement strand
GCCGCCACCGGCGCGCCCGTATACGCACATCCCGGCGCGCAGTTTCCGCACGATCGAACCCTGGAAGGTGGCGAGCGCCTCGCACTGGGCGAGGCGTCGTTCACCGTGCTGCACGCCCCCGGGCACGCCCCGGATCACCTCGTGTTCGTGCTCGACGACGAACGCGCGCTGTTCACCGGCGACGTCGTGCTCGGTACCGGCACGGTCGTGGTTGCGCCGCCGAGCGGCGACATGCGAACCTACCAGCGCACGCTGCAGCGCCTGCGCGACGAGTACGGCGACGCGAGCGCGATCTACGGCGGCCACGGCCCGGAAGTTCGCGATGTGCGCGCGAAACTCGACGAGTACATCGCGCACCGCGAAGCCCGCGAGCGCGCGATCGTCGCCGCCCTCGGCAACGGCGCGACGATTCCGGCCATCGTCGAGCGCGTGTATGCCGAGGTCGATCGGCGCTTATGGCCCGCGGCGGCGCGCCAGGTCCTCGCGCATCTGATCGCACTCGAAAACGAAGGCCGCGTGCGGGCCGAGCCCGTGCAACGCGAGCCCACGCCCGCCGAAGCGGCGCTGCTCAACCCCGACCTCTCCCGGCTCGATGACAACCTGGGCGCCGACGTCATCCGCGCCGAGCTCGGCTACGGCACCGGCGAACCGCTGCTCCGCTACGCGCTCAGCTGATCGCGAGCACGACCTTGCCGAACTGCGCGCCCTTGTCGACGGCCTCGGCGGCGGCCACGACGTCATCCATCGCATAGACCTTGTCGACAGCCGGATTGATTGCTTGTCCTGAGCCTGTCGAAGGATCGAACAGCGCCAGCATCTCTGCGAAGTCGCGCGGTGAGCCCATCGACGAGCCCATGATGTCGAGCTGGCGCCAGAAGACCGAGTACGGGCGAATCTTCGCGTCGCCCAGCGTCCCGCCGTAGATGACGACGCGGCCGCCGTAGCGCGTGACGTTGATCGCCTTGGCCAACGTGTCGCCGCCGGCGGAGTCGACGACCAGGCTCGGACCGCCGTCGATTGCGGCGGCGTCCTTCTCCCACTTCTCGCTCGTCTTGTAGTTGATGGCTACGTCGGCGCCCATCGCTTTCGCGCGCTCGAGCTTTTCGTCGCTCGAGGACGTGACGATCACTTTGGCGCCGATCTTCTTGGCGAACAGGAGCACGAAGGTTTGCACGCCGCTGCCGACGCCGGGGATCAGCACGACGTCGCTGCGCGAACAGCCGCCGCGCGAGACGAGCGCGCGATACGCCGTGACGCCGGCGAGCGGAATGGCGGCCGCTTCGTCGTCGGTCAATGACGCAGGCGCAGGATGGACGTTCTCGGCCGGCACCGCAATATACTCGGCGAACGTGCCTTGGTGCGGCATTCCGAGCACTTGCGCGCTGCGCTGCCAGACGCGCTGATCGGGTCCCCAACCGAGCGTCGGATCGATGACGACGCGCGCCCCGACCGGCTCACCCCGCACGCCCTCGCCGTGCGCGGCGACGGTGCCGAGGCCGTCGGATCCCGGGATGCACGGCAACTGGATCCCCGCATAGAGGCCTTGGCTGATGAACACGTCGCGCCGGTTGAACGCCGCGCGCACGATCTTGACCAGCGTCTCGCCCGGCCCGGGCGCGGCGTCGTCGACCTGCTCGACGCGAAAGTTGCGGGGACCGTTCTCGCGGTCGATCTCGTGAAGGCGAACAGCGCGCATCGCCTTGGGGTACGCGCCGAGCACCGGGAGCGCCTACCGGTGGCCGTGAAAGAGACGTCCGACGCGACTCCACGCTTGGAGGGCATTTGGATTTTCCTTCAGTGAGCTTGGGGCAGCCGATCGCCAAACGGCTGTCCCCGCTCGACGTGCGGATCGAGGCCAATCGCTGCCTGAACTGCTACGACGCGCCGTGCACGCGCGCGTGTCCGACGGCGATCGACGTGCCGCGCTTCATCGGCCGTATCGCGACCGGCGATCTCGCCGGCAGCGCGCGCACGATCATGGATGCCAATCCGGTCGGAGCGAGTTGCGCGCGCGTCTGCCCCACCGATCAGCTCTGCGAGGGAGCGTGCGTCTACAACGCCGATGAGAACCCGATCCGCATCGGCGATCTGCAGCGCTACGCCACCGATTGGGCGATCCGCGAGAACGCCGTGTTGTTCTCGGCCGGTCCTTCGACCGGCAAGCGCATCGCGGTCATCGGCTCCGGGCCGGCCGGGCTTGCCTGCGCGCGCGAGCTCGCGCGGGCGGGCCACGCGGTAACGATCTTCGAGCGCGACGCGGCGCCGGGTGGGCTCGACACCTACGGCATCGTCCCGTTTCGCTTGCCGGCGGAGATCGCGCTGTGGGAGGCGGAGCAAGTCCGCTCGCTCGGCGTGGAGTTCCGCACCGGCGTAACGGTCGGTACCGATATCTCGGCCGAGGCGATTCTGGCCGAGTACGACGCGGTGATGATCGCGGTCGGGATGGGCGCCGTTCCGCGGCTCGGCATCGAAGGCGAGGATGCGGCGGGCGTGTGGGACGCGCTGGACTTCATTCGCGTCGCGAAGTGCGGCGGCGATGTCGGCGCGCTCGGCGCGCGCGTCGCGATCATCGGCGGCGGCAACACCGCGATCGATGCCGCCACCTGCTCGCGACGTCTCGCAGCACCGTCGGTCACCATGTACTATCGGCGCGGGGCCGAACGCATGACGGCCTACGACTTCGAGATCGAGTTCGCCAAGGTCGAAGGTGTCGAGTTCCGCACGTTTGTCGTACCGAAACGCATCATCGTCGAGAACGGCCGCGTCACCGGCCTCGAGCTGCTGGCGACCGATCCCGCCGGCACCGCACGGCCGATCGCCGGCACGGAGCGCGTCGTCGCCGCCGACACGGTGATCTTGGCGATCGGCCAGTTGCGCCACGTTGCTCTGCTCGACACGTTCGGCGTGATGCACGACGTCAACGGGATCGCGGCGGTCGACGACGCGATGCGCACCAACGTGCCGCGCATCTTTGCCGCAGGCGACTGCACGTTCACGCCGGGTGCCACCGACGCGATGGTGGTCGACGCGGCGCAGCGCGGCAAGCTCGCCGCGTACGCCATCGATGACGCCCTGCGTACGGAAAGACACTAATGGCTGACCTTTCGATCGACCTGGCCGGAATCCGCAGTCCGAACCCGTTCTGGCTCGCCTCGGCGCCGCCGACGAACTCGGGTTATCAGGTGATGCGCGCGTTCGCTGCCGGCTGGGGCGGCGCGGTCTGGAAGACGCTCGCGCTCGAGCCGATCGTCAACGTCACCTCGCGCTTCGCCGGGCAGAACATCGGCACGTATCGCATGGCCGGAATGAACAACATCGAGCTCATCACCGATCGCCCGCTCGACGACAACCTGCGCGAGATCGCCGAGTGCAAGGCGGCCTATCCCGATCGCGCGATCGTCGTCTCGCTCATGACCGAGTGCACGCGCGAGAGCTGGCACGAGCTCGTGCGCCGCTGTGAAACGGTCGCCGTCGATGGGTTCGAGCTCAACTTCGGCTGCCCGCACGGAATGTCGGAGCGTGGTCAAGGCGCCGCCGTCGGCCAGGATCCCGAGCTGGTCGAGCTCATCACCCGTTGGGTCAAGGAAGCGGCGCACGTTCCGGTCATCGTGAAGCTCACGCCCAACATCACCGACGTGCGCTACACGGCGCGCGCCGCCGCGAAGGGCGGCGCCGACGCGATCAGCTTGATCAACACGATCAACTCGCTGATGGGCGTCGATCTCGACAGCTGGCTGCCCATCCCGCACGTCGACGGCAAGTCGTCGCACGGCGGGTTCTGCGGCCCGTCGGTCAAGCCGATCGCGCTCAACATGGTCGGCGCCTGCGCGAAGGACGCGGCAGTCGGGATTCCGATCTCGGGGATCGGCGGAATCGCCGACTGGCGCGACGCCGTCGAGTTCATGCTGATGGGTTCGACCAGCGTGCAGGTGTGCACGGCCGTGATGCACCACGGCTTCCGCATCGTGGCCGACATGATCGACGGCCTCAACAACTATCTCGACGCGCGCGGGATCGCGTCGGTGCGCGAGCTCGTCGGACGGACCGTGCCGCGTTTCGTCGACTGGAACGACCTCAACCTCGACTACCAGATCGTCGCGCGAATCGACCCTGACCTGTGCATCCGCTGCAACAAATGCTACATCGCCTGCGAGGACGCGGCGCACCAGTGCATCGACCGCCCCGCCGACCCGCGCCTCGCGCCGGTCGTCGACGAAGAGCACTGCGTGGGCTGTAACCTCTGCCAGATGGTCTGCCCGGTCGACGATTGCATCGAGATGGTGCGCGTCGATGCCGGCGATACCGTCCACACCTGGAGAGAGAAGCTACCATCGGTACCATCATAAGAAACGGGACGGTCGTCACCGCGACGGACCTCTTCCCGGCCGACATCCTCATCGAAAACGGCGTCATCGCCGCGATCGCGCGCACCATGCCGAGCAGCGGACACGAGACGTTCGACGCGTCGGACAGCTACGTGTTTCCGGGTTTCATCGACCCGCACACGCACTTGGACATGCCGTTCGGCGGAACGACCACGATCGACGACTTCGCCAGCGGGACGGTCGCGGCCGCGCTGGGCGGGACCACGACGATCGTCGACTTCGCGCTGCACACCAAAGGCGACTCGCTGGCCAACGCGATCAAGACCTGGCACGGCAAGGCCGGCGGCAAGGCCGCGATCGACTACGCGTTTCACCTGACGATCGCCGACGGGCGGCCCGAGACGATCGAAGAGATCCCGCGCATGATCGAGCGCGAGGGCGTCAACTCGTTCAAGGTCTTCATGGCCTACAAGCACGTGCTGCAAGTCGACGACGAGACGATCTTCAAGGTGCTCAAGGCGGCCGCCCAATACGGCGGGCTGGTGCAGGTGCACGCCGAGAACGGCGACGTCATCGAGGTCACCGTGAAGGAGGCGTTGGCCGCCGGCAATACCGCGCCGAAATATCACGGCCTGACGCGACCGGTCGAGCTCGAAGCCGAGGCGACGTCGCGCGCGATCCGCTTGGCCGAGGTCGCCGGCGCGCCGCTCTACGTCGTGCACGTCTCGAGCGCGATGGCCGCCGATGCCATCAGCGACGGGCGCAAGCGCGGCTTGCCGATCTACGGCGAGACCTGCCCGCAGTATCTGGTCTGCGACGCCAGCGACTACGATCGGCCGGACTTCGCCGGCGCAAACTACGTGATGTCGCCGCCGCTGCGCGAGAAACGCGATCAAGCTGTGCTGTTGCGCAAGCTCAAGAACGGCGAGCTGCACGCCTTCGGATCCGATCACTGTTCGTTCAACAACTGCGGACAGAAGGATCTCGGTAAGGACGACTTCTCGAAGATCCCCAACGGCGCGCCGACGATCGAGGACCGCGTGGCGATCCTGTACGAACACGGCGTGAACAAGGGCGTGATCGGCCTCAACCAGTTCGTCGCGCTCGCTTCGACCAATCCCGCCAAACTGTTCGGCCTGTTCCCGCGCAAGGGCACGATTGCGGTCGGCAGCGACGCCGATATCGTCGTGTGGGATCCGAACGTTGCCCGCACGATCTCGGCCAAGACGCATCATATGAAGGCCGACAACAACATCTTCGAGGGGATGGCGGTGCGCGGCCGGCCGCGCTACGTTTTCTCGCGCGGCCGCAAGGTCGCCGACGGTGAGAACTTTACCGGCGCGACCGGCCAAGGAATCCACCAGAAGTCCGCGCCTTTCCGTCCCGTCCAGTTATGATGGCTTCACCTGCGGTGAAGCCGACGGCCTTCGGCCGTAATCCCAAAGGAAAGTTGTAGGAACCGTGAGTGATCTCGTCACCATTGGATTGGTCCAAGCGCATCACGATACCGACGGCGCCCAGCCGGTCGAGGTGCACAAGCGCGCGGCGATCGCCAAGCACGAACGGCTCATCCGCGAGGCGGCGCAGCGCGGCGCGCAGATCGTCTGTCTGCAAGAGCTCTTCTACGGACCGTACTTCTGCACCGAGCAGAACCCGAAGTGGTACGAGGCGACCGAGCACATCCCCGACGGGCCGACGACGCGCGGCATGCAGGACCTCGCGCGCGAGCTCGGCATCGCGCTCGTCGTGCCGATGTACGAGCGCACCATTAGCGGCGTGTACTACAACACCGCGGCGGTGATCGACGCCGACGGCTCGTTCCTGGGCATCTATCGCAAGCACCACTTGCCGCAGGTCGCGGCAGGACCGGCACCGTGCGGCTTCTGGGAGAAGTACTATTTCAAACCGGGCAACGCCGGCTATCCGACGTTTCAAACCCGCTTCGCACGCATCGGCGTGTACATCTGCTACGACCGGCACTTCCCCGAGGGCGCGCGACTGCTGGGACTCAACGGCGCCGAGATCGTGTTCAATCCGTCGGCGACGGTCGCCGGCCTGTCGGAATATCTTTGGAAGCTCGAGCAGCCGGCCCACGCCGTCGCCAACGGATACTACCTCGGTGCGATCAACCGCGTCGGGTTTGAGCCACCATGGAACATGGGTGAGTTTTACGGCCAGTCGTATTTGGTCGACCCACGCGGTAAGTTCGTCGCAGTCGGCTCGCGCGACAAGGACGAGGTGGTGATCGGCGACGTGGATCGTCGCGTGATCGAAGAGGTGCGCAATACCTGGCAGTTCTACCGCGATCGGCGTCCGGAGACATACGGCGCGATGATCGACGTATAGCTCGCATGGCGAAGGTACAGGTCGAGCGTGACGGCATCGTCACGCTGACGGACGATGCGGCGCGGGCGTCGTCGACCAACGGGAATCTTTGGAACGATGACCTGCGCCCGTGCAGCTATGCCGAGCATACCTGGGGCGCATCGCGTTTCGCCAGCTTGTGGATCGGAATGTGCCTGTGCATCCCGACCTACTCGCTCGCCAGCGGGATGATCTCGCTGGGGATGAACTGGTGGGAAGCGGTGCTGACGATTTTCGTCGGCAGCGTCGTGGTGCTGATCCCGATCTTGCTCGTCGCGCATGCCGGAACGCGCTACGGTATTCCGTATCCGGTGTTCGCGCGCTTGTGGTTCGGCACGCGCGGCGCGCACGTTCCGGCGCTGGCCCGAGCGGTCATCGGCGCGGGCTGGTTCGGGATCAATTCGTGGTTCGGCGGCTTGGCGCTCGACGCGATCGTCTCGCGCGTCGCGCCGGGCTGGAGCGCGTTGCATCCGCACCTGTTCGTTGCATTCGCCGTATTTTGGTTCATCAACGTCGGCATCGCCATGCGCGGTCCGCAGGCGATCGGGCGCCTCGCGGCGTTCGCCGCTCCGACGCTCGGCCTCGCCGCAGTCGCGCTGTTCGCGTGGGGATTGCATGCCGCCGGCGGCGTCGGGCCGATGTTGGCCGCGCCCGCCACCTTGCATGGCGGCGCGTTCTGGGCGGCGTTCTTCCCGTCGGTCATCGGCGTGGTCGCGTTCTGGGCAACGCTCGCGCTCAACATTCCGGACTACTCGCGTTACGCCGCGTCACAAAAGGCGCAGCTGCGCGGCCAGCTGGTGATGCCGTTCGTGATGGCGGTCTTCGCGTTCGTCGGGATCGCGGTCACGTCGGCGACCGTCGCCGTCTACGGATCGGCCCTGTGGAACCCGGTCGATCTGATCGTGAAGTTCCCGACGATCGTCGTGGTGATCGGCGGCATCATCGTCATCCTCTCGTCGATCACGATCAACGTCGGCGCGAACGTGATGGCGCCGGCGCGCGCGTTCGAGAACCTCTGGCCCAAGGCGATCACCTTCGCGGGCGGCGCGGTACTGACCGGGTTGCTGTCGCTGCTGATGCAGCCGTGGTACGTGCTCTCGACGTTTGCGACGTACGTGTTCACGTGGCTTGGCACGTACGGCACGCTGCTTGGACCGTTCGACGGTATCGCGATCGCCGACTATTGGCTCGTGCGCAACCTGCGCCTCGACCTCTTCCAGCTTTATTCACACAGCGGCCGCTACGACTACGCCGGCGGCTGGAATCTGCGCGCGATCGGCGCCCTCGTCGTCGGCTGGATTCCGCCGCTGGTCGGCCTGTGGTTCGCGCCGCTGCATTTCTTGTGGTCGGGCGGCTGGCTGTTCAGCATCATCGTCGCCGCCATCGCTTACACGTGGTTCATGCGCACCGATTCGTCGCGCCTCACCGAGTCCGAATACGACGCCATCACCGAAGGCTAAGCGCGCAGCCAGGGCTTTCGCACGCGGTACTCCGGCAACGACTACGTGACCTGACGCTCCGGCGTGCGAGACGGCCCGAGCCGGCCGGCGAGACGTTTGGGGGCTTGCAAGAGCCAGGCGGCGGTGAGGATGTCGCGCAGCACGTCGGGTCGGATGGCGGCGAGGTTGACCAGGACCCACGGATACTTCTCGTAGTGCGGCGTGACGAAAAACGTCTGCGGAGCAGCCTGTACGAGCGCTTCGCGTTCGTCGCCGACGCGCACGACGAGCGTCGCCTCGTCTTCCTTCAACCGCGCGAAGAGCTTGCCGCGCACCTTGAGCGCCGCCGTGCCGTACGACGTGCTCTCGTCGACCTCCGGCAACGCCGACGCCGCGGCGAGGACGCGCTTCCAGAACGTCGTCCTCGCCGTCCGCTTCACGGCCGTAACGAACCTCGCGGGATCGCTAGACGAAGACGGGCCGTTTGCCCGAGGGATTCTTGCAGAACGTCATGTGCTCGCTGTGCGGGACATACCACGCGTGGATATCGTAGTGCGGCACCGCGTAGCCGGGGTGCCCGTTCACTTCGTACCAGATGTCGACGTGATCGATGCGGTATCCCGGCAGCGGTTTGAGCTTGTCGTCGAGGTTGAGACCTGCGTCAAACTCTTTTTTCGACGGCATGATCTCGGTGAAGACCGGCTTGCCGTTGTAATAACCATAGATCGGTCCGGCCGGCCAGCTCGTCGGTTTCACGTAGTGGTATCCCATCGACGGGATGCAGCCGCCGACCGGCTTCACACCGGCCGGTAACCCCTTGGGATTTCCTTTCAGTGGCGTGTTCATCATTTTCATGACCTCCGGCGTCATGCCGGGCGGCATCGCGGGCGGACTCTGCTGCGCCGCGCCAGGCACCGCTCCGACGATCGCCAGAAACAGGCCAAAGGAAAGACTCCGAGCTCCGAAAGTGCGCATGCTTTGTATCTCCGATCAAGGGACCGTGTACGTTGCCGCACACGCGGGCGCCTCCCGGTCTCGAGCGCGATTACTTTGCAGATGCGTGAGCGGCGGCCAGCTCGCCGACGGCGGCGTCGATCGTGGCAACGGCTTCGTCGATCTGCTCGTCGGTGATCGTCAACGGTGGCGCGATGTGCAGCACGTTGTAGCGGCCGAACATGTAGGCGCCGCGCTTTTTGAGCGATGCGAACAGAGCCGGCATCGGACCCAGCGACGTTCCCTGCCACGGCACCAGCGGCTCGCGCGTCGTTCGGTCGGCGACGAACTCGAGCGCGAAGAACGCACCGACACCGCGCGCATCGCCGACGATCTCGTGCTTCGCACGCACGCGCTCGAGCCCGGCGCGCAGGCGCGGCTCGATGCCGTCCTTTGCTCGCGAGTAGAGATCGCCGTTCTCATAGGCCTGCAACGCGGCGAGTCCGGCCGCCATCGCGAGCGGATGCCCCGAATAGGTGTGTCCGGCCGGCAACGGCTTGTCGTCGAACGCACGCGCCAAACGTTCGCGCAGGATCACGCCGCCGAGCGGAACGTAGCCTGACGTCACGCCTTTGGCAAATGTGAGCATATCGGGAACGACCCCGAAGCGCTCGCCGCCGAACGCAGCGCCCGCGCGGCCGAAGCCGGTCATGACCTCGTCGAAGATAAACAGGATGCCGTGCGCATCGCACAGGGCGCGCAACCCGGCGAGGTAGCCGGGCGGAAACACGATCACGCCGTTCGAGCCGATGACCGGTTCGATGAGCATGGCGGCGATCGATTGCGGGTTCTCGGCGGCGACGACGTCGGCGACGTGCGCCAGCGCCCGCTGCGTCTCTTCGGCGGGGTCGCTGCTGTAGAACGGGCTGCGATACGGGTACGCGGTCCAGAAATGCACGACGCCGCCCATCGTGCTGCCCGGCTCGTTGAACCAGCGGCGGTTCTCGCCGGTCAGCGTCGCCGAACCGGCACCCGAACCGTGAAACGAACGGTAGCCCGTCAACACCTTGCTGCGACCGGTGATCGCACGGGCGAACTTCACCGCGTCCTCGTTCGCCGAGGCACCCGACGTCGTGAAAAAGACGCGCCCGCCTTCTTCGCTCCACGGCGCGAGGCGCACCAGTGCTTCGCCGAGCTCCGCGCGCACGTCGTTGAACCAGCTCGGAGGGCTGAAGCACAAGCGATCGATCTGCTCGTGCATCGCCGCGCGCACCGCAGGATGGCCGTGGCCGAGGTTCACCGCGATGAGCCCCGAGGTCAAGTCGGCGTAGCGGTTGCCGTCGGCGTCGTAGAGGTAGATCCCCTCGCCGCGCACGATGACCGGCGGCGCGAGGTTCGCCTGCGCCATCCAGGGGGTGAGCACGTATCGAGCGTGCTTGGTTTTCAACGCGTCGCCGGTAGCGATCATGCGAGGGTCCTCCCGCCGTTCGCGTACGCCGCGCGCGCCCGGGAGTCCGCCTTTAGCGCGGCCGCTCGAGGACGGCGAACAGCGCCGGCAAGGCCAGCGAAAAGCCGGGCAGCGCGTCGTGCTCGATCGCTTCGCCGCCACCGAGGACGCGCTCACGGCTCGCGTCATGCAGGTGCGCCGTGCGGGCGCGCGGATCGACCACGATGACCAACTCGGAGCCGCCGGCAAGATAGACGCCGACCTTGTGCGCCAGATTCTTGCGCGACCAGCCGGGCGAGAGAATTTCGACGGCGACGTTCGGCGCGAACGGCGGCGACTCGAGATCGAAGCCCTCCAACTCGCGCAACCGCTCGTTGCACACGTACGATACGTCGGGCACGAGCGGACGGCGAATCTCACCCGGCGGCGCGACGCGAAACCGCCACTCGGAGCCCACCTCGCCTCGCGCTTCGGCCCATGAGCCCAGCGCGGTCCCGAACACGCGCTGCAGCAGCGCGTGCGTGCGGAAGGGACTCACTTTCCGCACCGGGCGGCCAAGAATCCACTCGGTCTCGGGTTTGGTCTCGGGCAGAACGATCTCGTGTATCGACATGGGCTCACGCATGGCTATCACACCCACGCGCGCGTTGACAATACCTCAGCTTCGCCAGTGGCTTCGCGGGACGCGAGCCACTCAATGCGGGCGGCCGAGAAAACCCAAGGCCAGTTGCAGATCGAGCCAAATGCGCGCGATCAGTCCGGGCGTGTACTCGCCGAACGTGAAGATCGACGCGAGCGTTCGTTCCGTCCCCGCCAGGATGAATGGGACGCCGCACATGATGAGCACGAGAATCCAGCCGATGAGCGGCGCAAATCCGCGAAGCGGGCTACGCACGACGACGGTGCCGCCGGCGAGATCGCCGAGCCGGCGATGACTCGGCAACAGCGCCAGCACGCCGCCGACGACCAGCAGGTCGATCGGGCGCAAGAGGCCGCGCAAGAACGCGCGGCCCAAACCGACGAACCGTCCGCGCACCGGGTAGACGTGCAGACCGAAGACGAGCTTCCAAATCGTGGTGCCGAGGAACGCTTCGGCGACCCACACGTAGACGAGCGCGATGCCGATGCCGATCGCCAGCGTCGCATCGAAGCCGCGCTGGCTGTTCGTCGGCAGTCCAGTGAGCGGATTGATCGCGATCAGTGAATAGGCCAGCGAATAGACGACGCACGCGACCAGCGCGATGTCGAAGACGAACGCGAAGAATCGCGCGCAGACGTACCCGAACGGATGGCCGACGTCGGTGCGCGGAACGACGGTCACCGTCCGCGGCGGGATCAGCGTTCCGCTGACGGGCGCGCCGGTTGCGGCAAACGGAGTCGCCATCGGACGGGGCGGCAGCGGCACCGGGCGCTCGACCACGGCATCGTCGATCTTGCGCGGCCCCGGCTGCGGAGGCGGCGGGGTCACGCGGGGCATGGCGACGGTCGTCTCGAGGTCTTCGGGCGGTGGCGGGGTCGACACGCTGTACTCTACCTCGGCATCTCCGGCATCGTTTCGCGTCGGTTCAGCCGGCCGGCGCCATCATAGCCAATCTACGCGCGAGGATCGGTCGGGTTTCGCGGGCTCAGACGTAGCCGCTGGCGGCGGTCGCACCCTTCTTGCGCAATTCGGCCTGACGCAACTCGACGCGGCGAATTTTCCCCGAGCGCGTCTTCGGCAACTCGGTGACGAACTCGATTGCGCGCGGGTATTTGTAGGGCGCGGTCACCCGCTTGCAGTGATCCTGCAGCTCGCGCACCATCGCGTCGTTGGGTTCGTAGCCGGACCGCAGCACGACGAACGCTTTGACGATGTTCCCGCGATCGGCATCCGGTGATCCGACGACCGCCGACTCGACCACCGCCGGATGCTCGAGCAGCGCGCTCTCGACTTCGAACGGACCGATGCGATACGCGCCCGACGAGATGACGTCGTCGGCCCGGCCGACGAACCAGAAGTAGCCGTCGTCGTCGACCTGCGCGCGGTCGCCGGTCAGATACCACTCGCCGCGGCGCGAGTTGCGCGTCTCCTCGTCGTTCTTGTAGTAACCGCGAAACAAGGTCGGCGGATCGCCCCGCAGCGCGATGTCGCCCACGTCGCCCGGTTCGCAGACCTTTCCGTTCTCGTCGACGACCGCGACGTCGTGGCCGGGCGTCGGTTTACCCATCGAACCCGGCCGCACGTCGACGCCCGGACGGTTGGCGACGAGCAACGAGTTCTCGGTCTGACCGTAGCCGTCGAGAATCGTCAGCCCGAACGCTTTGTGCCACAACTCGATCACTTCGGGGTTGAGCGGTTCGCCGGCGCTCACGCAGTGGCGCAGCTTGGGCAGCTTCCAGCGCGTGCCGAGATCGGGCAGCTTCGCTTCGAGGCGATACTCGGTCGGCGCCTGACAGAGCACGGTCACCTCGAGATCGCGAATCAAATCCATGCGCTGTTCCGGGACGAACGCGCCCTCGTGCAAGACGATGGGCGCACCGCACGACCACGGACCGAGCAGCACGTTCCAGACCGACTTCGCCCAGCCCGTGCCGGCCGTGCACCACACGAGATCGTCGCGTCTGACGTCGAACCAGACGTCGGCTTGCATGCGCTTCGCATAGGTGAACGCGACCGCGTGCACGACCCCCTTGGGATCCTTCGTCGTCCCGCTGGTGTAGACGATGTAGGCCAGATCGCCGGGCTGCGTCGGTTCGCCGGCATACGGCGTCGCGGCGGCGAGCAGCGGGTCGACCGGCGTCCAGCCGTCACGCGCGCCGCCGGCGAGCAGGTACGTGGTGACGGTCGTCGCGCCGGGACGCATCGCCTCGAATTCCGCCGCGTTGGAGTCGTGCGCGACAACCGCGACCGCGCCGCTGTGGTTGGCGCGGAAGAGCAGGTCCTTCGCGCGCAACTGTTCGGCACTCGGCACGGCCGCGGCGCCGATGCGCAGCAGCGCGGTCATGCAGAACAGCCAATCGGGAATCTTCGGCAGCGCGACGACCACGCGGTCGCCCTTCTTCACCCCCGCGTCGCGCAGGACGGCCGCCCAGCGCTGTGACGCGTCCGCGATCTGCGGAAACGAGTAGTCGCGCCGCCGCCCTTCCGCATCGACGAACAACAGGCCGCGGCGATCTTCGCGCGCGAGCGCATCGACCACGTCCCGCGCGAAATTGAACGCGGGCGGAATGTCCCAGCGAAACGATGCGTCGGTACGAGCGTCGGCCATGTCCGAGGATTCGCAGGCCGCCCCGGCGCACCCGCCCGTATGCCGCTCTTCGATCCCGCCCGCGTCCTGCGCGCCTCGAGCCTGCGTTACGGGAAGTTTCGCGCGCGCGGCGTCCCGGCGATTCTGCTCGGCGTCAGCGCGATCGTCGTCGCCGCCGGTACCGTTCGAGCGCTCGTCACGGCGGCGCCGCAACTGGCCGAGGTCGTCCGCGAGACGGCCAAGCTCGTCGAGGTCGCACGGACCGACCGCGACGGCCACAAGCGCCTGGGCGCCTGACGTTCGCTCAACCGTTCACGGCGTTTACCACGGCGCGGTGATCCGAAAGACGATGCGGCGCGGCGCGTTCCACTGCGTCGTGTTGAACCCGTTGTTCATCTTGATCAGATAGCGGTGATCGAACAGGTTGTCCACCGAGAGCGTGTAGCCGAGCCGCTTGTGCACCGGATCGGCGGAACGGCCGAATGCCGCGTCGACGATCCAGTGCGCCGGCAAGCGTCCGTCGCCGTTCTCGAACGCGACCGGGAAGCCGGTTCCGTATTCGGTCTGCAACGTCGCGAAGGTGCGCAGATCGGTGCCGAACCGGCGCGTGTAGAATGCATTGCCGGTCCAGGTCTGGTCGTGATCTTCGGGTTGGAGCGTGAGATCGGACGCCGAACCCGGCGGGAACAAGAACGTTCCGCCCGAGATCCCGCCCGCCACCGCATGCGAGTTGGTCAGCGAGACGCCGCTATCGACGCGCGCCGAGCTCGCGTCGAGCCGCAGCTCGACCCCGCGGTCGCGTCCGATCGCGTTGTTGAAGACCGCGAAGAGCGGGGTATTGTCGAGCTGGGTCGTGTCGAGGACGTTGACCGCCGTGCGGTCGAACGCGTTGACGTACGCGCGTAGTCCGGGCGCGAACGTGTGGGCCAGTCCGACTTCCACGTAAGTGTCGCGCTCGGGCAGCAGATCGTAGACCGGTGTTGCAGTCGGCGAGGTCTGCGTGATGACCGCGTCGCGGCGAACGTCCTCGAGTCCCGGCGCAGCGTACAGCCGGCCGACGTACGCGTGCAGCACCGTGCCTTGAACGATCTCGTCGTTGATCTCGAATCGCGGGCTGAGCTGCGCGCCGCCGACGTAGCCGGTGCTGTGATCGTAGCGCAACCCGGCGTTAACCGACAGCCGCTGCGTCGCGCTCCACTTGTCCTCGACGTAGATTCCGGTCTGCGTGCCGCGCGCGGTCGCATTGTCGACGAAGTCCGGTGCGCCGGCGAACGCGATCAGATCGTTGGAGCGCAGATTCTCCTGTTGCAAGTCGACGCCGAACTTGAGTGCGTGACGGTCGCTCGCGCGAAACGCCGAGAATCGCAGGCCCGCGTAGCTCGACACCCGGTCTTGGCGCAAACCGTTCTGCGGCGTCGTCGTACCGTCGCCGTTGACGACGAACGACTGCAGATCGCGGCCCAGATCGCCGTCGTAGGCGATGCGATCCCAGCGCATCCACGGCACGACGCGCACGTAACCGTTGCCGTCCTTCGACGTATGGGTGAACGAGAGGCTGGCGAAGCGGTCGTACTCTTGTTGCACGTCGTCGGTGCCGGGAAGCGAAACGAGCGGCGAGTTCGGATCGTTCGGATTCGTGTTGATCGGAATCTGAAACGCCGCGTACTGATTCGACAAGTCGAACGCCAGCAGATCGCGTTCACCCATCGGCAGCGCGATCCGCAGGAACTGGTCGACACTCGACGAGGCGTCGTGCTGCGCGTCAAGCGACGGTGAGTCGAGGCCGCGGTCGGTGCGCGACCCGTTGAGCGCGAGCGAGATCTGCGCGTGACCGGCGGTGAAGTGCTCGATCAGCCGCGCGTCGCTGCTGCCCTGTTCGCCGGCACCCAGCGTGAGCGCGCCGCCGTCGCCGCCGCTCAGCTCGGTACCGCCGCTGATGACGTTGACGACCGCACCCTGGCGCGAGCCGCCGAACTCGGCGGGAAACGCACCGGTGAAGATCTCGACCGCCGACGCGTTGCGCGGATCGATCAGCTGCGCGAAGTTCGCGCTGGTCGATTGCGGTAACGGCGCGCCGTCGAGCTCGTAAGTCAACCCGTGGAACCCGTGCGCGACCGGCTCGTCGTACGAGAATTGCACGACGCCCGGAACCTGTTCGACGATCGCGTCGAGCTTGTCGTTGCGCGGGAGCGCGGCGAGCCGCCGCGCGCTGAACGCATTCTCGGCGACCGGCGTACCACGCACCGTCGTCGAGGATGCCGACGTGCGGCCGATGACCGGCGTCGCGACCAGCGCGATCGTGACCGACGCATCGCTCGCGACGTCGACCGTCGTCGAAGCCGACCCTTGGGTCGCGGTCGCCGTGAGCGCGTAATGCCCGAACGGAACGCGCGCGAACGCAAAGCGGCCGTCGTCGCCGGTCGTGGCGGCCAGCGCCGTCCGTTCACCCGTCAGCGTAATAGACGCTCGAGCGATCGGCTTCCGGTCGGCGCCGGTGAGAATTCCGCGGACGCTACCGACGACGTCTGCGCGAGCCGGCGCTGCTACGATGGTGAGCCCGACTCCCGCAAACGCGACGGCGACGAGTGCCGCGCGAAGCGAATGGAACAACGTAAACCTCCGAATCCTGGAAACGCGTGAGGCGCGTCGTGCGCGGCGAAACGGTTTACCGGGTCGGAGGAGCGCGCGAGGGCCGGCGGCGGACCAGCCGCGTGCCGGCGGGAATCGGAACGACGACGGTGCGCCCGAGCCAGGGCGTATCGGTGCCCGGACGCAGCCAGCGCGGCGGTGCGAGCAGCGTCACGACGAGACGCCGCGCGAAGGCAAGGATAAGGTTGGCGATCCCCGTCAGCAGGCCGGCGGCAACGACCGCACAGGCGAGCAGTGCGACCGCGGCGACGTACGGGGCAATGCCGGCGGTCGTTCCGTCGCACGCCAGCGCGGCCCACAGCGGAACCGCGCCGATCGCGGCCAGTAACGCCGTCATCGGCCCGAAGCGCGCGCCCAGGACGAGGCGGGCGGAATCGACGGCCAGTGCCGAGGCGCCGGGCCGCAACACGAGCACCGCGATCAACGCGGCGACACAGAGCGCGCCGGCAACGGCAGCGGTACCGAGCAGGATCGGACACGGCGCGGTGACGGTCGTGTTCATCGCCATCCCGCCCATGGTCATTCCGACCATTGGCGCGGGCTGCTGCCCGAACAGGCCGAGTTGGTGGAGGCAGAGGCCGGCCCGAGCGAGCGCGGCGATTCCGACGGCCGCCGTTCCGGCGACCGCTGCGAGCACGGCGAGCGCGGCTCCCCGCGCCTGATCCAGCTTTCGCATCCTTGTCAATAACGTACTTTCTCGGCCTTCGGATGACCTATCGGCCTACGGAGGGTACGCCGCGACCTGGGGTCGTAGTTCGGCCGCTCGTGATCGATGAAGCGATCGCCGCGATGCTGCGGCAAACGATGCCGGACGCCGAGGTCCGGGTCGTCGACATGACCGGCACCATGGACCATCTCGAGGTGTTCGTACGCTCGAAAGCGTTCGCGGGCGTCCCGCCGCTGGACCGTCACCGGATGGTCGAGCGGGCCCTGGCTCCCGCGCGCGCCGACGGGCGGATCCACGCCCTCCAGATCCACACCGAAACCCCCTAAAGGAATCCGATGGCTAACCTGAACGACGAGATCGCGCGCGAGATCGCCGACAACACGATCCTCGTCTACGGCAAAGGGACGAAGGACGCACCGCGCTGCGGCTTCACGCTCGAGACGATTCAATTTTTCAACGCGTTCGGCTACCCGTTCGAAGTCGTCGACCTTCTCGAGAACATGCCCAAGCGTCAAGCACTCGCAGAGATGACCGATTGGCAAACGTTGCCGAAGGTCTTCATCGGCGGTCAGTTCTACGGCGACACCGATATCCTCGGACCGATGGCACAAAACGGCGAGCTGACGAAACTGCTCGAGACGACGTTCGCCGGCAAAGGCGTCACGCCGACGATTCAGCTCCGCTGATCGCAGCGCGGAGAATGAAAAGAGGCGCGGACCGCAGGGTCCGCGCCTCTTTCTGATTGTTCCCGTCAGCGCCCGAAGCTGTGCGAGACCTGGAACCGGAACTGGCGCGGGCCGTAGTTCTTGAGGGTGGTCGCGAAGTACTGACCGCCCTGGAACGGAACTTGCGTGCCGGCGAAGTTCAATGGGAAGAGATTGCCGTCGGTATTGAACAGGTTGTCGACGGAGATCTGGAACGTCGTGGTCCGATCGTGGATCGGGAACCGCAGCGTGCCGTTGAAGAACCACGCCGCGGGAATGTCGAAGTCGTTGTTGTTCCCGTAGTACGTCGCGCCGATCAAGAACAGGGCGTTGCTCGCCGTGCGGTAGTTGAGCTCCGCGTAGCCTTGCGCGTACGGGATCGCCTGATTCGAGACCGACTGATCGGTGAAGTTCACGTTGTTGACGATGCCGGGCTTACCCGGGTACCCGCCGGGCGGAACGCCCATCGCGAAGCCCCGCAGCAACGCACCTTGCGCTACGTAGCCGAACCCGACGACCGGAGCGCGGTTGAGTCCGAACTCGATCCCTTCGTAGCGCGCGCGTGACAGATTTCCGTTGGAGTTGACGTACAACGGGAACGTGCCCCCGGCGACCGCCGGATTCCCGGGTGCGCCGGTTCCCGCCGGAACGGCGGGCAGCGCCGTCGTCCCGTTGAGGAACGTCGTCTTCACGAACTGATTGTACAGGTTCTCGAAATACATATCCAACGTGAACACCGTCGATGCATCGTGCGGCAACCGGAAGTCGCCGCCGAGATCGAAGCCGACCGACGTCTCGGGGACGACGCCGGCGCCGGTGGTCGATGCCACGGCAGCCGCACCGTTAGAGACGCCCGGTGGGCAGGCCGGTGAGAGCGAGTCACCTGCGATACCGCAGACGAACGCCGGTTTCGACGGCGTCGAGAGGATCGCGAGGTACGGCGGCGCGACGGCCGTTCCGGCGGCGAGCCGCAGGCTCAGATCGCGCGAGGCGCGGTACTGGAGACCGATTCGCGCGTCGTTGTGCCAGAAGTTCTGATCACCGAAGGCGAGCGTCGCGCCCGACGTCGCGGTCGGTGTCGCGAACTGGCCGAAGCCGAAGTGCGAACGGAAGTCGGTCAAGTAGTACGCCAGGGTCGCGCCGAGCCGCTCGGTCAGTTGAAGCTGGCCGCGTAGGAGGTATGTCGTGATGTCTTGCGTCGAGCCGCCCGGTACGGTCGCAGTCGCTTCGGTGCCGAACGGGTTGAAGGAGTGACCGGCCGTGTGGTTCGTGTCGGCCGCGAACGTGAGCAGCGATCCCGTCTCGCCGATCGGATGATCGTATTCGAACGAGTAGCCGGACAGCTTGTCCTCTTCGTCCGATGCGAACGCCCAGCCCGACGTTTCCTGTGCGCGGAACGGTTGACCGAACTGGTCTCTGCCGTTGAGCGCCGCGCCGGTGGAGGTCGTACCGTAGAGGAGGACGTTCCAGATCGGGCTCATCTGCGTTGCGAACTGACCGCCGTTCGATTGATCGCGGATGATCGCGGCGTGATAGTAACGCGCGAGAATGCTGTCGTTCTTGAACGACGTGCGAAACTCGCCCTGGAAGATCGGCTCGTTGTCGATTTCCCACTCGTCCCCGTACCCGAACGGGTTCTTGAGCACCGTCGTCGGGCCGATTGCGAAGGCGCCGTTATAGGCCGCGCCCGGCTGGAAGTTGGTCGGGACAAAGTCGCCGTTGTTGCCGTTCTGATCCGACCAGCCTTGTTGGCCAAGGTACGATGCGGTGACCGACGTCGTCGACGAGAGGCTGTAACGCAGCTTCACCAGCTCGTTATGGGAGGTAAACGTGAACGGTGTGATCGCGCCGAACGCGATGACGGGAACCACGGCATTGGCGTTCTGGTTGTTCTGCCCCGCCACCGTCGGCTGCGCGGGCTTGGGCGCGAGCTTGATCGGATTCCCTTGCGAGTCGGTGTAGTTGGAAAACGTATCCGGCAGCGAGAACTCCTGGTTCGTCGTGTTCGCGGGGCCGCCGAGCGTCCCGTCGACCGCGTACACGACCGCGACACCGAGCCTGCCGTTGAGCAGCGTATCGGTGAAGCGCAGCGTCGTGTACGATCCGCCGAAGTTGTCCACGCCGTAGGTAATGTCACCGGCCGGGCGCGCCGTCGGGCTCAGCGTGCGGAAGTTGACCGTGCCGCCGATCGCGCGCTGGATCTCCGGCGCGGCCGCGCCGGGTCCCTTGATCACCTCGACGCTGCCGAACACCGCCGGGTTGAGGAAGGTGGTGACGAAGTCGCCGAAGTCCGAGACCGCTAGCGGGTGTCCGTCGATCAGCGCGGCCGTCTCGAACGAGAGCGAACCGCGAATGTTCGGGAACGTGATCGCCCCGGGCGAAGCCGGGTTGACGGCCGGCGGGAGCGCGCTGATGATGCCCGGCGTCTGGTTGAGCTCGTTGCGCATCTGCAGCGACGCGTTGTCCTGGAAGACCTGCGCCGTGATGACGTCCTGCGACGCGGGCGTCGCGTTGAACGTCGAGCGCGCGGCGGCCGAAGCTCGCGTCGTCGTGCGGCCGATGACTTGTAGCGATTCGAACGACGTCGGCTGCAGCCGCACGTCCGCGTTGAACGTTGCGCCCGCGGTCGTCGCTACTTCATTCGAGGCGCTCTGAAAACCGCCGTGCGAGACCGTGACGGTGTAGACGCCGGCAGGGACCGACAGTTGGAACGACCCGTCCGACGACGAGGTCGTCGAATAGATTTTCCCGCCGCCTTCGGCGGAGATCGTCGCGCCGCTCACGGGTTCACCGCGGGCGTCGGTCACGTGACCGGAGATCGTGCTCTGCGCCGCGGGCGCTTGAGCGACAACGGTCGGACTCGCCACCGCGCTAACGGGACTGACGAGTAGACCGATGAACGCCAAGATTACCCCGGCACCAGTAGGTGTGCGCACGGAGTGTCCTCTTCTGAATGGTAAGGAAATGGGCCGCGAGGGCCCTGGTTCAGCCTAGCCACCAAGACTCAAGAAAGCTTTATAGCGACCTTGACGGCGACCATTCCTCCGCACATCGCGGAGCTAACGGAAAACTGTGGACAGTGCGAACCTACCCAGCCGGCAGGCCAAGCCGACGCAAGCTCAAAAACCGGCGACATCTCCCCCTCGAAAGGATGAATCGTGCGGTTTTTCTTTCGTGTCGGCGCTGTTCTTGCATTGGCGTATTTCGGTATCGCCGTCGGACCTGCAAGTGCAAGGACGCCACCAGCCGTTGTCGCCCAGGTGCCCGCCACACAGACCACGCTCGGCGGTAAGATCACCGATAGTCGCGGAAATCCGCTTGCCGGGGCGACGATCTCGGCCGAAGGCGGCGGACACTCGTACCGCGCTACGACCCTGAGCGACGGCACATTCTCGTTGAGCCTGCCGCCCGGACTCTACGCCATCACGATCAGCCACGGCGGATTCCAGACCGTGCAGAACGACCTTGCGGTCCCGGCCGGCGGCCCCCTGACGATCAACGTGCCGCTCTCCGATCAAAACCTCTCCAGCCTTCAGGTGATCGGCCGGACGAGCACGAGTTACAATCGCACGCCGTTCAACGTCTCGGAATCGGCGGTCTCAACGCTGCCGTCGGTCGACATCGGCATTCGGCAGAACCCCAACCTGACCGACGACGTCGGTGAGATTCCGGGCGTGGTTGCATCGCGCACGTTCTCGTCGACGCCGAACACGGACTTCGTCGTTCGCGGCGGCGCGCTGCAGACACGCGTCACGATCGATGGCCACCCGATCAGCTCGGGAACGGTCGGCCAGTGGAACACCAACTACGCGAACTCGCTGATCTTCCAAGACGTCGAGGTCGTCAAGGGGTCGGGCCTCAACGGCTCGATCGCCGGCGAATCCGCGGTCGGAACCGTCAACCTGCGCACGCGCGACTTCACTCGCAACAACACGACGGGTGGAACGATCGGCTTCGACAGCTACAACGGCGGCCTCTACAATATCTTCGCCGACGTCAACTTCCTGGCCAACAACCGCGCCAGCTTGATCGTCCAAAAGGCGTTCACGGGTTTCAACGGACCGTGGGGCGGATCGACCCAATTCCGGTCGGGTGCGACGGCTGCATCAACCGCCGGCGTCGCGACCGGCCAGCCCACCAGCTTCCCTGGGCTGACGCAGTGGACCGGTGACTTCTCAAACAACTTCTCGACCGAAGCCGAGCTCGTGAAGCTCCGCTATCGCTTCAGCGAGACGTCGTCGGTGACGTTGGAATATCTGGGTCTGCAGGGTCAGTATCAGCCGCAGGGTGGCTCGTATGCGGCCTACGTCGGCAACATGACGATTCAAGCCTGCGAGAACGGCAGCGCATTCCAGGCGACGCTGGCAACGTGTTTGCCGAACTCGACCTACACGGCCCCGTACACATTCAAGAACATCGGACAAGTGGTCAACGCGTACTCGTGGTTCCCGAACTCGTACATCCAAGACAACGAGCCCACGTTCGCCGCCGAGTTTCGAACGGCGATCGGCAACGATACGCTCTTGTTCCGTCCGTACACGCATCTCATCAATCGCTTCATCAGCGGGACGTGGGAGAATCACTATCCCGGCAACGGCGGCGGCTGGTTTGCGGTGACGAACGTCGCAAACTGTCAGGCGGTCGAAGTCGCGCCGACGGCAGCCGGTGGCGCGAAGGGTCCGTGTTTTGGCGTCAACGGCGCTCCGAACAGTGCGGCCTATGTCGGAACCGCCGCCGGTCAACCGCCGGTTCAATTCGCTACCACGTCGGTTGCGCCGAACTGCTCGCCGGTTCCGCCGTTCACGTGCTTCACCACGCCGACGGGCTTTCAGAACGACGGTACGGTCGGATTCTCAACACCGTTCAGCCAGCCCGAGCTCGACCGTTTGAACGGCTACACGTTCAGTTACATCCATCCGGCCGGCGACAACATCTATAACTTCAGCTTCGACTACCGCAAAGACTACTCGCAGTTTTCGAGCGGTGACACGAGCGCCGCGGCTCCGGGCTGCACGTTCGTCATCGGTTCGGTCAGCGGCGCCTCCGCGGCCGCGGCACAGCCGGGATGTTCGCTGGTGACGCTCGCGGGCAAGCTCCCGCGCTCGTCGATCAGCATCCCCCCGACCGTCTCGCAGTACGGCGACTTCGCGTTGACCGGTACCTTCCAGCTCAATCCGAGGCTGCATCTGTCGGTCGGAAACTACTTCGAGATCTACAAACTCAACGCGCAGATCGAGAATCCGGCCGTCCTGAATCAATATGCGACGATGCCGGGCGTCATGAACGCCGGCGCGGCTCCCGTCGCGCTGATCCCGGTCGGCCAAACCGTCGCGCACTACGACCCGCACGTCGGCGTCGAGTATCGCGTGAATCAGGGTTTGAGTCTGCGCGCTTCGGCGGGCTCGTCGATCACGCAGCCGTATCCGGGACTCGTGTCGGGCTTCGGCTCGATCTCGATTCCGAACGCCGCCAACGGCGGGAACTACACCAACTCGATTCCGAACTTCAGCATCAAGCCGGAGACGACCGTCGCGTACGACGCCGGCCTCGACCAACGGTTGGCGGACGGCGGCGTGCTCTCGCTCGACGCGTACGACATTACCGTGCACGACGTATTCTTGACCAACACGAGCACCATCGGCTCGATCCCCGGCGTCTGCGGACCGGGCGAAAACCTGGCTTTCCCCACCGCGCTGTGCTTGCAGACCAACTCGGTCAACGGCCCGATCCAGCGCGGCTACGGCGTCGAGCTCTCGCTCACCAAGATCCCCGTCAACGGTTTCGGCTACTACGTGTCGTCGACGCTGCAGCGGAGCTATCTCGATCAGTTACCGCTGAGCATCTACTTCTCGAATACGACGCCGACCAACGGTAACTTCAACATCAGCGGCGAACAGCTATACGGAAACCCGTACTTCAAGGCCTACGGTCAGCTGCTCTGGGGCGACACGCGCGGCACACTGTTCGAGCTCGGCGCCGACTACGAAGGGAGCAACAACTACACGTTCGGCCCTCCGTACACCATCTGGGACGCCGGTGCACGCTTCCCGGTCGTCCCGTCGCGTCGTGTTCGGCTGCAAGTCTCGGTCCAGAACCTCTTCAACCTGAACACCGGAACGCTGCTGGGCCGCGCGCTCATGGCGCAAGGCAACGTCGAACCGACGGTCTTTCTGGACCCGACGACGCACACGCTGCGCCCCGGGAACGGCTTCACCTACTCCGGCAACGGCGCGGTGGAGATCCAGGCGCTCCCGCCACGCAACGTCCGCCTCTCGCTCGATTTCGCTCTGTAGCGATATCGCAGCAACGGCACGACGAGGGGCCCGCCGCGAGGCGGGCTCCTCTCTTTTTGCGCCGAAGCGGCCGCCCGTGGCGCGTCACTGGCTGTTCAAAACCGAGCCCGACGCCTTCTCGATCGATGACTTGGAACGCGTGCGGCGCGAGGAGTGGTCCGGCGTGCGCAGTTTCCAGGCGCGCAACATCATGCGCGAGATGAAGCTCGGCGATCTCGGTTTCTTCTATCACTCGAGCGTGCAGCCGCCGGGGATCGTCGGCGTGTGCGAGGTCGTCGCCGAGGCGCATCCCGACTCGACCCAGTTCGACCGCAAGAGCGAATACTGGGATCCGAGCTCGGGCCGCTCCAACCCCAAGTGGTGGTGCGTCGACGTGGGCTTCGTGCGCAAGCTCCCGCGCATGATCGCGCTCGAAGAGCTGCGCGCCATCCCCGCCCTCGCCTACATGCCCCTCCTGCGCCGCGGCCAGCGCCTCTCCGTCCAACCCGTCACCGAACAAGAATGGGACCTCATCCTCTCGCTCGCCGGCGCGTAGCTTCGCTGCTCAAGCGAACGTCGTGGCTTGGGGGCGGCCGGGAGACAATGCGTTGACCGGGACGCTCCCGGCGCCGCATCCTGCGGCTCTGGTCGCTCGGTTCTCCGCTCGTTCTCGCCTTCCAGGCTCCACTCGCTGCGAAACGCCCTGTAAACGCATTGTCTCCCGGCCACCCCGGGAACGAATGGGAGACGCGGTTTATACGGTTTGGTAGCGCTTGAGGAAGATTTGCTGGGCGTCGACGCGCTGCTCGGTCGTGGCGATGCGGCGGCGCTCGTAGCCGCCGTCGGGACGCAGGATGCGCGCCTTGACGTTGTCAGCCCAGAGCACGTCGAAGATGTCGTCGCAGATGGTCTCGCCGAGTACGGGATCGAGCACCGGAACGACCGACTCGACGCGACGGTCGAGGTTGCGCCCCATCCAGTCGGCACTGCCGATGTAGACTTCGCGGTGCCCGCCGTTGCCGAAGACGAACATCCGGGAGTGCTCGAGGAACCGCCCGACGATGCTGCTCACGCGGATCGTCTCGCTCACGTTCGGGACTCCCGGGCGCAGCACGCACATGCCGCGCACGATCAGATCGATCGGGACGCCGGCGCGTGACGCGCGGTAGAGCGCCTGAACGATCCCCGCGTCGCTGATCGCGTTGAGCTTCGCGACGATGCGGCTGGACCGGCCGGCTTGGGCATGTTCGGTCTCGCGATCGATCAGTTCGGTAAAGCCCGTGCGCAGCCCGAACGGTGCGACCATGAGCTGTTCGTAGCTGTCGGCCTTCGAGAAGCCGGTCAGCGCGTTGAAGAGCTGCGTCGCGTCGGCGCCGAGGTCGGCACGGCACGTGAACAGCGAAAGATCGGTGTACGTGCGCGCCGTTCGGTCGTTGTAGTTGCCGGTGCCGAAGTGCATGTAGCGCCGGATCCCGTCGGGCTCGTCGCGCACGACGAGCGTGACCTTCGCGTGCGTCTTGAGTCCGGCCAAACCGTAGACGACGTGCACGCCCACGCGCTCGAGCATGCGCGCCCAGTGAATGTTGTTCTCTTCGTCAAAGCGCGCTTTGAGCTCGATCAGCGCGGCGACTTGCTTGCCGTTCTCAGCGGCGTCGACCAGTGCGCCGACGACCGGTGAGTTACCGGAGGTGCGGTACAGCGTCTGTTTGATCGCCAGCACGTTCGGATCGCTGGCGGCTTGCTGGACGAACTGCACGACGGGGTCGAACGACTCGTACGGATGGTGCAGCAGCAGATCGCCTTCGCGGATCACCGCGAACATGTCGGTCTGTCCGATCAAGCGCTTGGGAAACG
>Ga0182024_10006399_pt1 | contig 25882 bp, 19 predicted proteins | sample P32metaG_FD_120480 | JGI IMG/M metagenome (GOLD analysis project Ga0182024, IMG submission 120480) | Permafrost microbial communities from Stordalen Mire, Sweden - P3-2 metaG (Illumina Assembly) | ecosystem: Environmental > Terrestrial > Soil > Wetlands > Permafrost | place: Sweden: Stordalen... | reverse complement strand
GTCCGGTTACTGCCGCCGATCAAGCGGCTGGCGAGGCCTGGTGGGCGCAGGTGAAGACCCTTGCCGATGACAGCATGGAGGGCCGCCTCACCGGCTCCGAAGGCTATCTGCGCGCCGCCAGATACGTTGTCTCGCAGTTCGACACCATGGGACTTCAGCCGGCCGGTGTAAACGGATACTATCAGCCGGTAAAATTCGACGTCACCCGCGTGATCGCCGGCAAGTCGTCCGCGGCTTTGCTGATCGATGGACGCAAAGAGCCGCTGGTGCTGGGGAGTGACGCTATCCTCGGTTCCCGCGGGACACAGCCTAAATCGATTACCGCTCCGCTGGTTTTCATCGGTTACGGTCTCCACCTGCCGGAAGCGAAGTACGACGATTTCGACTCGGCCGAAGTGCCATTCTCATCTTTAAAAGGAAAGATCGTCGTCTATATCAATGGAGGACCTGGCGATTTGTCCGGGGCATTGAAATCCTTTGCCCGCACGTCGCCGCTCGCGAGAGCGCTCGCTGACGCGGGAGCGGTGGGTTCCATTTCCATTCCCACTCCAAAGTCGATGGATTTCCCGTGGGATCGCGTAGCCGCCAATGCATCGCAGCCGGGCATGAGGCTCGCGGCCGATCCCAGGGACGCGGCCGTTGCAGCCCGTCATCCGGCTCTGGCCGATCTGCATCGCACCATGTTCTCAGCGACATTCAATCCAGCCGAAGCTGAAAAATTGTTTGCGGGCACCGGTCACACCTTTGTGGAATTACTGGCTCTCGCCGATGCGCAAAAGCCATTACCGCGTTTCGACCTGAAGAAGAGTCTGACTGCTTCCGTCACCACCGAGAATACTGCTGTGGAATCACCCAATATCGTAGCCAGGCTCGAAGGCTCAGACCCTTCCCTCAAGAAAGAATTTGTATTGTTGTCGGCCCACCTGGATCACCTCGGCGCCGGAAAATCTGTTTTCGCCGGCGCCATGGACGACGCATCGGGGGTTGCATCGGTGCTTGAAATCGCGAGAAGCTTCAGCCACAACCCGGACCGGCCCAAACGCTCGATGCTATTCGTCATTTTCACCGGCGAGGAGAAGGGACTGCTGGGTTCACGCTATTTCGCCGGGCGGCCGACGGTGCCGGAGAGCGGGATCGTCGCCGACCTCAATCTCGATATGTTCATGCCGTTGTTCCCGCTCAAAAAACTGCACGTCCAGGGACTCATGGAATCGACGCTCGCGGAGGACGCCCGCGCAGTCGGCGCGGAGCACAATATCGAGATCGCTACAGATCCCGAACCGGATCGCAATTCCTTCACCCGCACCGATCAATATAGTTTTGTGCAGGCCGGGGTTCCCGCTCTCGCGATGAAGTTCGGCTGGACCAAGGATTCGCCGGAATATAAGGCTTGGCGGCAATGGCTCGCGCAGCGTTATCACTCCGCCGAAGATAACTTGTCGCAGCCGGTCGATACTGCGGCAGCGGCACAGTTCAACTCGTTCCTCGCCGATCTTGCGCGCCGCGTGGCCAACGGCGCAGACCGCCCCCATTACGTCGAGTCGAGTTTTTTCCATCGCTTCGAAAAGTGACGGACCGCGCTATTCACGCTCGCGCGGGGCTTCCGCCGGACAAGCGGCACCGTTCGCGGCCCAATCTCTTACTCTGGCCAGGAACTCGCTTTGTGGCAGAGGAATCGGGGAGCGGCCCTCTCCGGGATGCCATCCCCACAATACGAGTGGCGTGGACATGTGCTCTACGATCTTCTCGACACTGCGATTTCCGTTTTGCGCCGGGTCCTTGAGTAACTCACACAGTTGGCGGTTGCTGAGTCCTTCCCAGATCATCGGCGTTTCGGGCGGAGGGAGGTGCCAGTCCGACGCTCCCGGTGGCGTATGCAAGCCTTCGATGTTGTAATCCTGATGACAGGTGCTGCATTTGACGGCATTGACTCCTTTTCCATCGGGGCCGCGGCGTACCTGCATGGTATGGGGATGGCTGTCGTTCCCCTGGCGGGGAAAATCCCCGACGGAGTGACAATTCATGCAGCGCGGATGACGCAATACGGGAACAATGGCTTCGAAATCGGCAGCCGCAGTTTGCGCATCGGCACCAAATGACATCAGACAGAGGAGCAGAAAGTGTCGCATGCCCGTCACTCCCCCGACCCCGCAAACCCAGCGAATCGTTGAGAACGAACAGAAGAGGCGTGCGTGGATCGACGTTCACGGTGTGGTTCTGACCGTTCACTTTGAGCTGGATCTGCTCCATAGATCAATCAACCGCGCATCCCGTTAGACACCCGACCAGGCGTAGCGTTTCCCAGTTGGTTTGAAGTATACACTCTGAAGTGATATAAGTACCGCGTATAAGGAGAGCGGGATTATGGAAGATCAGGCAAACAGGATTTCGAAGCCGACGCGGTTATTGGCGTCGTTGGCCTTCTTATTCGGTGCGATCACCGCTGCCCAGGCGCAGCCCAAGCCGAAACACATTAACCAGGCCATCGATCTGCTGGAACAGGGCCAGCCCATCTACTACACGGGTTCACATTCCGGAACAGAGGGTACTTTCGAGCAGGGCAAGAAGGATGCCCAAACCTGGGCCGACTACATCAGCTACGACATGGAACATGCTCCCTTCGACGTCAAAGGTCTGCAGGAATACATGAAGGGACTGGTCGCAGGCGGCCCCAGCAGGAGCGGCCATCGTACTCCGGCGGTCATTGTCAACGTGCCTGTCAATGGGACCGATGAAGCGGCGGTCCGCGCCAATGCCTGGATGTTTCAGCAGGTGCTGGCAACCGGGGTCCACGGCGTGCTTCTGACGCACGCCGACACGCCCGGCGCGATTCGTGCGTTCATTGAAGCGTGCCGCTTTCCAAACCGGGAACAAGGCGTAGGCCACGACGGGTTAGGCGACGGCCGCCGAGGCGTTCACGGGAACGCAACGGCCGCTCAGATCTGGGGTATTTCGACGGCTGAGTACGAAGCCAGGGCGGACGCATGGCCCCTCAATCCCAACGGCGAGCTGCTGCTGGGAGTAAAAGAGGAAGACAAGTATGCCCTCGCCAACGTAGAAGAAAATGTGAAAGTTCCGGGCCTGTCGTTTGCCGAGTGGGGTCCGGGAGACATGGCTCTGTCGCTGGGCGTCAAGGGCGGATCGGTCACCGATCCGAGGATGGTGGCGGCGCGAGCCAAAGTGTTCGCTGCCGTCAAGGCCAACCACATGTTTTTCTTAAATACCTGTACCGCCGACAACGTGGTTGACATGATCAAAGAGGGCGTGAGATTCTGCGCGGGAAGCGCCGCCGCAGCCGAGGTCGGCCGCAAATCGACCAACCGGCCGCAGCCCTATTGAGATGCATAAGATCACTGCTGCGCTGCTTTTGTGGTGGGCCGGCTCGCTTTCGGGCGAGGTCAAGGTGCTGGAAGATTTTACTCTGATCGACGGCACCGGGCGACCTCCGGCCACGCACATTTCGATGATCGTCGATGATGGACGGATCCGCTGGGTAGGACCAGCCGCGCAAGTCCGGATGCCGGCCGGAGCGGAGAAAATCAGCCTGGCCGGAAAATTTGTCATGCCCGGCATCGTCAACCTGCATGGTCACATCGGGAACACCGTGGATCTCACACAGAACGCGAAATTCTTCACCCGCGAAAACATCGAAAACAATCTGAAAATGTACGCCTCCTATGGCGTCACCACTGTGCTCAGCATGGGCACGGATCAGGATCTGATCTTCCGCATCCGCGATGAGCAGCGTTCCGGCCGTCCGTCGGTCACACGCGTTTACACGTCGGGGCAGGGCTTCGTTTTCAAGGGCGGATACGGCGGATTGGCGGGCGTCAATCCGCAAGTCTCGAGCGTGGCGGACGTGAATGCGGAGCTCGATTCTCTGGCCGCGAAGAAAGTCGACATCATCAAGCTATGGATGGACGATCACCTGGGGACGCAGAAGAAAATGCCCTATGACATCGGCAAGGCGATTGTCGACGGCGCTCACCAGCATCACCTTCGCGCCGCCGCCCACATCTTCTATTTGCAGGACGCCCGGCAACTGGTCGACGACGGCGTAGACGGCCTTGCGCATAGCGTGCGCGATAAACCCGTGGATCAGGCGTTGGTCCAAGATATGAAAAAACACGGCACCTGGCAGATGGCGGCTACGTTATCGCGCGAAGCATCCATGTTTGTCTATGGCGGCAATGCGCCCTTTATTGCTCTTCCTTTTTTCACGAAGAGCGTTTCCGAAACCGTCCTGAAGACGCTGAAGAGCCCGGCGTATCAGCAGACCGTCCGCTCCGACCCCGAGTTCAGCCGCTACCAAGGGTTTTTCGAAATGGCCAAGAAGAATCTCAAGACCCTCGCCGACGCAGGAGTCCGTTACGGCATGGGCACCGATACCGGCCCACCCGGACGTTTTCCCGGGTATTTTGAGCACTGGGAAATGCAACTGATGGTGGAAGCCGGCCTCACGCCGATGCGGGTGATTGTGGCGGCGACCAAGAGCGGGGCTGAATTTCTGGAAGCGAAGGACTTGGGGACGCTGGAGCCCTCGAAGTGGGCGGATCTGATCGTACTCGACCGGAATCCGCTTGAAAATATCAAGAATACGCAGACCATTCGGGCGGTTTACATCGCGGGCAAGCGGGTCAACTGAAACATCTTTAACCCCGTGGCGTCAGCCCGGGGATCGTTGTTGCGGCGCCGTCCCCGCCCTGACGGGACGGGGTTATGCTTGGTCCCAACCCGCTAGCGTCCTAGCGGTCTGCGTCGGAAATCCTGAACGTTATGTAGCGCACTCCCAGGCGTGCCGCATCGCGATTCGCGTATTCGGAGGCGCCATCCCCTTATGGGACCGCAGCGATAACACACCAATTTCAAACTTTATTTCCATGCCCCTCAACTCTTTACGTACTTCACCTCGCCTGCGGCGAAAAACTCCTCATTACCATGCAGTCAAGAGTCCAGGGGTATCCCAGTGGAGCCTGGATCACGATGCGCAAAAGTACTCGAGTCACTAAACGCAATCGTCCAAATCATTGGGAACCGGGTACCCGGAACAAGGATCGTTGGGAAGGCGGCGGTAGCTTGCGAGCTTGCGATCGAAGACCGCCCGCCGTTTTTTTTCGGTGTCGAACGTTCGCCCGCCACCAGGTTGAGGCGGAACTGTGTTTGATCCCGGCACGCCTGGCGCGGCGCGCTACAACTTAAAAAGACAATGATCATCGAGAGTGACGCACTACACTAGTAGCCCTTCTGCTTGTCGACCACATTAATCAGCGGCCTGCCGTCGACGAAGCGGGCGATGTTTTCTTTAATGGTGCCGGTCATGCGCGCGCGATCGTGGTCGGAGCGGCCGGCAATGTGCGGAGTCACGATGGCGTTCGGGAACTTCCACAGGGCGTTGCCTTGCGGAAGAGGCTCCGGATCTACCACGTCCACTCCGGCGCCGGCCAGCTTTCTCTCATCGAGCGCCTTGATCAGGCTGGGCAGATCATAGACGCCTCCGCGGCTGACGGCGATGAAATAAGAGTTTTTCTTCATCAGCTCAAACTGCCTGGGACCGACCATCTTGTGGCTCAGAGGCGTGTCGGGGGCGGAAATGAAGAGCACGTCGGCATCGCCGATCACGTCGTTGAGCTGATCCGGCTTCACAATGCGCTTGATCATCGGGCTGAAAGGCTTGTCTTCGGGATCGACACCGGTGACGTTCATGCCGAACGCCCAGGCTCGAGTGGCGATCTGCATGCCGGCGCCGCCCATTCCGATGATGAGCGCGTTCTTATTCATCAACTCGATCACATGGAGATTTCCGCTGTTCCAGGTTTCATTCTGCTTGTCGCCCCAGTAGCGGGGCAGATCGCGGGCCAGAGACAGCAGCATCGCGAAGGCATGATCGGCGAGTTCAGGGCCTTGCACCACCCGGTTATTGGTGAGCACGATATTGCTGTCGCGCAGGTCATTGGAGCCGGATTTCATGAGCACGTTCTCGACGCCGGCGCTCATTACGGCGACCCACTTCAGGTTCTTGCCGGCCCGCACTTCGGCGGGCGTGATGCTTCCGATGAAGGCATCCGCATCGCCGATCTCCTGCATGACGGTCTCGCGAGTCACCCCGATGACGCGAGCTTTGGGCGAGACGCTCTGGTATTCCTTCAGCATCGCGGGATCGGCTCCCTCGACAATGATTTTCTTGGTTTGCGCGTAGCCGATCAAGGCGCTGAAAAGGAGCGGAAGTAACGTGCGAAACATGAGGAGAATTCTATCGCAGATTTTCCCGGAGGGGTCATGAACCTATTTTTTAGGACTGGGTCCAATCCGTTCGATCGTGACGCTGATCAACTTTACCGGGTCCAACGGGCGATCTCCCCGCACGCGCACGTGGCCGATTTTGTCCGCCACTTCCAGCCCGGAAACCACTTCGCCGAAAATCGTATACTTGCCCGACCACTGCGACATAACATCGGTGGTGATAAAGAACTGACATCCGCCCGAATTCGGATCTCCGGTGTTGGCCACGGCCAATTTCCCCGCCCGGTCGAACCGCAGGCCGGGCAGAAATTCATCGCGGATGGTGACTCCGCAATTGTGAGACCCGGTCCCGCTCGGGTCGCCCGACTGGATCATGAGGCCCGGCAGCACGCGATGAAACGTCAGGTTCTCGTAGAGCGGACGCCTCACCATCGCGCCGGTTTTCGGGTCCTTCCATGGTTTCGTCCCCTGTGCGAGCGCGACAAAGTTACTGACCGCGATGGGAGTTTCTTTTTCATACAAACGGGCGGTTATAAGGCCGCTCGAGGTTTGGAACATCGCGTACAAGCCGGGCTTTAACGGCGCATTCTGTGCTCCCAGAGCGGAGGCAAGTGCGATGAGTATGAAGCGCTTCACTTCCCCGCCGCGCACGACTTGCCGTTCTCCGCGAGTCCCCAGGCGATCGCATTGCTATAAAGCTGAATGATCGGTTCCTCGGAGTACATCGACGCGCCATGGCCCAGCGCCGAGTAAAACACATGGCCCTTGCCCACGCAATGCCACCACGCGAGGGGATGGTCCGCACCCATCGTGGCTCGGCCGGGATTGTAAGTCTGCTCGTCGACGGTCAGAAGGATATGGTAGCCCGGCTTGGCGCGAGGATTATCGGCAAACGAATACCATTCTTCCACGCGATGCCACAGTGGAGGCAAGCCCTTGGTGATGGGACTCTTCAGATCCTGCACGTGAATGTCACCCGGCTGTATGGAGGAGTGCACGACAAATTGAGCTCCGATCAAAGTATCGACATACCACTTCCAGTCCGCCGCCGAAGTGCGGCCCGGACCACTGAAAACGGGATCGCCGCCGGAGCCGTGGGTGCCCACGAACGATCCTCCGTTTTCCATCCAGGTTTTGAAAGCCTCACGCTGGTCCTCGGCCAGCGTATCTCCACTGGTGTTATTCCAGACCACCACCTTGAACTTACCCAACTGTTCCTTATTCATCACCGCGCCGTTCTCGGTAATAAAGAACGGCCATCCCCGCTCGTGCGCGATCGCCGCCAGCGCCGCATTGGACGCCTGAATGGCAGCATCGTCGCGAAAGCCATTGGTCTTGGAAAAAATCAGAACTCCGCCCCGTTTCAAATCAGCCGGCAACACCGGCGGCTCTTTGTCGAACGTGGGGTTGGACACGAAACCAGGACCTCCGCGACCACCCCGGCCGGCTCCGCGACCAGTTTCTCCCGGCGCGACACCTGGGGGCGGGGGCGGAGTCTGAGCCAGAGTCACGGCTGCGAACGCGGCTACCGCAAATACCTGCAGGTTGATGTTCATGCCATCTATGATCTTAATCCCCCGGCAAGTCGTGTCAGAAATTGTTCCTGCGCCTTGACGATTTTCCCGCGCGCCTCATCCAAAGAAAACCAGGCGCCCGAATCCACTTCGGGAAATTCGCGGATCTTCCCCGACCTCGGCGGCCATTCCAGGCTGAAGGTGTTGCTCTTAAGAGAGGCAGGGTCCAATTCGTGCTTCACGGCCCACGCCTTGACGACCTTCCCGCCGGCTTGTTTCACTTCGCCCAGCGATATGAAATCGCCATCGACCGCGACGCCCGTCTCCTCCTGAAATTCCCGTTGGGCAGCGGCCAGCGCATCTTCGTCGTCTGAATATTCCCCTTTAGGGATGGACCACGCGCCTGCATCTTTCCTGGCCCAAAACGGTCCGCCGGGATGTACGAGAAACACTTCTAAGCCGTCCTTCGAACCTCGGAACAGAAGAAGGCCCGCACTCTGCATTTTCATACTTCGATTCCTGTCCTCGCTGGTGCGCCTGGCGGTGAGCGCGCGCGGCAACATCATGCATCTCGGCTGCGATTTGCATAACAGGATAGCGCCGTCCGTATCGCTCACCCGCATGCTGACGCATGGCGGCTCAGGATCAGAGTGGAGCCGCGGGTAGAGGCAAGATCCCGTGTGATCTTGGGTGGTCGAACTGTCGCGGCACCAATTGTAATACGATCAACCTTTGACTTTATCCAGCGGAGATAACCAATGACGACCCGAGGTAAATTGATCGCCGCGCTCGTAACTCTGAGCGTGAGCGTCAGGAGCGCCGATCAGGATGATCTGAAGAACAAACGGCTGACCAGGCAGACAGGCGTGTACAATGCTTCGAAGACCGGCAAAACGCCGGGTTTCGTGGTCGATCCCGCATGGCCCCAAACGTTGCCGAATCACTGGATTCTCGGCCAGCTCGGCGGGCTTTACGTCGACCAGCACGATCACGTGTGGGTCTACAATCGTCCACGAACGCTGACCACCGAAGAGGCTGGGCTTGAAACGGCAATCCCCGGCGCGAAAGATGAGAACGGCCAGCCGATCAATGGGCTGGGCCAGGTACGCGCCTACGGTGCCATTGCGGATTGCTGTAAGGCCGCTCCTTCCGTTCTGGAGTTTGATACGAACGGCAAGCTGCTGCGCGCCTGGGGCGGTCCCGCGGACCCCGGTTTCCTGGCGGAAAAATGCAAAGCGGAAGCGGGCTGCATCTGGCCGAACAGCGAACACGGCATCTATGTCGACCAGAACGACAACGTCTGGATCGCGGGGAATTCCGCGGCGCCCGCAGCGGGCCGCGGTGGCCGCGGGCAGACGCCGTGGACCACGCATAACGAGGGCGGCGATGGCTTCGTTTTGAAGTTTGACGTGGACGGTAACTTCAAAATGAGAATCGGCGGCACTCCCATGGGAGCCGACAGCAATGACACCAATGGAGGCATCAACGGAACGCCTCTCCTCTATCAGCCCACGGACATGGTGAGGGATCCCAGGACGAATCGTCTCTATATCTCGGACGGCTACGGCAATCGCCACGTGTTGATCGTGGATGCCGGCAGCGGCAAATATATCGGGCATTTCGGGGCGTATGGAAACAATCCGGTGGACGACGCCGCCGCCAAAGCCGCTGGACCGTGGATCGCGGACTACACCAAAGGCAGCAAGAAACCCGCCTTCTTCCGCACGCCTGTGCACTGTGTGAAGCTCGCAGGCGACGGCAAGATGTACGTCTGCGACCGGGGGAACGATCGCATCCAAGTGTTCGACAGCAACGATCCGGCACTGGGCAAATCGTGCAGCAATCCGAACGGCGAGCCGGGCAAATGCGGCTTCGTCGCCGAGCAGTTCATCAGCGAACACACCAACACGTCCATCCCAGGAACCGCGGTTTCGATGAGCTTCTCCACAGACAAGGCTCAGAGCTGCCTCTACGTTGGCGACAACTCCAATATGACCATCTATATCCTCAGCCGCAGCAACCTGCAGGAACTCGGCCGTCTGGGGCGAAGCGGCCGGATGGCTGGAGAATTTCACTGGCTGCACCAGGTGAGCGTGGATACGAAGGGCAACATCTATACGGCCGAAGTCGACACCGGCAAGCGGATCCAGAAATTCATCCGCTACGGCAGCGACTCGTGCAGCGGAACCGGCTCGTTAACGGTCGGCGGTGTGGTGAACCCGAACTAGTAATGCGCGAATTGCGAGGCACCGCTCCCGGTGGTCGCGGTTCTATTGGCGTTATGTTATTGGAACCGCGACCTTCGGGAGCGGTCAGCTCAAGGAAGGAATATCCTATGGCGAATATCAATAAACGACAATTCCTGGCCGCCAGCATCGGGGTGGGCCTGGGCTTGACCGGGATGCGCAAGGCGTTTGCGCAGCGAGCTTCATCGCGAAAGGCGAAAACGACGAAGCTGTTCAAGAGCCCGGCCGGCTTTCCCAACGCGATTGCCGTCACTCCGGAGGGTCTTTGGATTGGCGAACAAAAGCTCTCCGGCCCCCAAGCGGACCAGTATCACTTGACCGAACCGAAGGATCTGACCGAAAATGCCTGGCTGGTCGATTGGAACGGCAAGGTGTTGAAGACGGTGGCAACGCAGTCCAGGAACACCAGCGGGATGGCTGTCGGAGGCGGCTATGTCTGGATGTGCGCCAATGCGCCTCCGGAGGGTGTTTTTCAGGTGGACATGAATTCCAGAGAGGTGAGCCATCGCCAAATCCCTCTCGGCCCGGCGGAAAATGGCGGCGGATGCCACGGCGCGATGTGGCACGACGGGAAACTCTGGATCGCCTCGCTTCGGCTGCGTGGAATTCTCCGGGTCGATCCCGTTTCCTGGCAGCCGGAATTCATGATCCCTTTTTACCAGTCTCCGGAAAAATCGCGATATCACGCGGTCGCGTGGGACAATGGCGCCATCTGGCAAGTCATCGGCAACGACTGCAAACGCTATAGCGATTACCAGCCTGCGCTCGTCAAGTACGATGCTCAAACCGGTAAGGTTCTCGAGACGGTAGAATTTCTGCCCAATTCCTGCGACCCTCACGGCCTGGCGATGCATGACGGAGCCCTGATCAGCTGCGATGCCGGCATTCATCCCGGCTGGCCCAATAACGATAGCCCGTCGAGCGGCTGGATCTTCCGGATCGATGTAGAATGATCGACGTGCAGCGTTGGTTCAAATGGATAGTCTGCGCATCGGCCATCGCGCCCTATGCGGTCGCACAGCAGGAAATTTTTACGGCAGAACAGCTCCAGGCCGGCCGCGCAATTTATACGCGAGTCTGTTCCGGCTGCCACGGCGCGGAGCTGGAAGGCTCGGGCGACGCGCCCGCGCTTGCCGGGAGCACTTTCCTGCTCAAATGGCGCCAGAAGATGGCGAGCGAGCTGGTCGGGGAGATTCTTCAGAACATGCCTCCCTCCGATCCCGGATCGCTGAGCGAATCGGCCGCGCTGAACGCCGCTGCCTACATTTTGCAACGCAATGGCGCGTTGTCGGGCCGGCAGGCGTTGACCACCAGCGCAACCACTCAAATTGGAGCGACGCTCAGCGCGGCGCAGCGCCCGCAGTCCGCTGAAGGCGGTGGCCGTCGCGCCAGCGCGTCGATGGTGCTCGGCGCGGGCAGCCCGGCGGGAACGGACAGAGTCATTGCGACAAACCGCGGCGTGCGGGTTACCGGCGAAGTTCCGAACTATATTCCAGTGACTGCCGCGATTCTGAAAAATCCGCCTCCCGAAGACTGGTTGATTTTCGGACGCGATTATCAGAGGCACAGTTACAGTCCCCTCAATCAGATCACGCGCGACAACGTAAAGAATCTCCAGTTGAAGTGGGTTTGGGCGATGAACGACTCGGGGGCGAACCAGACCACGCCGATCGTCCACAACGGCGTCATGTATCTGGCGAGCCCCAGCAACATCGTGCAGGCGCTCCATGCCGGGACCGGGGATCTGATCTGGGAAACACGCGTGGGACCGGATCAGGCGCCGGGCTACGGAGGGATCCGCAGCATTGCCATCGCGGAAGACAAAGTGCTTCTGCCGACCAGCGACGCGCACATGGTGGCGCTCGATGCGCGGAACGGAAAAATTCTGTGGGACACGCCGGCGTCCGATAAACCGCATCCTTCGACCAGCGGCGACATCGTGATCGGCGACAAGGTACTGATGGGACTGACCGGCTGCGCGCATTTTGACGGCGAAGGCTGTTACATCTCCGCGTTCGACATCCACACCGGGCAGCGAGCCTGGCGGTTTTACACCATCCCGCGCGAAGGCCAGCCGGGCAGCGAAACGTGGGGCAATCTGCCCATGAACAACCGCGCGGGCACGGAGACATGGCTCGCCGGCAGCTACGATCCCGAGCTCAACATCACCTACTGGGGCGTCGCGCAGTCCAAGCCGTGGAATTTCTTGAGCCGCAGGCTGACGCCGTTCGACAAGACTCTCTACGCGAATTCGACCGTCGCTCTCAATCCCGATACCGGCAAACTGATCTGGTATTTCCAGCATGCGCCCGGCGAATCGTTCGATCTCGACGAAGTTTTTGAGCGCGTGCTCATCGACGTCGGCGCTGAGAAATGGTCCTTCAGCGCGGGAAAAGCGGGCGTCCTCTGGAAGCTCGACCGGCGCACCGGCCAATATCTCGGCAGCAAGGAAATGGTGAAGCAGACGGTGTGGGACCACATCGATCCCAAGACGGGCACGCCGCGGTATCGCACCGATATTCTCGAGATGCAGTTGAACAAGCCCATCGAAGTATGCCCCAGCACGGAAGGCGGGAAGAACTGGCAGGCGATGAGCTACCATGAACCGACGCGGCGCCTGATCGTGCCCCTTAGCCAGTCCTGCATGCAGTTCACGGCGCACGACGTCGACTTCAATTCAACCTCGGGCGGAAATGCCGGGGATCGCAAGTTTCTCCCCATGCCCGGCACCAACGGCAACATCGGAAAGCTTGCGGCATACGACGTGGTCACCATGGAAGAAATCTGGAAGTACCAGCAGCACGCGCCGTTTCTCACTGCCGCTTTGTCGACTGCGGGCGGCTGGGTGCTGGTCGGCGATATCGATCGCCGCGTCCACATTCTGGATGTCGAGACCGGAAAGGTTCTGTGGGAGACGCGCCTCGGCACTTCCGCGCAAGGCTTCCCGGTGACCTACAGCGTCGACGGGAAGCAGTACATCGCCGTCATGAGCGGACTGGGCGGAGGCAGCCCGCGCAACGTACCGGCCGTGATCGCACCCGATATCAAGATCCCGCAAAGCGGACAGGCCCTGTATGTGTTCGCGCTGCCGTAAAATCAAAGCGAGGACTTATGCCCGATTCGATTATGCTTCCCTGCCCGTCATGCAGCGCCACGAATCGGGTCCCGGCTGAGAAGTTAGGCGCTGGACTCCAGCCCGTTTGCGGCCGCTGCAAATTCCCTCTTCCAGTCCCCGCGACCAGCCATCCCATAGACGTCACCGACGCCGACTTTGCCTCGCAAATCGAGAACGCACCTCTTCCCGTCATCTTGGATATGTGGGCGCCCTGGTGCGGCCCCTGCCGGGCGATTGCTCCGATTTTCGATCAGCTTGCCGCGGAAATGGCAGGACGGGTTCAGTTCGCACGAATGAACGTCGATAACAACCCGCTCACGGCGGACCGCTTCAGGATCCAAAGTATTCCAGCGCTGTTGATCTTGAAGTCCGGCCGCGAAGTCGACCGGATTGTCGGAGCGCAGCCCAAAGCCGAGATTGCCCGACGCCTGATGCGCGCCATCGCTTGATCCGTTGATCGCTCCTGCGAGTCGCGGCTCCATGTGAAGTTTTGAGCATTTGGAACCGCGACCTTCAATCCTTTATGATCCCTCGACGCAGAACCACCCCATTCGGAAACGCGGCGCGTTTGCTTTCCGGGTGACGGAGGAACGCTTCCGCTTGCGGAAAGCCGCTCTCGATCCCGCGGGACCGGGTGAGCTCGACTTGTTTCGGATACCATTTATCGGGCTGCTGGGAGGAGTGCGCGTAACACGCCGCGCGGCGGCGCGCTTCCACCGACGAAATATCCACGTAATCGGTCGGTGAGAACATCGTAGTGTCCTCGGCGACCTCGTAATAATACAACGCGAACTTGTTGCCGGATGCGAACCATCGATCGAGAGTCAGCATTGAAACTGCCCGATGGTCGCGGTGGTGGTCGATGGGCCACTGCGTCAACACCACATCGGGCTTCTCCGCCTCAAGCAGCCGGCCGAAAGCTTCGTATTGCGAGTGATCGACAACGGCTCGGCCATCGTACTGGGCGGCGAAAACGGCCCGCGCTCTAAGGCTTTGGCAGGCCTTTTGGGCTTCGCCGGTGCGGATCCCGGCGCAGCGATCCAGAATCGCGCCGCCGCAAAATCCCTCGCCGCGATTCAGGTACAGCAGAACCACTTCATGGCCCAGATCGGTGAAGAGTGCGATGGTCCCCGCGCACCCGCATTCAGGATCGCCGGGATGGCCTCCCGTCACGACGATCTTCAGCGCCTGGGCTTCTTGTAATAGAGGCAGTGAGCTGGCCGCAGTGAGGAATCCGCGACGTGACATAGACGCCATATCTATTTCTTCTGGTAATCCGGGAAGGTCGGCCGCTTGAGTTGTGGCGGAGGAGCGTTACGCAGGTCCTCCATCACCACCGCGATCGCTTTCTCCAATTGCGGATCGTGACCCTGGCGAACCGCTGCCGGATCCAGATCGACCTCGATATCGGGCGCGACGCCTTGATTTTCAACGTCGAAGGTGCCGTTCGGATTCCAGATCGCCGCGCTCGGCGCCATCACCATGCCGCCGTCCATTAATGAGGGATATCCCATCAGCCCGACCAGTCCGCCCCAGGTCCGCATACCGATCAGCTTGCCGACGCCCGCGCGCCGGAAATACCACGGCATGGCGTCGCCGCCGGAGCCCGCGAATTCGTTGATGATCATCACTTTCGGACCGAAAATGGCGCCCTGCGGCTGCACGAAGTCGGCGCCATCGCGCGAGGTGACGACGCTCATCAGCTTGCGCTGCAGGTATTCGATGATGTCCGTGGCCAGTTCGCCGCCGTGATTGAAGCGCTCATCGATAATCGCCGCGTCCTTGTCGACCTGGGCAAAAAAGTAGCGCATGAAACTCGTGTAGCCGCCGAAGGCGGTGTCCGGCATGTGAATATACGCCACGCGGCCGCCGGTCGCCTGGTCCACTTTGCGGCGATTGTCTTCGATCCAGGCGAGGTGCCGCAGACCCGATTCGTCGCGAACGGGCGTAACGGTAACCTCACGCGAGTTGGCGCCGGACGCGTCCGGTCCGACTTTCAGCATCGTGGCCTTATCCGCCGTGGCTTCGAAGAAACTATAAACATTGTCGGCCGCGCGAAGTTCGATCCCGTTCACAGCCAGCAGATACTCGCCGGTGGTGACATTTACGCCCGGCTGGGTGAGCGGCGCCCGGAGGTCTGGATTCCAGTTCTCTCCGTTGAAGATCCGCGCGAACCGGTAGCGTCCGTTCTCGATCCGGTAATCGGCGCCCAGCAACCCGGTGGGGATGCGTTTCACGTCGGGATGATCGCCTCCGCCCACGAACATGTGCCCGACGGTCATGTTGCCGAGCATCTCTTTGAACAGGTAGTTCAGGTCTTCGCGCGAAGCCAGGCCATTCAGGTAAACTCCGTAGCGCTCTTCCGCGGTCTTCAGATCCAGGCCGTGGTAGTGCGGATCATAAAAGAAATCGCGCTCAATGCGCCACGCTTCGTGAAACATCTGCTTCCACTCGGCCGGCGGATCCACTTTCACTTCCAGGTCCTGAATCTTCAGCGTTTTTTCATTGCCCGGAGGCGGCGCCGGACCCGGTCCATCGGGTACCGGAGGCGGATCGGCGATAGCCCATTTGTCGCCCTGCTGGTACAGCATTTTTTCGCCGTCGAACGAAACCCGGAAAAATTGTACGCCTGCGATCGCCACGTTCTCCTTGCGCTTGGCGAGATCGAAGCGATGAATTGTGAAAGCCGGCGGACCTCCGGGCGACGGCGGCGGCGCCTCTACTGCGAAAACCGCTCCGCTCTTGCCGGCCTGAAGCGCCACGTACCGGCGCGGCGGCATCGGAAGCGCGAGAATCCTTTGCCCAATATTGTCCAGATCGATTTTCGTCTCGACCGCTTCCTCCTTCTTGGCGTCAGCCTTCTTCCCGTCATCCTTCTTGCTGTCGTCTTTCTTCTTTTCGTCGTCGCTTTCCGGAGCCAGCGGCGATGGATCGCTCTTGGAAAGCACCACCACATAAATGCTCGCCGTTACCGGGCGGGAAAAGCTCTCGATATCCGGCTGCATGGAGGCGCCGGAATTGGTGCTCGCCGTGAAATACAGGTGCTTGCCGCTCTTGTCGAACACCGGATTTTCAGCGTCGCTCATTCCGTCGGTGATCTGCACCGGCTTCCCTTCGGCCAGAGAGTAGAAGTAAATCGCCGCCATGTGGCTTTTCAGCGTTTTCGAATACGCCAGCCACTTGCTGTCGGGCGACCACGACGGCTCCAGGCCGGTCGAGCTGTAATAGTAATCGGTATCCACCAGCGTTGGGTTCTTCTCGTCAAGGTCCAGATAAAACAGATGATCGTGGTTGTCGAGGAACGCTATTTTCCTGCTGTCCGGAGACCAGTGCAGCGTGGAGTAGAACGCTTTGTCGGGCAGCGTAATTTTTCTCGTTTCGCCCGTACCGTCCTGATTCCGGAGGTGAAGAGCATACTCTCCCGATTCATCCGACAAATACGCGATCGTCTGGCCGTCTGGCGACCAGACCGGCCCGCGCTCCATGACGCCGGGCGTGTTGGTGAGGTTGCGGGAATCGCCCTTGTCTGCTGGGACCGTCACAATTTCGCCTCTCGCCTCGAACACGGCGCGAACACCGGTTGGCGAGAGATCGGCGTTCCTCAGCCTCTTGGCCACGTTCACGAAATGCGGCCGAACCTCCGGCAGATCGCCCTCAAGTTTCACCTCCACCGCTTTCGTCTGCCCGCTCTTGAGATCGTAAAGATAAAGAGATCCGAACTGCTCATATACGATGGCGCCCGGTCCCGCCGACGCGGATTTGAAGTCCAGTCCGTGATTCTCAATCGCGCGCGTGACTTTCCTGCTCTTCATGTCGTAAGCGAACAGCGTCACCGGGCCTTCGCGGTCGGAAAGAAAATAGATCTTGTCTCCCACCCACATCGGGTTAAAGTCGTTCGAATTGTCGCGCGGAATACCGATGACGCTCGAATCGGCCAGGTTCGCGATCCAGATCTTGCGCGTCTGGCCTCCGCGGTACCGCTTCCAGGCCGCCTGCCACTGAAATAGCGGCACATAGGCCAAGTGAGTCGCATCCGGAGAATACGATCCCCCGTCGGCGATTGGGAGCGGCAATTCGTCGGGCAAACCTCCGCCTTCCACCGGAATGGTGTATAACCTGTCGCCATCGTTTGGAACCGCGCGGTGCGAACGGAACAGCACGCGCTTACCGTCGGGAGTCCATCCGGCGACGCCGTCCGGGCCGGGATGATAGGTAAGGCGCTTCGGCACGCCGCCCGATGCCGGAATGACAAAAACGTCGACGTTGCCGTCATACTCGCCGGTGAAAGCGATGTGGGATCCGTCCGGCGAAAAGATCGGATCGGCTTCGATTCCCGACCCCGCAGTGAGCCTGGTTGCTTCGCCGCCCTCGCGCGGCACACTCCACAGATCGCCCGCGTAGGAAAACACAATCTGCGTTCGGCTCAACGTTGGAGATCGGAACAAGAGGTGCCCCGTTTGCGCAAACACAGCAGGCGAGGCGAATACCAGGAGCGCACATATGGATGGACGCATAAGGACAGTATCTCGCTTATTTGAACCGCCCTACCAGACGACCGGGATGCTAATGTAGTGCGTCACACGGAATGAGCATCATGTTATAGGTGGCGCGCGCCTCCAGGCGTGCTGCGTCGACATTCGTGTCGACGGCGAGATTGCGTGGTGATAAGGCGCAGACCAGCCGCGGCCAGACGTCGATACGACTATCGACGCAGCACGCCTGGAGGCGCGCGCCACATAACTGACGGAATTTCCGACGCACTCCACTAACGGTTTCGCTGCGAGCTGCTGTCTCGCGGTAAACCGGTTCACGGACGTCACTTAGTGACGTTGAGCTTCCGCAGGACCGTATCGGGATCGCTCATCTCCGCCAGCGGCAGGATCCGATACTTTGCGAAGTTGTACACCGGCGCGGCGGCGAGCAGCATGTCGAGTTCCTCATTCGAGCTCACTTTGTAGATCCAGGCGCCGCCATGACTGCCGACGATGTGGTAGCGGCATTCCAGCTTTCCGCCCGCCTCGAGCTTCTTCCCATAATTGGGTTGCTCCATAACCGCCTTGATCGCTTCCGGCGTGAGCCGCGACACGTCCAGATGCCAGATCACCAGAAATTTCATAGGAACTCCTCCACAAAGTGTACTTCAGGTTTCGAGGTGCGTTTTCAGGAATCGGCCGGTGTGAGATTTTTTGCATCTCGCGATGTCCTCCGGCGTTCCGCTCACCACCACTTCTCCGCCCGCGTGACCACCCTCCGGTCCCAGGTCGATCACGTGATCGGCCGTCTTGATCACGTCCAGATGATGCTCGATCAGCAGCACGGTATGACCCGCGTCCACCAGCCGGTTTAGCGATTCGAGGAGACGCTCCACGTCGGCGAGATGCAGGCCGGTGGTTGGCTCGTCGAGGATATAGACAGTGTGTTTGGACCGTTGCAGCTTGCTCAACTCCGTCGCGATCTTGATGCGCTGCGCTTCGCCGCCGGAAAGCGTGGTCGCCGATTGCCCCAGCGTTAGATATCCCAGCCCCAGGTCGCAGAGAACCTCGATCTTCTTGCCCACCGCGGGTTCGTCCGCGAAGAACGCCACGCCTTCCTCGATCGACATATTGAGCACATCGTTAATCGTTTTTCCACGAAGGGTAACATCCAGCGTTTCGCTGTTGAACCGCGCTCCTTTGCAGGCGCCGCACATCACTTCCACGTCGGGCATGAAGTAGAGCTGCGTGGTGATCACGCCCTCTCCCTGGCACTCCTCGCAGCGTCCGCCCTTGACGTTGAAGCTGAAGCGCCCCGGCTTGTAGCCTCGCTCGACCGACAAAGGCGCTGCAGTGAACAGATCGCGAATATTGTCGTAAAAACCAATGTAAGTTGCGGGATTCGAGCGGCTGTTGCGTCCGATCGGCGACTGGTCGATGTTCACCACTTTGTGAACGTGCTCGACGCCGTCGACGCCGTCATGAAGACCGGGCAGCGTGCGCGTATCCACCAGCCGCTTCCACAGTGCCTGATAAAGAATGTCGTTGATCAGCGTGCTTTTCCCGGAGCCCGACGCTCCAGTGATCGCCACCATCACGCCCAAGGGTAACGTCACATCGATGTTCTTCAGGTTGTTGTCCCGCGCGCCGCGCACCGTGATCGATTTGCCGTTCCCCTTGCGGCGGCTCCGCGGCGTGGCGATCTTCCTTCGGCCGGAGAGAAACTGTCCCGTCGGCGAAGCCTTGCACGCCAGCACGTCCTTGATGGTCCCCTGCACCACGACTTCTCCACCATGCACCCCCGGCCCGGGCCCCATCTCGACAATATGATCCGCCGCGCGAATCGTGTCCTCGTCGTGTTCCACCACGATGACCGTATTGCCGATATCGCGCAGGTTTTCAAGCGTCGCGATCATCTTTACGTTGTCCTTCGGATGCAGCCCTATGCTCGGTTCATCCAGCACATAAAGCATTCCCATCAGCCCGGAGCCGATTTGCGTGGACAAGCGGATTCGCTGGGACTCCCCGCCTGACAATGTGCTGGAGCGCCGGTTAAAGCTGAGGTAATCCAGGCCGATGCCGAGCAGCAGTTCCAGGCGTCCGCGAATTTCGCCCAACACGTGCCGCCCCGCGTCCGCTCCGCGCCCCGAAGGTTTGATCGTTCCGAGAAACTTGTGCAGTTCGTCGAAGTGGAGCTGGCCCATATCGTATATGGTCCGATTCTCGACCGTGAACAGCAGGCGAGTCGCCCGCACGCGCGCGCCTTTGCAATCGGGGCAGGTATGCTCCACCATCACCTTGTCGAGCCAGACCTCCATCCCTGAATTCGCTTCGCCACGCTGGCGATACCGCCGGTAGTGCCGTTCAATTCGCCGCGCGATCCCGCCGAACCCGACCTCTTTCCCTTCAGAATCTTCGCGCTTGACCTTCGCGTCTGGTGGAACACAAATCGCGATCTTCTTACCGTCAAGCCCATTCAAGATCGTGTTGCGCACCGCCTCCGGCAGCTTTTCCCACGGCGTTTCGAGCGAAAATCGCAGGCTCTTCGACAGGCTGTACATCATTCGCCCGTCCCAAGTGTCGGGATTATATTTGAAGGCCTCGCGGACAAAACAACCGCCCACGATGCTGCGCCGGGGGTCGGGGATCAGCAGCTCCGGATGCGTCAGCTTGTGGACCCCCAGGCCTCCACAAGTCCGGCAGGCGCTCTCCGGATTGTTGAACATGAAATATTCCGGCTGGATGTCGCCGTAGACGAAGTGATGCGTCTTACTGCATTGCCCTTTATAAAACCGGTCGGCTTCCGCTTTGCTCGCCCCTTTCAGGATCTGCACCTGCAGCAGCCCGTCACCCACTAATAGAGTCGCGGCGATTCCGGCTTTGATCGCTTTTTCATGCTTGCGGCTCACGATGAAGCGGTCCACCACCGCTTCCATATTCGTGACCTTCGATCCGTCAAGCTCGATCTCCTCTGAAATGTCGACGGACTTCCCGTCGATGATCATCCGGCGGCAGCCCTTCTTGCGCACCTCCGTGAGGACGAAGTCCAGCTCTTCGCCGTATTGTTCGAAGACGGGCGCGCGCAGCTCGATCTCCGTACCTTCCGGCAGCGCCAGAATCGCCTCCAGAATCTGGCTCGATGTCCGGCTGGGCGTTGGCTCTCCTGTGCGCGGACAGCGCGCCTCCCCGATCGTCGCGTAAAGCAGATTCAGGTAGCTCGCGATATCGGTCATCGTGCCGACAGTGGAGCGAGGGTTGCTGGCGATGGTCTTCTGCTCGATCGAGATCACAGGCGAAAGACCGTACACAAAATCGACATCGGGCTTCGCCACTTGAGCCACGAATCGCTTCGCGTAAGTGGAAAGCGATTCCATGAAACGCCGCTGTCCCTCGGCGTAAATGGTGTCGAACGCCAGGCTGGATTTACCCGAGCCGGAGAGTCCGGTAACGACCACCAGCTTGTTGCGCGGAATCTCCAGCGATACATTTTTGAGGTTATGCACGCGCGCGCCGCGCACGTCGATGCTGGTCCGCACAGTGGGCTTAGAAGGCATCCGGCGCTTCTCCCAGGTAGACGAAGGCGAGTTCCGGGACCTGAATATTGCTCTTCTTGGTCAGATGCGCGGGGATCGAGACCGCCGAAATCAGCCCACGATCGGCCAGATACTCGCAGGCCATGGTGATCCCCTGGATATTGAAGTTCCGCTGGAAGTGGCTCTCGATTTCAGTCGCCGACCGGGCTTCGCCCACCTCGCGCAGGTGCTCGATCACGGGCCCGAAAAGCGCGTCTGTCCGCTCCTCTAAATAAGTGTCGACCGCGTCCAGAGCCGCCTGGACGTTCTTCCTGTTTTTCTTCACGTTCAACAAATCCGTGTAGATCGTCTCAAAGAACCCAGGATTCAGCTCCAAAGCCTGGAGGATCACTTCCCGGTCCGCCAGCATGTGCCCGCCGATCACCTCGATGCGCGCCAGGGGCGTGGCCGCGTAGAGAATCCAGAGCGCGGTGTAGTCCAGATCGCCCCGGGTGAGGAGCCATTTGTGAGCCTTATAGATCGACCCGACCGCCTGCGTAGCCGCGGCCAGTACCTGCGCTTGCACGTCCCGATCCCCGATCTCGCGCATTTTTTCAAAAAGATCCGCGATGGTCGGGTCATGGGTATAGAGCAGGCGCCCCTTGGCCAGCAAGGAGTGCACAAAGGAGTTGCCCACGGACCCTTCGACCGTCTTTCGAAACTGGGTGCGGGCAATCAGGATGGAATGAATATTCACGCTACCCGAACGCAAGGCCAGAGATCCGTCATGCGCGTTCTTATCGTCGGTGGTGACCAGCACCAGGTCGATATCGGACTTCGCCCAGACCGTATCGTGGGACAAGCTCCCGCAGAGTATCGCCGCCAGGATGGACTTGTCGCCTTTCACCTGCGCGATCAAGTCATCGAGCGCCTCCGTGAACTGCTTTCTGATCTCTGGTACCGGATGCCTCACGTCCATTCCCGATGAATCTTGGCATCATCATAACGTGAAAGAGGCCGCGCGGGCGCCCCGGCAGGCGCTTTCGACGAACCGGTACTCAATCATCTGCCGAGTCTGATAATTACAGTGTCCGCGTCGATCACTTTCTCAGTCGACTGCGGGAACCATAACGATGAATGCCGCGCATCGGGAAAAACCGCGCAATGTCCAAGGCACGGCGAGCCAGATTCAACGCCCGAGTTACCATAACGCCGGATTATCGGAAGCTGCGGGGCATGCGCTCCCTTGTATCCTGATGACTGCGATGCTTAAAATGAAGCCCTTTGTCCCGATCGCGGCTATCTTTGGGATTCTGAGCGGCTGCTCGCCAGCGCAGACAACGAAAGAGCCGCCCGCTGATCTGCGCGTTAATCTTTCACAGCACGGTTTGCCGCAGGGTTTCTTCCGGGCCGACGCGGAGAAGTGCGCCCACGAAATCATCTCTTATCGGTTCGTCGTTTGGCTCGACAGCGAAAGTGTCGCAGTCGGGTTCAACACGAGCCCCAACTGCAGGGTGTCCCCTGGCCGTAAAGTCGACGGGCTGGCCCGAGTGTTGGTCTTTGGCGTGACTGGCGAGTTAAAGGCTACGCGTGACATCCCCTATCTTGCCGATGGGAACGGTGAGGTCGTGGCGGAGGCCGAGGCGCGCGCAGGCCCGGGCGGGACCATTCTGTTCAGGATAGAATCCGTGAATCTCGATCCGGAGGGAAGGCAGGAATCAAAATCGGGCGTGCTGCTTCTCGACCCGAAATTGCAAGATGTCGCTCGGATTGATCGGTTCCTGGAGCAAACAACCTTCGTCGATCACGCCCTGGTGTTTCAAGAAGGCTTTACGCTGGGTCAATTACGCACGTACGACATTCTGGACGGACCGCCGCCTTCAGAAAAACGGCAATGGCGACAGGATTGGCCTGTAAACGCGAGGGACCGCAAATTCGGCGAGCACGGGCTCGCCTACATGGTTTGTCAACAGGAACTGCGACCGAACGACTACGTTGCGACCGGAGCTGTCTATGCGGGCGCGAAGCAACGTTGCACCTTGACCGCTGAAGGCGAGGATCGAAACGCATGGAGCGCTTCACTGCGAGATGGCGAAACAGCGGAGGTGCTCGCTATCCTAGCAGACGGAAGCGTTGTGGGACACGTGAACGGAAAAGAGAGCAAGGCCGGCCAGCTTGCCATCTGGAAAAGGGATCAGATCGCGGAGCTCCTGCCGTGGGTTCCGAAGAACCTTTGCGGATCGCTTCAAAGCGCCACCGCAGACTTCTCGCGGTACGCCGCGTTCGCCACCTGCGACGACCGAAGCGACCATGGCCGCTGGATTGTATTTGATCGAAGATCACAAACGCCGATTGCAGACCATGCGTTTCCGAAAAATGCCAGGGCCGCCCTTTCCCCTGACGGAATGCGCTATGCAACATTCGAGTCCGGGGAACTACGCATCTATTCGCTGCCCAAAAGCTGAGAGCGTCGCGGCTTCCTTTTTTAATAGATGATAAAGTATGTTGCCGTACCTTCAACGCGACCGAGCGTCCCTGGGAGCAGACTGCGTCTTCTATGCCATAGTTCATGTCGGGGTCAACCCTACCCCGGAGGGCATAAAGACCCTGATAGCGTATCTCGACTATCAATATCCTGATCCCAAGAGCCCCTACGGCTTCGGTAGGACGAGCATGTATCCATTCCCCGCCGTCCCGGAATTGGTAGGGACGGGAACGCTGGTAGTGCCGGCTGTACTTGAAGCGATCGCCAACCCGGCGACGCCTCCTGCTCGTGCGAAATGGCGCCATTCATGTGATATTTCTGATGAATCCACAAGACAGGCCCGAAGCAGTGCGGGTCTTGAAGCGAGCGAGCAAAGCTAAAGAGTCGACGGATTGGGAAGCATCGCGGCGCCTGTTCGACGCTGCGAGGAAGGCGGCCGGGTGGTGCAAAGGTGAGATCGCAAGCGCGTGCATGGACGCCTTTTACAAGAACCCATAGGTCGGCTATGCGAGTAGGACAGGTCCCCGACCTGTCCTCTTTAAGTGAGCCCCAACGTGAACGATACACCCATCCTCCAACTAGCCGATTCCGTAATCCCCATCAGCGCAGCCGCCTACAAAACCCGCACATCCAGCGTCCTCGGCCCAACGCCCGCGCCGAACCGCGACCGTCAGGGAGCGGATAAACGATGAACCCCACATCCCTCCTGACCCTCCTTCAACTGGCCGACTCTGCAATTCCCATCGGCGCAGCCGCTCACTCCTTTGGCCTGGAAACACTTGCTTCAGCAGGCCTCCTGCGTGCAGCCAATCTCGAGGACTTTCTGAAAGCCTGGCTCGAAGAGGCAGGCGCACTGGAAGCGATATTCCTGCGCCGCGCATATACCAACAACGCGCGCGACTTATCCGACGAGCTCAGTGCGCGCAAGCTCGCAGGCGAATCCCGTGAAGCCAGCCTCAAACTCGGTCGCCGATTCGCCCAGCTGGTCAACTCCATCGCGAATACACAAATCGAAACCGAGCTGCATTACTCGATCGCCTTCGGCTGTGCCTCCGCAGCGTTGGGCATTGACGTGGACGCCGCGGTACTGGCATATTTGCAACAATCGGTTGCTGGCCTGGTGTCCGCCTGCCAGCGCCTGATGCCGCTCGGCCAGGTTGCCGCAGCTCGCGTGGTCTGGAATTTGAAGCCTGCCATAATCCAGGCGGCCGCAGCGAAGGAAGTCTCGTGCTTCATGCCCTTGCCGGAGCTCGCGTCGATGCGCCACCCGTGGCTCGAGACTCGCCTGTTCATCAGTTGAACATGCGCTTCGACGGAGCCCTCCGCGTCCTGCGCCAGGACCCTCCGTGGAAGGTCATTCGCGCCTTCGGACCCCTGGTCCATCTGCACAATGTATCCGGTGGCATTTTAGCAGGCGACCGTTTATCGCTTCAGGTAAACATCGCCGCGCCCATGCTGATCACCACGACCGGGGCAACGCGTCTTTACAGGCACCGCGCCGGCGCCGGCGATTCCCAGCAGCACCTGAATTTTTCGATTGCGGATGGCGCCATGCTCGAATATTTGCCCGACCCTCTGATTCCCTTCGCCGGATCGTGCCACTCACAGCACACCTCGATTTCGCTGGACCGCAATGCGACCCTCCTGTGGTGGGAAGTCCTGGCCGCTACCTTCGCGTTCGACCGTTTGCAGATCTCGAGCGCGATCGATATCCTTGGCCAACCGGCGCTACGCGAAGACTTCCTCCTCGAACCCGCCAAACGACCCCTTACCAGCCTCGCTAGAATGGGAAATTCAACGCACTTGACGTCGTTTAACGTCTTTTCGGAGGGCAAGACGAGTACTTTCTGGTCGAACATGGCGGACGAGCTTCGAAAAATCGCTCCCGAAAACTGGGGCATCAGCACGCTTTCGACGGGCATCGTTGCGCGAGCGCTGTCCAGCCGCCACATTCCCGGGGTACTTGACGCTTTGCGAAATGCTGCGTCGCTCCTCCTGACCGGAAAGCCGTCGCTGCCGCCTAGAAAGGTTTATTGATGCACTTAACCGCACGAGAGCAGGAGCGTCTCCTCATCTACGTAGCCGCCGAAGTCGCCCGCAAGCGCCGTGCGCGTGGATTGAAGCTGAATTATCCGGAGTCGATCGCCATCATCACCGCCGAAATTCTGGAGTGGGCCCGCGACGGGAAGAGGGTTGCGGAGATCATGACGTTAGGAGCGCAGGTGCTCACAAAACGGGATGTTATGGATGGAATCGCCGAAATGATCCACGAAGTGCAGGTGGAGGCGACGTTTCCCG
>Ga0182024_10006398_pt1 | contig 25883 bp, 27 predicted proteins | sample P32metaG_FD_120480 | JGI IMG/M metagenome (GOLD analysis project Ga0182024, IMG submission 120480) | Permafrost microbial communities from Stordalen Mire, Sweden - P3-2 metaG (Illumina Assembly) | ecosystem: Environmental > Terrestrial > Soil > Wetlands > Permafrost | place: Sweden: Stordalen... | reverse complement strand
GAGGAGCGGGGGGGGGGGGGGGGGGGTTGGTTTTTGTGGGGGGGGGGGGGGGGGGGGGATGGGTGGAGTCCTTGTCAACCCACAGCGCTCGCGCCCGGGCGCCCTCGAATACCGTGATCAAAGGCTCTCTGGCGACGAGCGCCGAGAGCTGGCGCACCACGCGGCGGCCGGTGGCAGAACCTCCGGCGTGCACTACCCGCCTGACCGAATGACCGCCCTCCAGACCAAGTGCGAGGCCTCCGGAGCGGTCGCCGTCGAAGCGGACGCCCAGCGCCTGCAGGTCCTCTACGCACGCTGGCGCCTCGCGCACGAGGATCTCGGCCGCGGAGCGTCTGACGAGCGTGCGTCCGGCGCGCTCGGTGTCGGCCAGGTGCAACTCGAAGCTGTCGTCGGCGGCGAGCGCCGCGGCGAGGCCGCCCTGTGCCCAGTAGGAGGCCGTCTGGGCCAGAGGCGTGGCCGAGATGAGCACGACCGTGGCGCCATCGCGCGCCGCGCAGAGAGCGGCGTAAAGCCCTGCCGCGCCTGCTCCCGCCACCACGATGTCGGTCTCGAGCACTGGACCGGCTTGAGCAGAGCTCACTTTTTCGGGGGTGGCGCGAAGAGGGGGTTGGAGGTTGGCGGGGCGGTGCTCGTCGAGGTGTGACTTGGGGTCGTGGCGGGAGCTGTGGGGGTTGTGCCCGGCAGGGTGGTTTTGCCAGTGGTGCTCACGCCCGAGGTGGTGGTCGTACCCGGGGCGGTGGCGCCGGAGGTGGTTGTGGGAGGGATGGTCGTGCTGCTAGGAACGGCAGTCGTAGGTGCGGTGACCGCGGCGGGCGCCGTGGTCACCGTCGTTGTCGCGGGAGAAGTCGTCGTGGAGGTATTGGAGCCGCCGGCGAGCGTGACGAGCGCGGCGGCGAGCACTCCGAGCGACAGCGCGGCGAGGACAGCAAGCGCGAGGACGGGCGCCTTCCAGGCGGGGGATGCAGCCAGGCGCGTGCGCGCCGCGGCGCCGCAGCGCAGGCACCACTCTTGCTCGGGATCGAGCGGCGCGCCGCACAGCGGGCACATCTCGTGTGCGGGCAGTGCAGCCGCGGTCGTTGCTGGGGGAGTGGGAGTGGCGACGCTCACGCGCCCGGGCCAGGAGGACGGACGATCACAGTGGGTTGATCCGGCTCGGATTTCGACTCTGGCTTCGGCTCAGTGGCTGGTGACGAAGCGGCTGCCGGCCGGCCGGGCGACGCTGTAGGAGCAGGGGCTGCAGGTTTGCTGGGAGCGGCCGCGGGCCGGGCTGACGTGGAAGCAGACGCCGGGACGATTGCTCGAGTCGGAGCAGCAACCGGCGAAGTCGTCGGGGTGGTGGGGGTGGGTACGGTGGGGGCCGGCGCGACGGGCACGGGCTGGCTCGGCGCGAGATCCGAAGCAGGCGGCCCGGCGACGGGGCGCTCGGCGTGACGGTCCATGGCGAGCCCGCAGTTGGGGCAGAAGCGGTCCTCGCTGCCGTGAATCGCCGCGCAGCGTGGACAGGCGGCGATGCCCGCGTCGCGCAGGACCGTCACAGGCTGATGCTCGGCGAGAGCTCTTTCGAGCGTGCGCAGCTCGGCGTCGATGTGGCCGAGAGTTGAGAGCTTGGCGATTACCAGCGCATCGTTGCGCTGGCCAAAGCGGTGCAGGTTGAAGACCAGGCCGCCGAGATCGCGGTAGGCGAGCTCGCGTGCCTTGCGCAAGAAGCGCGCGCGGCGGCGCATCCGCCCGCGCTCGCTGAAGCCGGGGGGGCTGGGAGACATGGGGGCGTCCACCGCCGGGTGCTCGCCCGATGTCTGGTGAGGGGCGGCTGGAGGGGTCGCCTGAGGTGTGCTTTGCTCCACCGTCGCTCATGCTACCCGCTAGGTAAGACCCATTTCTACAGCTCTCCTGTCCTTCTCGTGATGGCTACGTGAGCTTTTCTGCTCGCTCTAGCCCCGCACGCCAGGCGTCGGCCACGCGCTCGGCCATCCGCTGCGAGGAGAACCGCTTCGCCGACGCACGGCCTCTAACACGCGGATCGGCCGCGCTCAGATGGGGCTCGAGTGCGGCGCGCCAGCTGACCAAGTCAAACGGCTCGCACAGCGCGCCGTTTACATCCGCGAGAGCTTCGGGGTGGACGCCTACGGGAGTCGCGAGCACCGGCACATCGCAAGCAAGCGCCTCGAGTACTGCCAGTCCGAAGCCCTCTCGCTCGGAGGGCACGAGCACGGCATTGGCGGCGTTGACCCACAGCGGGACCAGCTCGGGATCGACGGCGCCGAGTGTGAGCAGCTCGACCCCGGTCTCGCGCGCGAGTGCGAGCGCCCGGTCGTGGCGCTTCTCAGTGCGGTTGGGGTCGGCCGCAAACAGCAGATAGGGCCGGTCGGGATCGAGCCCCAGTTGCGTCCTTGCGGAGGAGCGGGGGACCGGATGGAAGCGCTCGAGGTCCACGCCGCAAGGCAGCACCTGTGCCCGGCGCCGGGCCGCTCGGCCCGGTAGAGAATCGACGAGTGAGCGGGAGACGGCGCCGAGCAGGTCGATCAGCGGCGATACCGCGCGGGTCGCCTGACGTGTGCGGGGGTGAATGACGTCGGTACCGTGCACGGTCAACGCCCGCAAGCGGGTAGGGACAGTCAGGGCGGGCCAGGCGGTGAGGCCGAAATGGGCGTGGACGACGTCGAACGGCGCGCGGGAGGGGCGGTGAGTCAACAGCGAAGGGCCGCCATAACGTCGGCGGAGCTCGAGGGCCGCATGCGCAAGCGCTCGGCCACCGGGCGGGAACTCATAGAGCTCGATGTCCAAGCCGTCGAGGCCACGCAGCGCGGCGGCTTGATCGCGGACGAAGCGCCCGCGCTCGGGGTGTGCGGCGTCGGGCAGCATGTTTGAGAGCACGAGCGCACGCACGATCCTCCGACGGTAGCGCTCTGGAATGATGGCTTGTGTGTCGAGCGCGCCCGCATCCACATCCGAGGTGTCCAGGAACGATCCGCGCGAGCGCCCGATCGGCGTCTTCGACTCGGGTGTGGGTGGGCTGACCGTGCTGCACGAGCTGCTCGTGCGGCTGCCACGTGAGGATTTTCTGTACCTCGGTGACACTGCGCGCTTTCCCTATGGCGAACGCTCGCCAGCGGAGCTCACGCGATTCGCCGTGGAGGTCACCGAGGAGCTCGCCAAGCGCGGCGCGAAGCTGCTGGTCGTGGCGTGCAACTCGGCGACCGCCGCCGCCCTGCCCGCCCTGCGCCAGCGCATGATGGAGACGACGCTGGGGGTTGACGTGCTCGGCGTCGTGCGTCCGGAGGCGCTGCGGGCGGTAGCGGCCACGCGCACGGGTCGGATCGGACTGCTGGCTACACCGACGACGGTCGCCAGTCGCGCATACGAGGATGCAGTGGGCACGATCGACCAGCACGTGACGCTGCATGCGGTGCCATGTCCGACGCTGGCGGCGATCATCCAGGCCGGCGAGCAGTTCGACGAGCGCGCCGTGCAGACGGTGCGCGAAGTCTGCGCGCCGCTGAAGCAAGCGGACGTCGACACGGTGATCCTTGGCTGTACCCACTATCCGCTGATCAAGCCGATGCTCCAGCGGATACTCGGTCCGGGTGTGACCCTAGTTAGCTCCGGAGCTGCGCTAGCGCGTCAAGTGGAGCATGCGCTGAGCACGCGCAACCTGCAGAATCCACGCGTGGATGAGGGTGAATACCGCTTTCTGTGTACGGGCGACATCCAGGCGTTTGAGCAGACTGGGACACGCTTTCTACAGATGCCGCTGGGTCCTGTCGAGCATGTCGAGCTCGCGGCGGTCGAGGTGAGCGCATGAGCGACGCCGAGCGCAGCTACGGGCGCGAGCCGGGCGATTTGCGGCCGATCTCGATCGAGCCGGGATTCATGCGCACCGCCACCGGCTCGGCTTTGATCTCGGCGGGGGAGACGCGCGTGATCTGCACCGCTTCGGCACAGGAGAGCGTTCCTCGCTGGATGACTGGCAAGGGCAGAGGCTGGCTGACGGCCGAGTACGGGATGCTGCCCGCGTCTACCGGTGATCGCAAGCAACGCGACGCGACGCGGGGCCGCCAGGATGGGCGCACCGTTGAGATCCAACGCTTGATCGGACGGTCGCTGCGCGGGGTTATCGACTTGGGCGCGCTGGGCGAACGCACGATCTACCTGGACTGCGACGTGTTACAGGCCGACGGCGGGACCCGTTGCGCATCGATCACGGGAGCATACGTCGCACTGGCCCTGGCCTGTGTGCGCCTGCGGGCCGATGGCAAGCTGGAGAGCTCTCCGCTGACCGGTTCGGTCGCGGCCGTCTCCTGCGGGATGGTCGAGGGACACGCACTGCTGGACCTCGACTACTCCGAGGACTCCACCGCGGAGGTCGACGCCAACGTGGTGATGACTGGTGAGGGAGGTTTGATCGAGGTGCAGGCGACGGCCGAGCGTACTCCGCTCTCTCGCGCGCACCTGGATGAGCTGCTGGCGCTGGCGGGCGACGGTATCGAGCGGCTGCGCGCCGCCCAGGAGCGTGCGATCGCCGCTTCATGAAGTTGCTGCTGGCCACCCACAACGAGCACAAGCGGCGTGAGCTCGCGCGTCTGCTCGTTGGTCACGAAGTGGAGATGTTGCCGGCGGACGTGACGCTGCCGCCGGAGGAGGGAGAGACGTTCGCGGAGAACGCGCTCGGCAAGGCTCGGGCCGCCGCGCAGGCGACCGGGAGGGTGAGTATCGCCGACGATTCGGGGATCGAAGCCGCGGCTCTGGGCGGCGCGCCAGGGGTGCGCTCGGCGCGGTACGCAGGTGAGGACGCAACGGATGAAGAGAACCTGGCAAAGCTGCTGCGTGAGGCGCCGGCGGGCAGTGCGCTCGAGTACGTATGCGCACTCGTATACGTCGATTTGCCGGCAGGGGTGGAGCGCGTGTTCGAGGCCGGCTGCACGGGACGCCTGGCGGCGAATCCCCGTGGAGCGGGTGGGTTTGGCTACGACCCCGCATTTTTGCCGGATGACATGGATGACAGCCCACCCGCCCCGGACCCACCGACCCCTGGCCCACCCACCCTGGAATCACCCACCCCTGTGGGCCAGTCAACCCTGACGATGGCGGAGCTGACCGATGAGCAGAAGGACGCGATCAGCCATCGTGGACGAGCGGCGAAAGCACTGCTCTCCTGGCTCAGCGAAGGTTGATCGCGGCGGAGATCGCGACAGCGAGACCGAGTCCGGCGTAGCCGTTGTAGCCGGAGAGCAGCAGCAGCAGCGCGGTGATCAGCGCGACGAGCGTGGTTAGGCTCCAGGCGACGCGGTCGACGGTCATCTCGTAATTGTGGCGGATGCCGTGGCGGATGCGACCGTCCGCGTGCAGTGTTAGCTTCGGATCAACGTTTTACGAGCGAGGAGGGCGAAGTGACGAAGTCCGAGTTGGTCGACCAGGTGGCCGATCGCGCCGATCTGACCAAGCAGGATGCGGCGCGGGCGGTGGACGCGGTGCTGGCAACCGTGGAGGACGCGCTGCGCCGTGGCAGCGAGGTGACGGTATCGGGGTTTGGCAAGTTCCATGTGGGTGAGCGCGGCGCGCGCCAGGGTGTCAACCCGCGCACGGGCGAGCGCATCCAGATCGCCGCCTCGCGCGTTCCCCGCTTCACCGCGGGCAGCGGGCTGAAGAGCGCGGTGAAGGGTCGCTGAGCTGCCGCTGAGATTTGGAGACACCCTTGCGGCACGCATAGGAGCGCGCCAGTCGCAGATCGTGCTCGGCCTCGATCCGGATCCGAGCGCGCTGTGGCCGGCTGCGAGTGAGCCGGCACGGGGTAGATCTCCCGGGGGCTCCGCCGCCGAGCGCGCCGCGGCCGCGGTGGTCGATCACTGTAAGGCGTTGATCGATGCGACCGCGAAGGCGTGCGTGGCGACAAAGCTTCAGCTCGCCTGCTTCGAGCGGCTTGGCGCCCCTGGCTGGAGCGCTCTGGAAGAGGTCGCTGAGCACGCGCGTTCGCACGGGCTGCTCGTGATCGCTGACGGTAAGCGGGGTGATATCTCGGTGAGCGCCTCCGCCTATGCGCAGGCGCTGATCGGCGGGGCACAGACACCGTTTGGAGATGTGTCGGGGCTTGCCGCGGACATGGTGACGATCAACCCATTGATGGGCCGTGATGCCCTCGAGCCGTTCGTGGGGGCGGCGCGTGCCGCCGGCGCTGGCGTGTTGGTGCTCGTACGCACCTCAAACCCGGGTGCTGCCGATGTCGAGGACCTCCAGTTGGCCGAGGGAGGCAGCGTGTGGGAACGTCTGGGGCGCATCGTCGAGGAGTTGGGCCGCTCTGGTGTGGGTGAGTCCGGGTGCAGCGACGTGGGTGCGGTCATCGGAGCCACCGTTCCAGGGCATCTCAAGCGAGCTCGTGAATTGATGCCTCACGCGACATTCCTGCTCCCGGGGGTCGGCGCACAGGGTGGCCGGGTGGAGGATCTCGCTCCCGCATTTATCCCGGGCCGTGCGGGGGGGTTGATAACGGCTTCGAGGAGCATCGCTAACGCACACTTGGCAGCAGGTGGGGATCCTGCCCATGCCGCCCGAGCTGAGGCCGAGCGTTTGCGCGAGGCTGCGTGGGCGTTGGGATAGCTCGCGCGGCCTCACGGTCGCTGCGTAGCCGCACGAGGTGCTCTCCATGAGGAGGTCTCGCCGTTTCAGACAGGTTCGCTAGCCTCTGGGTGTGCGCTTCACGGCATCACCCGCCGTTCGGAGCGCCGGAATGCGGGCACAGAGGCAGAGATGATCATCACGGTCACGCTGAATGCGGCGATCGACAAGTCGCTCTCGGTGCCGAACTTCCGGCTCGGACGGCGACACCGCACCGTTGAGCAGCGCACGATGGCCGGCGGGAAGGGCGTGAACATCGCCCGCACGCTGAAGACGCTTGGCCAGCCAGTGATCGCCACTGGATTTGCGGGCGGCGCAACAGGGACACATATCGTCGAGCAACTGACCGAGGAGTCGATCCTGAACGACTTCGTGCGCATCCGCGAGGAGTCGCGCACGAACACCTCGGTCCTGGATCCAACTACCGGCGAGCAGACGGAGATCAACGAACGCGGTCCCTCAGTTTCTGAGCAGGAGGTTGAGCTGTTCCGCGACAAGCTGCTTTATCTCGCTCGCGGCGCCGCGATCGTCGTATTCGCCGGCTCGCTGCCGCGCGGCATCGAGTCCGATATCTACGCCGTGCTGATCCGCGAGTTGGAGAGGACGGGAGTCAGCACCGTGATCGATACCGACGGGGAGCCTTTGCGTCAGGCGGTCCGCGCCGAGCCCGACGTCGTCTCACCGAACGTGATCGAGGCCGAGGAGCTCGTGGGGCACGAGTTTGCCAGCGAGGAGGAGCGTTCGCTGGCGGTGCGTGAGATCGCCGCGCTTGGTCCACGCGAGGCGATCATGACGCTCCCGGATGGCTGCTTCGCCCAGGTGCTCGTCGATGGTCAGACGTCTATGAGGCGTGTGAGCGTGCAGCCGCGCGAGTCGATCGCCAAGCGTGGCTCCGGCGATGCCTTCTTGGCCGGCTATATCGCGGCTCGCTACGAAGGTCGTCCCCCCGACTATTGCCTGCGCTTCGGCGTGGCTTGCGGCGCCGAGTCCACCGCCAGGTTGGGAGCAGGTTTGATCGATCCGCGCGAGGCGAGGCGCCTGATGGGCGATGTCGAGCTCAGCGAGATCGACCTTCCAGCGAAGGTCTGAAGTCAGCCCCCAGCTACGTCGCGGCGTAGAAATACGAGGTAGGCCGCGAACAGCGAAGGGACCGCATACAGCGCGCAGACCCAGGCGGAGTGCCAGATCGGCGCCCAGTCGGTTGGGGTGCGCAGCAGGCCTTGCCAGCTCTCGAACTGTTCGGTGAGCAGATACGGCTTGAGGCCTTCGATACCCGGGATCTGCGCGACGATGAACAGCAGAATCGTGAAGCCCACGGTGCCCACGACGGCCGCGGCGCTGTTGTGGGTCGTGGTGGACAGCAGCACCCCGAAAGCGGTCACGGTCAGCAGCGGGATCAGATATACGGCGTTGGCGGCGAACACCAGCAGCAGGCCTTCTGGTGCCGAGACCACGGTGTCCGAGAATGTGGTCACGTGATTGAAGCCCCACACCACGACGCCCGCCGCCGTCGCCACGGCGGCCGACAGGAACAGCGCGATCGTCGCGTAGGTCATCGCCGCGAGCGTCTTGGCGGCGAACACCTGGCCGCGGTCGACCGAGCGCGTCAGGATGGTCTTCAACGTGCCGTTGCCGTCCTCGGCGGCGACGATGTCACCAGCCACCAAGGCGGCGATCAAGGGCAGCATGAACACCGACAGGAGCAAGAGCATCAGCACGGGCGTGGCCAGCCCAGATTCGGTGATGTGCGAGGCGAAGATGTTGCCCCGGTCGTGGCCGTGATGTCCGCGCAGGCTTTGGACGATCACGAAGATGATCGGCAGGATCATCGCCAGTCCGAGACCGAGGTAGGTGCGCTTCTGCGAGACGAGCTTGCGCAGCTCCCAGCGGTAGGCGGTCAGCGTCGAGGGTCTCATGTCTCGGTCAGCCGGAAGAACAGGTCCTCGAGTGTCGCCAGCTCAGGGGTGAGCGCGAGGATCCCGATGCCCGCCTGGGCAAGCGCCAGCGACAGCGCGCCGACATCCCGTTCCTCGGCTTGAAAGCTCAGGCCGTGTGGGGTGGGTGGGGTCCCGATAACGTGCTCGATGCCCGTCTGTGCACGAGCGATCGTTAGAGCGCGCGCATCGTCGGTCGTGCGCAGGCGGTAGCCGGCCCCGCCCTGGCGGCGCAAGTCGGCCAGCGCGCCCTCGTAGACGACGCGCCCGGAGTCGACGATCGCCACGCGGTCGCACAGTTCCTGCACCTCCGGCAGCTGGTGGCTCGAGAGCAGGACAGTGATCCCTTCGTCTGCCAGCCGGCGGATCAGCGCGCGCATGTCGCGCATCCCGGCGGGATCGAGGCCGGTCGCGGGCTCGTCGAGCATCAGCAGACGAGGACGCCGCAGCAACGCCGCGGCGATTCCCAGGCGCTGGCGCATCCCGTGTGAGTAGCCGCCCACCCGATGGGCGGCTCGCGGGGTCAGCTCGACGATCTCCAGCACCTCGTCGATGCGTTCCTTGGCCCCATCTCCGTCGAGCGCGGCCAACAGCTCGAGGTTCTTGCGCGCGGCGAGATACGGATAGAAGCGTGGCGCCTCGACGAATCCGGCGACACCCTGCAGCGCCCGTGCGCCCTCGCGCATCGGGTCGCGCCCGAACAGCTCGACAGTGCCCTCGCTCGGCATGATCAGCCCGAGGGCCATCCGCAGCGTCGTCGTCTTGCCTGCGCCATTCGGTCCGAGGAAGCCGTAGACATCGCCGACCTGGACGTTCAGGTCGATGTGATCGACCGCGAGGACCTCCTTGTAGCGCTTGACCAAACCGCGCGCCTTGACCGGCGGGGCTTCGTCGCCCTCCGAGGGCGCTTCGATCACCGGCTATAAACCCTTGGCGACAGCTTCGACGGCGCTAGGGGAGAGGGCTCCGGCAAGCAGGTAGCGCACACCTGAGCGCTCGAAGCTGAGCAGCGTGCCGAGCTCGGTGGGCAGCTCGGATGCTTCGATGCCGTTGATCTCGACTTTCTGCAGGCCTTCTTCGGTCGTCGAGAAGGTTTGCTTGGAGTCTTCCGTGGACTTGCTTTCGAGGACCGCGACCGATGTGATGCCCTGGCCGAAGGTGCTGACGTGGGAGTGATCACCGCTATGCGTCGAGGGACCGCCGGACTTCGAATGGTGCTTGGGAAGCACGATTTCTTGCACCTTTGCGTTGGCCGGCGGCGTGAATTCGAACACCGAAGGCTCGACCGGTCCATAGGAGATGCTGGTGGTCGCCAGTTCGAGTGCCGGCGAGGAACTCTCCGTTGAATAGACCGCAGCACGCAACGGCACTCCGTGAACCGCGTCCCAGGAGAGCTCAGCGCCGCCGAGTAGGCTGCCGCCTTCCTTGGGGGTGACGCGCACCGTGTAGGCGGCCTGTCCGGCGACGTCTGCGGGCGTCGCGGACGATATGTCCGCGTGCTTTCCCGCGCGCGAGACCGCTTCTTCGATCTTGGCCACAGAGGGGACTTCGTGCTTGTCAGCGGAGCCGCCGCTCGCTTCCCCGCCTTCGCCGGCGCCTTTTTCGCTCGCCGGCGGCGTGTAGCGGTAGAGCGTGTTCGAGGACGGGTCGTACAGCTGCACGGTGTGCCCGTCGTAGTAGATCTCGGTGTCACCCTTTTCCGATTGCAGCTCCAAGCGGACGTGGCCTTCCTTGGAGATCCACATGCGGCCGGAAGCACCCGTCAGGAGCGGGCTGGAAGAGAGCTGGCCGGCCGCGCTGCCGCCTTCGCCGCTGCTCGTGAGATTGGCGCCTTCGAATAGATGGTCTGTCAGTTGGATGTTCGCGCTGACCCCTTGGATTTGGTCCCCGCCCGCCCCTGCCAGAAACGCATCGTGGATCGCTTCGGGGAGTGGCTTCGGCGGTGGCGTCGGCCCGGTGCCGAGGGCTGACGCGAGAGCGGTGGCGGAGATGCCCAGTGCGACTACGAGCCCGCAGAGGAGCAGTAGGCGAGAGAGGGGGAGACGACGGAGGAAATTGCTCACGACTACCAGTCAGGGTAGCGCCATAGCTTCCGTGCTCATAAAGGTAAGAAAGCTCTCATCCAGACGCTCGAGGGAGACACTCGAGGGATCGATCCAGACGCTCGAGTGGTCGTCCGGCGGCGACACCCGATATCTTCCCGCCGCATGGTTCTGGGCTTCATCCTGTTCTGGGTCGTTCTCGGCCTCGCGGTGTTCTTTGTCGCGATGCGCGGTGGCCCCCGCGCCGCCCGCGAGTCGCTGCACACCGATTCGAAGCTCGGTCAGCGCGCGGTCACGCTCGGCGTCGTGCTGCTGTTCGTGTTCGGACTCGTCATCCCGGCGCTCGTGTTGGCCTTCAACGGCGAGCACAAGGCGAGCTCGGCTGTCGGTGGGGTGCACCTGAACGCCGAACAGGTGAAGGGCCGCGAACTGTTCTCCCATACCTGCACGGTCTGCCACACGCTGGCCGCGGTCAAGTCGGTCGGCCGGATCGGCCCGAACCTGGACGTGAGGGTCGGCGACGACATCCCGACCCCGGCCGGGCGTAAGGCGCTGGTAGAAAACGCGATCGCCGAAGGTCGCGCGCGCGGCAACGGCAACATGCCGGCCCAGCTGTATCAGGGCAAGGAAGCGGAAGAGGTCGCCTCGTTCGTGGCCGCTGTGGCGGGCCACTGAGCCCTGAGGCGGCCGATGCCCGGCGCGGATGCGGCGTCCTCGGTCGCTCGCGTGCGCAGCACGCCACGCCGGGCGGGTGGGTCCTTCGATCTCTGCCCCGCTTGGCCCTCGACCGCCTCAGGCGCGCACTCCCGGACGACGCACTCCCCACCGGTTTAGCCAAAAGTCGATAGCGGCCGGGAAGACCATCGACTAAGGTCCGCCGCGATGGCCGCGCAGCCGATACCGGAGCAACCGCAGACCGCGGAGGATGTGAAGGCGCTCGTAGCCGAGCACGAGATCCGCTTCATCCGCTTTTGGTTCACCGATGTCCTGGGGCAGCTGAAGTCGTTCTCGATCAATGCGGCTGAGCTGGACGACGCGTTCGAGGCGGGGATGGGCTTCGACGGCAGCTCGATCACCGGCTTCAACGCGATCGAGGAGTCCGACATGATCGCGATGCCCGACCCGAGCACGTTTGCGGTGCTGCCGTGGCGCCCAGAGGAGCAGGGCGTGGGGAGGATGTTCTGCGACGTCGTCACCCCCGAGCGCACGCCGTATGAGGGGGATCCCCGGCACGTGCTGCGTAGGGCGCTGGAGCGCGCGCACACGATGGGCTTCGATACGTTCAACGTCGGCCCCGAGCTGGAGTACTTCCTGTTCAAAGACTCCCGCTCGACGGAGGTGCTCGACAAAGGGGGCTATTTCGACCTGACGACGCTCGACGCGGGCTCGGACGTGCGCCGCGAGACGGTGCTCGCGCTGGAGCAGCTGGGAATTCACGTGGAGTACACCCACCACGAGGTCGGGCCGAGCCAGCACGAGATCGATATGCGCTATGCGGACGCGATGAAGATGGCCGACGACTGCATGACGTACAGGATCACGGTGAAGGAGTACGCGATGAAGTACGGCTGGCACGCGACGTTCATGCCGAAGCCGCTGTTTGGCGAGAACGGCTCAGGGATGCACACCCACCAGTCGCTGTTCAGCGACGGAAAAAATGCGTTCTACGATCCCGACGATCAGTACTTCCTGTCAGACGTCAGCAAGGCGTTCATCGCCGGCCAGCTGAAGCACGCGCGCGAGATCTGCTCGATCTTTGCGCAGTGGGTCAACTCCTACAAGCGGCTGGTCCCGGGCTTCGAGGCGCCGGTGTACGTGGCGTGGTCACGCCGCAACCGCTCAGCGTTGGTACGCGTCCCGCTGTACCACCCGGGGCGCGAGAAGGCGACGCGCATGGAGCTGCGCTGCCCAGACCCGGCGTGCAATCCGTATCTGACGTTTGCGGTTCTGCTGCAGGCGGGGTTGGAGGGGATCGAGAAGGGGTACGAGCTGCCAGAGCCGATGGAGAAGAACCTCTACCACCTCTCAGGCGAGGAGCGCAAGCGCTTGGGCGTCGAGCAGTTGCCGGAGAGCCTGGGGGAGGCGATCGAGATCACCGCGGAGTCCGAGCTGGTGCTGCGGACGCTCGGCGAGCACATGTTCAACCGCTATGTCGAGATCAAGCGGCAAGAGTGGGACGACTACCGCGTGCATGTGACCCAGTGGGAGCTGGATCGATATTTGTCGATTTTGTAGCGAGTGAGGCGGCTACGGTGTTGGGGCGGAGTCCTTGCCCTGCGCGCAGATGACCGTGTGTAGCTCTTCGGTGAGCTTCGCCACCTGGCGAGTCAACGCGGTGTTTTGCTCGAGCATGCGCGAGTGCTGCTCGGCCAGTGCCTTGTCGTCGAGGAGCATCTTGGCCTGGCCGGCCTCGAACTGCGCCACGCGCTGAGTCTCGGCCTCTCGGTGGGCTTGGAACGCTTCGTCGTGTACGTGGTCGCGGTCGGCTTGTCGCGTCTGAGCCAGCAAGATCAGTGGGGCGGCATAGGCGGCCTGGGTGGAGAACGCGAGGTTCAGGAGGATGAATGGGTAGGGGTCCCAGGCGGACGCGAGGCCTATGGCGTTCAGGGAGATCCAGATCGCTACGAGGACTGTCTGGGCGATGATGAACTTCGGTGTGCCGAAGAAACGGGCGAAGCGCTCGGCGAGGATGCCGAAGCGGTCTCCGCCAAACGGGGTGTGGTGGTCGGACAGTGTCTGGCTTGCGACGGGCTGCTTTGCGGCGGGCTGCGCTTCGGTGGCCACCAGCAGTCTTTCGGTTCGTGAGAACCATGTCCTGCTCAATCCGCGGGCGCAGTGGTGACCTGGATCTGCTTGGCTGGCGGAAGCGCGCAGGCGATCGGCCGCGCGGGGGAGAGGTGCCAATGAAGAACCTGCAGCAGGTGTCCAAACGCCGTTGGGTGGCGTGGAGCGATATCGCCAAGCAGCGCCAGCACGCCGAGCGCCTGGCGCTCGTACTTGGCCTCACCGGTGAGCTCTGACAGGCGTAGCAGGCCCATCGCCGCGCTGGAGCCACCGGCGGGGATCGGCGAGTCCTCGAGGTCCTTGCGCCGGACGATCAGCGCTTCGGCGTCTGCGGCGGTCGAGAAGAAGGCGCCGTTCTCCGAGTCCGCGAAGCGTGCGATCAGTGTGTCCGCGAGCGTTGTCGCCTCGGTGAACCAGCGCTCCTCGCAGGTCGCTTCGAACAGCGCGAGCAGCGCCTCCAGTAGGAAAGCGTGGTCCTCGAGATAACCGTCGAGCTTGGCGGCGCCATCGTTGTACGTCCGCAGCAGCCGCCCGTCCGGGGTGTGCAGGTCACGCAGGATGAAATCCGCGCACGCGACGGCCGCCTCGAGGTATTGATCCCCTCCCGCCCCCTGCAGCGCGGCGCCGGTCTCGGCCAGGGCGACGATCATCAAAGCGTTCCAGGAGGTCAACCGCTTGTCGTCCAGTCCGGGTCGCATACGGCGTTCGCGCGCCTGAAGCAGGTTGGCGCGAATTCGCGCTTGGGTGGCCGCGTCCGGTCGTTGCCCCCGGTCCTCCAGCACGTTCCACCCCGGCTGGGGGAGCTGAGGCCCACCCGCCCCGTCGACGAAGTTGCCCTGCTCGGTGGCGCTAAACCAGGCGATTGCTGTCTGCGCATCCTCGCCGAGCGCGTCGCTCAATTCCGCGATCGTCCAAACATAGAACTTGCCCTCGACTCCATCTGAGTCTGCGTCGAGCGCGGAGTAGAACCCGCCCTCTGGGCCACGCATCTCGCGCAGCGCCCAGTCGAGCGTGTCGCGGCAGACCTCCAGCAGGGGATCCTCGTCGGAGGCCTGCCACCCGTGCAGGTAGGCGCGGGCGAGCAGCGCGTTGTCGTAGAGCATCTTCTCGAAGTGCGGCACCGTCCAGGTCGCATCGACGCTGTATCGCGCAAAGCCGCCGCCCACCTGGTCGTGGATACCGCCCGATGCCATCGCGCGCAGAGTTTGCAAAGCCATGTCCTGCTCATCCCGGCACAACAGAAACTCGACGACCGACGCCGGCGGGAACTTCGGCGCGTGGGAGGGCGGGCCTCCAAATCCCCCGTTGATCTGGTCGAAGGACTCCTGGAGCTTCGTCACCGCAGCGTCGAGCGCGTCCGCTCCGAACGGCTGAGTGGAGGGCTTCAATTGCGCGCCACCCGACAGCCGCTCGCGTAGACCCTCGCCGCCAGCGCGAATCTCCTCGCGTCGCTCCGACCACGCCTCGCCGATGGCTTGTAGCACCTGCGTCCATGCCGGCATCCCGTGACGGGGCTCAGGCGGGAAATATGTGCCGCCATAGAAGGGCAGCTGCTCGGGCGTGAGGAACACGTTCAGCGGCCAGCCGCCACGGCCGGTCATGCTCTGCACTGCCTCCATGTACAGCGCGTCCACGTCGGGGCGCTCCTCGCGGTCGACCTTCACGCACACGAAGCTCTCGTTCATCAGCGCCGCCGTACGCGGGTCCTCAAAGGACTCGCGCTCCATCACGTGGCACCAGTGGCAGGAGGAGTAGCCGATCGACACCAGCAGCGGCTTGTCCTCCTCGCGCGCGCGCTCCAGCGCGACCGGCCCCCAAGGTAGCCAGTCGACCGGATTATCGGCGTGCTGGAGCAGATAGGGCGAGGTCTCGGCGGCGAGCGCGTTCGACATTCAGGCCAGCGTACTCACCGCTTGCGATTAGGGCGCTGAATCGATTCCTCGTCAGCGTAGCCGCGCTGGTTGATCCCGGATGATTGGTCCTGGCAACGGGAAAACGGCGGGACCGATCAGGGATCGGCCGGTGGACCATGCGGAGGCGCCTGAGTCGGTCTTGCCCGAGTCCGTCCTACCGGCGCGGGAGAGTTTGACCTTGGCGACATTGATGCTGAAGCGCTTGCCTCCCAGAGTGCCCGTGACCAACTTGCCCGCACCCACTCGCACCGTACCGCCCGCGGCGGTGGTGCCCGATATCTGCAAGGTCGTCGTCTGTAGCTGTCCTTTGCTCACCGGAAAAGTGCCGCTCAGTTCGACGCCCGGTACGAACGTGAAGTGATTCAACTCCAATCTGGAGGAGCTGAGCTTGGCGTCGCCGCCGCGCAGTCCGCCAAAGCTCGATCCGCTGGGAAGCTGCGAGTCGGCCTGCAGCGTGGCTCCGATCACCTGGCGGTTGAGGTCGATGATCGTGTCGAGCACGGCGGTGAGCGTCAGCCCTGGCTTGCCGCTCAGTCCCGGGACCGGGTGTACGTAGTTGAGCTTCGTAGGTGTGAGCGGTGTGGGCTCGAACATGTCGGTGCTGCTCGTGCAGGGGAGGATTGGATGCCCGCCCACCCCGCCGGCAAAAAACGCGGTCACGGCGGCCTCGGCACAGCCGCTGAAGTCGCTGCCGAGAACCGAGTGGCCGGTGAACGGAACGACGAGCAGTTGCGCATCGGGAATCAGCGCCGCGACGCTCCGCGCGTTCGATGTCGGAGTTCTCAAATCCTGAGCGCCGGACAGGATCAGCGTTGGCACATCCGGCAGCACGCCTGGCACGACGTTCGCCGCGGACGCGTCTGGCCAGCCGGCGCAGTCCGAGATCAAGCTGCTGTTGAGCGCGGTGTCGGCGTCGAATGGGTAGAAGTCAGTGCTCGGCAGCGCATGTAGGGCGCCAATGGCTTCCGCTAGTCGTGTCGCCGCCGGCGCGGAGCGCTGCCAGGGAAATGGAGCCTCCTCGCACGTCGTCGTCACGAACAGCGCTTCGTCGATCTCCTCGGAGCTTTCTTCGACGGGGTGGCCACCCGGCACGTTGGGGATCAATCCCTCGGCGAGCAGCTGCAGGCGTAGCAGCGGATCCGGGTAATTGCGCAGCGCTGAGCGCACCGCGGCTGGCAACAGCGCGCGCAGGGCGGGGTTCAGGTCGCCGGCCTCGAGAATGCCGAACAGCCCAGACTCGTTCAGCGTGGCGTTGTGGCGGTGGCCAGAGCCGTCGTACACGGAGCCGCTCAGGGGCTGTTTGCGCAGGCGCGCCACCAGGCTCGCGATGTCCGCCACTGGGTTGGACGTGATCCCAGCGCAAGCATTGTTGGCGCACAGCTCGCCAAGCACGGATCCAATCGCTTGGAAGGTGGGGATCGAGAATGGTTCCGGCCCATCCGGGAGCACAACCGAGTCGAGCACCAGCGATTCGACGTGCTGGGGATAGCGTTCGGCGTACTGCTCGGCGACCTTTGTTCCGTAGGACGTGCCGTAGAGGACGAGCTTTTCATAGCCGGCGGCTTGGCGGATGGCCTCGATGTCTTCCACCGATTCCTGGGTGGTGTATGCGCCGCGAGCCAAGCCGATTTCAAGTGCGCAGTGTTCGAAGGCGTCGCTTCCCGCGTTGCCGCTGAAGCCGCTCAGCGCGCCGCAGCTCAGCGGATCCGACGCGCCGGTGCCGCGCTGGTCGAAGACGAGCAGGTCGCGCGCGCTGAGCGCCGGGGCGAGCGCCTTGGCGATGAATTCGCCGAGCGGCAGGGCTGCCTGACCCGGCCCGCCGGCCAGCGCGAGGACCGCTGTCTTTGACTGGACGGGACCCACCTGCTTGCGCTCGACACTCAAGGAGATCGTGCCGCTCGCCAGGCCGGTCCGGGTGAGCGGCACGGGGACCGTCGTGCACGAGAAGGTGACGCTGGTTGCGCAGGGGACAAACGTCAGCGCGCCGGCTGGTGAAAGGCCGAGGATGGCTGACACGCATTGCAGTAGCGCCACCACGAGCAGGAGCGTCGGTGCGCGCTTGAGCATGCCCGCAGACGTTAGCGGTCGCTGGCGCGGGCCGATCATCCGAGATCGGCCAGTGCCGCCTGTGCGCCGAGCGCTGCCGGCCCTGCGCCCTGCAGGTGGACTCGCCGGCCTCCCAGCGCTCCACCCAACGTCTTGTGAGGACCGGAGGATTGCGGATCGGCCAGCAGGTTACCGTGTGCGGCCATCGCCCCCCCGATGTGCAGCTCGATCGTGTGTGGGGTGAGCTTGCCGGAGACCGTCACGCCTGGCACGTAGGAGTAGCCATCGAAGCTCACGGCTTCATCGGCGAGTCCCGCCCACCCCGCACGCAGACCGCCGACGCGCAGCGAGAACGAGCTCCCCAGTTCGTCCGAGGCGAGCGCCTTGATGAGCCGCAGCGCCAATTGATGGTCGAAGTCCTCCAGCGTGAGAACGACAGCCTCGAGTGTGCGTCCTGGTAGTCCGCGATTGCCCTTCGCCGGCGCGATGTCCGATAGGCGTGCCGGGGGGAGTGGTGTCAGGCGCAGGATGGGCGGCGGCGGCGCGGCCGAGCAGGGCTTGATCGGTTTGCCCGCGAACAGCGCCTGGAGGGCATCGCTTGCGCAGTGGGTGGGGTCGGAGCCGAGCACCGAGTGTCCGGTGTTGGGTACCACCAGCAGGTGCGATCCGGGGATCTGCGCCGCGACTTCGCGCGCGTTTGCTGTCGGCGTGCGCAGGTCGTCGGCGCCGCTCAGGATCAGCGTCGGGACGCTCGGGAAAGGAGCCTCGTCGGCCGTCGGCGCGGGCGTGGTGAAGGGCCAGAAGGCGCATGCCTGCATGTCGCTGAGGTCCAGCACGTTCGCCGTCTCAAACGGTGCGATCGCGCTCTCTCCCAGCGCGCGGATTTGGGCGTTTGCTTCTGCCAGGCGCGTCCGCGGGCTGGCCGCACGATTCCATGGGAACTCCTCGTCTTCGCAGCTCGTCGCGAAGTAGAGCGGGTTGTCAAAGCTCTCGCTCGGGCTTTCCGCTTCGCTTTCTTCGCCGCTGTCCGCTCGTGCTTGTAGCTGCGCCAGTGGAGCCGTGTCGCCATCCGCGGCCGCGCGGATCGTCGCGGGGACTTCGCTGCGCAGGGTCGGTTCTAGATCGCCCTCGATCAGGATCGCGAGCAGATCGTCGGAGGTGATCTGCACCGTATGGGCGACGCCGCGGCCGTCGATCACGCGGCCGTGCAGTGCTCCACGGGCCAGCCGCCGCACGAGCCGCGCGAGATCGCCGACGGGATTGGGGGTGATCTGGGAGCAGGCTCGTGCGGCGCAGAGCTGGCGGAGGATGCGGGGAATCGCAGCGAATGTGGCTCGGTCGAGCGGGTCGGGGCCGTTGGGGGGGACGACCGAGTCGAGTATCAGCGCCTCGACGTGGCTCGGGTAGTCCTGCGCGTACTCCTCGGCGACCTTCGTTCCGTAGGAGGTGCCGTACAGCACGAGCTTTTCGTAGCCGCCGGCCACACGAATCGCCTCGATGTCGGCGACGCTGTCGGCCGTCGCGTAGAAGGTGCGCGTCGGTCCGATCTGCGCTGCGCATTCGGCGATCGCCGGACCCGGGGATGTATTGGCGCTGATTTCGAAGCGGTGGCAGGAGAGCGGATGGGAGAGGCCGATTCCGCGTTGGTCGAACACGATCAGATCGCGTGTGTCCGCGATCGGGCCGAGCAGCTGGGCAAACTGTTCGGCGAACGGGATTGCCGCCTGCCCGGGGCCGCCCGCGAGCGCTACGATCGCGTCCTTCGCTTCGCCGACGGGGGCGCGGTGGCGGCGGATCGCGAGCGTGATCGTCCCCGGCGTGCCTCCGCTCGGATCGAGCGGCACGGTGAGGTGGCCGCAGGCAAAGTCATTACTCCCCCCGCAGGGCGCCCACGCGATCTGGGCCTGAGCTCGTGCGGCCGATGCCGCCGCGCCGAGGCACACCGCCAAGAGTACGCCGAAGAGCACGCCGGCGAGTCTGGAGAGTCGCATCTCTCGGAATCTATCGACCGTGGTTCGCGAACGCGCCAGCGGATGCTCCATTGGACGCGATGGCAGGCCGCGCGCTAGGCTCGCGACGATGACCGACTCCCGCGAGATCTTGCAGGCCCCCGGCGCCCCCGCGCCGGTCGGTCCGTACAGCCACGCTGTACTTGCGGGCGGGCTGCTGTTCTGCTCGGGTCAGATTCCGCTCGATCCGATCACCGGCGAGTTGGTGGGAGAGACACCGGCCGAGCAGGCCCGTCACTGCCTCGAGAACCTGAGCGCCGTCTGCGACGCGGCGGGCACGACGCTCGAGCGCGCCGTGCGCATGACCGTCTACATGACTGACCTTTCCGCCTTCGCCGAGGTCAACGAGGTCTATGGCGGCTTCTTCGACGACGAGCCTCCCGCGAGGGTGGCGGTCGGCGTGGGGCAGCTACCGAAGGGCGCTCAGGTCGAGATCGACGCGATTGTCGCGCTGTAGGCGTCCCCGTCGGTCGGCTCCACGCTGCGCAGGGCACGATTGAGTAGCTCGCGCAGGGTCCTGCGCTCATCCGCGTCGAGCGCCGCGAGCACGTCGTCCTCGATCGCCACCTGAGCGCGTTCCGCGAGGTTCAGTGACTCGCGGCCCGAAGACGTGATCTGGACGAGATGGCGCCGCCGGTCGCTGGGGTCGCGCAGGCGGGTGGTGTAGCCGAGCTGCTCGAGCTCGTTCAGGAGCAGGACCACGTTGTTGGCGTCCATGCAGAATGCGTCGGCGAGATCCTGCTGGGGGCATCCGTCGTGGTCTGAGACGTAGCTGAGCGCGACCAGATGGCGCAGATGCATCCCCAGCTGCTCCTCGTTGGAGCGCCGGTAAACCTGCTTGGCCAGGCGGCTCAGCAGCACCGCCGAGCCGGGGGCACAGTCAGGCTGATCAGCCATGTCTCGAAGTCTATACATCATCAAAGCACCAATCATCACATTACCAGCGATCGTTAATTTTCTGTAGATCATCCTTGCTATATGGATGATAGTTGCTATGGTGTGCTACTTCGCCACCCCAGAAGGAGCCACATGAGCCAGATTGCCCTCACCGACCAAACCGAGACCCGCCAGACGGACGTCGAGCACAAAAAGCGCGAGCGGCGCCGCTGGATCGCGCTCGGCGTGCTGTGCCTCGGCCAGCTGATGATGGTGCTCGACGCGACGATCGTGAACGTCGCCCTGCCCTCGATTCAGCGCGACCTGCACTTCTCCCAGGGCAACCTCACGTGGGTGATCGACGCCTATCTGATCACCTTCGGAGGCTTCCTACTGCTTGCCGGGCGGATGGGCGACCTCGTCGGGCGCAAGAAAGTCTTCCTCTCAGGGCTCGTCCTATTCACCGTCGCGTCGGTGTTCTGCGGCGCCTCCTCGAGCCAGTCGATGCTGATCGCCGGGCGCTTCGTACAGGGGATCGGCGGCGCCGTCGCCTCCGCGGTGATCCTCGCGATCATCGTCACCGAGTTCCCCGAGAAAGCCGAGCAGGTGAAGGCGATGGGTATGTACGCGTTCGTCTCCGCCGGCGGCGGCTCGATCGGGCTGCTCGCCGGAGGCGCGCTGACACAGTCCCTGAGCTGGCACTGGATCTTCTTTGTGAACGTGCCGATCGGCGTGATCACGTTCGTGCTCGGCTCGGCCTTGATCGAGGAGAACCGAGGTATCGGTCTCGCCGGTGGCGTCGATGTCGCCGGGTCGGTGCTGATCACGGTGGCGACGATGCTCGGCGCGTTCGCGATCGTCAAGTCGACCGAATACGGCCTGATCTCGGTGCGCACGCTCGGCGTCGGCGGGACCGCTTTGGTGCTGCTCGGCGCCTTCTTCTGGCTGGAGTCGCGCATCTCGAACCCGATCATGCCGTTGCGGATCCTGCGGCTGCGGATGCTGATGGGCTCGAGCCTCGTCCGCGGGCTGCTCGTGACGGGGATGTTCTCGGCCTTCTTCCTCGGGGCGCTGTATCTGGAGCGCGTGCTCGGGTATGACGCGATCGACACCGGCCTCGCGTTCATGCCGTTGACGATCTCGATCGCGGCGCTGTCGATGGGGCTAGCGGCGAAGGCGGTCGGTCGCTTCGGCCCGTTGAACACGCTCGCGGTCGGCCTCGCTGGGATCGCCACCGGCCTGCTACTGCTCGCGACCCAAGGCACACACGCGAGCTACTTCCCCGGCCTGTTTCTCGCATTCCTCGTGCTCGGGCTCGGCGCGGGCGCCTCGTTCCTGCCGCTGCTGACGATGGGGATGGCCGACGCGCCGCCGCAGGACGCCGGGCTGGCGTCGGGGATCATCAACGTCTCGGTGCAGTTGTTCGGCGCGATCGGCCTGGCGACGCTCGGGACGATCGCGACCGACCACACAAAAGCGCTGGCCGCCGCCGGACACGTGCTCCCCAGCGCGCTGACCGGGGGCTACCACCTCGCCTATATCGTCGCCGCGAGCTGCGTAGGCCTCGGCATCCTCGCGGCGTTCCTGATCCTGCGGCCGCCGGTCGGGAAGGTCCCGCAGGTGACCGAGGAGGTCGAGTACGAGCTCGCGAGCGCTACACCCGAGCCCATGGCCGCATGACCGCAGGCGCCACGGCTCAGCCCGTGGCGGCCTGATCGTCCGCGCCGCTGGTCGGACCGGGCCGCGCTATGTCCCGCCGCGTAGCGCGGCCCGTCTGACCTTTCCGCTGGCGGTCTTCGGCAGTTCATGTGCGAAATCGACGATCCGGGGGTACTTGTAGGGCGCCGTTTCGCGCTTGACGTGCTCCTGCAGCTCCCGGGCCAGTGCGGGGGAGGGGGCGTGGCCGTCGCGCAATACGACGACCGCGCGCACGACTGCCCCGCGCTCCTCGTCCGGGGCTGCCACCGCGGCGGCCTCGGCCACGGCCGGATGGGCGACGAGCGCGGACTCGACCTCGAACGGGCCGATCCTATAGCCCGCCGAGACAATCACATCATCGGTACGGCCTTCGAACCAGAGGTAGCCGTCGTCGTCTTCGCGCACGCGGTCGCCGGTTTGCCATACGCCTTCCGCGCGGCGATCTTCGGTCTGCCATGTTCCATCCTCGCGGCGCTCCACGCCCTCGCCGAGGTAGCCGAGAAAGAAAGTCGGCACGCTCGCCGGAGTGGCCACCAGCTCACCATCCTCGACCATCAGCTTCACTGCGGGCAGCGCTCGCCCCATCGAGCCCGGCCGCGCGGGCTCGCCCAGAGGCATCCCCGTGAGCTGCCCGGTCTCGGTCTGTCCGTATCCATCCCGGATCTCCAGGCCGGTCGCCTCGCGCCAGGCGTGCAACACCTCCGGGTTGAGCGCCTCGCCCGCGGCGACCATCCCGCGCAGGTCCGCCAGTGGACCGAGGGTCGCGCGCTTGGCGATCACGCGGTACTCGGTCGGCGCCATGCACAAAACGTTCACGCGCTCCCGCGCGAGCAACTCCAGGCGCTCGGCCGGGTCGAAGCGCGCGTCGTGCAACAGCGCGCTCGCGCCTGAGAGCCAGGGCGCGATGAACACGTTGCGCGCGCTCTTGCTCCAGCCCGAGGCGGCCGTGCACCACACCAGCTCGCCTGGGCGCGCGCCCAACCAGTGCTCGGCTTGTAGGCGCTGGCCGTTCAGGTAGCGCTGTCCGTGCAACACCGCCTTCGGCTCGCCCGAGGTGCCGCTCGTGAACGTGATCAAGCAGGGGTCCGCCTCCGTCAGCTCGACCGCTGGCACCGGCTCCGCGGCGAGCAGGCTCTCGTCGGGCACATACACGACCGCGATCGCGCCGGCCGCCGCGGTGCCCGTGGCGTCAGCGCTGATGCCCGCCAGCGCCGCCTCGAGCTCCGTGCGGTTGCGCTCGTCGGCGACGATCAGCGATGGCTGGGCCACGTCGATGCGCAGCCGCAGATCCTTCGCCCGCAACTGCTCGGTGCATGGCAACACCACTGCTCCTATGCGAAAGCACGCACACATTGTCAACACCCACTCTGGCCGGTTGCCGATCAATGTCATCACCACGTCGCCTCTGCCGATCCCGCGTGCTCGAAGGACGCCCGCCAGGCGCGCCGAGCTGGTGGCGACCTCGCCAAAGCTCCACTTGCGCTTGGATCCGTCCTGCCCGAGCTCGATCAGAGCGAGCTCCCGCGGATTGCGCCGATCGAGGACATCGCGAGCGAAGTTCACGACTGTATTCTCCCTGGTCGCTTATAACGACAACTTTGGAGCGCAGATCAGACATGGCCGTAGCCGCCTCCCAGAACACCGAGATGACCGACGAGCAGCAGGCCATCACCGAGATGGTGCATCAGTTCGCCGACGAGCAGATTCTGCCGAACGCCGAGCACTTCGACCACGAGGACGAGTTCCCGGAGGCGATCGTCGAGCAGATGAAGGAGCTGGGGCTGTTCGGGGTGACGATCCCCGAGGAGTACGGCGGCATGGGCCTGGATCTGACGACCTACGCGATGATCGTCGAGGAGCTCTCGCGCGGCTGGATCTCGATCTCGGGCGTGATCAATACGCACTTCATCGGCTCCTATCTGCTGATGAAGTTCGGCTCGGAGGAGCAGAAGCAGAAGTACCTGCCGCGCATGGCCACCGGGGAGATCCGCGCCGCCTTCTCGCTGTCCGAGCCCGAGCTCGGCTCCGACGTGCAGGCGATCAAAACCTCGGCCAAGAAGCAGGACGACGGCTCCTGGGAGATCAACGGTCAGAAGATGTGGGTCACCAACGGCCTGCGCTCGGATCTCGTGTTCGTGCTCGTCAAGACCGACCCGAACGTCGAGAAGGCCTACCAGGGCATGACCTGCTTCATCGCCGAGAAGGAAGGCGGCGTCAGCGAGAACAGCGGCGCCTACGCCGGCCTCACGGTCCCGCCGCAGCTGCGCAAGATGGGCTACAAGGGCGTCGAGTCGACCGAGCTGGTGTTCGACGGATACAAGTGTCCGGCCGAGAACATCCTCGGTGGCGAGGACGCCGGCCTGAACAAGGGCTTCGTGCAGATGATGGACGCGCTCGAGGTGGGTCGCGTCAACGTCGCTGCCCGTGGTGTCGGCATCGCACAGCGCGCGCTCGAGCTGGGGCTGCGCTACTCGCAGGAGCGCAAGACCTTCGGCAAGCCGATCGCAGAGCACCAGGCGATCCAGTTCAAGCTCGCCGACATGGGCACTCAGGTCGAGGCCGCGCGCCTGTTGACGCTGCGCGCCGCGCGCCTGAAGGACGCGGGCGTTCGCTCGGACCTCGAGGCCGGCATGGCCAAGCTGTTCGCCTCCGAGGCCGGTCGCTTCTGCGTGGAGGAGTCCTTCCGCATCCACGGCGGCTATGGCTACTCCAAGGAGTACGAGATCGAGCGCCTCTACCGCGACGCTCCACTGCTGTTGATCGGCGAGGGCACCTCGGAGATCCAGCGCATGGTGATCGGACGCAAGCTGCTGGAGCGGCACAAGATCTGATGTCCGAGGACGCAAAGACCCTGATCGAGCTGGCGGTGAGCAGGTTCCTCGAAGAGGTGCCGGCGCTCGAGCCGATGAAGCTCGTGGTGGCCGTCGAGCTTCGCGGGCGCGGCGACGTGCAGCACTTCCGTCTGGAGATGCCCGGGATCAAGGTGACCAAGGCGCCTCCTGATGATGCCCGCGTGCGGGTGGAAATGCGCCGCGAGTTCTTCAACGTGATGGCCCACGAGGCCAAGGTGCCAGACTGGATCGAGGCGTTCACCTACGGGCAGGCGAAGGCGTCTGGTCCCGAGCAGTTCCTCAAGCTGATCGCCAACGTCGTCGAGAAACAGCAGGAACGCCAGAACACGCGCCGCGCGCACAAACACGACGAGTAGACCTCGGTCTCGCGCCTCAGTCTCGCGCCGCTGGCCGACCTTCGATCAGTGGCGCTCTAGTGATATGCGCTGATCTGCTGGGCCAGGAAGACCAGTGAGGCGAGCAGGAAGAAGCACATCACGACCAAAGAGAAGTTTTCATTCATGGGCTCACCCCTACCATAGTCCACCTGGCGGCCGAGGAACAACTACCGCATTCGCCCGGGCACTCCGTTTCGGTGTAAGGCGAGCGGTTCCGTGTTAGCCGAGCGTTCCGGGTCAGGCGAGGATCGCGTCGTTGTCGTAGAGCTTGACGATCTTCACGGCGTGATCCGAACCCCACCCACCCGCGGCGTCCAAACAGAGCCGGCAGAGCACGCACTCGTCGAGGTTCTGCTCGACGATCTCGAGTGTCCCGTCCTTGCCCTGGGCGAAGATGTCGACCGGACAGGCCTCGGTCAATCGGCGAGCCAACTCGGTATCGGCAGCCGCTTGGTCATCGACCTCGACGGCGATGAAGATCCCGTCCTTCCTCATGCTGGGCTCCTCTCCGCGATCTTGGCCTTGACCAGATCGGGAATCTCGTCGATCCGCTGCACGACCGGGATGCCGGCCTCCTGGAGGCGGGCGATCTTCTCCGTCGCGCTGTCCTCCTTACCCTCGACGATCGTGCCGGCGTGCCCGAAGGACATCCCCTGCATCTCCTCGTCGTCCATGAACTTGCCGGCCATGAAGGCGATGATCGGCAGGCGCGAGTTGTGCTCCTTGACCCACTGCGCCAGCTG
>Ga0182024_10006397_pt1 | contig 25884 bp, 18 predicted proteins | sample P32metaG_FD_120480 | JGI IMG/M metagenome (GOLD analysis project Ga0182024, IMG submission 120480) | Permafrost microbial communities from Stordalen Mire, Sweden - P3-2 metaG (Illumina Assembly) | ecosystem: Environmental > Terrestrial > Soil > Wetlands > Permafrost | place: Sweden: Stordalen... | reverse complement strand
TGCGCAGGTCAGTGACGGCAAGCATAGGGTTACTGTAAGCTAGACGTCTAGAGTTGTCGATTCGTTCCGCGCCGAGGGCCGGCGACCCAAACCGGCTCCCAAACGCCCCGATTTTTTGTCCAATCGAAGTCGGGGAAGCCCTTGCGCGGCGCCGGCGTCCCCAGGATTACGGTCCTTCGCCGACCGGCCTGGACCGAAATCTTCTTTGCGCCGTTCGACAGTATCGCGTCCATCAACTTGAACCGCCCGAATCCGCGAGCGCAAATCCGAAGCCGAAGCGGCGGCGAGGGCGGGCCGGCCCACGCGATCGGCGCCGACAGGCGATACTTCAGCCGCGCTCGCGCTCGCGCGGCTCGAGCCCGAAACTCGATTAGAAATACGCTGTAAATCTCTTCCCATTTTCCATCGAGGTCCATCTGTTCGACCACGACTTTTTGCTGGGCAGGAGCGTCGACGGCGATTGTGAACATCATTTGCCAGTCGCCAGCGACCGGCGAAGGATCCCAAACGGAATCGGGCCGCGTCAAACACCTGCGAAGCCAAGCCCGCCATTCATTCAGTCTCCGCCGGTCCGCCTCAAGAATCAGCTCGTTCGGTCCGGTTTCGGCCGGATCCCGCGTCCGCCGCCACATCGTCCGCGCCGCCGCACGCGCGCCGGGCAAAATCTTTGAGAAATCCGCCGCCTCACGCTGCAAACCGGCGAGCACGCGCCTCACTCGAGCCGAATTGTTTTGGGATCGAGCCCTTCGGAGTCCGAATACCCCTTTCCCGGCCCGCCGCACGAAATAATCGCGTTTCGCGAGATACGCGCGGAACCGAAGGCTGGCCGAGACTGCGGGGAGCAGTTTCTCCGAAAGGGACAGCCTCGTACAGAAATCGGCCTCACGACGCCAGGATTCGATCGGCTCGCCGGTGACCGCAGCATCCCAGCGGTCATTGATCTGCCAGCGTGGATATCCGATGAATGGCTTCTCGTCCGAGGACCACAGTCGGGCTGCGGACCCGTTGCCCTGTTTGCCGAACGCCCGCCGGCATCCCAGCTCCCACAGCCGCCGCGGATCTTTTTCATTTTCAATCCAAAGTCCGGCCGCAGCCGCGGCCATTGCCATCGGCAGCTCCGCAGCAAGCCTTTGCGACTCCCAGGAGGTGAGGAGAAATCCGGCCGCCCGGGTTCGGATGCACCGTTCCCACCAAGAGATTATGTTGCCCAGCCTTTCTCGGAAAACCGGAAGCACCTCGTGGCGAAACGATCCGGCCATGGGACATCCCCAATAGTCGATTTTTCGGCCGCTCAGCTTCGGGGTGAGATCGTATTCAGCGAAGTTCCGGACCTCGATTCGGGGCCTGTCCCCAAATGGGTGGTAGTACCAGTCGTACGCGATGACCCCGAATGGAAGGAGGTCGATCGTTTCCGGAAGTAGAGCGAGCATGTCCGCCCACAAGCCCAATCGAAGTCCGCGCTCCTTCGCCTGCCCGTTCAGCCGGTGGACGTATCTCGCAAAATGGGCGGCGAGCCCCGATTTCGCGATCTCGACCCGGCTCAGCGGATGCCGGCCGAGGAAGTAGGACTCATCCAGGCCCGCATGCACAACGCCGGCCGTGCAAAAATCCGCGACGTCACGCAGAAGTTTATCCACAATTTCGTGCGTGCGGGGGTGGAGCGGGCAAATCTGTCCATGCAAAAGAGGTGAACCGTCAGGCGCCCGGCATTCGTTCAAGTCGCGGAGTTCCGGCACCTTCAACAAGTACTGCGTGTGCCCGAGGAGATTCACGATTGGAACGACGCCCAAGCCCGCCTGGGCCGCCGCACGGGTGAAGACCCCGAGTTCGCGTTGCGAATAAGCATCCTTGCGCGCCACTCCGGGCAGGCTCGGGTATTCGAGGGCGTCCTCCAGATGGAGAACTATCTCCTGATAGCCCCAATCGGCCAGCCGCGGCAGTTGCGCGGTCAACCAATCGAGCCGTTCGACCTGCCGTGCGAGATCCCATTGAAAAGCTCGGATGGGCGGTGATCTAAATTCCGGACTCTGCGCGGCGGTTTTCATCGCTCCCCAATAGCGTTAAGGCTGCCCGTCCCCGGAGGATTCCAGGCGCCGCTTCAGCCATTCGAGGCCCCCGGCCTCGTCCATGAAAGCGCCGTCGAGCTGGGCCTCAAATGCGGCTGCAAGCACGCGCTTGAATTCCGGGCCGGGCTTTCGTCCCAAGTCGACCAAGTGGCGGCCAAGCAATATCGGCTTCGGCGCCGCTTCCCTGACTTCGAGTTCATGCGAACGGGAAACCAGTTGCTGAATCAATGCCGCGGTCTCCGGGGATTCCTTTGGCGGCCGACCCTTGGAGTCGGCCGTCATGACGAGCGAGAGATCGTCGATCGTCGCCGGTGAAATCTTTCGCGCGAGCCGGCGGATCTGGGAATCTGAAAACTGACCGTCCTGCCCGTGATGGTGGGCGAGATGATGGACAACCAGGGCCACCACGGGCGGAGCGAGCTCGAGCGGTGCGCCTATCCTCCGCAGGAACGCTTCCGCGATCGGCCCACCGGCCGCCTCGTGCCCGGGGCTGACCCAGCGCAGGGCGCCCCGCCTTTCCGCCTGCTCGGTCGTCGATGGCTTCCCGAAATCGTGCGCGAGCACGGCAAACATGAGCAGCCGCCTCCGCTCGAACCCCGATGCGCGCCATCCCTCGGTGCCTGCGAGGGCGTCGAGGCACAATTGGGTATGGATGAAGACGTCGCCCTCCGGATGCCAATCCGGCTCCTGCGGCGTCCCGCGCAGTGCCGCGATCTCCGGAAAATGCCGGAGCCAGCCGGTCTCCTCCAAAACCGCGAGCCCCCGCGACGGAACCGCGGATTTCACCGCCCATTTGTCCCACTCGCCCCAGACTCTTTCGACGGGAAGTTCGGAAAATGTGTCGGCAATCGAGCGGCAAAGGGCGGCCGTTTCCGGAGCGAGCGAAAAATCGAAACGAGCTGCAAACTGGAACGCTCGCAGGACGCGCAATGGGTCCTCGGCGAACGCCGCCCCCGTATGGCGCAAGACGCGCGCATTCAAATCCGCGCGGCCGCCGCATGGATCGATGATTTCGCCCGAGAATGGATCATAGGCGATTGAATTGACCGTGAAGTCGCGGCGCGCGGCGGCTTCGGCATCCCCAAGTGTCGGATCGGGGGCGACAGCAAATCCCCGGTGCCCCGCCCCGGTCTTCGACTCCCTCCTCGGCAAGCTGAAATCATACTCGGCATCCGAGGCCGCGCTGCGCACCTTTATGACTCCGAAACTGCGCCCCACGACATCCGTAGCGCCAAACGGCGCAAGCGCGCCCCGCAGGGTTTCGAAATTTACGCCCGACACCTCCACGTCGAAGTCCTTCGGTTCCAATCCGAGCAGCCAATCGCGCACTCCGCCCCCGACCAGGCGGGGACGGCCCGCGAGGCGCACTGCATCGAGCATGGCCCGAAGGTCAGGCGGAATTGGCAGCGGTTGGTTCATGGTCGGCAATTATTATGCAGGTGCGGCCGAGCCTCACGAAGCCCAGGCGGCTGCGCCGATCCAAAGCCAGCCGGCGACAAGCGCCACGCCTCCGATCGGAGTCACGGGCCCGATCCAATCCGGGCCCCCGGTCGCCAGAAGATAGAGCGACCCTGCAAAAAGTACGATGCCCGCGCACCAGCACCAGACCGCCCACGCCGCCCGGCGGAGGGCTGCCGCCGCGTGCTCTCCGCGGAGCCAGGCGGCGACCCCCAGCAGGGCGACCGAGTGCAGGAGATGGTAGTGAACGCCCGTTTCCCATGCGTCCAGAGTGCCGTGATCTAGAAGGTACGGGCGGAGCAAGTGCGCGCCAAATGCGCCTGCGACGACGCCGGACGCGCCAAAGAGTGCCGCCGCAAATAGCGGAAGACGGTGGTTCATCGCCAAATGCTCGCATATCGGCGCGGCAAAACAAGCCCCGGCATCAGCTTGCTACTATGACGCCATGCACCGCGCGCTCGTCCTCGCCGTGGCGTTTCTGGCGCCGGCAATCTATTCCCGGGCCGAGACGCTTTTGCCGGCATACCGCCTCGCGCCTAGCGCTGCCGACGGCGACCCCCTCGACCTTCCGGCCGAGTCATTTCACGCAGCACACGTTCCGATCGCCGCGGCGTTTCTCTCCGTCAGCCGGTCGTATGGAGTCACTCTTCTATTGGATCCTTCCGTCAAGGGGGACGTGACCCTCGAAGTGCACGGTGGAACGGTGAAGGACCTGATCGACGCCCTCGCCAAGTCGCAAGGCTGTTATTGGGAACGGGACGGGCGCCTGATCGCGATCCGCCGAAACACCCAACGATTTTACGAGATCGATTATCCGCAGATGAGCCGCTCGGCCCAGGGCAGCAGCAGCGTCGTTCTGTCCGCCCAGACTGGACCGGTGGCCAACTCAACCGGTCCTCTGCAGGCATCAAACGGAGTCCAGCCGCTGTCCAACGCGCCCAACACAAACACAATTCAAAACGACCAGACCAATCTCTCAATCCAGCAGCAGAACCAATCGACATTCTGGGCAGACGTCCAATCCGAGCTGAAAGCGATGGCGCAGCCCGGCGAGGCTGTCTCTGTGAATCGGCTCGCCGGGCTCGCAATGGTGACAGCGCCCCCTTCGCGCCAGGAGGACTTCCGCAGTTTCATCGCGATCCTCAACCGGCGCATCTCCCGGCAGGTGAGAATCTCGGCCAGGATCCTTGAGGTGAGCCTGGACTCGCAGCACCAGCTCGGGGTCGATTGGTCGCTCGCGGCGACAAAGGCCGGCGGCCTCGCCCTGAACGGACTTAGCACCAGCACCGGGTTCACATCGATAGAGGGCCAGACGCTGATCCCGAGCACGGTCACCGGCACCGTGTCACTCGGCAAGGTCTCGGCCGTCATCAACGCCCTGCACGAACAGGGGGAGGTGCGCTCGGTTTCCAACCCTTCAATCGTGAGCCTGAGCAACCAAACGGCGTTTGTGAAAGTCGGCACCGAGCAGACCTTCTTTTCCCTCACCAATGCGACCACGATCAATGCGCTCAATGCATCCGCGAGTACCGCCCCATACACGGCGACCCAGAATAACTACATCCAAAACGCGATCACGATCGGCACCGTTCTGTACGTGACTCCGGAGGTCAATAGCGACGGCACCGTGACCGTCGACATCCTGCCGGCCATCACCCAATTGACAGGAGTGGACACGTCCCCGGACGGCCAGCAGACGGCGCCCCGAATGGACATAAAAGCCCTGTCCACGATCGCGCGGCTCCATCCCGGGGAATCGGTGATGATCGGCGGCCTGATTCAGGACGAATCGACCCGCCTGACGCAAAAGGTGCCCGGGCTCGGCGACCTGCCCCTGATCGGAAAGCTATTCGAGACGCAGGGGAAAACCTCCTCGCACAACGAGCTTGTGATTTTCCTCTCCGCGGAAGTAGTGCCGTGACGCCGTGGCCTTGGCCGCAGAAAACGCAGCCGAAGGCGAGCCGCCGAAGCACGATACGTTTTGGCTCGGGCACGCTCTCGCCGAAAGGGGAACGATCACTGCGGAGCAATTCTCGAGCGCAAAGCAGCTCTGGCGCAAAAATCCACGCGTAAGCTTCGCTTCGGTATTGGAGGCGCTCGGCCTTGCCGCGGCGAACGAGCTCGCCGGGCTGATCGCCCGCCGACACAGCCTTTCGGTCGCGATCCTGGATTCCCGCTCTTTCGACCGAGCGGCCGCGCGGCTCCTCCCGTTCGAGGCGGCGCGCAGGAAATGCGTGCTGCCGTATTCCCAATCTGAAAAAACAATCGACCTGGCCGTCGAAGATCCCATCGCGTACGGTATGCGCCAGGCCCGGGAGGATTTTCCGCATTATGCCGTGCGACTGCACGTGGCGCCCCGGCGGGAGATCATCAGCTTGCTCGAGGAGGCCTGGCGAACGGCCACGCCAGCGGGCGCCGGCGACGCATTTGCGAGCCTTGTCCGGGACGCGATCGCCGAGCGCGCGAGCGACCTTCACCTCGAACCGAGGGAAAACAGCGTGGACGTGCGCCTGCGAATCGACGGGCGCCTGATTCACCGGCGCTACTTCGAAAAGGAGATGCGGGAGCCGTTGATCCAGGCCGCAAAGATCGCCGGCCGCATCGACATCACGGAACGGCGCCTGCCGCAGGACGGCCAGGGATGCATCGCGATAGGCGCCCGCAATTACCACCTGCGATTCTCATGCATTCCCGCCGTGAACGGCGAATCGATCGTCGTTCGCATCATCGACGACCATGCGGGCCTGCGCTCATTCGAGGAGATGGGAGTCTGGCCGGAGGACCGGAAGCGGATCGAAGCGCTGCTCCGACAGCCCAACGGCCTGGTCTATGTCACGGGCCCGACAGGCTCGGGGAAGACAACCCTTCTCTACTCCATGCTCCACAACTTGCCGGCGCACCGGATAAACGAGCTGAAGATTGTCACCCTTGAGGAGCCGGTTGAAGTGCGCCACCCGCGTTTCTTCCTGCAGGTCGATGTGGACGAGAAGATCGGCCGGACGTTTGGAGAGCTGCTCCGGCACGTTCTTCGCCACGATCCCGACGTCGTGCTGGTCGGGGAGACGAGGGACCGCCCGACCGCGGAAATCACGCTGCGGGCCGCGCTCACAGGACGGCTGTGCCTGAGCACCCTGCATACAAACGACGCTCTGGGGGCCATCTACCGCCTTGCGGATATCGGCCTCGATCCTCTGATGCTCGCCTCGGCCCTGAAAGGAGTCATCGCCCAGCGCCTTGTCCGCCGCCCCTGCGTCCGATGCCGGCGGACGCATCCCCAGGACGACCTTCTCCGCGCCCGCCACCGCAGCCTTCTGGAGGACGAGGGAATCGGAGCCGGCGGAGAGCGATTTCAGGCCGCGGTGCCGGGGCAAGACTGCCCCGTCTGCCGCGGCCGGGGATTCCACGGGCGGACGGCAATACTCGAAGTCTGTCCGCTCTCGGGCCTGGAGCGATTGATCGCACAGCGGGCTCCCGCCGAGGCGTTCCGGGCCGCGCTGCGGCCCGCCGGCATTCGCACGCTCTTTGAAGACGGTGTCCGCAAGGCGGCAGTCGGGCTGACGACAATCGAGGAAGTCCACGCCGCAATCGAGGAGGAGGTCCCGAAAACGCAGGCCGCATCCCTTGCCATAATAGGCGCCGATCAAAACCTATGAATAAACTCCGCACCCCTCCCCGCTCCGGCGCTCGCGCCGCCCGCCCTGAAATCGGGGCGTTCACCCTGATTGAAATCCTTGCCGTTCTGGCCGTCATCGCCGCCATTATCGCGATCGGCGTTCCCGCGATTGCGCGCGTCCTCCAAAGCGGACGAATCCGAAACGTTGAAGGAACTGCAAGCGTCGTCAAATCCGCCGTCACCGAATTCCTGAGCAAGCCGGGCTCGCCCGGCACCCTTCCCGTCACCGAGGGAATCGGACCGGTCCTCACCTCTGAATACACCGGCGCGGGGTCGCCGACCGCCCAGGCTGTATCCGATGCGGCAACTCTCGACAACCTGCTCCTCGCCGAAGGCGTCCTCGACCGCACGGTGAGCTTTCGAATGGGAACCCAAAACGGGGCGATCACCGGCGATGCAAATGCGTTCGCCTGGGTGCCGGCGACCCAGTCTTTCACGGGCACCTCCGCCCCCACTCTTTCCTACGACGCAGTGAGCCGCGCGGAATGCGCCCTGTGCGATGGAATCAACAACCCGGGAGTCACCGGCCAAACGGCAGGGTCCGCCGCGTGCGCATTCAATCTCGCCGGCAACGGATCTCTCGTGGCGAGCGGCAGCCGCGTGGCTTACCTGATCGTCAAGAGCGTTCCCGACGCGGACGCTTACCAATTGGCATTGGACGTCGATGGAACGTACCTAATCCAGAACACCGCGGCCGCTCCGGCGATAAACGACCAGTCCCAGGGTCCCGTCGTCTACGCGAAGGACGCCGCGGGCAACGGGTACGTCGATGTCTATTACTATCTGACGAGCCTCTGATCATGAATGCGCCCATCCTCTGCTGGTGGGGCGGCGAAGTCCGGATCATCGATCCGTCCGGTGCGTGCAGCGTCCACGCAATCGCGAGCGCAAGCGATCCGCTTCCGGAAATCTTGCGGTCGGCCGCCGCGGGATGCCGGGGTGCGGGGCTCGTTCGGATTGTCTACCAGCCCGACACGCTCGAAGTCCGCGAAGTCGGGCTCGCCGGCCACGCCCTGAAACCCGGGCGCGCGGGCGAATCCGGGCGGAACCAGCTTCGCACATTTCTCGCCCGCGAAATTCCGGCCCTCGAGGAACCCGGCACGGTCTGGTGCGTTTCCCCAGGCGAGGACGGCGCCGCCGGCGCCGTCCTTTATTTCGAGCGCAATTCACCCCTGCCGGCGATTGTAGAGGGGCTTGCGCGCGGGGGAGTGCGCGCCGAAGGCGCGTGGCCTCTGCCGGCGCTGGCCGATTTTGCCCCACCCTCAGGCGCCCGCCGCGGCAGCCTCACGCTCGCCGCCACCGCAGACCGGGCCGCCATCGCGTGGGTGAGCGTCGCGGGGGACAGGAGTGTCGAGTCGCACGCAACGGGCGACATCCAGGAAGCCGCAATCTCTTCGCTTCGAACCGCCCTGGCGCGCTTCGACGAAAGCGAGCGTCCGCCGGGCTGGCTCGCGGTCGAGGAAGGGCCGGCCGCTTCCGCCATTCGCTCCGCCGCGGCGGGTCTGGGCCTGACGGAAGTCTCCGTCCCGGACTTCCTCTCCCGGGTCCGCCTCCTTTCCCCCGGCGACTGGCCGGACTTTTTACCGGCGCGGCCGTGGTGGCGCCGTCCACGATCGCGCCGCGCGCTGGCCGCAACAGCGGCGGCCCTCCTCATTTTGGCATTTGTTCTATCACTGCGAATCGCCGCTGGCCGCAAAAGCGCACAGCTGCGCCTCCGCCAAGATGAGGAAGCCGCCCGCCTTCATGTCCGAGCGGAGGCCGGTGAGAGGGAGACCCGCCTCGAGCGTATGCGACTTTTGGCGACAGCCGAGGCCGAGCTCAAGCCCGCGCGATCCGCCCTGGGCGATTTCCTTCCGGCCCTGGCCGCCTCGGTCCCCAAAAATGCCGTACTGGACGAATTGGCGGTGGACGGAGGAAAGATCACGATCAGCGGCCGGATCTGCGATCACAGCTCCCGCCCGGGAGACGTGGCTGCCAGGCTGTGCGCGGACCTGGCGCCGCCCGGCGCTGCCTGGGCGCTGCGGCCCGATCCCCAACCGCACGGCGGCTCCGACTTCGTCCTCAGGGGCGCGTACGAGCCCCGGCCCCAAAGTCCGGAACAACCGGCCGCCGCCCCCGGAGACAAGCCCGAAGCGCTGGCTCGAAGCGAGGCCGGATTCGCGGAGGCATGCGCCCGTCTGCCCGCCGCCGGTTCATTCGAGAACCGGCTCGGCGACCTGATGCACGGGGCCTGGATATCCGCAGGGCTCACGGCCGAACGGCGCAGCAGCTATGAGCTGCGCCACTATTCGTTTCGTTTCGCAAATCCGAGGCTTGGCGACTGGCCCGAAATTGTGGGTTCGATCCGCATCCTTTGCGACGAGCCGGCCCTCACGATCGACCGGTTGATTCTGACAGCGGCTCCGGACGGAGCCGCTGTATTCACACGGGCTGAACTGGCGTTGACGGTTCGGCTGAGGCCGTAGACTGCCTCGCGCGCCGGCGCCTGACGTCTTCGCCGGCATGCTTGGGAGCCTTCGCATTTAGCCACAACTCGTCTTTCGAATTCCTGTTGAGCCAGAATAGTTCGCCCCCATTCCCGACAAAGACGGGTTTCGCCCTCGGCTTGTCCGGAGTGCTGAGCCCGGCCGCCGCCAGATCGGCGAACAAGTCCTCGCGCGTCTTGCCGAGCGCTTCCGCAAGCCTTCCCGTTTCCTCGGAAAAAGCGCCGGTTTTTGTCCCTTTAAGCATGGGGCGCACCACGGCAAGGAATGGGTTTTCCGACGACGTTGGCACGGCCGATTCGGCCGGCGACGGAGAAGCCCCCTGCGGTTCGGCGCCTGCGGCCGATTCGTGTTCGGCGGGCGAAGATTGCGTATCCGCACCCTTTCTTTTTCCGCGCCCGTTGATCCAGATTCCGCCGCGATTATCTTTATTGAGCCACCAGTCCTGTCCTTCGAGTTCCACTTGAACGGGCGGCTCTCCTTGTGTCGCGGGCAAACTTAGCCCGAGCGCCCCGAACGCGGCCATGAGATCCGTTTCGCGGCATTTCAATGCGCGGGAAAGAAATCCCATGCTTCCCGACCAGCCCGGCGCGCCGCGATTGCGGCGCATAAGAGGTCGAATCCTCCCGAGAAGCACCGGCCCCTCCGGCAGCGGCGCCGATGAGTCGGACTCCGTGGAGCGCGAATCGGACTTTTCATCGGAATGATGCTCCCGAGCCTCCCGCCGTCCCCGATTTCCATTTTCGGACGGCTCACCGGTCTCCCCCGCAGAATCGGAGTCCGGCGCAGGCGGATGATCCTCTCCCGCACCTTGTGCTGGAGGTGGACCCTCCACTTTTGTGCCTTGGACGATCCGAAACACCCGCCGCGGCTTTTCCTTTGTGTTTATCCAGTACTCACCCCGGCGATTGACGTTCAACCAAAACAGGTCCCCGTCGTACTCGACATAAGACGGCTTGGCGTCCTCGTCCTCCGGAATCTCAAATCCGCATTCCTTCAATGCCCCGAGGACATCATCTTCGGTCAGGTCCCACTTTTTGGCCGCGTAATCGACTCCGACCGAGAGCCCCGCGCCCCGTTGATTGCGCCTCAAAAGCGGCTGAATCGACTCAAAGAAGGTCGGCAGCTCGTCCTCTTTCGAAAGCTTGTCCCACTCGTCCTGTTCCCCCTCTTCCTCCGGCGCCTCGGGATCCTGGTCGCTTTCAGTGTGCCGGAGCCTGCGGAGTCCGTCGTCCGAGTCGGCCGTCTCGGCAGCGGCCTCCGCCGGCTTTTCCTCGGTCGCCGGGGCGGATGAGGCCAGGCCCTTGAATTTTGCCGCGAATTCGGCGCGCAGCTTGTCGGCCTCGGCGCGGGCGGCTGTCGCCGCCGCATCCTCAAGGGTCCAATCCCGTTGCGTCGGTCGGCGCGCTAGGCCGGAAAACGCCAGCGGATTATCCGGCTGGGCGCGGAAATCGATGATCTCCCACTCCTCCTTGCCGAGCTGGTTTAGAAACGACTCCAAAAGAACCGGGGTGGCGAATCCGCCTTTCCCACTGGTGATGACTTTGTATTCCCAAACTGACATATGAAAAATCAGGCTGATGACACGGCCGCCGCGAGTGGATCCAACGCGCCTGGGAGTGCGGCCATCCCTCTCGCAGGCTCATTAGGCATCCCAGATGCAAGGGCGCTTGCCGAGTTAATTATGGACAATCTTCCGCAGCGGGAAGTGCCTAATTTGGATTCGGCACCGCGGGACCAAAGACCTCAGTCCTTTGAACCGCGAGTCAGCACGACCACCAGAATAACCACGAGCAGAACCACGATTATCCCGCCAAAAGACACCCCATGGGGATGGTGATGGTAAAAGTCCCGAAAGTACATCGATGAGAGCCTTTAAAATAGTCCTTAAATCGCCAGGCGCAAGGCTTCTTGACAACACACTTAGGATTCTCTTTCGTCCCCCCCTCCTTCATGGAACCCTCCGCCACAACGACCCTCATTTCCGTCGGCCTTGTGGTCGTCGTTGCGCCCATAGGCGTGCACCGAGGGTTGTAAATTTTTCCAAATTTGCCCCCTCCGGCGCCGCCGGAGGGGGCTTTTTTTTGCCTCCGACGGATTGGCGATGGAGCGGGCGTTTAACCGCCGCCATTATGAAAACCACTGGAGCCAAATTACTCCGCACCCTGCTCGAAAGGCAGGGCATCCGAACGATTTCGGGAATCCCCGGCGGGGCCATCCTGCCGTTTTACGACGCGCTGCGCGGCAGCTCGATCCGCCACGTCCTCGCCCGACATGAGCAGGGGGCGGGTTTCATCGCCCAGGGGATGGCGCGTGCGACCGGCCGGCCCGCTGTCTGCCTTGCGACCTCCGGTCCCGGCGCGACCAACCTCCTGACAGCGATCGCCGACGCGCGGCTCGATTCGGTGCCGCTGGTGGCGATCACCGGCCAGGTTTCTCAGGCGCTCATCGGGACCGACGCATTTCAGGAGGTGGACACCTATGGCCTGACCATACCAATCACCAAGCACAACTTTCTCGTGCGCTCCGCATCCGAGTTGCTCGAAACGGTGCCCCTCGCATTTCAGATGGCCGAGTCCGGAAGGCCCGGCCCCGTTGTCATCGACATTCCAAAGGATGTCCAAAATGATGAGATCGACGTGGACCGCTGGCCGGAACCCGGACGAGCCGTTGCGGCCCATCCGTGCCCAGAAAACAGCGTCGCAGAACTCGCGCGCCGGCTCGCCGCAGCCCGGCGCCCCGTCCTGTACTTGGGCGGCGGCGTGATTTCCTCCGGGGCGGCCGAGCTAGCCTGTTCGCTAGCCCATCGGATTTCCGCTCCGACCGTTTGCACGCTCATGGCCCTGGGGGCCGTTCCGCCCACCGACCCGCTATTCATGGGCATGCTCGGAATGCACGCGGCAAAAGGAACCAACCTCCTCCTCGAAGAGGCGGATCTTCTGCTCGCGATAGGAGCCCGCTTCGACGATCGGGCGACGGGCAAGGTCGCGGAATTTTGCCCGCGGGCCGACGTCGCTCACATTGACATCGACCGCGCGGAAATCGGGAAGATCCGCCAGCCCTTCCTAGGTCTGGTCGGCGACGCAGCCGAAATCCTGAGGCGCTTGCTGGCCCGGCTCTCCGCCCAGGATCGGCCCGAATGGCGCGCCCGCGCGATCGAGCTGCGAAAAGCCCATCCCCTGCGCCATCCCTCGCGCGCGGAGGATCCCCTGCACCCATTGAACATCTGCCGCTTCCTCGGCGAAGCCCTGCCCTCCGATTCCATCCTGACGACAGATGTCGGCCAGCACCAGATGTGGGTCGCTCAGGCGTACCCGGTCCGCCACCCGCGAGGACTGCTCACCTCCGGAGGACTCGGCACCATGGGCTTCGGCCTTCCCGCCGCGATCGGCGCCGCCCTGGCGGAGCCCGGCCACCGCGTCGTTTGCGTGAGCGGCGACGGCTCGCTCCTCATGAATATCCAGGAATTGGCGACCCTGGCTGAACTCGGTCTGCCGGTCGCCGTCCTCGTTTTCAACAACGCCCAGCTCGGCCTCGTGCGCCAGCAGCAGGAATTGTTCTACGACCGCCGTTTCAATGGGGCCCATTTTGAATCGACGCCCGATTTCGCGGCGCTCGCCCGCGCATTTGGAATACGCGGCGAGCGGCTGAGTCCCGACGGCGATCCGCTCGACGATCTGGCCGCGATCCTCGCATCGGACGGACCCTGCGTCATTGACATTCCGATTCACGAGGGAGCCAACGTCCTCCCGATGGTGCCTCCGGGCGCCGCCAACCGCAACATGATCGAGGAGCCTGAACCCTCCTATTCCCATGCCTGACCCGATCCAAGACCCGAAAGCGCCCACATCCGCGATCGAGCTTCTCGTTCGCAATCATCCCGGGACGATGTCGCACATCACCGGCCTATTCTCGCGCCGAGGCTTCAACATGGAGGCCATCGTCTGCGTTCCCGTGGACGGCGGCGCCGAGAGCCGAATTCTGCTGCTCGTCCCGGACGAACCCCGGCTCGAGCAAGTCGAACGCCAGCTCGTGAAGCTCTACGATGTCATTGAACTGCGCCTGCGCCCCGACCTCGGTCCGGGCTTCTTCGCCGGAATCTCGGACCTGATGGGGCCCGAGCCCGGCGGAGCGAGGCGCGCGTCTGGCTTGCATTGGTCTTGAAGGGCCGGTTCCCTCGAAGGTTTAGACGCTGAAATGGCTGAAATTGCAAAAAGCTACGAACCCGCGGAAGTGGAAAAAAAATGGTATGCCGCGTGGCAGGCTGCCGGCGCGTTCGCCGGAAAGGCCGACCCGTCCAGGGAGCAGTATACGATCGTCATACCCCCACCGAACGTCACGGGCGTCCTGACCATGGGGCACGTTTTGAACAACACCCTCCAGGACGTCCTCATCCGACGGGCCAGGCTGGAGGGAAAGTCCGCTCTTTGGATTCCCGGCACCGACCACGCCGGAATCGCGACGCAAAGCGTCGTCGAGCGCGAATTGCGAAAACAGAAGAAGACCCGGCGCGATCTCGGACGGGACCGGTTTGTCGAGAAGGTCTGGGAGTGGCGCACCGAGAAGGGCAACATCATCCTGGAGCAGCTCCGGCGGCTGGGCGCCTCGTGCGATTGGGACCGAACCAATTTCACGATGGACCCCGCCTACTCGCGCTCCGTGCTGACGGCATTCGTCGAGCTTTTCCGCCGCGGCCGGATCTACCGCGGCAAGCGAATGGTGAACTGGTGCCCCGCCTCTCAGACGGCCCTGTCGGACGAGGAAGTGATCATGAAGCCGGTCAACGGCGCCCTCTACGAAGTGCGCTACGAGTTCGTCGACCGGCCGGGCAAATTCCTCTCAGTCAAAACAACGCGCCCGGAAACGATCCCCGGAGACGTCGCGATCGCGGTGCATCCGGAGGATCCCCGCTTTTCCGCATTCATTGGCCGCAACGTCTGGCGCCCGCTCAACCGAGCCAAGATCCCGATCGTGGGCGACCCCGCGGTCGATCGCGAATTCGGGACCGGGGCCCTGAAGATCACTCCGGCGCACGACCGGACCGACTATGAGATCGGACTGAGGCACAAGCTCGAGCCGATCGACGTCCTCAATTCCGACGGCACGCTGAATGATCTGGCCGGGCCGGAGCTCGCCGGACTCGACCGATTTGCCGGGCGCAAAAAGGCCGTCGAACTCCTCCGAGAAGCGGGGGCCCTGGTCAAAGAGGAGCCGTATGCGAACAATGTCGGCTACTCCGAGCGCGCGGATGTGCCGATCGAGCCACGCCTGACCTGGCAATGGTGGCTTCGCTATCCTCGCGTGGAGGAGGCCGCCGCCGCGGTGCGGGACGGGCATATCCGGTTTTACCCGGAGCGATGGTCCAAGGTGTACCTTCATTGGCTTGAGAACATCCAGGACTGGTGCATCAGCCGCCAGCTCTGGTGGGGCCACCGAATTCCAGTCTGGTACCGCAAGGGCCTGGACAGGGAGCAGCCTATCGGCGCGGAAGACCTCAAGGACTCGACAAAAATTCACGTCTCGATCGACGGACCCGCCGATCCGGAGAACTGGGTGCAGGAGGAGGATGTCCTCGACACATGGGCGTCGTCCTGGCTCTGGCCATTTGCGACCCTCGGCTGGCCCGATTCCGCAGCGATGGAAAAGGCCGGTTTCGAATCGTTTTACCCGACTTCCACCCTCGTCACGGGGCCCGACATCATTTTCTTTTGGGTCGCCCGGATGATCATGGCCAGTCTCGAGCTCGTCCGGCCCGGGGAACCGCTGGAGCGGCGGATTCCGTTCCGAAATGTTTATTTCACCGGGATCATCCGCGACGCCCAGGGGCGCAAGATGTCCAAGTCGCTGGGAAATTCCCCTGACCCGCTCGACCTGATCGACAAGTATGGGGCGGACGGCCTGCGCTTCGGAATCGTCTCGATCGCCCCGCTGGGCACGGACATCCGCTTCCAGGAGGAGCGGATCGATGGCGGGAGGAATTTCTGCAACAAGCTGTGGAATGCCTGCCGGTTCAGGCAGATGAGCGGGCCGCCCGGCGACAACGCGCTACTCCATGCAATCCTTGTTCGCCTCGAACCCGCTAGGTTCGACGCGGACGACCATGCGATTCTCAGCCGGCTGCTCGCCGCGACTTCCGAAGTCGAGCGCTGTTTCCGCGAGTTCGAATTCAGCGCGGCGACCCAGGCCCTGTACGGATTTTTCTGGAGCGATTTCTGCGACTGGTACGTGGAGGTGTCCAAATCGAAGCTCCAGGACGGGGCGACCAAGAACAATTGCCTCGCGATCCAGGATCTCGTGCTCCGGCAGACGCTGCTTTTATTGCATCCCTTCGTCCCGTACATCACAGAGGAACTGTGGGGGCTCCTCGGCTACGGAGCACCGGGCTCGCTCCTCATTCGGGACGGCCGGATCGAAACTTCATTTGCCCTCTCGGCATTCCTCACCGCCCGCGGAGCGCTCCCGGACGCGGTGGCGGCGGAGTCCGTGGAAGCGGTCAAAACGTTTGTTTCGCAGGCCCGCGCCCTAAAGGCCGAGCGCGGCCTCGCAAGCCGGCGTGATGTCCGGTTTCTCGTGACAGCTCGGGACGAAGGTTGGGCGACCCTCGAGGCGAACCTGCCCAAGCTTCTGCGGATGGCGGGCGCATCGGAAATTCTCCGCCGCGAATCGGTCGAGGGAGCCCCCGCTGCCGTGACGCCTTTGGGGACGCTTTATCTCGACCTTGCAAGCGCCGTCGATCCGGCCGCCGAGAAAGAGCGACTGACCAAGGAGCTCGAGAAGATCGATTTCCATATACGCGGGATTGAGGCCCGGCTGGCCAATCCCGAATTCGCGGGAAAAGCCCCGCCCAGCGTCATCGAGGGAGCAAAAACGCAGCTCGTGAAACTCAAGGCCAAGAGCACCGAAATCGACCGCCTGCTCAAGGCGCTTCGCTGACTTCCCAGGCCCTGTTAGGTTTGCTCTTCGAGGGGCGCCCGTACAGCGTGATTTCGATGTCCGAAACCCTCCAAGAACGCGCAACGGAGCGGCTTGGTTTCGCCGCCGACAGTCCAATCGCCGAGCGCCTGGCAGCCTGTAAGACGTTTCTAAAGGAGGAGACGGAGCGGCTGCGGGCGCGCCACGAAGCTTTTGCGCCGGGGCTTGAGATCGTCCGGGCTCGGGCGGAGATCATGGACCTGCTGCTAAAGAAGCTCTTCGATCACGCGGCGGAAGCATACGCTCGGGCGCTCGGCAAAGCCTCGGCCCAGGTGGCGCTGGTCGCGCTGGGCGGGTATGGCCGCGGCGAGCTTTCGCCCTGGAGCGACATCGACGTCATGTTTCTTTTCCCGTCCAAGACTCGGTCGGGAGTTATGGTCCCCTACACCAAGTTCCTGACGCAGGAGATCCTCTATATTCTTTGGGACTCCGGGCTTAAGGTCGGCCACTCCACGCGCACGGTCGATCAGGTCTTTGTCGAGGCGAAAAAGGACATTCAGACGAAGACATCGTTACTGGAGGCGAGGCTCGTGGCGGGCTCATCGGTCCTGTACGACACGTTCGACCAGGCATACCGGAACTTTTATACGAGCGACTCGCCCAAGACCTACATTACTGAGCGCCTCGAGGACCAGGCGCGGCGCAGGGCGAAGTTCGGGGACACGGTTTTCAACCAAGAGCCCGACGTGAAGAACGGGGTCGGGGGCCTGCGCGATTTCCAGAACGCACTCTGGATGGTCCGGGTGAAGCTCGGGACGCGAACGATCGATGAACTTGTCGCGCAGGGCCACCTCAAGGCCCAGGAGGCCGCCGACTTCACACGATCCTACGATTTTTTGCTGCGAGTCCGAAATGACCTGCATTTTCAAAGCGCGCGCTCGACCGACATCCTGACCCTCGATCTCCAGCCGCGCGTGGCTTGGAACCTGGGTTACCGCCAGGGGGACCCGATCCAACGGGTCGAGCGGTTCATGCAGGACTACTATCGCGCGGCGCAAGCGATCTTTCGGATCGCAAAACTGGTGGAGAACCGGCTTTCGCTTTCGATCGGGGCCGATGCGCCGGGGGCGACGGCATCGATCCTGGCCTCGTTCAAGGCGAGCCGATTTCGGCGGAGCCAGCGAATCGACGGATTCGTGCTGCGGGGCGGAGAGCTGGCGGCGGAAAGCCAAGATGTCTTCATTAAGGATCCCGTCCGAATGATCCGAGTGTTCCGACATTGTCAGCAACTCGGCTGCTCTCCGGGTTTTCACCTGACCGAGCTGATCCGCGAATCGATGCCCCTCATGACAAACATCGCCCAGTCCGAGGACGCGGCGGTCAGTTTCATGGCCATCCTTTCCGAGGTGGGGGCGGTGCAGCCGACCCTGGCCCGGATGCACGAAATGGGCGTATTGGGGCGCTTCATTCCGGAATTCGACGCTCTGACATGCTTTGTGCAACATGAGCTATATCACCGATATACGGCCGACGTGCACACGTTGAACGCGATCCGCGAACTCGATCTGATTTTTACCGATCCCGACGAGTCCAGATTGAAATACCGCGAAGCTCTCCACGAAATCGCCGATCCCACCCTCGCCTATCTGATCCTTCTCCTCCACGACATCGGAAAAGCCGAGGGCATCAAGGGGCATTCCGAAAGCGGTGTCAGGCTTGCGGGCCCGATTTTGGACCGGCTGGGGGTGTCGCCGGCGGGTCGCGAATTAGTTCTATTTGTTATCAAAAATCATCTCGCGATGGCACGATTCTGGCAGAAGAGGGACGTCGATGACCCTGGTACGATTGCTGCTTTTGCCGAATTCATCGGAGACGCCGAACGCCTCCGCCACCTCTACATCCACACTTATTGCGACTCCAAGGGCACCTCGGCCGAGCTCTGGAACAGCTACAAGGACATGCTGCACAATAAGTTATATCGCTATACGTTGGAACGCCTGAAGCTGGGGAGCGAGCTTGATGCGAACAACGATGCGAAAAAGAAAATGACCCAACAGGAACTTATCGCAAAAAACATGCCGGGAATCAGCGAGGACGAAATCTCCGCGCACTTCAGCCTTCTGCCAGATCGGTACTTCATCCAGACGGATGCCGAGGAGGTCGCCCTGCACATCCAGATGGTGAACCGGCTCCTCAAATCGATCTCGGCCGCCGACTCGGTAGGATCGCTGCGTCCGGTGCTGGACTGGCACGACGACCTCAACCGGTCCATCACCGTCGTGAACATCGTCACGTGGGACCGGGCGGGCCTCTTCTACAAGCTCGCCGGCGCATTCAGCGTCGCCGGCCTCAATATTCTCGGCGCGAAAGTGATCTCCCGCTCGGACCACATAGCGATCGACACGTTCTATGTGATCGAGCCCGGGCGCGGCGTCGTGCAAAGCACCGCGATTCAGGAGACTTTCGCGCGCAGCCTGGAGGCGAGCCTTGTGTCCAACAAGGACCTGTACCCGGAGATCGTCTCCCAGGCGAAGAGGATAGCCGCGACCCGATACCTTTCGACCGCGAGCCAGGATCCTCTTCAGAGTTCGTTCCCCCCCACGGTCGAGGTCTACAACGAGCTGTCCATGCAGCGGACGATCGTGGAGATCCAGGCTCGGGACCAGCTCGGCCTTCTCTATCGCCTCGCCAAGACGATTTCCGAGCGGGGGTTCGACATCACCTTCGCGCGAATCGGCACCGAGCGAGGCGTCGCGATCGATACTTTTTACGTTGAAAGCGAATCGCGCGAGCCGGTCGCGAATCTGGAGCGGCTCCATGCGCTGCGCAACTCATTGGCGGATGTGATCACCCCGCCTGCATTGGCCGCAGAGGCTTCCTAACAACTCTGGCGTTTTCTAATCTCGGCTCGCCGAACCGCTCGGTTACGCCTTAGAACCCCAATTGTGAAAAAAACGGGGTCATCCCGGCGTCGCGCCGATAGGATAAAGCCGTCGCTGTCGGCGTCGAAGGCGCGCCTCGCCATCGCATCGCTCGCCGCGGACGCAAGTGATGCCGGCAGCGCGCTAAGCGAGATCCTTTCCCTTGTGGGCACGGCCCTTCGAGCCGACAGCGGGATTGTCAGCATCCTGAACCCCGACTCGGGCAAGCTCGAGGTGGAGGCGCGATTCAATCTTCCAGGGGAAACCTTTTCGCTCTCTCCCGGCCAGGGGATTCCCGGGTGGGTCGCCTGGCACGGGAAGCCCCTGTTGGTTCCGGATATATCGAAGGATTCAAGATACAGGGCCTTCCGCCCGGGAGTCCGGTGCCAGATGTCCGCTCCGATGCTCGACCCCGATGGCCATGTGCTGGCCATCGTCACCCTCGACAAGAATTCCCGCCGCGGCTTCAGCCCGGGCGATCTCAATTATCTGGCGGGACTCGCAAACGGGGCTGCCAGCGTCATGCAGCGCGTTTGGGAACTCGGCCACCTGAGGGACAAAGCCCGGCAATTGGAAACCCTTCTCACGGCGGGCCAGTCCCTCGTGTCCGAGCTCGCGCCCCAGGCACTCTTCGACGCCCTCACCCGAGACACATGCCAGATTCTGGGGGGGCGCGCCTGCGCCCTCTTCCTTATTGATCGGCCCGGCTTCCTGCGCCTCGGAGCCTATGCCGGCGCGGGAACGACGCCTCCATCGGAAGGCGACCTTTCCATGGACTCGTGCCTTGTCGCCGCGGCGGTCCACGCGCGCCACCCCCTTGCTTTCGCCGACATCCAAACCCTGATTGAAGCGGAACTTCTCGATCTTCCGCAGGATGGCGCATTGCGCTCCGCCCTGGCGACCCCGGTGATTTTCGAAGGCGAGGTCCTCGGAGTTCTGGTCGTTTACCTGGACCGGGTGCATCGATTTGACAACGACGAGAAACGGCTGGGCTCGGCCCTGGCGAGCCTTGGAGCGGTGGCCCTCCAAAACGCACGCCTGTACGCCCGAGTATTCAAAAGCGAGGAGTCCCTTAGGAAAAACGAGCGACTGACAATGCTCGGCCTCCTCTCCGCGGAAATAGCGCACGAAATCCGCAACCCGCTTACTGTCCTCAAGCTCCTTCACGACGGCCTCGGGGCCGATTTCCCGCCCGACGATCCGCGCCGAAAGGACCTTCGGGTCATCGGCGAGAAACTCGATCAGCTCGAAACGATCGTCACTCGGGTCCTGAACTTCAGCAAAGCGCCCGCGAGCCTGCACACCCGCTGCTCCCTGCGGGAAATCGTCGAGGACACGATCGTCCTCACTCGCCTGAAGCTCGCCCAAAACGATATCCATCTCGAATTTCTCCCGCCGGCCGGGACCCTGATCGTGGAGGGCCACAAGGGCCAGCTCCAGCAGGTGCTTTTGAACCTCCTGATCAACGCGATGCAGGCGATGCCCGCCGGGGGCGCGATCACGATCGCAGCAAGAGAGGAAAAGGCCGAAGCGGCGCGCCAGGCGGTGGTGGAGGTCGCCGACACAGGATCCGGAATTCCCGATCCGATACGGGAACGGATCTTCGACTCATTTCTTTCGGGCCGGCCCGACGGCACCGGCCTTGGCCTGGGGATCGCCAAACGCATCCTTCTCAGCCACCATGGCGACATCACCCTCGTCTCCACTAGCGCCAACGGAACGACTTTCCGCATCACGCTCCCGATCGCAAAATAACCCGTGTATTCAAAACGAGCCATCTACATTATCGCGGTCATCCTCCTCGCGGAGGCGATAACCGTCATCGTCGTGCCGTCCCGCCTGCCCGTGCCGGTGCGTTTCCTCGCGGCCGCGATCAATATAGTCGCAGTCGCTGTCCTCTGGCTCCTCGCCCGGCAGCGACCCTCCTAACTCACTCCTCCAGCTCTACGTTCCAGTAGGCCAGATCGAGGAAATCCTTCCACATCTCGCGATGCTGGGTCCCCAGCACGAGCGATATCACCGGCCTCCACTTCGGCTTCGACGGCTTGCGGATCAGGCGCATGGCCGCCTCGTGCGGAAGCCTGTTGGCCTTGCGCGTGTTGCACTTGACGCAGGAGCACACGATATTTTCCCAAGTCGTCTTGCCGCCGTAATTGCGCGGAATGACATGGTCGAGATTGAGCTGCTCGCGCGGCAGGACCCGTGCGCAGTACTGACACGTGTTTCGGTCCCGCTCGAAGACGTTGTTCCGAGTGAGCTTCAACTCCTTGCACGGCAGCTTGTCGAAAAATGAAAGCAAGATCACCCGTGGCAGGCGGATCGTCCGGCTGGGTGTGTGCACGACCTCGAGTTCACCCAACGGCGGATTGACGGTCGAAAAGTCGATCCAATCCAGCATCGTAAACGTGTGGAAGTCGTCCCGGTGATGATGGACCACGTGCGCATGGCCGCGGACCAGAAGCGCAAATGCCCGCCTGGCGCCAATGACGTTCACCGCCTGCCAAAGGCGGTTCAAAACCAGAACGGGTTGGTCGAGGGCAGCCTCCATACGGAGCCAAAGAGATAGCCTCGCGCAAACACACCTGTCAAGCGGAGCAGATTTTGGATATTTGCGGAAAATTAACCTAATCAGCGTCCGGCTAGCACGTTGGTTCGTTTTCCCAAAACGTTGTTGCCCGCCCGCATGGGAGACGCATCGTCGCCGAAGTTCTTTCACCGCCTAAGTCGTTGCCCGTTCCCGGGCGGCGGCGCGGGGGACCCAAACTCGATCGGCCCTTTGGACCGAGTCGAGGGGGGCGAAAGGACGCGGCATGCCGCGTCCAAGGCCGTTTTCCAAGGCCGAGCCCGTCAGCTAACCTCGTCGGCAATCGGGAAAGGGTGATATCTCGGGTTCAAAGTCCCCCGGGGTTTCCCGCCTGCAATTCAATGCGGCAGCACGCCGCATGCTTTGCGGAGACTCTAGCACTTCATGGACGACCCGAAATCCAGCCCCTCGCCAGTCAAAACGCTTCTGTTTGGCCGAGCCAAATCACTCGGCGACCAAGACCTTTTTCACAAGGTCTCGCTTATCGCCGTCTTTGCATGGGTCGGGCTGGGCGCCGACGGGCTGTCCTCCTCGTGCTACGGTCCGGAGGAGACATTCAAGGCGCTGGGGGCCAACATCCACCTGAGCCTGTTCGTCGCGATGGCGTGCGTCATCACGATCGTCGCGATCTGCGCGAGCTATTCGCAAATCATCGCGCTCTTCCCCTCCGGCGGCGGCGGCTATCTTGTCGCAAGCAAGCTCCTGTCCCCGACGGCGGGGGTCGTCTCGGGCAGCGCTCTCCTCGTCGATTACGTGCTCACGGTCACGATTTCCGTCGCGAGTGGCGGCGATGCCCTGTTCAGCCTTTTCCCCGGATACTGGCAGCCCTGGAAGCTCCCCTTTGAGATAGCGGGCGTCCTGTTCCTCACTATGCTGAACCTGCGCGGCGTGAAGGAGTCGGTGCTTGTCTGGGTGCCGATCTTCATGGTTTTCGTCGCCACCCACATCGTCGTCATCGGGGCCTCAATCGGCACGCACCTCGGCGCCCTCGGAGGGGTGGCGGCCGCCACCGTGCACGAGGTTCATGCGGTCAGCGCGCAAACAGGTTGGTTCGCCCTCATCGCCATACTGCTCAAGTCCTACAGCATGGGCGCTGGCACCTACACGGGAATCGAGGCCGTGAGCAATGGCCTGCCGATCCTGCGGGAACCCCGCGTTCACACGGGCAGGAAGACCATGCTTTACATGGGCTCGTCCCTGGCGGTGACCGTTGCCGGGCTGCTCTTGGCATACCTCCTTCTCAATGTCTCACCCGTTGAAGGAAAGACCCTCAATGCCGTTCTTTGTGACAAGCTGACGAGCGGATGGACGGCGCATATCGGCTCGGTTTCCGTGGGGTCCATGTTCGTTTTCATCACACTCGCCTCGGAGGCGGCCCTCTTGATCATCGCCGCGCAGACCGGCTTTCTCGACGGACCGCGCGTCATGTCCAATATGGCGCTAGACCGTTGGTTTCCGACTCGCTTCGCAAATCTGAGCGATCGGTTCGTGACGCAGAATGGTGTGCTCGTGATGGGCAGCACGGCATTGATCATGATGCTCGCGACCTACGGCAGCGTCGACACCCTAGTCGTCCTTTACAGCATCAATGTCTTCATCACTTTCTCGCTCTCCCAGCTCGGAATGGTGGTGCACTGGTGGCAGGTGCGCCACGCGGAAACCGGGTGGAGGCACAAGCTCGCGATCAACGGATTTGGGCTGGCGCTCACGCTCTTCATCCTGGTCTCGATGATCGTCCTAAAGTTCGTGCAGGGAGGCTGCGTGACGATCGTGATCACGGGCCTTCTCGTCCTGGGAGCCTTCCTGATCAAGCGGCACTACAACGGTGTCACCGAACAACTCCGCCGGCTGGATGTTATCGTCGAGGCCGCGAACGTCGAATCCACATCGCACACGCAGGCCGCTGGCGAACCCGACCCGAAGGCGCGCACGGCAATCGTTCTGGTCAACGGCTACAACGGCCTCGGCCTGCACACCGTGCTTCAGGTGCCCCGGATGTTTGGCAATACATTCAAAAATTTCGTGTTCATCCAGGTGGGAGCGGTGGACGCCGGCAATTTCAAGGGAACGGCGGAGATCGAAGCGCTGCGAAAGTTCTCCGAGGACAGTGCGCAGCGCTACGTCTCCTGGGCCCGCACGCACGGCTACGGGGCATCGGCCCTGACCTCCGTCGGCACCGATATCATGGGCGAAATCATGCGATTGTCGAAGGAGGCCGCCAGCCGGTACCCGAACAACATCTTCTTTGCCGGCCAGCTCCTTTTTCTAAACGAGACGCGCGTCACCCGGTGGCTGCACAACCACACCGCCTTGGCCCTCCAGCAGCGCTTCTTCCTAGCCAACCTTCCTTTTGTAGTCCTTCCGATCCGGGTCGGCTGACGGAGCGCAAAGCGCTCAGATGGCGATGCGAAGCATCGTCCCGAAGGGATGCCTCGTAGCGGAACGCGCCAGCGTTTCGCCGGAAATCAACACCGGAGGTCGGAGGTGTTTGTTTTCCCTTTACGTGGCGTCGTAGATTTGTACGCGCGCCCAGAACTCCTTGCACGAGTTATTGAACGCAAGGTGAATAGGATCGCTCTGGTAGGCATTATGCGCCGCCAGGTCCTTAAAAAAAAGAACGAGAGCGTAGGTGTAGCTATCATCGATCAGTGGCCGTTTTGGCGTCCCAGCAGGAATGCCAACGTAAATTTTATCGACCACAGATATTTTACCCAATGAATCCAAACCATTTCTGAATTCCGCGCGCTGCGCGGATGTAAGCTCCGGTTTAAGCCAAAAATAAACGCTGTGGATAAGCATGGTTTTGCCGGTACTAGTTACAGCGCGGACGACGCGGTTTCAAGCGCAGCGGAGAACTTGGGCAGCCTTTGCAGTTCTGAATCACTGCGAGGCGTGATCACCCTTCACTCTTTGCTATCGTGAGGGGAGATCGAACCCTGACACCCCATCCGTGCGTCAAGCCTGCCACTGACATTATTCCAATGAATCTGCCCTACCTACCCCTTCTCGGCTTGTTCGCCGCGGCAACCTTAGCTTCGGGTGCCGACATTCCGTTTGCTCCTCCCACCAAGGTGATCGCGCTGTATCCAGGGGCTGCCCCCGGCTCGGAAAACTGGACCTGGGCGGAGCGCCCGGGTGGATCCCCCAGCAATCCCACCATTCAAAACGTGGTTCGTCCCGAGCTTTTGTACTACCCGGCGGATAAGGCCAAGGCGGTCGGCACCGCGATGATCGTGGCCCCGGGCGGCGGATTCCGAAACCTCATGATGTCGTACGAAGGCGTGGATATCGCCAAACGCTTGAACGATATGGGCGTGGACGCGTTTGTGCTGAAATATCGGCTGCGGTTCATCGACCCCAACTCCCCTGCCCGCAACCCGACCCCGCCCACGGCGACCCCGCCCTCGGCGGCCACGCTCAACGAACCGGGCACCGCCAACCGCCCCGCTTCTCCTTTGCCAACGACGGGGCCTCAGGCCGGTCAAGATGTCCGGGCCATGGCCGGTGCCGACGGACAGAAGGCGATAAGCCTGATCCGCGAGAACGCTGCCGCCTATGGCATCAGGCCCGATCGCATCGGCATCATCGGCTTCTCGGCTGGCGGCTCGGTGGTCATGCGCACGATCAGGGGCGCAGCCGCCACACGCCCCAACTTCGCCGCCGCAATTTCAGACCTCCTGACATAGCCCCCGGCAGAATGTCCGCTTTTTCGTCAGTTGGCCGGGATGTCGATCGAGAAGTGGAGGCGCAGGCGGGATCCCGGGAAGAACGCGGGCGAGCGATTCAG